>Ga0181607_10000744_pt1 | contig 28339 bp, 21 predicted proteins | sample 041ome_9_FD_132420 | JGI IMG/M metagenome (GOLD analysis project Ga0181607, IMG submission 132420) | Coastal salt marsh microbial communities from the Groves Creek Marsh, Skidaway Island, Georgia - 041413US metaG (megahit assembly) | ecosystem: Environmental > Aquatic > Marine > Intertidal zone...
AAAGTGAAGGAGGCGATCAACCTCCAGACCGGCGAATATGCCGCAGCCCGCCCTGCCGCGCGCATTTCCGGACCCGCCGCCAAGGGCGATCTTGGCGCGCTGATCGAAACCAAGGGCACCATCGGCGAATATGCCTGGGCGATCCTTGGCCCGACGCTGTCCTATTCTGCCAGCATCGTGCCTGAAGCGACTGCCACCATCGTTGGCGTCGATGATGCGATGAAGCTGGGTTACAACTGGAAGTCCGGCCCGTTCGAGATGATCGATAAGATCGGCGCTGCCAAGCTGCGCGAAAAGCTCAGCGCTGATGGCCTTCCGGTGCCCGAAATCCTCGAGAAGGTGGGCGATGGCAGCTTCTACCGCGTCGAAGGCGGCAAGAAGCAGTATTTCGGCCTTGATGGCGAATATCACGATATCGAGCGGGCCGAAGGCGTGCTGCTGCTGGAAGATATCAAGCTCAATTCCGAGCCGCTGCTGAAGAACGCTTCCGCCGCGCTGTGGGACGTTGGCGATGGCGTTGTCGCGCTGGAATTTACCGGCAAGATGAACGCGCTCGACAACGAGGTGATGAAGCTGATCGGCCAGGCCATCGAACTCGTCACCGAGAAGTACAAGGCGCTTGTCGTCTATAACGAGGGCAGCCATTTCTCGGCAGGGGCGAACCTTGGCCTTGCGCTGTTCGCGGTGAACATTGCCGCGTGGAGCGAGATCGAAAAGCTCGTGAAGGGCGGCCAGGATGCCTACAAGGCGCTGAAATATGCCGCTTTCCCCGTGGTCGGCGCTCCGTCCGGCATGGCGCTGGGCGGCGGCTGCGAAATCCTCCTCAATTCCGATGCCGTGCAGGCCCATGCCGAAAGCTATATCGGCCTTGTCGAATGCGGCGTGGGCATCATCCCCGGCTGGGGCGGCTGCGGCGAGCTGATGCTGCGCTGGATGGAAAACCCGAAGCTGCCCAAGGGGCCGATGCCTGCGGTTTCCAAGGCGTTCGAGATCATCTCCATCGCCACCGTTGCAAAGTCTGCGGCAGAAGCGCGCGAGCATGGATTCCTGCGCCCCACTGACGGGGTGACCATGAACCGCGATCGCCTGCTGGCCGATGCCAAGGCCAAGGCGCTGGAACTGGTGGAGGGCTATAACCCGCCCGAACCGCCCGAATTCCGTCTGCCCGGCCCCAGTGGAGCTGCAGCGCTGAAGCTGGCGGTGGAAGGCTTCCAGTCCCGCGGCATCGCCACCGATTATGATGGCGTTGTCGCCAGCCACCTCGCGCATGTCCTGACCGGCGGAGACACCGATCCGACCGAGACGATCAGCGAGGAACAGCTGCTGGAACTCGAACGCACCGAATTCATGAAGCTGACGCGTGAACCGCGCACGCAGGCCCGGATCGAGCACATGCTGGAAACCGGCAAACCGCTGCGCAACTGACGCGCCGATACGAAGACATAAGAATTGCGGCCGGCCACCTAACCAACCTCCCACAAACGGCCGGTCGCAACCCTTGAGGAGAGCATGAGAGATGCAAGTCTATGAAGCCCCCATTCGCGATATGCGCTTCGTCCTGGATGAGCTCTGGGTCGATGACGGCTTTGGCGACATTCCCGCGCTGGAGGAATTCGATCCCGACCTGACAAGCGCCATCCTGGAAGAAGCAGGCAAGTTCAGCCGCGAAGTGCTGCTGCCGCTCAATCGTTCGGGTGACGAGGAAGGCTGCGTGCTTGAGAACGGCGTGGTCCGCACGCCCGAAGGTTTCCAGGACGCCTACAAGCAGTTCACCGAAAGCGGCTGGGCATCGCTTGCCGCCGGTCCCGAATGGGGCGGGCAGGGCCTGCCCGAGCGGGTGAACAAGCTGGTGGAGGAGATGACCTGTTCCACCAACCTGTCCTTCGGCCTTTATCCCGGCCTCACCCACGGCGGCGCCATCGCGCTCGAAGCCCATGGCAGCGAGGATCTGAAGAACGCCTACCTGCCCAAGATGACCAGCGGCGAATGGTCGGGCACCATGTGCCTGACGGAATCGCATTGCGGCACCGATCTGGGCCTGCTGCGCACCAAGGCGGAACCGCAGGAAGACGGCAGCTACAAGGTTTCCGGCGCCAAGATCTTCATTTCGGCAGGCGATCATGACCTGGCCGAGAACATCATCCACCTCGTGCTGGCACGCCTGCCCGATGCGCCCAAGGGGGTGAAGGGCATCTCGCTGCTGCTGGTGCCCAAGTATCTGCCCAATGATGATGGCAGCGTCGGCCCGGCCAACGGCGTGACCTGCACCGCGCTGGAGCACAAGATGGGCCTGAAGGCCTCTGCCACCTGCCAGATGCAGTTCGAGGAATCGACCGGCTGGCTGGTGGGCAAACCGCACCAGGGCCTGGCCGCCATGTTCACCATGATGAATGCCGAACGCCTGTCGGTCGGCATCCAGGGCCTCGGCATTGGCGAGGCGGCTTATCAGTCTGCCGTGTGGTATGCGAAGGACCGCTTGCAGGGCCGCGCGCTCTCCGGCGCGAAATACCGGGACAAGCCGGCTGACCCGATCATCGTCCACCCGGACGTGCGCCGCATGCTGATGACCATGCGCTGCTATAACGAAGGCTGCCGTATGCTCGGTGGCTGGGTGGCCCGCGCGCTGGATGCGGAAAAGCATTCCGAGGACCCGGAAGTGAAAGCCCGCGCGACAGACTTCGTGGCGCTGATGACGCCGATCGTGAAGGCGCTGTTCACTGACCTTGGCCACGAAAGCGCCAACCTCGCCGTGCAGGTTTATGGCGGGCACGGCTACATCCGCGAAAGCGGCGTGGAGCAATATGCCCGCGATGCCCGCATCGCCATGATCTATGAGGGCACCAACGGCATCCAGGCGCTGGACCTTGTCGGCCGCAAGATGGGCCAGAACACCGGCCGCTTGCTGCGCAGCTTCTTCCACCCCGTCTCCGAATTCATCGAGGCGAGCAAGGGCGATGGCCCGATGAAGCCGATGATCGAAGGCCTCGAAAAGGCGCTGGGCGCGCTACAACTGTCCACTGCCACCATCGCGCAAAAGGGCCTGAAGGACCCCGAGGAAGCGGGCGCTGCGGCCACCGAATATCTGCGCCTGTTCGGCCTGGTTGCGATGGGATACTGCTTTGCCCGCGCCACGATGATCTCCGGCATGAAGCTGGCCTTCGGCACCGAGGAGAAGGAATTCTACGACGCCAAGATCAAGACGGCGACCTTCTATTTCGAGCGTATCCTGCCGCAGGTTTCGGCCAACTTCCTGTCCATCAAGGCTGGCAAGAAGAGCATGATGGCGCTGAGCGAGGACCAGTTTTGAGCCGGTTTGAAGAGCTGACCGGCCAGCTTGCGATCCCTGCGATTGCAGCGCCGATGTTCCTCGTCTCAGGCGTGGAACTCGTCACCGCCTGTTCGCAAAACGGCGTGCTGGGCACCTTCCCCACGTTGAATGCCCGCACCACCGATGCGCTGGATTCTTGGCTCGGCGAGATGGGTGAGCGGCTGGACGGCAAGCCCTTCGGCGCCAACCTGATCGTGCACAAGACCAACCCGCGCCTCAAGGAAGACCTCGAGCTGGTGGTGAAGCACAAGGTGCCTTTGGTGATCACCTCGCTCGGTGCGGTGCCGGACCTGATCGACGCGGTGCATTCCTATGGCGGTGTTGTGCTGCATGACGTGATCGCCATCCGCCACGCGCAGAAGGCCATCGAGGCGGGTGCTGACGGGCTGATCGCCGTGGCAGCCGGGGCAGGGGGCCATGCCGGCACATTCAGCCCCTTCGCGCTCACCAGTGAAATCCGCGAATTTTTCGACGGGCCGCTGGTCCTGTCCGGCTGCATAACCCACGGCGGACACGTGCTGGCAGCACGGGCAATGGGGGCAGATGCCGGTTACATCGGGTCGCACTTCATCGCCGCCGAAGAAAGCATGGCGTCATCCGGCCAGAAGGACATGATGATCGCCTCCACCGCCAAGGACATCGTCTATACCGACAAGGTGACCGGCGTTGGTGCCAACTTCATGCGCGCCAGCCTGGAAGCTGCCAGTCTGCCCGAAGGCGGGCACGGCGAAATGCAGCTTTCGGACGAGGCAAAGGCATGGAAAACAATCTGGTCGGCGGGGCATGGCGTTGGCTCAACCCATGCTGTACGGCCCGCCGCTGACATCTGTCGCGACCTCGTCGCACAATACACGCAAAGCCTGGAGAGGATTACCTCATGAAGATCCTTGTGCCCGTGAAACGGGTGATCGATTACAATCTCAAGCCGCGCATCAAGTCCGATGGATCGGGCGTGGACCTTGCCAATATCAAGATGAGCATGAACCCGTTTGACGAGATCGCGGTGGAAGAAGCGATCCGTCTGGCAGAAGCCGGCAAGGCAGAAGAAGTGGTGGTCGTCTCCATCGGCCCCGCCAAGGCGCAGGAGACGCTGCGCACCGGCATGGCGATGGGCGCAGACCGCGCGATCCTGGTTGAAACCGATGACGAGGTGGAGCCGCTGGCTGTCGCCAAGATCCTGAAGGCTGTGGTCGAGGAAGAAAATCCCGGCATGGTCATCATGGGCAAGCAGGCCATCGATGATGATAGCAACCAGACCGGCCAGATGCTCGCCGCATTGCTCGGCTGGGCACAGGGCACCTTCGCCTCCAAGGTGGAGCTGGACAGCGATGCCGTCACCGTCACCCGCGAAGTGGACGGCGGCCTTGAAACGGTGAAGCTGGGCCTGCCCGCCATCGTCACGACCGACCTGCGCCTCAACGAGCCGCGCTTTGCCAAGCTGCCCAACATCATGAAAGCGAAGAAGAAACCGCTCGATACCAAGAGCCCGGCCGATTACGGCGTGGATACCGCACCGCGTTTGAAGACGCTGAAGGTCACCGAACCGCCGGTGCGCGAAGCGGGCGAGATCGTGCCTGATGTCGATACGCTTGTTGCCAAACTCAAAGTCATGGGAGCCGTCTGATGAGCGCGCTGGTCCTTGCAGAACATGATGGCGGCAAGCTGAACCCCGCCACCCTCGCAACCGTCACCGCTGCTGCGGCAGTGGGTGGCCCTGTCCATGTGCTCGTCGCTGGTGGTGACGATGCTTCTGCCGCAGCTGACGAAGCTGCAAAGGTGGAAGGCGTGGAGAAGGTGCTGCTGGCATCGGATGCTGCCTATGCCGGGCAACTGGCTGAGAATGTGGCGCCGCTGGTTGCCGGCCTGATGGATGGTTATGACGCCTTCCTCGCGCCTGCCACCACCACCGGCAAGAACATCGCCCCGCGCGTTGCTGCCATGCTCGACGTGATGCAGGTTTCCGACATCATCGGCGTGGAAGGCCCCAAGACCTTCACCCGTCCGATCTATGCCGGCAACGCCATCGCCACGGTGGAATCGAGCGATGCCAAGCTGGTTATCACCGTGCGCGGCACCGCGTTTGACAAGGCTGCTGCCGAAGGCGGCAGTGCAACGGTTGAAGCCGCTTCCGGCCCCGGTGATGCGGGCCTCTCCACCTTCGTCGGCCTTGATGCCACCGAAAGTGAACGTCCGGAACTCACCAGCGCAGGCACCATCGTTTCCGGCGGTCGCGCGCTGAAGGATAGCGCGACCTTCGAACAGGTCATTACCCCGCTGGCAGACAAGCTGGGCGCCGCCATCGGCGCATCGCGCGCTGCGGTGGACGCGGGTTATGTGCCCAATGATTACCAGGTCGGCCAGACCGGCAAGATCGTTGCGCCCGAACTCTACATCGCCATCGGCATTTCCGGTGCTATCCAGCACCTGGCCGGCATGAAGGATTCCAAGGTGATCGTGGCAATCAACAAGGATCCGGATGCCCCCATCTTCCAGGTGGCAGACCTTGGCCTTGTGGCCGATCTGTTCGATGCCGTGCCGGAACTCACATCCAAGCTGTGAGTGATGCCGTAGTCAGCGGCCTTGATGCCTTGCGTGCCGGAATGCTCAACCAGACGCGTTCCGGCATGGCAAAGCTGATCGGCATGGACCTTGTGGAGGTGGAGAGCGGCCATGTCGTGCTCACCGCCACGCCCACGCCAGACATCTACAACATGCTGGGTATCGCCCATGGCGGTTTTGCCGCGACGCTGCTCGACAGCGCCTGCGGGCTTGCCGCGACCTCCGCGATGGAGGACCTGCGCAACGTCGTGACGATGGAGGTGAAGGTCGCCTATCACGGCGCGATCCGCGAGGATGCGGGCGAATTGCGCGCGGTGGGCAAGCTGCTTTCGCTCACCCGCCGCACTGCCTTTACCGAAGCGCAGCTGCTGGACAGCGAAGGCAAGCTCTATGCCTCCGCCACCAGCACGCTCTACGTCACCGAAAAGCGCAAACCGCTGAAGGAAGTCGGCTAAGTTTTACCGCGGGCGCATGCCGTAAGGCAGTTCGCTGGTGAAGGCTTCCACGCGGGTGATCTTGCCTGCCTCGAAGCGATACAGCTCGATCACCTGGTAGGTGAGCGGATAGCCGGTTCCGTCAGTCGCCGGGATATCCTCGAAGAATTTCACCACCGCGAGGCCGCGTTCCTCGTCAATTGCCAGCAATTCGCGGTCACGCGTGTGCTCCAAGCGGCTCAGTACCGGGCCGCCGAAGGGTGATCTGCAATCGCCCAACGCCATGCCGTTGACCAGCCATTCGCAATTTTCAGCCGTCACGCGCGGGGCAGGGCCGTTGTTGCTGATCGCAGCCATGAAATCGCTCGCGCTCGCCGCCATGTCTTCCCGCGATGTGCGGCGGTTGGCAGGCAGCACCGCATAGTCCGTGGCGGAGACCGGATCAGCCCAGGGCGGTCCGTAATTACTGCGGCGGATGGTGGCATCCACGCTGCCCACTGCATCGCCATCTGCGGCCACGGTGAAGGCGGCCCAGGCAGGCTGGCCATGTTCCTCGATGCGGCCGATCCACACCGCCTTGCCGGTCTGTTCGTCAGCAACCACCAGCGGGCTTTCATCGATTGCGTTGATCGTGCGCCAGATGCTTTCGCCCACGCGTATGCCTACGCTGTTTTCCGAATAGCCGACCCTCTCACCCCAGTTCACGTCCTGCCACTGGTTGCCGACCATTGCCGTGGCGACCGAGCTGGCGAGGCCTGACAGGCACGCATCGTCGCAAGCAGCGGGATTGGCGGCAAAGCGCGGCATGGGCGCGGCCTCACCCCAGAAGGGGTTGTGCATGAAGTAGGGGACATAGGTGAAGGTCGCCTCGATCCGCTGGATTTCGGCATTCCGGATGCGGAAGGCTTCCAGCAGGGTGATCGAATTGGGCCATTTCAGCGCCGTGCGCATCTCGCTGCCGTTGGTCAGCAGGTAGCGGTCAAACTCGTTGGCATGGTCAAAGAAGCCTGCGCCCACGACCACGCCGCGCTGCACGTCCACCAGCGGCAAATCGCGGCGGATACGCTTGTTGATCTTGTAGATGCCGAGCAGGAACTGGTCACGACAGCCAGAAGCGATGGCAGCCGCGCTCTGCTGCTCGCCTTCGCGCACGGCAGTGGTCAGGATGCCGTTCTCCAGCCGGCTGCAATCTTCGGAGAATGGCGCAAAGACCTGCCCGTCATTCAGCTCCACCGTGTCGAAATAGGCATCGGCGATCGCCAGCATGCGTTCACGCGGGCGGCGTTCTTCCTCGGGCAGCACTTCGTTGAACTCTTCGAAATGCGGCATATTCATGGTGTTGCCGAACGGCGCGGGCAGGCTGGTCTGGCGGTGGACCACAGTCTCGATCTCGTCGATCAGCCCGTCTTCCACGTGGATGCGCACGGCATAGAAGGCCGAATGCTGGTTCTCGCGCACGGAGCCGAACCATGCGGCGTGGCCGGTGGTCTCGTCTGCCACCACCAGGCCCTTGTCATCCACCCCGTTCACGGTGCGCCAGAGGCCCTGTCCCAGCGGCAGGACGACGTTGTTCTCGGTGAACATCACGTCAGCAGCCAGCGGCAGGCGCGCGAAATTGCGTTCGGACAGGGCCTGCATGTGATCGTTCATGATGCCGATCAGGCAGTCATACTGGCAGCTGGTGTCAGCCACGGCGCTTTCCTCGCCCGGGGCTTGCGCCTGTGCGGCCAGCGGCAGTGCCATGCCGATCGCGATGGCGCTGGCGGCGGTGATCAGATGCTTCATGTCTCTCTCCCCAGGCTGGCGGCCCTCATGGATGGGCGGCGTCAGCGTAATCCTCATTCGCGCGGGCGATCAGGAAGGCGTGGATGGCGGCTGCCTCATCCTCGTCCAGCACGCCGGCAAAACCGATCATTCCCCTCTCTGCGTAGAGCCCTTCAAGCACGATGGCGTTGAACTGTTCGCGGGTTTCCGCAGTCATCCAGCGCAGGTCTTTCATGCCGCCCACGGCATTGGGGCCGTGGCAGCGCGCGCAGTTTTCGCCATAGAGTTCGCGTCCGCGCTCGACCTGGTCCTCGGTAGCGGTAAGCCATGGCGGACGCGGCAGGTCACTGGGCGGCGGCGGGGGTGGCAAGTCCACCCCGGTCGCGCCAAGGCGGAAGACCAGCAGCTTGGCGGTAGAAGTGCTGAACTGGCCAAGGTTGTACACCGGCGAACCACCCCAGCCGGCATTGATCGCGATATATTGCACGCCATCCACCATGTATGTGACGGGGCCTGCCACCGGTGCCTGGTCGATATCCATCTCCCACAGCTTGGTGCCGGTATCCGCTGCATAGATCGCCAGCGTCTTGTTGATCGTGCCCTGCACCACGAGGTTGCCCGCCGTTGCCAGCACACCGCCGCTGCCGGGCACGCGATAGGGCACGCGCCACGCCTCGCTTTGCGTCACCGGGTTCCACGCGAGGAGATAGCCTTTCTCCTCCGCGCGGGCTTGCTCCATCAGCCGGGCGCGCAGTTCCGGCTGGCTGCGCCGGTCCTGCCCGGAATTGGAGCGGTGGCGCACGAACTGGAAATCATCCCCATCCATCGCGGCATAGACATCGCCCTGTTCCTGCGCCGACAGATACACGAGGCCGGTGTCCGGGCTGTAGGCCATCGGGTGCCAGGTATGCGCAGCAAGCCAGCTGGGGCTCATCAAGTGCAGCGTGCCGGTGTTGTGCGCGCCTTCCTGCAGCACCGGGCGGCCCGTCGCCATGTCGATGCGGCTCGCCCATGTGTTCTGGCTGACATAGGTCTCGGCAGAGATCAGCTCACCCGTCGCCCTGTCAATCACGTAGAAAAAGCCGTTCTTGGGCGCCTGCATGATCACCTGCCGCGTGCGCCCGCCGATTTGGAGGTCCGCCGTCATCATCGGCTGGGTGCAAGTGTAGTCCCAGTCCTCTTCGGGCACCATCTGATAGTGCCACTTGTATTCCCCGCTGGTGGCATCGACTGCAACGATGGAACAGAGGAAGAGGTTGTCGCCTTTGCCTTCGCTGCGGATGGACCACATGTGCGGGCTGCCATTGCCCGTGCCGATGTAGACGAGGTTGAGGTCAGGGTCATAGGCCAAGGCATCCCATGCCGTGCCCCCGCCGCCATATTTCCACCATTCGCCGTGCCATGTGGGCAGCGCAATCTCCATCGCGCTGTCCGATGCTTCGCCGTCAGGCCTGTCTGCTGGGTTGCCGGGCACGGTGTAGAACTTCCACAGCTGCTCGCCCGTTTCGGCATCGAAAGCCGCCACGAAGCCGCGCACGCCATAATCCGCGCCGCCGTTGCCGATCACCACCTTGCCATCATAGACGCGCGGCGCGCCGGTGATGGAATAGGCACCCAGCAGGCCATCGCTGCTGAAGGTCTGCGTGGTCCACACTTCCTCGCCCGTCTTTGCATCGACAGCGATCAGCCGCCCGTCCAGCGCGCCGATAATGATCTTGCCGTTCCATGCCGCGATCCCGCGACTGGACGGCCCGCAACAGGCAAGGCGAGACCATTCAGGCGCAACCTGCGGGTCATAGGTCCACAGCTTTGCGCCAGTCGTCGCGTTGTAGGCGGTGACGATGTTGTAGATGCTCTCGTTATACAGCACCCCGTCGATCACCAACGGGGTGGCCTGCACGCCGCGCATCGTCTCAAGGTCATCGAACCAGGCAAGCCCAAGATCACCGACATTGCCATCGTTGATCTGGTCAAGCGGGCTGAAGCGGTCTTCACCCCACGTGCGGCCGTGGCTCATCCAGTTGCCGATATTGGCCGATGCCTCGCTGCGCATCATGCGGCCGCTGGTGACGTATGCGGGGTAGGGGGCGGCAGACGCTGTGACCTGTGCCCGCGAAGTATCCGCGCTGCACGATAGCAGCAAAGCGCAGCCCAGAGCCGCGCTGGTCAGCGCTGTTGCAAGCTGTCGCATCTGGACGGAACTCTCCCTCTCCATTCCCCGCAGGCTGCGTAACGTGAAACCGCGGCGCTCGACAAGGCAATAGCACTGATCGGGCGCGATTCCCGGGCAGGCAATTGTGACAAAGTGTACCACGGTATTTGGTCGTGGTTGCATTTGTTCAGTCGAACGAATAGGTCCGCGAATCATGAGGGCAAAGCTCATCAACGTGGCGATCGAGAAGTTCGGCAAGCGCGGATTCGACGCTGTCGGCACGCGGGAGATCGCGGCTGCGGTGGATACGCCGATGTCCTCCATCACCTATCACTTCGGCGGCAAGGAAGGCCTCTACCAGGCTGCTGCCGAACATATTTTCGAGCACCTGACGACCCATGTCGCCCCAGAGGCGCAAGACCTGCCGGGACCGGACGCAACGCGCGAGGAACGTGTTGCCGCGATCTGCAACGTGATGCGGAGGATGGGCACTTTCATGCTCAGCGCGGAAAGTGCGCCCTTCTCGCTTTTCATCGGGCGCGAGCAGCAGGAACCTTCGCAAGCGGTGCTGGACCTGCTGCGTGAGCGGGTCTTGCCGATGATGCTCGCGCTTGCAGCGCAGATCCGTCTGCTGCGCCCCGAATTGTCGGAAGAACGGGCCAGGGCGCTCACCGTTTTCCTGTTCGGCACGACCATCACCTTGCGCCACTCGCGCGCATCGCTGGGCCTACTTCTGGGAAACAAGCAACTCGAAACCGCAGAAACGCAGGAGATGCTGCTGGACCAGCTGGAAATGTCCGCCCGGGCCTTGTTGAAGGGGGAGCCTGAATGATGCGCCGCCTCCATCTGGCTGCCCTGCCTGCCATTGCCTTGCTTGCTGGCTGCGTTTCCATGGCGCCGGAAAGCGAACTGCCTGCGGTGGTGGAGCAGATGCCGGAAAGCTTCAGCATGGCTGATGTGGAAGGTGATTACCGCCCCGCCGCATGGTGGGCCGCCTTCAATGATCCGGTGCTCGATGCTCTCGTCGCTGACGCGCTCGACGCCAATCTCGACATCGCGCAAGCCGCCGCGCGGGCAGAGCGCGCCGCAGCGCAGGCGCGGGTCAGCCGGGCAGGATTGCTGCCTTCGCTGGAAGGCACGGCGGGGGCGAGCTATTCGGACACGCCCTTGTCTGGCGGTGCCTTCTCCAACTTCCCCGGCGCACCCACGCGCTTGTCGAACGAGACATATTCGCTGGGCCTTGCCGCATCCTATGAAGCTGACCTGTTCGGCCGTGTGCGCAATGATTATGCCGCCGCGCGTGCCGATGCGCTGGCAGCAGAGCAGGATTACCGCGCCACCCGTCTCGCCACTGCGGCAGAGACGATCTCCGCCTATTTCGACGTGGTCGATGCGCGCTACCAGATCGCCAATACGCAAGCCGCGCTGGACGTGCTGGCGGACCGTGCCGGCCGGACAGACGAACGCTATCGCCGGGGCCTAGCCGAGAGTTTCGAACTCTACCAGATCCGCCAGGAACTGCGCGGGCTGGAAGCGGGTCTGCCGCAACGCCAGAGCACGCTCGCGGCTGCCGAAGGCCGCCTTGCGCTGCTGCTGGCAGATTATCCGCATGAGATGGACGAGCGGCTGGACCAGGGCCTGTTCCCGCGCCTTGTTTTCGAGGCTGTGCCGATGGGAATGCCTGCCGAACTGCTCACCCAGCGCCCTGATGTGGCGGCGGCGTGGGAACGGCTGGAGGCTGCACGCCTGCGCATCGGTGCGCGACGTGCAGAACGCTTCCCCGCGCTGCGCCTTACGGCGGCCACCGGCACGCAGGGCGGATCGCCGTCCAATGTGGCGGATTTCGGCACCAACTGGATGCTCAACCTTGCTGCCAACGCCACCGCGCCGATCTTTGATGCAGGTCGCATTTCCGCCAATATAGCGGCCGCGCGCGCTACCTATGACGAGGCTGCCGCGGCCTATGGCAAGAGCGTGCTCAACGCCTGGCGCGAGGTGGATCTTGCCGTCACCGACTACGAACAGCAGCGCCTGCGCTATCGCCTGATCACCGCGCAGTTGGCGGAGGCGCAAGCCTCGGTTGATTTGCAGGCGGAACGATACCGCGCGGGCGTTGCCGATTACACCGCTTACCTTGATGCGCTGCGGGCGCTGCACCAGGTCGAAGCCACTTTGTCATCCGCCGGGCGCGATGTCGCGCTGGCGCGGCTGGGGCTGCACCGCGCATTGGGCGGCGACTGGGAAATGCCCCGCAATCCTGAAACCGAGAGGGAACTTCCATGAGCCGTCAGGCCATTTATGCCATCGGCGTGCTGCTGGCCGCTGCTGCCGTCACCTTCGTGATGATCGCCTTGCGGCCCGAGCCGGTGGAGCAGGAGCCTGTCGCCATCATTCCGCTGGTGGAAGTGCAGCCCTACACGGTCAACACCGGCGCGCTGGAAATCCTTGGCACAGGCACAGTACAGCCGCGCGAGGAAGTCTCGCTCGGTTCGGAAATTGCCGGCCGTCTGGTGTGGGTGAACCCGAATTTCCGCGAAGGCGGAACAGTCGGTGCCGGCGCGGTGCTGTTCCGCATCGATCCCAGCGATTACCAGAACCGCGTGCGCAGCGCGCAGGCAGACGTGGCGGCGCAGAATGTCGCCGTGCTGCAGGCGCAGGAAGAAGTGACGATTGCCGAGCGTGAATTGCAGCGCTTTGCCACGCGCGAAGCCAATCGCGGTGCCATGTCGGCCAACGCCCGTATCCTGCCACCGGAAGGGCTTGCCGTGGAGCGCACCGGCACGCTGGCAGGCGATGCCCCCGATCCTAACATCCTCGCAACGCGCGAACCGCAATTGCGCTCTGCCGAAGCCGCGCGCGAGCGGGCACGGGCGAACCTTGCCGATGCCGAGCTGGCCTTGTCGCGCACCGGCGTGCGTGCGCCGTTTTCCGGCCTCGTCCGCAGCGAAGATGTCGCAGTGGGCACCATGGTGCAACCGGGGCAGGTCCTCGGTTCGGTGGTGGCGACTGGTTCTTATGAAGTCCGCGTTTCCCTGTCCGAACAGAATGCGGCGCTGATCCCCGGCCTGTTCAACGCTGGCGGTGCCAACATTCCGGCGTCTGTCGAGATGGAATATGGCGGGCGCATGTGGCGCTGGAGTGGGGTGGTGGACCGGGCTGACCCGATCCTCGATCCCGAAACGCGCACGATCGACGTGTTCCTGAGCATTCCCAACCCGCAGCGCGGCGGCGTTGCCGTGGGCGATGATGCACAAGCTGCAGGCGCGGCCCCGCCGCTCTTGCTTGGCAGTTTCGTATCGGCCAGCATTACCGGTGGCGCCTCGCAGCCCTTTGCCACCATACCGCTGCAGGCGCTCCGCGAAGGCAATACCGTGTGGCTGCTTTCGCAAGGCAAGCTTCGCATCGTGCCGGTCCGGGTCATCCAGCGAACGGACGATCTCGCTTTCGTTTCAGGTGACGGGCTGGGCCAGGGCGGGTCAGTGATCGTCAGCGGTCTGCGCACCCCGGTGGACGGCATGCCACTGCGGGCCGAAGGCAGTGCGGCCACTTCCGGAGACGCAGACGGTGAGTGAGGATACGCTCCCTGACGACAACGGCGAAGGCGCGCTTGACCGGTTCGGCAACCGCGCTGACCGCGCGCGTGACCGCAAGGGCGCGATTGCCTTCATGGCGCGCAATGGCGTTGCCTCGAACCTGCTGTTCCTGCTGCTGATCGTCGCCGGCTTCGCTTCCTATGCCACCATCGTGCAGGAGGTGTTCCCCGAAACCAGCCTCGATTCAGTCAACGTCAGCGTCGTCTATCCCGGCGCCACGCCCGAGGAGGTGGAGGAATCCATCGTCCAGAAGGTGGAAGAGGCGGTCCAGTCCATCGAAGGCGTGAAGAAGGTAACCGGTACTGCGTCCGAGGGCAGGGGCAGCGTTCTGGTTGAGCTGGAGAACGGCGTTGATGTCGATGGCGCGCTGGATGACGTGAAGTCCGAAGTCGACCAGATCCAGACTTTCCCCGCCGATGCGGAGGAGCCGGACGTTCGCGAGACCACCACGCGCCAGAGCGTGATGCGCATCGCGCTTTATGGCGATGTGCCCGAACGCACCCTGAAAGAAAGCGCCTATGCGCTGGAGGATGCGCTGGGGGCGCTGCCGGATATCAGCTATGTCGATAGCTCAGCCGTGCGCGACTACCAGGTGTTCATTGACGTCCCGCAGGAGAGGCTTGAAGCGCTTGGCCTCTCGCTCACCGATATTTCGCGGATCGTCGGGCAAAGCAGCCTCGACAGCCCGGCAGGCTCCATCGAAACCGACCGCGAGCAGATCCGCGTGCGCACCGTGGGGCAGAACTACAGCCAGCACGATTTCGAGAATATCGTCCTGCGCACCAGGCCGGACGGCACGATCCTGCGGCTGGGCGATGTCGCCACGGTGACAGACGGGTTCGAGGATGCGGACCTTATCACCCGCTTCAACGGCAAGCCGGTGGCCTTTGTCGATGTCTATCGCAGCAGCGACGAACGCGTGCTCGACGTGGCAGAGGCGGCGCAGACATTCCTCGACAACGAAGCATCGCGCGTGCTGCCACCAGGGATCGAATACGCGATCTGGGACAACAGTTCCGAAATGTTCAACGATCGCCTTTCGATGCTGTTGAAGAACGCCGGTATCGGCCTGGTCCTGGTGCTGGCCGCGCTTACCCTGTTCCTTGATGTCCGGCTGGCTCTCTGGACCGCCGCTGGCATCGGCGCGACCTTTGTGGGCGCGATCTACGTTACCGAGCTGTTCGGTTCATCGATCAACATGATGAGCCTGTTCGGCTTCATCATCGCGCTTGGCCTGGTGGTGGATGATGCCGTCGTGGTGGGCGAGAACATCTACGCCGAACGCGAGCGCGGACGCAGCGGTGTGGGCGCATCCATCGCCGGAACGCAGCGCGTGATGGTGCCCGTATTCTTCGCCGTGGCGACGACCGTGGTGGCATTCTCGCCCTTGCTCGCCGTGGGCGGCACCATCGGCAAGGCGCTGGCCGATATTCCCATCGTGGTGATCGCGGTGCTGGGGCTTTCCCTGGTCGAGGCGCTGCTGATCCTGCCCTACCACCTCAGCCACCTTCCGGCCGCCGGAACCCACACCAAGAACCGCATCCTGCAAGGGTTCGAGAAGGTGCAGCGCGGTTTCGATGGCTATCTGCAGCGCTTTATCGAAGGCCCGCTCGATCGCGGGCTCAAGTTCTCCGTGCGGATGCCCTATCTCGTGGTGGCAGGCAGCGGGGCCTTGCTGATCGTGATGGGCGGGATGATCCCCGCAGGCATCATCAAGACCGAGTTCTTCCCCGAGATCGAGTCAGACGTAGTCTCCGCATCGCTGGAAATGCCTTCGGGCACCACGGTGGATCGCACCGCCATCGTGGTCGAGCGGATCGAAGCGGCGGGCAACCGCGCCGTGCAGCGGTTTGAGCCGGAAGGCGAGGGCAGCAATCTCGAAGCGACCTACACCACCATCGGCATGCAGGAGGCGGGGCAGAGCCCGCTGGGTGGCGACGATACGTTCCGACCCAATATCGCCTCGGTCCAGTTTTCCTTCGTCGGCGCTGGCGAGAGGGACTTCTCCGCGACCGACTTCGAAATGGCATGGCGCGAGGAACTGGGTGAATTGCCCGAAGTGCGCTCGCTTTCGATTTCCAGCAGCCTGATTTCCGCCGGCGATCCGATCAACCTGCGCCTCTCCCACCCGGACGAGGAGGTGCTGGATGCCAGCGCCGCGCGTCTGATGGATTCGCTGCGCCGCGTCGCCGGCGTGTTCGACGTGGAAAGCGACCAGGATGAAGGCGTTCGCCAGGTGGACCTGACCCTGAAGCCTGCCGCCCGCACGCTCGGCATCACCCTGCAAGACCTTGCCGGACAGGTGCGCGCCGCCTTCTTCGGGGCGGAAGCGGTGCGCGTGCAGCGCGGGCGCGAGGACGTGCGCGTTTACGTGCGCCTGCCCGAAGACCAGCGCGACAGCGTGACCGACATCGGCAATTACAAGGTGCGCGTTCCCGGCGGGCAGGTGCCGCTGTCCAGCCTCGCCAATATCGCCATCAGCAACGCGCCAACCTCGATCAATCGCGAGGACGGCCTGCGTATCCAGACGGTGAGCGCGGATCTCGATACCGATACGATCACCAGCCAGGAAGCGGCGGATCTGATCGAAACCGAAATCATGCCTGCCATCACCGCCGATTATCCCGGCCTCGTGTGGGAATTTGGCGGTGAGCAGGAACAGCAGCAGGAAAGCTTCGGCGATATCGGCACGGCCTTCCTGCTGGCGCTGGCGGCGATCTATGCGCTGCTGGCAATCCCGTTCCGGTCCTATATCCAGCCGATGATCATCATGGCGGCGATCCCCTTCGGGATGATCGGCGCGCTGATCGGTCACCTGTTGCTGGGCATCTCGCTTGGCATAGTGTCGATGTTCGGGATCATTGCGCTTTCAGGCGTTGTCATCAACGGCGCGCTGGTGCTGATCGACTTCATGAACGAGAACCTGGCCAGCGGGATGAAGCGCGAGGATGCGATCATCGATGCGGCCAAATCCCGTTTCCGCCCGATCATCCTCACCGCGATTACCACCTTCCTGGGCGTGGCGCCGATCACCTTCGAGACCAATCTGCAGGCGCAGTTCCTGATTCCGATGTCAGCCAGCCTCGGCTTCGGCATCCTGTTTGGCACGGCGATGCAGCAGCTGCTTATTCCCGCTCTCGCCATCATCCAGATGCGAGCGGTGGACCGGGTCAACGGCTGGTTTGGGCGTGATGGCGGTGCTGGCGATGCGGATAGCGGGGCGGAGCCGGCAACCGCCTGACGATCAGCGTTTGGTTTGCCCCATTGCTTCAATCGCGCGGTCCAGCAGCTGTGCCAGCTGGGCCATGTCCTTCGTGCCCAGTTCGTCCCGTATCTGCGCCTCGATACCGTTCACTTCGGCAAACAGGCTGTCCAGCATCGCCTTGCCGTCATCAGACAGCACCAGCATGTTGCGCCGGCGATCCTCGGTTGACCGTTCGCGGGTCACAAGGCCGCGCTTCTCAAGGTCACCGATGATACCCACAAGGCTGGGGCCGGTAATGCCCGCCTGTGCCGCAAGAGCCGCTTGCGAGGAGCCGGGATTGGCATCCACCAGCGCCATTACCGTCAGCGATCCGGTGGGCAGGCCAAAGGGTTCGGACACCGCGATCGACAATGCGCCAAGGCTGTTGCGCAGCAGGCGCACGCGCGGCCCGATCGAATTCGAGAGGATACCCCAGTCCAGTGTTCTTGCTCCGCCATGCCCCTCCGCGGGCGATCCAATGCCTTTGCCTAGACCCGAAATGCACAGGCTGGCCAGTTCGGTTGCGTTTGACATAGTGGAAAATTGGACAGGCCAAATTGCCGGATGGGGTTCCCTGACGGCTGTTCTCGGCTAAGCTCGCGAACATAACAAGCGGCACAGCCGCGGCACATATTGGGGAGAGGATATGGCAAGCGAAGCCTTGCAGGAACTGATTGCGGGCATGCGTGCCGGCGGGCCGGATTTTTCGGCAGACCCGGCAGAAGCCCGGGCCGGTTTTGAAGCGCTGCTGGCCACGATGCCGGCTGATCCTGCCGTCACCTTCACAGCAACCGATCTGGCCGGTGTGCCCACGTTGGAAGCCAACACCGGTCCGGTGGACGCAGGCGCGCTGCTCTACATGCATGGCGGAGCCTATATCGCGGGCAGTGCGGCCGGTTATCGCGGGCTGGCGGCGGAAATCGGCAAGGTCCTGGGCCTGCCGACCTATGCCATCGACTATCGCCTTGCGCCCGATGCGCCGTTCCCGGCTGCTGTCGAGGATGCCGTGAGGGCCTATCGCGAGCTGCTGGCGCGCGGCATCCCGGCCAACCGTATCGTGGTGGCTGGCGATTCCGCTGGCGGCGGTCTGACGCTGGCCTTGCTCGTCAGCCTGAAGAACGAAGGCGTGGAACTGCCCGCTGCCGCCTACCTGCTCAGCCCGTGGGCGGACCTGTCCTGTGCGCACCCGCTGATTGCCGGCAAGGCCGATGCCGATCCCGCGCTGGACAAGCCGGGGCTGGTGGCATCTGCCGCGCATTACCTCGCCGGGCAGGATGCGGACCACCCGCTGGCATCGCCTGTCAATGCGGACCTTTCCGGCTTGCCGCCGCTGCTGGTGCAGGTCGGCTCCTCAGAAATCCTGCTAGGCGATTCCATCATGGTGGCAGAGCGGGCGGGGGCTGCCGAAACCCATGTCCAGCTCGAGATTTTCCCCGAAATGCTGCATGTTTTCCAGAGCTTCCACTTCATGCTGCCGGAAGCCCGTGCTGCGCTTGACGGGGCGGGGGCTTTCCTGAAGGCCCGCATGGGAGACTGAGGTGCCTGAGGAACAGTCACTCGACGCGCTGATTGTCGGCGCGGGTTTTTCAGGCCTCTACATGATGCACAAGCTGCGCCAGCAGGGCTTCACCGCCCACGTGGTGGAAGCTGGCAGCGGCGTTGGCGGCACGTGGTACTGGAACCGCTATCCCGGTGCGCGGTGCGATATTCCCAGTATCGAGTATTCCTACAGCTTCGATCCCGAACTGGAGAAGGAATGGCGCTGGTCCGAACGCTATGCCGCGCAACCGGAAATCGTGCGTTATCTGAAGCATGTCGCCGAGCGGTATGACCTCAACCGCGATATCAGCCTCGATACCCGCGTCACCGCGGCGCATTGGGACGAGGATCGAAGCCGCTGGCAGGTAGAGACTGATACTGGCGCCAGCTATGATGTGCAGTACCTGATTCTGGCCACCGGCGCGCTGTCTGCGCCGAAGATGCCCGACATTCCCGGCCTCGCAAACTTCGAAGGCACCGTGCTCCATTCCGCGCAGTGGGATGACAGCGTGGACCTCCGGGGCAAGAATGTCTGCCATTTCGGCACCGGTTCCACCGGCATTCAGGTGGTGGGCGAAGTGGCGAAGATCGCCAACAGGCTCACCGTTTTCCAGCGCACACCCAACTTTGCCGTACCGGCTGGGAACCATCCCTTGCCCGAGGACTATCTCGAGGACTTGCTGCCGGAATATCCTGCCCTGCGAGAGCGGGCGCGGACATCGCCGCTCGGCTGGTTCCACGATGCATGGCCGGGCAGCGCGAAAGCGGATGATCCCGATGCGCGCGAAGAGCGGCTGGAAAAGGCCTGGAAAGCCGGGACCACGGGGCTTCTGCAAGCCTATGAAGACTTGCTGTTTGACGAGGAATCCAACGCCTATGCTGCCGATTTCGCGCGCCGCAAGATCGCCGCACTGGTGCAGGACCCGGAAAAGGCGCGCAAGCTTACCCCGCATGGCTACCCCATGGGATCGCGCCGCCTGTGCACGGAGGTGAGCTTCTACGAAGCGATGAACCGCGACAATGTGGAGCTGGTTGATGTGCGCGAGGAGGCAGTGCAGAGGGTCACCGCCAACAGCGTGGTTACCACCGAAGGCGAATATCCGGCTGATGTCATCATCCTCGCCACCGGTTTCGATGCCTGCGTGGGCGCCATCAAGGCGATCGACATTCGCGGGCGGGCGGGCCGCTCGATCAGCGATGAATGGGACATGGGGCCGCGTGCCTATCTTGGCCTTGCGGTAGAAGGCTTCCCCAACATGTTCACCATTACGGGCCCGGGCAGCCCGTCAGTCCTCTCCAACGTTGTTGTTTCCATCGAGCAGCATGTCGAATGGGTGGCGCGCTGCATGGCAGACATGCGCGACAGGGGGGTGGCCGTCATCGAAGCCGATGGCGACGCTGAGCGCGCATGGATGGACCATGCGCATGAAGTGGCGCACGCCACTCTCTTCCCCAAGGCCAACAGCTGGTATCAGGGCGCGACGAAGGACGGGCGGCAGGTGTTCATGCCCTATGTCGGCGGCGTGGGCGCCTATCGCGAAAAGTGCAATGAAGTTGCCGATGCCGGTTACGAGGGCTTCCGGCTGGAGCGGTAAAGCCCGCGATCTGCTGGCTACATTTGCGTGTTCATGGCCAGAACGGCCAGTGCACCGGCAAGGCCAATGAAAGCGAGCGCGATGCGCGTGCGGTCAAACCGGGGCGCTTCGCCATCCGTATCCCGAGCAATATCCCGGATATCGCGCCGATCCCTCATACGCCGATCCTTTCCCTCCGAAGAGGGGAGACTGCCGATTTGCGCCTGATAGTCAAGTTTGGGCAGGGTAAAGATACCCGCCACTTCCCTTTGGCGGGCAGGCTCCCCATCTCGCACACTCACAGCCTGGGGTGGGGCCGCAAGGAGACGACACGATGATTGAAGTCCGTCCGTTCAACAGCCTGGGCAAGGCCGATCATGGCTGGCTGCAGGCCAATTTCCACTTCTCCTTTGCCGACTATTTCGACCAGCGCCGGATGCACTGGGGCAAGCTGCGCGTATGGAATGATGATAGCATCGCGCCCAGATCGGGCTTCCCGCCGCACCCGCATGCGGACATGGAAATCATCACCTACGTGCTGGAAGGCGCGATCTCGCATCGCGATTCGCTGGGCAATGAAGGGCGCACCGTTGCAGGCGATGTTCAGGTGATGACAGCAGGCACCGGCATCACCCATGCAGAATATAATCTGGAAGACGAAGTGCTCCACAGTTTCCAGTTGTGGATCTTGTCAGACCGCAAGGGCAGAGAGCCCGAATGGGGCACCAAGCCCTTCCCGAAAGAGGCCCGCGAAGGAAATTTCCTAGTCCTTGCAAGTGGATATCAGGATGATGTTGCGGCAGGGGCATTGACCATCCACGCCGATGCCCGCGTGCTTGGTGCCAGCATCAGGGCAGGCGAGGAACTGACCTACGATCTCGGCGGCCGCAAGGCCTACCTCGTACCTGCCAAAGGTGCGCTTGAAATCGAAGGGAATGTGGTTAACGAACGCGACGGAGCGGCGATTGCTGACCTCGAAGTGCTGACGATAAAGGCCTTGGAAGACAGCGAAGTCGTATTGGTGGATTCCGCCTGAGCTCCTTGCTTGGTTGCTTGGGTGGTGGGCCGTATCCCGAAGCGGGGTGCGGCCCCTTCCATTTCCGGGCCAAGGCTATTCGTGACGCAGCGCCTCGATCGGGTCCAGCTGGCTGGCCCTGCGTGCCGGGAAATAGCCGAACAATATGCCGATCAGGGCAGAGACCACGAAGCTCAAGATGTTGATCGCGGGATCGAACACGAAGGGGAAGCCCAGCATGTTCGACAGGCTGTAGCTGAGGATGAAGCCGAGGATAATCCCCACAAGCCCGCCAAAGCAGCACAGCACCACGGCCTCTGTCAGGAATTGCAGGCGCACCTCGCGGGCCAGCGCGCCGATTGCAAGGCGGATGCCGATCTCGCGTGTGCGTTCGGTCACGCTCACCAGCATGATGTTCATGATGCCCACGCCGCCCACCACCAGGCTGATGGCGGCAATGGCGGCAACCATCACCGTCAGCGTGCCGACCGTGCCCTGAACCGTCTCGTTGATTTGCGCAGTGTCGACGATGTCGAAATCATTGGCCTGGCCTTCCAGCAGCACCCGCCGCTCGCGCATCAGGTCAACCAGCGCATTGGTCATCGCCGCGCTGTCGTAGGCGCTGTCATAGGACACGGCCATATAGTTGATGTTGTCATTGCCGGTGAAGCGGCGCTGGACGTTGGTCAGCGGCATGAACACGGCGTTGTCATCGTCACCGCCGCCGCCCACGCTGCCGCGCGTGGCGAATACGCCGATCACCTGGCAGCTGACATTGTTCAAGCGCATCCGGGCGCCAAGCGGGCTTTCGCCTTGCGGGAAGATTTCCTCCAGCACCGTCGGGCCGATGATGCAGACATTGGCCCCGGCCTGTTCCTCGGCATCGGTAAAGCGGCGGCCTTCGTCCAGCTCGATGCCGCGCGCGTCCATGAACTCGCCCGACACGCCTTCCACGCGGCTGTCCCAGTCCTGTCCGTTGTAGATTGCGGTCACGCTGGCCTCGACCTGACCGGCGGCGGATTTCACCCCGGCGATCTGTTCCTTCACCGCCGTCACGTCATCCTCGTCAAACGGGCGGAACTGGCCGCGCTCGCCCTGGATGGGAAAGACGAAGAAGACGTTGGAGCCGAGCGAGCTGATCTGCTCCTCGATATCCACCGTGACGCTGCGGCCCAGCGATACCATGGTGATAACGGCCGCCACGCCGATGATGATACCCAGCGTCGTCAGGAAGCTGCGCATCAGGTGGCGGCGGATTTCGCGCATGGCGAGCAGCAGCGTGGTGCCAAGCATCAGGCCTGCACCCCCGTGCCATTGCGCGCGCCGCGCTCGATCCGCTCCACCAGCCCGTCCTTGAAGTGGACGATGGTCTTGGCAAATTCGGCCATCTCGGGCTCATGCGTCACCATCAGTATGGTGATACCCGTTCGGTTCAGTTCGGCGAGGAACTCCATTATCTCGACCGAGCGTTCGGAATCGAGGTTGCCGGTCGGTTCGTCCGCCAGCAGCACTTCCGGGTCCGTCACCAGCGCGCGGGCGATGGCCACGCGCTGCTGCTGGCCGCCGGAAAGCTCTGCCGGGGTATGGTCCGCCCATGGCGCAAGGCCGACACGGTCGAGCGAACGCATCGCCGCTTCCTTGCGTTCTGTCTTGGCCATCCCGCGATAGAGCAGCGGCAGTTCCACATTTTCCAGCGCAGTCGTGCGGGCAAGCAGGTTGAAGCCCTGGAACACGAAGCCGAGATAGCGCCGCCGCAGAAGCGAGCGCTGGTCCTTGGTGAGCGACTGCACTTCCTGCCCCAGGAACCGAAACTTGCCGCTGGTCGGCTGGTCCAGGCAGCCAAGGATGTTCATGGTGGTGGACTTGCCGGATCCGGAAGGTCCCATCACCGCCACGAAATCGCCGCGCATGATGGACAGGTTCACGCCCTTCAGCGCCTGGAACGCGGCTGCGCCCATGCCGAAGGTCTTGGTGATGCCTTCCAGTTCGATGATCGGCTGTTCGCTCACCGGGGCCGTGCTCACTCGTCTCCGGTGCCGATGGCGGTCACAACCTTCATGCCCGCCTCCAGCTCGTCAGAGGTGACGATGGTGCGGCGCCCGTCCGAAAGGCCGGTGGTGACCATGATCTCGCGCAGTTCGTTGTCTTCTTCCAGCACGTAGATCGTCTGGCGGCTGCCCGCTCCGATCGTGGCGCGCTCTTCCTGGCGCTCGAGGCCGAAATTGTCGTTGCGAAGGTCCATCCCGCCAGATTCTTCTTCCACCGGCGGTTCAACGCGCAATGCGCCATTGGGCACGGTCAGCTGCACTTCGGTGCTCTCGGTGCTGATATTGGCGGTGGCGGTCATGCCGGGACGCAGCAGGCCACTGGCATTATCCACCGTCAGGCGTGCTTCGTATTCGACCACGGCATTGCTGTTCTGCTGCTGGTCTGCAGTGGCGATGTTGCCCGATGCGAGGTCCACGCGCTCGACCGTGGCAGGGAATTCGCGTCCGGGATAGGCATCCACGGTGAAGGTGGCGGTTTGGCCGCTTTCCACGCGGCCCACGTCCGCCTCGTCCACCTTCACGCGCAGCTGCATTACCGCGAGGTCTTCGGCCAGAATGAAGAGGGTGGGGGTGTTGAAGCTGGCGGCAACGGTCTGGCCCGGCTCCACCTGTCGCACCAGCACCACGCCGGAGACGGGCGATCGGATCACCGCGCGATCGCGGTTGGTCTGCGCGGTGGAAAGCGAGGCCTCGGCCGAAGCGACATTGGCCTGTGCGGATGCCAGCGCCGCCCGATCACGCCGCACGGCACCTTCTGCGGCCTGCAATTCGGTTTGTGAAGGCACGCGGCCATCGGACAGGCGGAAGACTTCCTGCAACCGCGCAAGCTGCGCCTGGTCCACTTCCAGTGTGGCGCGAGCCTGTTCCACGGCAGCGCGCGCGGCATTGAGGTTGGCACGGCCCTGGGTGATCTGGTCATCGATTACGTCGGTATTGATCAGCGCCAGCACCTGCCCGCGGGTCACCACGTCGTTCACGTCCACCAGCACTTCGTCGATGCGGCCGGATACTTCGGAACCGACTTCCACCTGATTGGTGGGGCGCAGATTGCCGGTGGCTGTTACCATCAGGTCCAGCGACTGGCTCTGCACATCTTCGGTGATGTATTCCGTCTTCTCTTCGCCGCCGCCGAACAGGGCATAGAGGATCAGCGCCAGCACCAGCACCAATGCCGGTATCCACACGATCCGGCGCTTCCAGAACGGCGCTTTCGGCTCGCCCAGGAAATCATCCATGCCCTGCATGTTGCTGGTGTTGCTCGTGCTCATCATTGTGTCCTGTCATTGGCGGGCAGGGGGAAATCTCGCGCGCTCCATCCGCCGCCAAGCGCCTGTGTCAGGCGGATGAAGGCGCTGGCCCTGTCGGCCTTGGCTGCAACCAGCTGGTTGCGCGCGGAAAGCAGGCTGTTTTCGGCGGTCAGCAGCGTGCGGAAATCGGCGAGGCCTGCCTGGTACTGGCTGCGGGCGAGGATGGCGGAATTGGTGGCCGCATCCAGCGCTTCTTCATTGATGGCCACGCGCTGGTTGGCGCTGCGCTGGTCCACCGCGGCGCTCTCCACATCCTCCAGCGCGGCAAGGATTGCCTGCTCCCAGGCAGCCTGCGCGCCGCGTGCGGCGGCCTCTGCGCTGTCAATCTGGGCGGCGGTGCGTCCGCCATCGAAAATCAGCTGGTTTACGCTGGCGAAAATGCCTGATGTAATCACGTCGAACAGATTGCCGATGCCCAGCGAACTGGTGCCGACATTGCCGGAAAGGCGCAGCAGCGGCAGCAATTGCGCGCGGGCCACGCCGATGCGTGCGGTGGAGGCGATCAGGCTGGCTTCGGCGCTACGCACGTCAGGGCGGCGGCGCAGCACTTCGGCAGGCGCTTCGAAGCCGGAAAGCTGCACCGGCACGGGCACTTCTTCAGGCGAGAGGAAAGCCTCGTAGACCCGGCCCGGCGGCTCTCCGATCAGGGTGGAGATGGAATTGGCGGTGGCAGCAAGGCTAGCCTCCAGCGCCGGTATGGTGGCGGCTGTCTGTGCCCGCTGGGTGCGCGCCTGTTCGACATCGAGGCTGGAGACAAGGCCTGCCTGGTTGCGCCAGCGCGCGATCTGCAAATTGTCATCCTGATAGCGGAGCGTGGAACGGGCAATTTCCAGCTGCTGCGACAACGAACGGGCATTGACGGCAGCGATGGCGACCTGGCCCACGATCAGGCGCTGCAGATCTGCCAGTGAATAACCGGCGGCGGCATAATCTGCTTCTGCTGCGGCCACGGTGCCGCTGATCTGGCCGAACAGATCCGCTTCCCAGCTGGCATCAGCGCCAACGCTGAAGGCGAACTTGTCCGGCGCGAAATCGCCAAGGTCGCGGCTCACGCCGCCACTTGCGGTCACTGTCGGCAGATAGGACGCACGCGCCTGCACCAGCTGCGCGCGCGACTGGTCCAGCCGCGCCGCGCTTTGTGCAAGGTCGAGGTTGTTTGCGATTGCGCTTTCCACAAGCTGGTTGAGCAGCGGATCGTTCAGCAGGACCCAGTATTCAGTGATATCCACGGCGATGGGGGCAGGGTCGCTCAGTGCCCAGTCCTGCGGCACGGCGACGGCTGCTTCGGGCGCAGCCATATCGGGTCGCGCGCACGCAGATGCCAACAGCGCAAAGGACAATGCACCAGTCTTCAGGTACTTACCCTGCATGATGAAGCGCGAACCCCCCAAAGCCAATGTTTCCCAACCCTCACGCGGAAACAGCTTGCGATACACCGCAAGCTTGTTCCAATTGCAGCCTTGTGGTGGACCGCAATAGAGCGCTGTGCTGCCTTATCCACTGTAAGTTGTTGAGCATGATACTTTCTTCCGCACCTGTTCTTTCTGCGCAACGCCTGTTGTCGGGACTTGCAATGGCCCTGGTGACACTTTGCCTGTTTGTCACACCGGCCAATGCGCATCCCGCGCCGTTCAGCTATCTTGACCTGCGCTTGTCTGAACAGGGCATTGAAGGCGCGTTGACGGTGCACGCCATCGACGTGGCGCATGAACTCGATTTGGACGAACCGGCGACTCTTCTCGACCAGCGTGTGTTGGGTGAACAATACAGTGAGATCGCCTCGATCATGCAGCGCCGCATGCAGATTGGCGGCGGCCAGCTGCCTGATCCGCAATGGCAATCCATCTCCGCGGTGGAGAGCGATGACGCGTTGCGGATGGAGTTCACCATCGCTGGAGAGGTCCCCTCGGCGCTGGAAGTCGAGGCGCAACTCTTTCCCTATGACCCGGCGCACCAGACCTTCGTGAACATCTGGGAAGACGGCGAAATCCGCCAGCAATGGATCCTTGCCGGCGATCCCGAGGTGCGCACCCATTTCGCCGGCACCACGGCGGGGGCCTTGGCCGTTCTGGGCACCTTCATCCCTTCTGGCGTGCATCACATCATGATCGGGCCGGACCACATCCTGTTCATCATCGGCCTGATGCTGCTTGGCGGCAGCTGGCAGCGGTTGGCGATTATCGTCAGCAGCTTCACCATCGGCCATTCCGTCACCCTTTCGCTTGCCGCTCTGGACCTCGTCGTGATCCCCGCCAGCGTGATCGAGCCGCTGATCGCGCTGAGTATCGTGGTGGTGGGGGCAGACAATCTGCTGCGCGGCGAGGGCAAGGATTTTCGCGCGATCATCGCCTTCGTCTTCGGCCTGATCCACGGCTTCGGCTTTGCCTATGTCCTCAAGGAATTCGGCTTGCCAGACGGGCAGCTGGCGCTCTCGCTGTTTGCCTTCAACCTGGGCGTGGAAATTGGCCAGCTGGTGATTGTGCTGGCGGCCGCATATCTCCTCCATCTTGTCCGCCAGCGCAGCGAGAAGCGGGCGCGACAGATAGCGACAATTGGTTCGCTTGCGGTGATGGCAGCGGGTGCCTATTGGTTCGTGCAGAGAGTTTTTCTGACGGGAGCAGGAACATGAAACGTTTGGCGGTACTTGGTGCCCTGGTTGTAAGCGGCATCACCGCAGTGGGCGTGACTGCGCAGGGCCTGCCCGGCATTACCGAGATCGAGCAGGTCAACGGCAATGTCTACAAGATCTGGGGCGCGGGCGGGAACACCACCGTGTTCATCCGGGATAATGACGTGGTGCTGGTGGATACCAAGCTGCCCAATTCCGGCGAACAGATCCTGGCTGAAGTGCGCAAGGTGACGGATCTGCCCATCGGCATGATCATCAACACCCATTCGCACCCTGATCACATGGGATCCAACAACGAGCTTGATGGCGACGGCATCGAAGTGGTGGCGCACGTCAATTCCGAGAAGCGCATGGAAGCGGAAGGCGGCCCCTTCGGCGTGTCCGAAGTTGATCGCAGCTTCACCAATTACATGCAGATCGGCGAAGGTGCTGACCGGATAGAGCTGTATCACTTTGGCGCGGGCCACACCGATGGCGATGCCTTCGTGGTATTCCCCGAAGATCGGACCATGGCTGCTGGCGATATCTATGCCTGGCACATGTCTCCGCTGATCGATCCCGGTTCTGGCGGTTCGATTCTGGCAACGCCGACCACGCTGACTGCAGCGGTTTACGGCATCGACGGTGTGGACCACGTGATCCAGGGTCATGGCGACGTGTCCACTTGGGAAGAATTTCACAGCTTTATGAACTTCAACCGCGCTCTGGTGCAGGTGGCAGAACAGACGCTGCAGGCGGGCGGGACAGAGCGTGATGCGCTGGAAACCCTCTCGGCCAATCCGGGCTTTGCCATCTTCCTTGGCACCGAAGTGCTGCCGGGCCTCGAATATGGCGGCAGCCCGAAGTCGCGCGCGCTCATCAACCTGATGGTCGCCTTTGTTGAGCTTCGCGGCGAGGAAGCTCCGCTGATCATGGGCCTGCCACGGGAACAATGGCCTGAATAAGCCTGCCAGCCCCTCTTCGCTTGCGAGCGATCATGACGCCCTGCGCGCTGCCTGCACGCAGGGCGTTGGCTTGTGCACCATCGTGGAAATCGACGGCAGCTTCTCGCGCCGGCTTGGCGCGCAACTGGCGGTTGCGCCTGATGGCACCGTAACCGGCAGCCTGGCAGACGGGTGCCTCGAGAAGCAGCTGGCTATTGAAGTGCTGTCCG
>Ga0181607_10000746_pt1 | contig 28253 bp, 18 predicted proteins | sample 041ome_9_FD_132420 | JGI IMG/M metagenome (GOLD analysis project Ga0181607, IMG submission 132420) | Coastal salt marsh microbial communities from the Groves Creek Marsh, Skidaway Island, Georgia - 041413US metaG (megahit assembly) | ecosystem: Environmental > Aquatic > Marine > Intertidal zone...
AGAGAGAGAGAGAGAGAGAGAGAGAGATCAAAATCGTGTTACATTATTTTATATACATTAATACCCACATCTATCTTCATCATCATCATCACACTTTCTTGCGATGAAAAAATTGCACCCATTTTTTTTTTCTCTTCCCCGTGCGCTCTTCAAAAAAACCAACTCGTTGCGTGCTTTCAATCAACAAACTCTGCTGACACCGTCGCGTAGGGAGAGTTTGTTTGGAAGGAGACCACAAAAGAGAGAGAGAGAGAGAGAGAAACAGAACACTCGCTCATCTCGTTGGTTTGTGTCTCGAGAAAAAGTCTTCTCTTCTCTTCTCTTCTCTTCCTGACGGGAAAATAGAAAAACATGTCCAACGACAACAGATGGGGCGCGTACCTCAAACGTCCTTTTTTCGTTTTAGCGCTACTCGCGGTGCTGTGCTCGACGCAAGCTTTAGCCGCCGCGGGAGACGAAATCGATGGAACGCAAGAACCGAAGAGTTTAGCGAAAGGGATATTCGAAAATCAGCAGCGCGCGTTCGCCACCGAGAATGAACGCGGCGATAACTTTTCTGGTTTCGTCCAATCTTTGCTCGTGATGCTTTCGCTCGAGTTCGGCGACCGAACGTTTTTCATTGCGAGTTTAATGTCTTCGAAACACGATTCAAAACACGTGTTTTTTGGCGCCATACTCGCGCTGTGGCTGATGACGTTTGTCTCCGTGGTAATTGGGATCGAAGCGGCGTCGATGATTCCCAGGAAATTCATGCATTACGGCTCGGTGTGTTTGTTCGTGTTTTACGGTTTCTACATGCTTTTTCAAGCGAGTGGGATGAAAGAGGCAGAGCCGGGCGAGGAGAACGAGGAGTTGAAGGAAATCGAAGAGGAATTAAACACGAGAGACGAGGAGAAAGCGCCGATAATTGTGGGAAAAGACGCCGAGAGCTTCGGTGACGACGATAACGATGCAAGGAATAGGAAAAAGGGCAATAGTTTTTATGAGTGTTTGTGTAACGGCGTATGGATGCAAGCTTTTACTCTGACGTTCATCGCCGAGTGGGGTGACCGAAGTCAAATAGCGACGGTCGCTTTAGCAGGAGATTACGAGCCGTACGGCATAGTAATTGGATGCTTCCTAGGTCACGCCATAGCCTCAGGGACAGCTTGTGTAGGGGGCAAATATATCGCGAATAAGTTTTCAGAGAAGAAAATGACCATACTCGGCGGTTCGGTGTTTCTGGTCTTCGCGGCAGTTACCTTATTGCAAGATCCCAACGCAAAGTTGGAAAAGAAAGATTGGAGACCGAGTTGGATGGTAGCAGGCGCCTGAAAGTGAATTTTAGTGTAGTTTAGCATTAGTATTAGTATTAGTATTTTAGGTGGAGTACAAAGTAGTAGTACCAGTTATTGTTATGATTGATGTGTATATGCTTTGCTTTGATTCTGTTTGTTTTTATATTATACGTACGTTACGCGGCTAAAAGATGATTAACTAGATTTATTTCGCAGAAGTCGCCCACCAGTCTTCTTTAGAGGAGGATTTACTGCTACTTGAACCCTTTCCTGATGACTTCTTGTTGTCATCATCGTCACCCCAATCGTCCACATCTTTCAATCTGCTATCGTTTTCAAACTTCTCCACGTCCTCTTTGTCGTACTCTCTGTCTTCGTCATAACGTTTCTTCGAGGAGGATGACTTGCGCTCGTCTTCGTCATCCACGTCTTTATCGTACTTCGAGGAATGGCGTCTCGATCGATCATCTTCGTCGTCGTCGTCCTCATACTTTGTGGATCTTCTGCGATCATCTTCCTTCTCATAGTCGTCGTCATACTTTGATGATCTTTTGCGATCAGCTACTTCGTCATCCTCGTCGTATCGCTTCTTGGAGCGATGATCGTCGTAGCGGTCCTCTTCGTCGTCGTCGCGATCCATCTTGGATGAGGAACGTCTGTAGCCATCATCGTCCTCATCTCTATCGTCGTGATGGCTCTTCGGCGAAGATCTGCGGTCGTCCTCATCTCTGTCGTCGTCTTTGTCGTAACGAGAAGATCGGTGATTATCTCTTCTGTCATCATCGTCGTCATCATTGTAACGCTTTTTGGAAGAATTGCGTCTGTCGTCTTCATCGTCGTATCGACTCTTGGAGGAAGATTTTCGGTCGTCGTACCGATCGTCGTCGTCTTCATCTCCGCTTCTTCGACGGTCGTGTTCATGCTCCGCTTCCTCGTCGTCGTAGTGCTTATGGGAAGACGAACGACGATCGTCCTCTTCTTCATCGTCGTACTTCGACGAAGAGTGTCTTCGATCATCTTCTTCATCGTCGTACTTCGACGAAGAGTGTCTTCGATCATCTTCGTCATCGTCGTACTTCGACGAAGAGTGTCTTCGATCATCTTCTTCATCGTCGGCGTATCGACCTTTGGAGGAAGAAGATTCGCGATCATCTTCTTCTCTGTCGTCGTCTCTTTCATCCTTCTCCTCCTTGTCGCCGCTCTCCTTCTTCTCTGAGCCACCTTCCGGTGTAAGTGGAGCTTCTTCCGGCATACTGTCATCTTCGTCGTCCTCAAACACTGGATCGTCTTGCCCAGTCATCGCCGCCTTGATTTGTTGCTTCAAGCGCTCTTGCATCTTTTGCGTCGCCTCCAAGTCCAATTGCGGTTTCGGCAAGTTCGTGCCGTCAAACCCTTCCGGAACATCAAAAGTCGGCACGGTGTACAAACCTAAAGTCGCTTCGCAGTCGCTTTTTTCCAAGGAGAATCTCGCGCACACCGCGGCTGGGCACGTGGGCCATTGCGCGGTGACTTTCTCCGTGTCCAACTTCGCGCCCGACTTTGTGACGCAAAATCTGCACCCTTGTGCGTCTTGGCAGCCAGGCAATAAGCGCTCAGAGCACTTCTGATCGCGGAACATGTGTCTTCCAACGGCTTGGTCGGAAACTGTTGAGTCGCACGTCCCAGAAATTCCAATCTGTTTCACGCGCTGGTTGTGCTTCGCGATGTCCTTCACGTGCATCCTCCACGAAATTTCAGTCTTGGAAAACGAATCCCCGATGCATCCAATCCCGGAGCTTTTCTCGCACACAGAGTGCGGACACTGCGGCCAACCGGCTACTTTCCTCGTCGCCTCTTCTGTTTGACAAAATCTGCACGCGGTGACCGCGCCTCCGTTCCCGAGACACGCCGGCGTCAGCGACGGATTCGTCAAGCAAATTTTGTCCGGGTACTGGTAGATGCCTTTCTCTTCGTCGGCGGCTTCGCCGACGCAGACTTCCTTCAACGCGGGATCTTCCTCCTCTTCTTCCTCTTCTTTCTCGTCGTCGGAACCCTTCGACCCTTTTCTTCCTCTTCTGTCCTTGTCCTCGTCCTCGTATCTCGAAGAATGCTTACCGCTCTTTGAAGAAGAAGAAGAAGACGAATATTTTTCCTCCTCGTCTCTGCCGAATCGAGCCGCGGAGGAGGATTGTCTTCCGCCCCCGCGACGACGATTCTCGTACTCGTCGTCGTCCTCGTCTCGGTATTTCGAGTACCCTCTTCCTCTTCTCTCGTACGAATCGTCGTCGTCTCGGTTGTCGCGCGACGACGGTCTTCTTCTGTCGTACGAATCGTCGTCGTCGTCGTCTCTCCAGCGGCCTAAACGCGGCGCCGACGACGACGATGAAGATTTGCCACGGGGAAAATCTCCTCGTCGTCGCGCGTCTCCGTGCCCTAACCGCGAAGACGAAGACGAAGACGCCGCTAAAACGTGCCCGCTGCTCTCGGAAACGTACCCGAGCGCGGCGAACGTCGTCGCTAACGCGGTAATCGAGGCAACTTTAATAAAGAGCGACGACGACGACGACGACGACGACGACGAAGAAGCCGCTTCTGCGTCCTCCTCCGTCTCGAGTAGTAAACGTTGTCGTTCTTCTCGAGCAGACGACGAAGACATCATGTTTGTGCGTGCGTGTGTGTATTCTTTATCGGACGCAAGAACACTGAACACGCGTGCGTGTTAACGCGATCGGACTGCTGCTGTTGTTCTTCTTCTTCTTCTCTGAAGAGCGCGCGTCTCAAACTCTCGAGACCGTGTGCGCGCGCGTTATGTTGTGGACTTGACGAATGTTTTTGAAACTTCCCGCGGCTCGTGCGTATAGTTTAGGTTTTTTTGATAAACCCTAAACAAAGAGCGTTATGAACACGGTAAAAGCACGAGAGAGAGAGTCTCGCCGCGCAGCGCGCGCGTGAGTGAGAAACAGAAAAGAATCGACATGAATGCCGCCACTACCGCTACGATTTCTTCTTCTTCTTCTTCTTCTTCTTCTTCTCGTCAACAACACAGGGAAATAGATGACTACCACTACGTCTTTTCCGCGGATTGCAAACCGTACATGGATTGGCAATCCGCCGCGCTGTACCAGTCGTGGATTGATATCGGTTCCCCGGGGCAAATGACGCGCTTGCTCTCCTGCACTCCGAAAGAATACGCGAGATACGAAAATTTAGACATCGTGCCGACGCATAAGACGCCAGATTTTAGTCGCGACGACCCTTTGGATTCGTATTCCGCGTATAATTTACCCGGGAGCATCAATCACTGGACGAAATCGAGCAACTTTACTCGGCTCAAGTGGGTGGTGAAGTTGGACGCGGACATGATTTTACGGAGACCGTTTACGGTGAGAGAAATTCCCGCTCGAGTTGGTGTCGTAGCCGGTGGATATTACGGGTATCTCTCCGGTGTGAAGAACGATATGGCGGCTATGTTTGTTGGCCCCGCCGTTCGCGAGCGGTTGGCGCAAGTCGGTGGGTGGGAGATTTTCGCCAGAAGCGATATAGCAAAAGCGGCGCCGCTGTGGTTTGAATACACGAAAAAAGTGAGGAGAGACCCGAGAGTTTGGTGGCCGTACAAAGGAACGGGCGATCAGTTCATCACGGAGAAGTCTCCACGTCCGTGGATTTCGGAAATGTACGGGTATGTCTTTGGCGTCGCGAGCGCCGGATTGTCGCATAACGTAAACAACGACGTACAAATGTACGCTGGTTCAAAACCGTGGAACGAGAAGAGCGCGCATTCATTCGTCATACACTACGGCTTGTTAATGAAGAAAGAACCGGGGTACGAGTGGGATAAACACTTTGAATACGAAAAGTCGGAAACGGAAAAGGATAAGTTGAAGTGCGGGAAGGAAAATCGAAGAGAACTGTTCCCAGTGTGCGAGTTATATCCCGAAAACGATACTTCCATCGACAAGTACGAGAGAATGAGAGTCGAGCTGATGCGCGAGTGCGTGACAAAGATCAACCGAGGGATAATGTTAACTCGAAAGAGAAAGTGCTTACCAAAGAGTAGTAGTAGCGAGAATAGTAACAACAAGGAGGCGGAGAAAAAAGTCATACTATCGAAGAGGAATAGCGCAAGTAGTTTTCATAGTCATAGCAGCAGCGGCAATGTAGAAACGAACGAAGGCGATAGAGGGTATAAACACGCGAGGGTTTCCATTGGAGGAGGCAAAGGCACGCTTCCTCAACAGCAGCAACAACAACAACAAGACGCGGCGACGATCGAGTTATGGAAATACGCCGGCCTTTTATGGGCTTTAACCCTGTTCGCGTTGTTTTACGGCTTTTGGCCTTCACGCAAAAGAGGAGGAGGAAAGCGTAGGAAAACAGGACAGCTTCGTCCGTAGAAATAGAGGCGCGTGTTTATGTGTGTAAAAGTATATATGTATTATTGCAAAGCGTTGACAAACATGATATCCTTTTCCCATCGGGTAACCGTGAACTCAAATCCAATATTGCGTCAGCACGTGCCCGATCGATAGCAGGCAGCTCCCTCACTGCAACGAGTTAACGAACATAATCCCCAAAGCAAAGATGGTAATGAAGATCGGTGCACTGCTGACGGCGTATAACGGCAAAAATCCGAGAATGTTTTGTTTCTTATCGTCTTCCTCATCCTCGTCTAAATAATCGTCTAGCATTCTCTTGGGATTCCTCGTTCTCCCTTTAATCCCAGCCGCGTCCATGGCAATTTCTTCGTACCTCGACGGACCAGTCTCTCTTCTTTCCGGAGCGACCGTGTCTGAATCCAACCCCGGCCACTCTCTCAACTCGTTCAATACAAACTCGCAAGCAACGATATCGGTCGGAATCCTCCCTTCATCCACGTCTTCCAAAACTTGAATCTTTTCCTCCGCGGAACATCCAGATTCGTCCTCGATCCCGAACCGTTCTCTTCTGTCCGCTAATCGAGGGTCTTCGATGCCAATAATCAACTTGACTTCATTGAACGACATCTCACGCTTCACGTATAAAAGTTTCAACCAATCTTTGATTTCTTGGCTCATCATTTTCAATCGCTCTTGGTCTTCGTCCGTGACGGAAGTTCCGGTATCGAACCCGTCGAAACCATTACCAGCGCTCGGCGCCGAGGAAGAAGAAGGCGTGGCGGTGTCGTCGTTGCCATCCTCTCCCTCGGACGACGACGATGATGCTTTCACGACGAACGACGACGCGAATAATCTTCCGTTGTTTTTTCTGCTGCTCGTCTCATTATCCAAAGATATCGTAACTCTTTGTTGTTGTCGTCGTTGGTGTTGTTGTTGATATCGGTGACGCGCGGAAAACTGGGCTCTCGTCGCGTTTTGTCGTCCTCCTCTAGAGGACGACGAGGAGGAGGATGAAGTGGACGCCACCACGGCGCATCTGGTCGTGATCGTGGTCGCGAGATGGTGCATCGTTTAAAAGTATCGCGCGCGTGTGGTTTGAGGTAATGCGTGTGTGGACTTCGGGAAAAAAATGCACATTGTCCACATAAACGCATCTCAGATCGAAAATACGGAAGAGAGAGAGATATAGAGAGAAAGATGTCGTCCTCGGAACGGTCCTCTTCTCCTGTTATTCTTCGCGGCAAGAGAAACAAACACCAGCTCGTCTCTCGCCTCCTCTCTCGCGTCGTTCTGCCGCTGATAGTGTTCCTCTTCGTCGCGGACATTGTCTTTTACGAGACGAACGAGACGAAATTGCAGCGAGAGGCGACGAGAGAGGAACGACGGGTGGGGAGTCATCGAGTGGACGTGCACTCGCACACGTCATTGGCGTCGTCGTTGGCGTCGTCTCGCGAGGAGAATATCATTCGCTCCTCGGATTTTGACGAGGAGAGATTGGTGAGAGATGGGAAACCGGAGGAGATCGCGGAGATTCACACGACGACGAGTGATGAAGTTGGTGATGGTGTTGGTTTCGAAGAGCGCGAACACACGGGAAGCGGCGGCGGCGGCGGCGGCGGCGAAACGAGAGAAGGAGTAGTAGCAGAGAACAGTAGTAGTAGTAGCAGCAGCAGTAGTAGTAGCAGCTCCAGCAGTAGTAATAATAGTGATGAAGATAACAGTGATAACGACAATGTTAGCGCCATTGGTAGTATGGACACCATGGAAGGCGAACGGTGCGTCGCGTCGATTCGGGATGGGTACAGTTGCGAAAAGTTTAGTTTGACGAGCGCGAAAATAGTGGAAGTGTTTTACCACGAGACGAGAGCGTATAGGAGAGGCGGAATAAACAAATGCACAAAGTCGCAGTCGGAAGACGACGGATATTTAGACGACGGAGGGAATGGACAGAAGATGGTGACGGACGGGATGAAGATTGAGACCGTCGCAGGCGAGACGAGTTCTTCTTCCTCGGATGCTCTGCGCGAGGCTTTGGAAAAGATCTTTGATAACCGCGATACGAGTCATCACATGACAAGTGTGAAGTATCAGAAAGCTGTCGTTGTCATCGACGGGACGCAGATGAGCGCAGACGAAGCGTCAAGATTAGCTGACACCACGCAAACGAATGCCGTTTTCGTTGCCTACGGGAATCGGGAAAAGTTCAAAGAGCAACAACACGTCTCTGCAGTGTTAGTCAAAGGCGAAAGCGATAATGGATCACCAGCACATCGCTTGGCGAGCATTTTACTCTCAAGAGGTTACGCCGTGTTAATTCTCTCGGATAAGAGCGCGGAGTTTACGGCGAATCCGCTCGAATCTGAAGCATTTTCGTTTACGTCCATAGGCGCCGGCGTGAATACTCACGATGACATGATGCCCGCACACGTTGGATTTGATATTGAACTCGCCACCGATAGTTCCTGCAGATTGGTTGGGCAAGTAATTGGTATTGGTGATAAATCCATGGGTTGGTCGCAATACGCACAAAGCGTTTGTTTGCCTATGGCACGATCGAGTTTTATGCGATTTAATCCAACTTTAGCGGCGATTGAATTGAGTCGATATTTTGGCGAGCACTTGGACATAGAACACATCGGCGTCGACGATAGAGTTACGGAACAAGTGATTATGCCTGCATACGATAACGCGTTCAAGTCCGGAGCGCGCTTGAAACCGCTTCGATACGCGTGTAGGTACAACTTCAAACACGATCCGCGCCGGGGCTCGAGATACGCGCCGAGCGAAGATGCCAGTAGAGGTGACGAGTTATCCGGTGATCCTAACGCAATTATTCCGTCTCAAACGTTCGAGAAAGGTCGCTCGTTTGCTCTCGGCGACGAAAATTCAGACGACATCATCAATAAGCACAAACAGTGCGAACGAAGCGCGTGGTCTGAAGGTTCAGGACCGCATCCGAGAAAGTTACGCTACGTTGTTCCGTGGCCGAAAGATGACGCCGATACCACCGCGTGGCCTGCGAACTGCGAAGGTGGCTCGGAAAAGTTATGCGAAGTAGTGAAAGAAGTTGCCATCAACCGCGAGGTTTTAGTTGGCGTCTCGAACAAAAACATTTTCCACATGTTGCAGTTGTGGATCGACGGATTACAAAAAACTGAAATTACGAATTATATGATTGTCGCACTCGACGAACAAACCGCGCGGTGGTGCGAACAACACAACGCGCCTTACTATTTGCGATCGTTGACATCCATTACTGGATCGACGGATAATCACGCCACCTCCGGCTTAAAATTTGAAATCCTCAAAGAGTTTATCAAAATCGGCGTTAATGTATTGCTCTCGGATGTCGATATTGTCTGGATGCGAGATCCATTCAAGAACGATTTGTTGTACCGAGATGTAGACATTGAAGGAATGTCAGACGGATGGGATGATCGAACGACATACGGCTTTAGGTGGAACCCTACGAGAGGACGAGGAGATCAAGTTTCTTCTGCGGATGATCTCACGTACCGCATGTTCGTGAAAAACTCTGGTTTGTTCTTCACGCAAGCCACTCACGAAAGTTTACAAATGATGACTGTGTTGGCGAATCGCATGAACACCGAACGTTCGACTTGGGATCAAACCGCGTATAACGAGGAACACACGTTCTTGAGCGACAAAAAAACTCCCTCGAGAAATTCTGCCTCGTCGCGAATCATGAACTTTGCGTGTTTCTGTAACTCAAAGTATGTTTTCAAGTACATGCGTGAGGACGAGAAGCTATACCCGGAAGACAAGTTTCATCCAGCTTCAATTCACGTCAACTATCATCCGGAAAAACCACAAAGAATGCTCGATATTATCAAACAGTATTGGAAAGGCGAGAAAGGCGCCATCGAGCGATGGAACGGAGGAGAAGGTTTATCGAGTGCGGTACAGTGTAAACCGCGGCCTGTTGGTGAAATCGAACGAACGCAAGGTATTCAATCCAGCGAGCTCGCTAAACAAGTCGCGAACGCGCACACGGGCAAATGGGGCGGTGTTAGTGGTATCGAATGGAAAGATAACGGTGATTTAGTTACTCCGTGGGGGAAGGGTACCTGGGGTGTTATTCCCGGGTCTGACGGTAAGCAGTTGTTCATGGATTGGGGGCCAACGCATGAGTTGACCGGAAGAATCGAAGGTGGTTCAGCAATTATGCAAAGTAAACGGTGTCCCGATGGTGATTTAGTCCCAAACGTAGTCGCGGACGGGCTTTAGTCACATGTATGTACTATTATCATTAATATTATTACGAATACGGTTTCCTGTGGTCTTTTTTCTTCAACCCCTTCCCTTTCACTGAAAGCGCTGCGTTTGTTTTTCCTCTTCCGTTCTTCTTGGCTTCTTGCTTCGCCTTCTTCCGCGCCAATTTCTTCTCCCGTTTGGTTGCTTTCACCTCTAATTGCTTCGCTCTTTTCGCCTCTTTTTCTTTCGCTTTTTCCGCGTCTTTCGCTTTCTCCTCGTCCGTTTTTAACTCGTCTCTCTTGCGTTTTTTCTCTTCTTTCCGCGCCTTCTTCTCTCTCTGAGCTTTCAGTTTCTCCTGCAGAATCTCTTTCTTCTGCTCTTTGTTTGCTAATTGAATCACTTTCTTTCTCGCTTTCTTCTCTTTCTTTTTCTCTTTCTTCTCCTTCGCTGGATTCAGTTTCGGTTCCCCCTCGTTCTTCTTCTCCTCTTCTTTTTGCGCCCTGAGCGTCTTCGCTTTGCGTTTGTGTTTCTTCCCAAGCGCGTGCGACTTGAGCGTTTCCGCGCCGGTGCACTCGACGTTGCAACACGTACACATCCAGGGAGCTTCCGTGGCGAGAAACTCTCGACCGGGGATTGACTCATTCTTCTCCAAGCCAGTCGCGGGAGAACTCAAAGGTGCCGGTTCTTCTTTTTCTTTTTCGGCGGCGACGTCTCCTCCTCTTTCTCCCCCTCCTCCTTTACCACCACTGGCGGCGTAATTCGCCTTCCCGCCCGGCTTGGTCGCCCCGAGCGCGTACTTCTCGTGTTCAGTCACGCACGACGTGTGTTGTTGCACGGAGTATCGATCAAACTCTCGTCCGCAATCCACGCAGCTAAATCGACTCGCCGAACAGTTGTTGAAGTGTTTCTTCAGCGCTGGTTTTTTTATCGAATCGCCGCAGTCGTCGCACTGGAACCACACCATCTCTCTCTCTCGCTCTCGCTCTCTCTGTGCGCGCGCGTGTATTTATCAGCGATAAAAGCGAGAACCGAGAGAAGAAAGGAAGAAAAAGCGTCTCCCCTTCACGCGTGTGTGCTAAACTTTAAAAGTTTGAGAGCGTAAATTATATTGTGTTTTGGTGTGGTTTGTGACTTGTGGTGTACTTATTTCATTACAAAGACAGAAGTAAATTTTTCCTGATCTGTGCTCTAAAATTTTCCCTGCACCCCCCACGTTAAATTTTATTCAAATACTGGTACGTTTCTGCTGCCGCTACCACTCGGAGGATCGATGGAGAAGAAGGAGCGATCGTTCGCGGAGACGATTTCGGTGCGAGACAGAGGATGGTAGATTCACGGCGATCTGAAGAGGAGGAAGAAGTTGAAGGCGTCGTTTCACCGAAATCTTCAAAATCAGAGAAGACGCTAAGCGTTTCGTCGCTGGTATCCTCCGTCTCGTTCGCGTGTTCGCTGGCAATCTGTGCGTTCGCGTACATTTATCAGTATTGCGCGCTTGGGATGCGTGGTTATTGGAAGGACATGCCACACTTTGCGTGGATTTTCGGAGCGTTTGTATTTTCGTTTCCTTTGCTCGTGCTCACTGTTGTGAAAAAGAGAGAGGTACACGTTTCGTTGTTGTTCTCGTCACCGGGAGATGTGAAGCAGAGCAAGATTTCAGAGACGAATGAAGCCACGACACCAATAATGGAAGAAAGAAAGAAAGCAGAGGAAGGAGATACGCCGGTTGTCGAAAAAGATGAAGAAGAGCTGATCTCCAAAGAACGTCTGTCTTCGAACTCTCAATCCGTTTCAGCCTCCACCTCGAATGACAGTTCTGCGTCGCCGTCGTCTCAGATCAACACGAGCTCTAGTAGTAAACGAAGGGTGCTACAGCGCGAGCGAAATGTATCGATTAATCGCAGCATTCGTAGCGATTTGAGTAGTCGACAAAGTCCGAACGCCAGCACGAACAGCGGGAGTTTTCAAAAGGAGCGCAAAGAATATCAACGTCAAAACAGCATCTCTGAAGAAAAGGAGAGTGGAGAAGAAATAACATTGAAAATTACAAAACAACAGCACGACCAAACGCAAAATGTGAAGTTACCTCTCATAACTGATATGGAACGTAAATACTTAGAGAAGGCTTTCGAGAAGAACGCATCGATTGCGAAGGTCGGTTTTTTCTCGTTAGTAATGGAAGCTTTGATTCGCAGTATTGAGAGAAAGACGTACGAGGAAAATCAAATAATAGCAAAACCGAAGGATATCGAGGAATCGTTCGTCATTTTAGTCAAAGGCACTGCTATGAGTTACGAGGATGACGGCAATGCGCACGTTGATGTAGATAAAGAAGGAAAATTCATCTCCTCGACGAAAGAGAAAAATACGACTGTTTTGAATGAAGGATCGACTTGGGCCGAAGGTGCTATTGTTGAACCGCACGTGAACACGCGTTTTCTCGTTGCCAATAACATCAACGGCGCCGAAGTAATCAAGATTCATAAATCACATTTTGAGCATGCAATTAGATCAGTGAGAAAATTTTCTGAAACGGTCGCGTTGCGAATATTTTTGTCGTGCAAGAGAACGCGCGAAGCGTTTTATAACGACACCGAGCGCATGAAATTCGCCTCAAAGTATGCGCTCAAAAAGTATAAGCGAGCATTAGCGAAAGGTGAAGAGATTTGCGGTAATTTGGAAGATATTTCCAAGAGTTCAGAGAATGAATCTCTTTTACACTTTCTAATTGACGGCACGGTGATTTTAGTGAATACTAAAGATCCTTCGGCAAAAAAGACTGTTGAAGCTGGTTCTTGGTTTGAAACTACCTTCGATGAGCATGGCGAAAAGAATGAAATTTGCTCCTCCTTGAGCGCGCTTTCTGTCATTATCAGCTTCAACGCGGGTCGCTTGGATGCGTGCAACTACGCGTACATTAGGCATATGGACAAATATCGAATGAAACACGATAGCAGTACATCTAGATCAAGGGAGAGGAAGAGGAATAGACAGTCGTATTCATCGTTATCGAACGACGAAAGCGGAACGGCAACGACAATTGAATCAGAATTTTCTAGCGATGTTTCTAGCGATACGGATTCGTATGAAAATGATTTCTTTCGTTACGTATCTACGGAGATCGATAAAAACACGACTTCAAATTCAGTCCCAGGAGGAAGAACGAAAAATTCGCTTTTGGAATTTGGGACACATCAACCGGAGGTCACTGGAAGAGAAGGTGCAGAAGTGGCAAGGGGCACCGCCATACAAAGTAGGAGCGAAATCGTTTACGCGCAAGCGGAACGTTCTGTCGAGAGGAAATTGAACAAAAGTTCTTCCACGTTCTCTCGATTAGCTGCACAGTTCAAGCAACGGATACGAGTTCGCAATAAAAAGAGAGAGTTGAGCATCGACGGAAGTGACGCCTCGTCCCCGTCCTTCATTTCGCGAGCAGCGCAGACGCCAACAAAAAAGAACAAGCTTACCTCAACGAAGAGCTTGTTTTTCAAAAAGACTCGAGACAAGAAAAATACATTATCTCTCGCTCTTTCCGGCTCTAAGGATATAAACGACTTTGAACTCCATACGGTGATGGGCAAGGGAATGCTCGGTTTTGTGTTTTCTGCGACGCATAGGAAGTCTGGCCACAAATGTGCGATCAAAGTTATGCCAAAGAAGAATATCATCGCGGTGAGTGAAGAAAGTCACGTCATGGAAGAAAAGAATTGTTTGCTTTCGCTCAAAGACTCACCTTTCATCGTGCAATTATATTCCGCTTTCCAAGATGCGAAAGCTTTGTATTTGTCCTTAGAGTTGTGCCAAGGAGACATGTTTGAACTATTCAACGCAATCGGTTTGCCTTCCATTGGTCAAACGAAAGTGTACGCCTCCCAGGTTCTGTTAGGTCTGGAATCCATACACGAGAAAGGATACATATATCGTGACATCAAACCAGAAAATTTGTTGATTCGCTCGAATGGAAGTATTGCGATTAGCGATTTTGGATTTGCAAAAAAACTCGGCGACAACGAACGTGCATTCACGATTTGCGGCACACCCGATTATCTTTCACCAGAAGTGTTGCTTCATCAAGGTGGATCGTATGCCTCTGATATCTGGGCGTTTGGTGTGTTAACATTTGAGATGATGGCCGGATATCCACCATTTCGAGCAGATACTCGTAAAAAGATGTACGATCTTATCGTCAACGCGGACTTTGACGCGGTTGCGAAACCGTCTAATTTCGATCCGAAAGCCGAGTTATTATTGCGTGAAATTTTTGTCCAAGATGAGGAGGAACGTTTGGGAGGCACAGATGTTGGCGAAATCATGGATCATCCTTGGTTTGAAAATTTAGATTGGATTGCGGTTCAAAACGGCACGTTGAGACCTTTGCACATGTTTCCAGAAGGGCACGTGACGAGCATGAATCGAAATAAAAATGACGGTGAAAGTGATTTCTCTTCAGGTGGTAACGCAGAGAAGTTTTGGCTCGCGGAAGATGGCGGCAATTGTAACGATAGTCAACAGAGTGGAAGTGCGCGCAGCTCTTTTAGCGGGTTCGCGGATTTCTAGTTGAATAATGAACATAATAATGGATTGATTAGCCTTGTTAATGACCAGATTTTTTTTTACTCGTCAACGTCATCATCTTCGTCGCTTGCGAGCACTTCAACCTCTTGCGCCGTTTTTAACTTGAGCAACTCTTCGTCCAACTTTGCTTTCATCTCTTTTTCCTTGTTCAGAAGTTCTTTTTCTGCCTTGAGCTCTTCGCGAATTATCCGCGCTTCTTCTTTGATGGCTTCAGCGTCCGCGTTTATATCTCGCGACATTCCTTCTTCCTTCTCTGGCGCTTCGTCGCCTCGCGACTTCTTCACCAGCTCTTCGGCTTCTTTTTCCTCCTCGAACATGTCGCTCATTTCGTGCGCGAGTCGCTCTATAGTCGCAAAATCATCATCATCTTTCACTCCATCTTCTCTAAACTCTACACTTCGACCATCTATCGTTGAGTGCCCTTCGCCTTGTAAAAAGCCATCTTCATCTTCAATACCGCTATCACTGCTGCCGCTGCCGCTATCGCTATCGTGTTTCTTCTTCATCATCTTCTCCTTTTCGAGACTTCGAAGTTCTTCTAATTCCGAGTCGAGTTCTTCACGCATTTTATGACTCATTTCTACCTCGCTCGCCAACTCTCTGTGCAACCGCTCGCTTTCTTCCAAATCCCTCTTCAAATCCGCCAAAGTCGTATCTTCTTCTTCCTCTTCCTCTGGAGAAATCTCGCCGCTGGCAAACGTATCGTCATCGTAATCATCTTCTTCATCCTGAAAGTCTAATTCGTTCGTACTATCTGTGCGCACTTTTTTCTTCAACTCTTCATCACCTTTAGCGTCTTTCGACAGCTCTAACATTTCCTCCATCATTTCCTCCTCTTTGATTTCCTTCGCAAACGGCGAGAGAGATTGTTGCGCCTTTTCTTTAGCATCCGTATAACTCCCAACATCACGATTGAACCCTCCCGAGTCGGCATCTTTCCATCTTCTCAACGCTCGTTCTTGAACCTTCTTTAACGTCACGATTTCATCCTCCATTTTCTCGAACGCTTCTTGACTTGGTTTCCGTTTCGAGCGTTTCATTCTACCGTGGATTTCTTGCGCAATTTCGACACGTTCGCCAACTTTACTCGGATCGTCTTTCCACGCGCTCGAATCTTTGGCCAAGTCTGGATCGTGCAAGTGCATCGTATCGTCATCTAAAACCACCACGAACGTTTTATCGTACGTGGCTGAAGTGTTCAGCTCAGTTTCTTCTGCCACAACGGCAGCCCATCGCGAATCTTTTGGTCCCGGACGAGGTCCGAGCGTAATTTCCTCATACGTAACTCGTTTCTTTTTAATCTCGTTTTCATCACCAAATTGCGATTCTTTCGTTCGGCGTTTCTTTTTCAACGCGCCAATGGATAACGTCGCGTCTTCCTGCTCATCCCGCTCTTCTTCTTCTCCTTCTACTTCTAGCATTTTCTCCCTCAACTTGTTCGTCACCGCAGAAACGCGCCGTAATTTCAGCGTATTCGAAGCAACGTTCGCTCTCCCGTCCGCGTTCGTACACACGCCACCAGGAATTTGTATGGAAACTGCAAACGGACCAACCCAATCACCGTCGTTGGGTACGATAGGTTTTACAGTCGCCACAAAATGCGAAGAAGATATCGATCTATCCGTACCAGTGAACGTCCTCGCTTGCGAGAGCGCTAAAACGGTTCCGTTGCCAACTTTCAAACCGTTCGAGTCAAATCCATACACAGACTTTGAGAAACTTATCGATAAATACACATTATCCAAATGCTCGTCTCTCGAGAACTTTGATTTGGTTTTCCTCTTCGTTTTCACGGCGGCAATCAGCGCATGGGGTGCAATGGCGGTTCGTTCGATGACAACGTCATCGATGGCCCAAATCCTAATGTTGTTATCATCGTTGGTGCCATCCTCCTCTTCTTCCTCGTTATTATTCACCTGCCTCCAACGAAACTTGGTCGCCGACGACTCCGCGCTCTTCGGCACTTCGACTCTGTACCCGATGAATCCAAATTCGTTCGCTCGAGCGTCAAAACTCGCCAACGAATTCACGTTGACGTTCTTTTCGCTGATCGTTTCGTCGTCCGCCGAAGATGCTCCTGAAATAGCGTATGTTTCCGAATCGTAACTCTCTAAAACTCTCCACGGCTTCCCCAACGGTTTCGCCTCTAGCACAATCTTACTATTACCTCTGCTACTTGACTCTCTATTACTAATACCAGCATCGCTCAGAAATGCCAACCCATCCACCGCAATCTCAAACCAAACGAGCGCGCCGCCGATGACGTTCACCGGAACCGTCGTCGCCTGTCTCGACGCCACGAATCCGCCTCCGCTCCGCTCTCCTCTTCTTCCGCCGCTCTCCTCCTCCTCCTCCTCGTCAAAGTTCTTAAAGCACAAGCTGTACTCCTTCGACTGCCCGTATCCGCACTCGTTCGTGATCGTCCCGGATTGGCTGATGGATTCCCACAAATTCTTCTCGTCCGTCTCGCTTTCGAAATCGTCCGAAAAGTCAACCTCGTCCAAATCGTCGTCGGAAACGTCCACGGACGGTCCGGATTTCCCATCCGTCGCTCGACTCGTCATCGCAAAATCGTCTTCTTCGCTTTGAGAAGAGTAATAGTTTTCCGATTCGTCCGCGACTTTTTGTGCGAGTTTAACCAAGTTTTCTAAAGATTGAAACGAAGAAGAAGAGGAATCCGCGGCGGCTTTATCGTCGTCGTTGGCATCGTCCTCGTCCTCCTCGTCGAACGCTTCGAAAAACTTATCGATGGATTCTTGCGACGCCGGTTCGCGAGCCTCGACGACGATGCCGGCACGAGATGAAGATGAAGACGAGAACAACGCCGTGGTCGTAAAAAAGACCGCCGCGAAAAACGAAGAGAGGAGAATGCGACGACAAATCGACTTCTCTCTTCTTCTTCTTCTTCCTCGCGTCGTCGTCGTCGTCGTCGCCATCTCGTTATCGCGCGCGGTTCGTCGCGTGGTCTTTCTTTTTGTGGCGATGGATAATAGGAAAAAAACAGCTCGCGACGTTTTTTGAAATCTAAAAAAGAGGCAAAACGCACAAATACGACTACAAAACTAAACTCTCTCTCTCTCTCTTCTACACGTACGACCCGTAATGCGCGTCGTCGGTGGCACCGTAACCTCCTCCTCCTCCTTTGGTAAACTCTCGATCGTACCCATCTGGGAAGGATAAGTCTTCCGGGTGCAACGCGTTCCACCGCTGGAAAAAAGCGCCTGGATCCGGGTCCGGGTCGCCTCGCTGCGCGGCGAACATTTGCGCCTCTTCGTAATCTCGGAGCATGGCGAAGAAGCGACGCTGGCGGATTTCGTGTATGCGAGCGCCTTCGCCGTATCTCGGCCAGCAGTGGCCGCCGCAGCCGCAGCAGCAGAGGACCCAGAAGACCATGTGGACGCACATGTACGCCAGGAAGAGGACGATTAACACCGCGCCAAAGACTAAGCCGAATAAAATCATTAGAAGCATCACGAAAGCGCCTAAAACTGGCGTCGATAACGCCTTGACTAACCACGGAGGTAAACCAGCGACGGCTGCTCCAGATTTTGAATGCCACTCGTCAAAGTTTGACCCCGATTTTGCGTTTTCGGAGACGTCTTGCGTGTTGTAATACAAGTCGTAGCTCTGTTTTAACTTTGGCGTCGTCAGCGTGCTATTCGCCGAAGTCACTACGCTCATCGCCGCCGACGCGTCTGGATGTTTGCATTTATCTGGATGTATCGCTCGCGCGATTCTGTGGTACGATTTCTTCACGCTCGCGTTCGTCGTCGTCTGCGGCGTGAGATTCAACACCTTGTAATAGTTTCTTCTGTTGGCCAAGATTCGATAGATTTCTTGTTCTGGATTGCTGATGTTGTTGTTGTTTGAAGCCGTCGAGTAACTCGACGTCGTGGACGCGGTTTCGTCGTCATTTTCGTTGCCCATCGTCGGCCGTCGCGCGAAGGAGCTCTCGACGTCGTCGACCGGCGTTGACGACGATGACGGCGGTATCATTTATGCGTGTTCTTCGCAGCAAAGGCGACGATGATACGAGAGAAAAATCCAAAAGCCAAATAAAAAATTCTCGGGTGTGTCCTCTTTTTGAAATCAGAGCGTCGATGCGCGCGCTTATGCGTCTGCAACTTCTTTCGTATCCAAGAAAAAAACGTCTCTGATTCGTGCGCTCGAACGTATCTCTCTCTCTCTCTGTGTGTCTCTCTCTGTTGTGCGGCTTTGTTCGCTCCTTCTTTCGGCAAAAGTAATTAAAATTTGTTTGGTGTTACATACATAAACCCTAAACATTTTTTTCTCTCAATGAAGACAAAAAACACCAAACGCGCGCGCGCGCTGGCATCATCGTTTGCATCGTCGTCATCAATCACAAACTCATCAATCATGAGTCGAAAATATAAAGAGAGACGCGGTTTCTCTTCTTCTTCTCTGGATTCGAGAGACAGAGAGCCTATTTTAATCCACGCCGTATCTCGCGGCCGAAGATACAAAAAACAGTTCGCGCCGTCGGAGTTGATTCTGTTGTTTCACCGAAACGCGCTGTTTACCGTCGAGAGCGCGAACGACGACGACGAGGAGGAGAGAAAAACGATGCGACTGATGAAAACGTTTCAACCTTTGTTCAGGCACATATTCAGTTCCTCGCTGTGCGCGAGTTGCGTGCACGCGATTGATTTTAGCGGCATCAAAGGCAAGAACGAGAACGACGAAAAGACGAGTAAACAGTTGCATAACATTCTGAAGAGAGTCAACGTGAAGGACCGCGCGATTGCGATTGCGTTTGGAAGTAAAGAGAGTCTGGTCGTTTTGCGCGCGTTGATGCAGCACGATAAGATGGAGTCCGTCGTGAGCGTTGTTCTGATGAATCCAGTGGATTTATCGTCGTCGTCGTCGGATGGTGTGGCGAGCGGCTTTAGCGGCAGAGAGTTTATGAAAGCGTGCCAGGAAATTCGGGAAGAAGCGATTGGAGAGGTGAAAGTCTTCGTCGTGCTTTCGGCGAGAGGCGAAGAGTACAATCGCGAGAAGGAGATCATCGAGTGCTCGTTTAGTGAGACGAATAGTAGTGATAGCAGAAAAAACGACGAGAACTGTGTTTCTGTGCTCGTCAAAAGTGAAGGCGCAAAGTTAGGCGAAGCTGTAGCCGACGCGGTGCGAGAGAGGGACTCTTCGTCCGAAAATACAATCGAAGGTTTGAGCAACAGAGTCGATGAGTGGATATTAGAAACAGAAAAAGCAGCGGATAACTACGCCGAGTTGTTCGTCTCCAAAATTACGTTCGAACACAACAAGTACGACAAGCAAATTGAGCAAATTTGCGTGGAGTGCACGGAGAAGTACTCAGAGACGCTCGGGAATAAGGAAAAGCAAGAAGAAGGCGTTGAAGAGATAGACGAAGAAGTGGACTACGAAGAGGAGCCGCCACCGGTTGTGTACCTCGCGAGACGACCTTTCGATTCCAGAAAGTTGTTTTTGATGCTCAAACAAGAGTACGGAAACGTTTCGTTCACGGAGGATTTGAATGATGACGATGAAAACGGTGAAGAAGACGCTAACGAATCGTTGTTAGCATCCAGTTTGCGTTCACAAGGCGTCGTTTGGGTAAACTCGCGCTTGACGACTCCTCTCCAGTGGCTTCATAAACGCTCGGAACCCGTTCGCGTGTACGCCGTGGACGAAAAGCCGTGGTTTAATGAGCATTATGAAGATGATGAAAAGGATGAAGAACAAGAGAAACAGGCGTTGCTTTCGTTGTTTCAAAGAAAGTTGAAGTTTTCGTGCGGCGATCGAAGGAACCATTTGGTCTTTGAAGGCGTCAAAGATGCCGAGAAACTTCGCGAGATGCTGGACAGTTGCTTGTGCGATTACGACGTCGCTGAAGAGAACGATGACGCGAAGGAAGATTCTTTCATGACGATGTGTCAACAAGTGTGGGAGTCGGTTTCGTATACGATGGAGCGCTGCGGCGTCATTGCCGAAGGTCGAGGCGGCGCTGGTTGCGTCGCGTTGATGCAACAGAAAGAAAAGGTTACGATGAAAACTAGTAACACTTCTTCTTTTTCAACCCCGCGAGAAAAAGAAGACGAAGTAGATGTAGAAGAAGAGAAGTCTTTCGGCGGTAAGATTGGCGTTCTCGTTCCTGAAGCGTTTTTGCGACCGACCAAACAACAAGGCGAAACGAAAGTTTTTACCTCCTCCGAAAACAAAATCACACGAACGGGACATTATTTTCCGAAAATGCCGTGTTTAACGTGTGGTTCTCCGTGGTGGATCGGCGACGGCGGATGGAATTCGACGTGCGCAAACTGCGGCGACGACGACAGATGCTACGGTTTGGACCAGATGCCGCTGAGACAGTTTCGAGGAAAGCACAGAAAGTTTTGCGAGTTGGTTTTGAAAATGAATGTTGATTCGTGATGTCGTAATGGTAGATGTAGTAGTAGCAGTAGTAGTAATACGATGGTCGTGAAGTTGATAGATACAATACTTGAGAATATACACCCGTCTCCGCCCCGAGAGGAAGGAAAAGAAAGCACACCGCGCGTGATGCACATCCACACGCGCAAGAGAAAAGCCACATCCAACAAAAAATAAAACTCGCGAGGAGTCTCTTTTAAAAGGCGAACGCTCTACCTACTGAGCTAACGAGGCGAGAATCTACGACGAAACATTGTACACGAGATACCGCGTATGGGGATCGAACCCATGGCCATTCGCTAAGCTTTTGAACTACTGTTCAACGTGCTTATTTTGGACGTTTTTAATCAGTATCATAATATTTTTAAAACCCTAAAAATTTGCTGTTGTTTTGACACGCACAAAAAAGTCTAAACGCCACAGCGCACGCGCAAGAAGAAACAAACGGAGATACATCATCACGCTCACACACACACACGCGCACACACACAACAACAGCAGCAGCAACAACAACAATGGCTAAATCCTTCTCCTTGGAAGCGTTCAAATTCTCCGTCTACCTCTCCATCCCGATCGCGATGACCGTATTCTTCGCGATGAATCCATCCAATTTAGAAGACATCATACGAAAACGCATGTACGTCGTGTACCCAGCCTCGGCGCCGGACCCGCCGTCGGACGCGGAGATGAAAAGGATCGTCGAGCAGAACAGGATGAAAAGTAGTAATAACAACAAAGACGAGAAGAAGAAAAAAGGAGGAGATAGGAGGAGGAAATGGTTTGGTTTTAGCGCGAGCGATAGCACATAGGACAAAACGCGGTTGTTTTAGAAAATTCTAGACTTTTTTTTTCCACTTTCTCTTCACTTCTTTTGAAATCAAAATTAAAATTTTTATACACACACGCACAGACAGACATATAATATGTTTAACGCGCGAGGGCGAAAGCAACAACAGTCTTTGTCTGGAGGAGGGGTGCCTGTCGCGATGGTAGAGAAAGACCCGGTGACGGAACGCGCGGATTCGCTGAGCGCGAGCGGATCTCCTCCTTTGGCTTCTTCTCATTTTAATAACGTTGTCGAAGAACAACGAGAAAAAGAAATGGAAAAAATGAAGCAAAAGCTGCACCTGTTGAAGCAAGAGTTGAAGGCGAAAGACGACATGCTCGAAGCGGTGCAATCGCAGGCGAAGTTGGACATCGTGAACGCGCGAACGAGAGTGGATTCGATCGAGGAGAAACGGGAAGAGTTAGAGGCGAGGTGCGCCAAGGCGGAGAAATTAGCGTTGGAACGAACGAACGCGTTGGAAACGGCGAATAAAAAGTTGAAAGAGGCGGAGAGGAGCGCGAAGGTGTTCATGCAAAGAGCGAACGCGAAGATTTCCGAGGCTTTGAGAGAGAATAGCGCTGGAAAGAATAACGCTGAAGCGAACGAGAACGATGGTCCGACGCCGTCGTCGTCGTCGGGAAAAGTGGAGCGGAAAATGACGCCGTCGAACTTATCGCTGCAAGAGAAGATATTGCGCATCGAGAGGCAACAACAGATGGAAGACGAGGAAGGATTGAAACTTAAGAAGAAGACGATTTTAAAGAACGATAAAGAAGAGAGCTCGTCGAGTTTAGGAGCCGTGAATAACGACGACGAAGATGACGAAGAAGAAGAAAAAGAAGACGAGAAGAAAAACGTAGAAAACAACGACGAACGAATAGTAGAAACGCTGAGAGGCGAAATCCAAGAGCTGCTCACGCGAAACGCCGACGCCGCGCGTTCGTTTCAAAATAGCCTAGAAATCGAGCGAAATAAACGGAGAGAAGCGGAGGAGAGAGCGGAAATTAGCGAAGCCACGTGCGTGCGATTACAATCCGAGTTGAAGTCCAAAGAAGCTTTGCTCAAAATGATGGAATCGAGACCGCCCGGGCCCGTCGCGTTGCAAACGCGAACGCTCAACAACGACGAACCGAACGGTGCGAAGCAAACGGAAAAGAAGCAACACCACGCGGATAAATTCGACGCGGAAGAGTCCGACGACGACGAGATCATCCCTTCGTTTTCTTCTCCCGTGCTCAAATCGCCGCCGCCGTTGGTTAGTAGAAAGTAGAGTTTTTGTAACATTATCAAGTTGAGTTTTGTATTTTTATAATTTGTGAAAAACGTCTATTTTTCGCTTCGAGACGAAAAAAAAAAGAAGAAACTTCTTCACACGTCTTTTCGTATCTCGGCAGCGGCGTGCACGCGCGCGCACACACACACACGCACAAAGCAATCGAACGAGCGTTGCAAAAATGCCGCCACGAGCGGAGAAGCGCAAGCGACGGATCGGGGAGAGAGATTTGTGGGATGTGATTGTGAACAACGACGATATTTGTTTCACTCATATTCTTCCGAGACTGAATCCAACTGACGTGAAGTTTTTGTTTGAAGTGAACAGTGAAACGAGAGCTTTGATAAAGAGATCGTCTCGAAAACATGAGTTGAAACGGAAGTTTCAAGTGTGTCTGATGTCGTCGATATCTACGCTGGAGATTGCTTGGGAGAATCGGTTGAACAAAAATAACTTCTGCTGGAGAGTTGCTCGAACGAATAAACTCGAGTTGCTCAAGTGGGCGCGAGAAGAGAAAAAGTGTGAGTGGGGTGTAGCGACGATGAGAATAGCCGCAGAACAAGGTAATCTTGAAATGCTTAAGTATTGTGTTGCAAATGAGTGTTTTATGGATGAGTTTTCGTGTGCATATGCTGCCGAAAATGGTCATCTCGAGTGCCTGAAATACTTACACCAAGAAGCGAAAGCGCCATGGGACCATCTAACTGCCACACGCGCGGCTTCAAATGGTCATCTCCATATACTCGAATACCTTGTGGAACGTAAATATAAAAAATATTACAAAGAAGCGTGCGCGTGTGCGGCCGTTTGTGGTCACTTGGACTGCTTGAAATTCTTACACGAGGTTGCCAAAGCGCCTTGGGGAAAGAGAACTCTTCGCGACGCGCACGTGTACAACCAACCCGAGTGCGTAAAATACCTCCTCGACAATAACTGTCCATTACCAGCCGGTTGGCGACGCGAAGGAGGGATGGTGTACCCGAAATAATTGCCATAATTCGAGAGAGAGAGAGAGAGAGAGAGAGAGACAAGTTCGTACGTACCCGCGTATTTTATTGGTGTCGTTCCAAAACTTAAAAAATCCTAAAAGTAAAAATCCTAGTAAAAACCTGACCCTCTCTCAAAAAAACGGCATTAAAACTCCCACGCGGTATCAGTATCACCCCCTTTACAGAGTGATACGGCGGCGCGCGCAGGTTAAAAATAAAACACGCACGTCTCAGATATACACGCGCAGACAGCGGTACAGAAGACTCGCAGAGGAGAGAAGATTATTTCTCTTTTGGTTTATATATTTACGTACGGGTAAATAATATATAAACTTCGAAATTCGATCGGCGCTCATCGTCCAATTTAACAAATCGAGAGAGAGAGAGAAGAAAGCCGGGCAAGATTTCGTCCGAAAATCAATCCATATTCACAAAGTTAGCATCACTCATGGGCTGCGGACCATCCAAACCAGAAGAAACTACCACTAAACCTGCCGCTGTCACGGCGGCTCCGGCGGCTGCGGCGCCAGCGCCGGCGGTGAAGAAAGAGGAACCGAAGAAAGTTGAACCAAAACCTGCAGCTGATGCTGCTGCACCGCCTGCGGCAGCCAAAGCAGCCCCTGCTCCGAAAAAGGAAGCGGAGAAGCCGAAACCGGCGCCGGCCCCGGCTCCTGCGCCGAAACCGGCGGCAGCGGCACCTGCGCCGACCCCTCCGGCGCCGAAACCGAGATCAGCGCCGAAGCAAAATAGCAGCAACGACACGAACCCGAACAGACCGCCGCAACAGATGGGCGAGGACACTAGAACCAAGTCGCAAAAGAGGAACGCGAAGAAGAGAGAAAAGGCAAAGGCGAAGAAAGCGGAGGCTGCGGCGGCTGCGGCTGCTAATGGAGGTGCTGCTGCCCAGTAATTAACGATGCGATGCACCACTAAATTATCCATTTATTCATTATCTAATATATAATATCTAATATATAATTAATATAACACTACGTGTGGTTCTACGACTCGTCATCGTCTTCGCTCGAAGAAGTGCGAGCGCTCGTACCCTCCTCCTTTGCGCCAGACTTTCTATTCGATGACGCTCTGTTTCTTCGAAACTGACCGGTGTAATACCCGGCGTAATACCACGCTAACAGTAAATTCGCGAGCTCCTCGTCGTTTCCAGCCGCACGTAATGCCGAATCTCGCATGTCTGGAGGATGGAATGGATTTGAGCCTCTCCGGTCCCCCTCGTTTCTGGTTTTCTTTTCCTCGCCGCTCCTCGTTCTGTTGGACGCCTTTCGATCTTCCGTGGTGTACGTTGCGTACTCGTACGGATTCGAATAGTACTGTCCAGGAAGAGCGGGCGGAGGATAATACGGATTGTGCTGGTAATAGTGTTGTTGCGGGTACGCGTAATAATCAGACGGCGGACGAGGAGGATAGTGAGGATAGTGAGGAGGAGGAGGAGGGTATCGCTCTCGCGAGCGCCAACCGTCGTCGTCGCGCGGAACGTTGCCGCCGTAGTACTGAGAAGGGTAGTGCCCACCACCGGTAGCAGCGCTCGGACCGTAGCCGGTGTTGTGATCGTACTCGTTTCTGCATCGTCGTTCTTCTTCTACTACTTCTTCTTCATCATCCTCTTCCGCCGCGTTCGCCGTAACTGTCTTCTTCTTCTTCTTCTTTTCTCTCTTCTTCCTCTCTTCGCCTTCTCCTTCTTCTCGCGCCACCGCCGCCGCCGCGGGAACCTTCAAGTACTCTCCCGCCGCGTCGCCGCTCTTCTTCGTCGTCTCGTTCTTTTTCTTCGACGACGACGCGGCGTCCGTGTAACTCTTAATCGCGACGTTGTACGCGTTCACCAACGCGCTGTCGTTCCACTCGTCGAACGTTGCCGGAGCGAATCCAATCTGTTTCTTCTTCTTCGTCGTCGTCTTCGTGCTGCTCCCTTCGTTCTCGTCGTCGTCATCGTTTGCCACTCTGAAACCAACCAGAGGAGAGCGAGCGTTCTTGTCGTCGTCGTTATCGTCGTCGTCGTTATCGTCGTCGTCGTCTGACTCCTCCGACGACGAGGAATTCATCATCGTTTTCATTCGTGTTCGTTGATGCATAAAAAAAGTGTCGACATTTCTCCTCATAAGAAGAAGAAGAAGAAGAATGCTGGAACAACTGATCAAATCGTACCCGGAGGTGACGCACAAACACGTGCTCTCGAAACTGGACGAAACCTCCTCGCGATTGTTACGGAGAACGAGTCGATGCGTGAGAGAGTTCGTGGATAAAAACGCACCGACGACAACTTCTCGCGGGGAAGAAGAAACTGCCGCTGCTGCTCTTGGTCATAAATTCAAACCGTCGGAGTTTGCATCTTCGATCGCTATGATTGAATACGCGATCGAGAACGGGTGTCCGATCGACCGCACGCGATTCGCGACGTTTGCCGCGAGATTCGGGTCCGTGGATGTCGTTCGATATTTAGTTTTAGAGAAGAAGTTATGCGAGTGGGATTGGCGAACGACGCAAAAAGCGTCGGAATATGGCCACCTTGAACTCTTGGAGTGGTTGTTGGAACGAGGATGTCCAATCAACGATTTCGCGTCGATCGCAGCCGCGCAGAATGGGCGAGTAAACATTTTAGAGTTTTTAGAGAGGAAAGAAATCGTGAAACCGGAGAGATGGTCGCCGAGAGCGCTGGCGCGAGCGTGCCGAAACTTGCACTTGGACGCCATCGATTTTCTCTTGCAACGAGGATGTCAATGGGACGACGATTGTCTGTTTGAGGAGGTTTTAGTGGGCGCGGCGTTAACTAAAGGTAGACTGGACGCGTTGGAGTGGATATTAGAGAAAGAGGTGTGCGAAACGACGGATTTTTGGCCGCAACATTGCGAATACGCCGCGAGACTAGGACACTTGGATTGTTTGCGCTGGTTGAGAGAGGTGCCGAAGACGAAGTGGGACAGAGAGCAAGTGATTCGTTTGTGCCGAGAGGCTGGGACGGAGGGGAGTTTGAAATGTTTAGAGTACGTGTTACAATCGAAGGAGGGTGAGAACGAAGTTCGACAAGAGTTAGATTAAAAAATTGTTAGTAGAGGCAACGAAGCGCGGCAGTAAAGTTTTAAGTAGAAATACACAAAAAGAAATAAAAAATAACAGTACTAGCAGCAGCAGCAGCAGCGGCGGCGGCGGCGACGCGAAGAGCTTTCACGGCGAAACACTATCCTACCGCTTTCCAGGCGTGGCCGGTAACTTTGACACGCTCTCTTTGTTGCTCAAAAACTTCTCCTCGATCATCTTTCCTATTTTCTCACCTTGCGTTTTCGCCGTTTCGCGAATCTTATACTTCTCGTCCAACTCCTTCGCTTTCTCGAGCGCCATTCGAGAGTTTTCTTTCACCCGCTCATCTATCTTATACTTCCTATTCAGCGATTTTGTCACGTCCATCGTTTTCAGCACCGCGGTGCCGCTCACTCTCGAAACGCTCGACATTAAACCAGACTTCTTGGTCGACGCGTACGCCATCGAACCGGCGCCCACAACTGCCGCGAGCGGTCCCATGGCTGCATAGCCAAGCATCGCGCCCGCCGCTGCGGCACCCGCGGCGACGTTTGATTTTCTCGGCGTGTCGTTATCTTCACTCGCGTTATTCCTTAGCAGCGTCTCCGCGCGTTCCAAGTACTCCTTCACTTTCGCTTCCATTTGTAAAATATCCTTCGCGTCCATCGACTTCTCTCGCTTCGCGTGCGCGATGGCGTCTTCCAGCGCTCGCGCCGCGTCCTTATAGAGCTTACACGCGAGCGCGTGATCGCCTTCTAAATCCTTCTCCACCGCCCGCAAGCTCAAATCCAGCGCTATTTCGCATCTCGTTTTGTTCATGATTGATGTTGATATTTTTATGCCGTCAGTTCTTCCAAAATTTAAATCCTGGTGTACACAAGTTCTTATCACGGACAAGCTCTGGCGACGTGAAACGCTACAAACTCTGTTCGAATACGAAGCAGACACCTTAACTTATCCACTTTCGCTTCCTTTTCTCGCGCGGGCAATGCTTTTGACGCGCGAAGTAGCGCGCGTTTTTTTCCAAATCTCGGTATTTAACGACTTTTACAAATACAAACGACTACTAAAAAACTAAATTCTAAACCTATACAACACTCTCTCTCTCTCTCCCGGCAGAGAACTTTTCTCTACTTCTTCCCTCTGCCTCTGCCTCTGCCTCTGCCTCTTCCAGCCGCACCACCACCACCAGCCGCCCCACCTCCGGCGCCGTCCTCCTTGGGAAGTTTATTCACCCGCCTCGTCGGCGCGTCGTCGACTAACAGCGCGTCTAAATTTAACGATTCCGGTAAAATGTAATACCGA
>Ga0181607_10000747_pt1 | contig 28247 bp, 23 predicted proteins | sample 041ome_9_FD_132420 | JGI IMG/M metagenome (GOLD analysis project Ga0181607, IMG submission 132420) | Coastal salt marsh microbial communities from the Groves Creek Marsh, Skidaway Island, Georgia - 041413US metaG (megahit assembly) | ecosystem: Environmental > Aquatic > Marine > Intertidal zone...
CAGGGACTGCCTGGAGCAGGGACCGAGACGCGGAGTTCACTGAGCCGCGGCGCTGCGGCCAAACCGTCAAGTAGATCCTCGGGGATTCCCGCCGCGACTGCCAAGAGCGATCCGACGACGGCTCCGCGGTGGCAGTTATCACCTCCCACCTGGGCGTTGCTGCAGACACCCCCTCGGAAGTCTCTGGCATACCGCCAGGCTAAAAACAGAGCTGCCGGAAACGCATCAGGAATGTAGCAGGCAGGACTGAGCACGCGGCCGATCACCACCTGATCTGGAGAGCGGTCCCAGTCAGCCGTCTTTGCCCGACTGATCCAGTCAGCTGCATCATCGAGCATCGCATCACGCAGGTCTTCACCGGCCATCGTGCGGACCAGTATACGGGCGAGGGCATCCGCCGCCCGCAGCACTCCATCGTCCTTGTGAGTCAGCGAGACATGCTCCTGCACAACGCGACGGATCTCCGTCAGCGACCCGCCGAGCAGGGTCATCGCCTCCACGATCGCCGGAACCGGCGTGAGACCACCAATGTGAATGTCGCGACCACCGCACTTCCTCGGCTTCTTCCCCGCGGCATAGTTCGTGAAGAAGATCCGGTGGTATTCCTCCACGTAGGTGTCGGCATTGCAGCCGGGCATGAGCATGAAGTGGATATACCTCTCCAGCCAGCGGTCGGCGTCGTAGCCCCGCTCCTCGAGAATCAATGCCGCCAGCGAAAGAGCGAGCCGTGCGTTGAGCGTGTTTTCGCCCGCCTTGAGGTTCTGGTGGTAGTGCACACCACGCTGGCCCCAGTAGCGAGCCTGGTCGCGGAGGATATCACCAGAGGGATTGGCCGCTTCGTAGTGGCTCCGCCAGAGGATGCTGTCAGGGTGGGGAGAGAGAGGCGTCTGATAGCCATCAATCGTGCCGTAGTCGCGGCGCAGCGCCTCGCGGTCGTAATACCAGTGCACTGGCATGCTGATCGCATCAGCCACCAGACTGCCCGCCAGTGGCGTGCGAGCCACGGCTTCTCGCGTCATCTCAGACATCATCACCTCGCTCTCACCTCGCTTGTCTCACCAGCGGCCGACCGTGCCGCATGCCAGCACCCTGATCGCACACGCACTGCTTCAGGGCCAGCACTGGTTCGGGGCCAGCACTGCCTCCAGGACAGCACTGCCTCCGGGCCAGCACCGTCACGCCAGCACCGTCTCGAGAAAACCCGCCAGCCTCGGCGTCGCTGGCATCTCAAAGAACGCCGTCGCCTGCCCGTGGGCCTCAATCACTCCGTCGGCCACAAACGCAATCTCATCGGCCACCTTTTTGGCAAACCGCATCTGGTGGGTCACCAAGACCAGCCGCCGTCCCTGGTCGCGTAGTTCTCGAATCATCTCCAGCACCTCGGCCGTCATCTCCGGATCAAGCGCTGACGTGGGCTCATCCAGAAACAGGATAGACGGCTCAACGACCAACGCCCGCAGAATCGCGATCCGCTGTTTCTGCCCACCTGACATCTGCCCGGGACGCTTCGCAGCATGCTCGGCGAGCCCAAAGCGTGCCAACGGCTCCTGCACACGTCGCACTGCCTCGGCTCGCGTCAGCCTGTGCACATGCACCAGCGGTAGCAGCAGGTTGTCGAGCGCCGTGAGATGCGGAAAGAGGTTGTAGGCCTGAAACACCGTTCCCACTGTGCGTCGCCAGGCGAGTCGGCCGCGGGCGTCGCGGGGCAGGGGAGTTCCATCAAAGGAGACCTGCCCCGAAGTGGGCACATCAAGCCCAGCGAGGATCCGCAGCAGCGTCGATTTCCCGCCGCCCGACGGCCCCACAAGTACGAGGCTGCGGATGTCATCGGTGGCCAGAGAACAGCCCCGCAGCACTTCCACCTGCCCACCGCGGCCATCCGCCGATGGAAACGCCTGCCGCACCTGATCGAGCACAAGTCTCATCACCTGTCTCCCCCTGCAGGCGTACGCATCTCACCGTCGAGCCGCGAGTTCCCACCACGAAAAGACCTGGGCCTGCTCATGCGTCGAAGTGAAACCTCCGCTCGAGCATGCCAGCGATCCAGGACAGCGGCAGCGTCAGCATCAGGTAGCCGGCCGCCAGCGGAAGATAGCTCTCCAGCGATGAGTAGGTAAACGAGTTAACCTCCTGGGCAGCCAGGGTGAACTCAGAAATCGCGATCACCGAGAGCAGCGAGGAATCTTTGATCAGTGACGCCAGCTGACCGGCCACCGGTGGCAGCACGATGCGGGCAGCCTGCGGAAGCACGACGAGCCAAAACGACTGCCAGGGGGAGAGGCCAATCGCGGCAGCGGCGTCATGCTGACCCCGCGGAATTGCCGCCAGCCCACCGCGAAAGATCTCCACCATATAAGCACCGGAGAAGAGCGCAAGGATCAGCGCCCCAGCCACATAGCGGTTTTCCAATCCGACCGCCGTGGCCACCAGGTAGAAGCCGATCAGCAGCTGCACCAGCAGCGGCGTGCCACGAATCAACTCGACGTACACCCGGACCACCGCCTCCAACACCACCCGTCGCGACTGCAGACAGATCGCCCCGAGCACACCGATCAGGCAGCTGCCGACGAGGGCGGCCAGGCTGATTGCCACCGTTGCCAGCCAGCCCTTTACGAACATCCCGCGATACTCCCAGACACCCTCCCAGTTCCAGGCGTAGTCAACTCGGGCTGCCGCGAGCCAGATCAGCCCCGCATAGACCGCGACCACGGCGGTGTGGACCGCAACTCGTTTGGCCTGTGTGCCCGTCATGCCAGGGTGTGATCTCTCAGAACGTGGTGCGGGACGAGCTTCGTACGAACGACTTTAAAACAAAAAAGGAATGCCGCGTTCCTCAAAGTAGGCCTTCTCCTCTGAGAAGAACTCCTCGCCAAGCCGCTCAAAGCCACCGGCGGCACGATACGCCCGCAGGAACGCATTCACGTCCTGCAGCAGCGTGTCATCACCACGACGAAGGCCGACCGCCCAGGATTCCTCGCGAAACGGCGCGAGCAGGGCACGCGTGGTGTCGGGGTGCCGCTGATGATGCTGATAGATCGAGAGTGGATCATAGAGAAAAGCATCCGCCTTCTGCTGGACGACCTCCATCACCGCGGCGGTTTCGCGATCGAGTACCAGCACACGACCACGGCGGATCTCACGGGCGGCAAACTGGTGAGCAGTCGTTCCTTCCTTAACCGCGATCGTGCGGCCCGGCTGGTTGAGATCGTCGATTGAGTCGACCTTCGTATTGGCAGCGGCAAGGATGGCGAGGCCTGTCTTGAGATACGGGTCGGAGAAGGCGATCGACCGTGCTCGCTCGGGCGTGGCGGTCATCGAGGAGATAATGCAGTCGATTTTGCGGGTCTTCAACGCAGGAATCAGGCCATCAAAGGCGATGTTCTCGATCATCACCGGGCGGCCGAGATGCTCCCCGAGCGCCTTGGCGATCCGCACGCTCACACCGGCCGGCTTGCCCTGGGCATCGGTCATCTCAAACGGAGGATAGGCCAGTTCCATGCCCACTCGTAGCGGCGGCTCCGCTGCAGACGCGCGGCTGCTCACCACCACCATGAGCACAGCAGCACACACCAACCGCCAGCCCCGGCTCCAGGGCATCTTCAACGTATGGGCCTTATCGACAGGCTGCATCCACATTCCCCCATCACGCGGAGTCGGCCTCTCCGGCAGACATTTTTTCCAGCCGCGGCTTGGTGCTGCCCCGCGGTTTCGCAGTTTTCACAGGTCCGGCAAGCACCCCCGGACGTGAGCCTGCAGTGTAACGAAGCAGCCACGATTCTCCGTACCGCAGCGACAGTCTTTCGCAGCAACGATGCCACACACGCCGTCCAGGTCCGTTCGCCCGGGGAAGTACGATAGTGAGAAGCCGGTCCGCATGTGGACCGCAGGCGAGCGTGGGGGGTCGTGATGGCACCGTCGGGCAGTGAGAGAGCGTCCTCGAGTTCAGCGGCCGCCACGCCTGTCGTGTCGGCTGCCCGCGAGATCCTCGGCCAGCGGCTCTCAGACGTTCGTGAGTGCCTCAGCGGCCTGCAGCAGAAACCGCACCGACGCCGACAGCTGATCCATCGTCTCCGGGTGGCCACCCGACGAGCGACTGCTGCCATCGACGTTTTTTCCGACTGCCTCCCAAAGCGTGTCCGCGAAGATGCCCGCTCCCGTCTCGGGTCCCTTCGGAAGGCGGTAGCCACCGCCCGCGACTGCGATGTGCTTCTTGAGGAACTGACGGAGTCGGCACCGACCATCGACATGGCAGACCGGCCAACCCATGAGATGCTCACCGGCTGGTGCCTGGCTCGCCGCGTTGATGCCGAGGCTGGACTGAAACGGGCTGCTCGCGACTGTTCTCCACGCGACATGCAGAAGCTGCAGGCTCGTGTCATCGATGCCGTTCGGTGGCGGGCAAAGCATCCGCCGACGTTTGCGCGGTTTGCGCGACCGGTGGTCCACGAACAGCTCGCTGCGTTTATCAGTCTTGCCGAAGGCGACAACGCATCCTGGCAGCAGCTGCACGAGGTTCGCATCACCGGCAAGCGACTTCGCTACACCCTTGAACTTCTTGCATGCGGCCTCGATCCAGCAGTGACAGAGGCGATGGTGCCGGCCCTGGTTACCCTGCAGGAGGTGCTCGGCAGCATCAATGACGCGTTCACGGCCTCACAGCTCCTGCAGGACATCCTCCGCAGTCTGCAGGCAGCCGCACCAGCTGCGGCAAGTCGGTATCACGGCAGCCTTACGCAAGCGATTGCTCACTACCAGCAGCGGATGGAGCACGGTCGTCAGGCCTTTACAAACTGGCTCGACAACTGGAGGGCAATGCCCGAGTGGCAAGCAGTGAAACGCTGACCGCAGCTCACGCGAGTCCCTGACGGATTGCCCAGACGGCTGCCTGCGTGCGGTCGTTGACAGCGAGCTTTCGCAGCAGGTTCTGCACATGCTCTTTGACCGTCTCCACGCTGATCGCAAGCACCTCGGCAATCTCCTTGTTTGAGAGACCGTGGGCAATCTGTGTGAGCACCTGCGACTCCCGCGGCGTCAGTGGCGAATCTCCATCGTCGTTCATCACACGATTGGCCATCATTCCCACCGTGCGGCGAAGTGCAGCCGCCCGCTCCGGTGGCCGACCTGCCGCCGCAGACTCGATGGCGCGAATGATCGCCTCTGCAGACTCCCCCTTGAGGAGATAGTCATGGGCTCCAGCAGCCATTGCCCGCGAGACGTAGCCGGGGTTGTCATGCGCCGAGAACACGACGACACGAGTTTCTGGCGACGTGGCCCGGATCTGTGCGATCAGTTCAAAACTGCTCACCGCCCCCGCGGCGGCGGCTTCACCGAAGCGGATATCGAGCAGCACAACATGTGGCGTGAGCGACTGACACAGCTGGAGACCTTCGCTTGCCGTAGCCGCCTCACCAACAAGTTGGTGTGACGAGTCCCCAATAACTTCTCGCAGCCCATACCGCACGACTTCGTGGTCGTCGATGACGACAACGTCAGCGACAGCCACACCTGTCGCTGTGCCCCCCGCAGCCTGCGGATAAGGATGTGCTGCGGGCTTCCTGGAAACAGTACTCATTGCCCCAAACGCCTCCGCCATGTGCGTAAGAGTCGAGAGACGACACACGTCACCCCTACCAAAAAGGCGACAATCCCTCGCAGAAGGGGAGATGTTAACGTTTCATGAGACTCGTGACAAACACCGCGATCGCTGAGGAGACGCTCGCTACTTTCCGCCGGGCTCGATGGTGTGGATACCGTCAGCGTTGAGCTGCACGATCGGGAAGGGCAGCTTCGGATTAAAGTAGGCCTGGCCCCGGATCACCACCTTCGCCCCTTCGCGAAGCCCAAAGAGCTTGCGGGCATCGATCGACACGACCGAGCCGTCCTGGTCCACAAACTGCACGGCCGCAAGTGCTGCCTTCGCCTTTCGACGTTTGCAGAAAGGGCAGTCATCCGCGTTGTGCCCCTTCTTCGACGAGTGATCGTCGTCAGGAAGGTCCATCATCACAAACGAGGCCTTACCCTCGAGGAACGGATCTTCGCCTTCACGGGCAGCAATCCGCCCCACCATCGTCAGCGATGCCCGATTCTTCGGAGCCTTCTCAAGCAGTTCCTGGGCCTCCCCAACGGTCAGCGCGGCCGCCGGAGATTCCGCGAGCGTGTAGGCAGCTCGCGCCTGGTCAACGGTCAGGGCATCCTTGGCCTCAGCCTCAGCCGCCGAGAGCACGCCAGCGATGACCACTGTGGCCACCATCCCCCAGCCTCGACCACCGCAGACACGCTCGGGCCGGGCTTCAGTTTGCATCTGCGTCACCATCCGTTGCATCGCTTGCCTCTCCATCGCCAGGGGCATCGTCCGTGACAGCGTCGGCCGCTGCCTTTGAGAGTTGATCGACATACGCATCGAGTGTCGCCATCGCCGTTTCCACTTGTTCCGCGATGTCGTCAAACATGGGATCTGCTTCGTCATGAATCTTCTCGTCGAGTTCGCTAAAGGCGTCGATCAGGCTCGTGACCGCTCCTTTCACATCGTCCTCGAGCGTTTCCGCCTTCGTCTCCAGATCGACCAAGAGGTGGCCCAGGTCGTGCACATGTCCGTCAGCTTCTGAAGCATCGTCACCACCGAGCGAGGACTTGACCTTGGCAATCAGGCCCCGCACGACCTCCACCCCCTCGGCCAGCGTCTCCGGATGCTCGTGCTCCGTGTCTGCCTGCCCTTCGCTGGCATGGTCATGCCCTGCGTGTTCGTCCGCTCCGTGGCTCTCCTCCTCGTGGGCGTGATCGCCATGGTCGTGGTCATCGTGACTGTGATCATGGTCGTGGTCATGCTCGTCGACCGCATCCCGCGAGGCTGCTGGCTGAGGCGCATCACACCCAGCACTCATCACCGCCAGAGAACACACCACAAGACACCCCGCCGCCGACTTCCAGCATGAGCGAAGGGACGCGCGGACAGAATGAAGTAGCACAGCCATGGGAGTCTCTCTCTGGGGTAAAACACGCGGTCGCGTGAGCAGTCGCAACAGCCACGCAAGCTTTCCCTAAAGATACCGGGACAGGCCTCGCGAGGACAACGTTCGGATCGCTGAGCCCTGTCGGCCTGGGCAGCTACGACGACAGCGAAGACTCGCCCGCGTCGGCGACCAGACAGACCAGGCTGCGGGGAGGTAGCTCCCACGGCATCGTCACATCGACCAGCTCTGCGTCGTCGTCGGAGAGGATATCGCCTGGCGGCCTGCGGCCGGTGTGCACCGTGAGTTTCCAGGGCAGTTTGGCGATCGCTGGCGTGGGCGGCAGATGGAATGTCCGCGGCAGAGTGCCAGCATGGAGAAACAAGAGCACATGCCGCGGTGTGCCACGACTTCCTCCCGCCTCCAGATTGCCTTCCGTCGCGAGTTCTTCGCTTGTCGGCGCGCCAAAGAAGCAGGTCAGGCTCGAATCGGCGGCATACCAGTCGACATGCTCACCTGCTGCCGAGAACCATTCCACATCAGGCAGGTGCCCTTCTGACGAACGACCTCCTTCGAGAAACGTTCGTCGCCGCAGGGTGGGATTGTGTTTTCGCAGCCGGATCAGCTCCCGCACAAACCGCACGAGATCCTGTTCCTTCTTAACAAGTCTCCAGTCAAACCAGCTGATCTCGTTGTTCTGGCAGTAGGCATTGTTGTTGCCTTGCTGCGTGCGGCGGCACTCATCCCCCGCCACGAGCATCGGCACGCCCTGACTGAGCAGCAGGGTCGCGAGGAAGTTGCGGACCTGTCGCGACCGAAAGGCTCCCAGTTCACGCTTCCGACTCGGCCCCTCGACGCCGTAGTTATCGGAGTAGTTGTTGTTGTCACCGTCCCGGTTGCCTTCACCATTGGCCTGATTGTGCTTCTCGCGATACGTCACCAGGTCATTGAGTGTGAAGCCGTCGTGGCTGGTAACAAAGTTGATGCTGTGGTAGGGCTGACGTTCCTCGTCTCCGTAGAGATCGCTGGAGCCGGCGAGACGCGTGGCCAGATGGCCGGCCTGCCCATGATCTCCTCGCCAGTACTGCCGCACTTCATCGCGGTAGCGGCCGTTCCACTCCGCCCACCGCAGGCTGGCGAAGGATCCCACCTGATAGGCACCGGCCGCATCCCAGGCTTCCGCGATGATCTTGGTATCAGCGAGCATCGGATCTTCCGTGATCACCTCGACAATCGGTGGGTTGGAAATGATCTCGCCGTTGCGATCGCGAGAGAGGATGCTGGCGAGGTCGAAGCGAAAGCCATCGATGTGAAAGTTGTGAACCCAATGCCGCAGGCAGATGAAGATCAGCTCGCGGACGATCGGATGGTTGCCGTTGACCGTGTTGCCGCAGCCAGAGAAGTTGCGATATCCGCCCCCCTCATCAAGCATGTAGAAGACCCGGTTCTCGAGGCCTTTGAACGAGAACGTGGGCCCGAGTTCGTTGCCTTCGGCGGTGTGATTAAAGACGACGTCGAGGATCACCTCGATGCCCGCCGCGTGCAGGGCCCGCACCATCTCTTTGAACTCACGCACCTGACAGCCCGGCTCAGTGCCCGCCGCGTAGCCGCGGTGCGGAGCGAAGAAGGCCATCGGATCGTAGCCCCAGTAATTCTCCGGCCGCTTGACCGAGAGATCCGCAGGCTCATCGAGAAACTCATGCACCGGCATCAGCTCGACCGCCGTCACACCAAGCGACTGCAGATAGGGGATTTTCTCGATCACGCCGAGGTAGGTGCCGGGGTGCTTCACGCCGGACGTTGGGCTCGCGGTAAAGCCGCCCACGTGCATCTCATAGATCACGGTGTCAGCAAGCCCACGTCGCAGATGGCGGTCCCCCTGCCAGTCGAAGGTGTCGTCGACGACCACACACTTCGGTGGTCGCGTCAAACCATCCGCTCCGTGCTGAAAGCCGCCGGCAAGGGCACGCGCATAGGGGTCGATCAGGCGGGCGGTACTGTCAAAGCGATGCCCACGCTCAGGATCGAACGGACCGTCCGCCTGGAAGTGGTAGAGCTGGCCCGGGCCGAGGCCGGGCACGAAGATGCTCCAGATGTCTCCCCAGCGGTCCTTTGCGGGGTCGAGGGCGATCACTTCGGCGGGCTCGAGGTCGTCAACCGAGTCGTAGAGCAGGACCCGCATCGCCGTCGCCGAATGGCTGTAGACGACAAACTGCACGCCGCTTCCCACCGCAGAGCTTCCCGAGGCCAGCGGACTCCGACGAAGCCCCGGGCCGTCATGCAGCACCGCTCCGTAAGGCAGAGGGTACGAAAACTGGAGCGGTGGCAGACCACCACCGGCGTGGCGTCGCTCGACTGCGGGTGTGTGCGTGTTTGGAATCATCAGAAGCGATCATAGCGTTGCTGTGGCCGGCGGGACCCCATCCAGAAGCGATTCGCAGCGACAACCCTTGCGGGCCGGCTGCCTGCGGCGAAGATACCAGGGTGAGCGGAGCTACCTATTCCAGCGCCGGGGTCGATCTCGACAGTTATCGCGATGCGATGGCCAGGATTCCCGTGCACCTGCGTCGCACTCACTGCCCAAGGGTCGCCGGGCGGGAGGGAAGCTTTGCTGCCCTGTTTGACCTCGACTTTCCCGGACTCTTCCGCCGTGGCTATCAGGATCCGCTCCTGGTGTCCTGCACCGACGGAGTCGGTACGAAACTGAAGGTCGCCACCCTCGCCGGCATCCACGACACCGTCGGAATCGACCTCGTCGCCATGAGCGTGAATGACGCCCTGTGTACGGGAGCCGAGCCGCTGTTCTTCCTCGACTACGTGGCGATGGGCCGCGATGATCCGCCACTGCTGGAGAGCATCGTGCGAGGCATTGCCGACGGCTGCGTCGAGAGTGACTGCGCCCTCGTCGGTGGTGAGACGGCAATCCTCCCCGACATGTATCAGGAAGGGGACTACGACCTCGCAGGTTTCTGCGTGGGTGTGGTGGAGCGAAAGCGGTTGATCGACGGCAGCCACATGGAGCCGGGTGATGTGGCAATCGGCCTCGCCTCGAGCGGGCTGCATTCCAACGGCTACAGCCTGGTGCGGAAGATTGTGTTTGAGATGGCCGGACTGTCGTGTGACGATACCGTACCCGAACTCGACAACCGACGCGTCGCCGACATCCTGCTGACGCCAACTCGGCTCTACGCCCGACCGGTCCGTACCGTGCTCTCGCACTATCGGGTCAAGCAGGTGGTCCATGCGATTTCGCACATCACTGGTGGCGGCATCGCGGAGAACCTTGGTCGTGTGGTGCCAGACCACCTCCAGGTAGAGATCAGCCGCAGCGGCTGGGAGGTGCCGGGGGTGTTTCGCTGGCTGCAGAAGCATGGCAGCGTTGAGCAGGCGGAAATGGACCGAGTGTTCAACATGGGGATCGGCATGGTGCTTGTCGTCTCACAGCACTTCGCCACCAGTATCCGTAGCCAAGTGGCCGAATGCGGTTTCGAGACCTTTGAACTTGGCCGCGTCCGTGAAGCAACGCCCGCCGACGAGCGGGTCGTCTTGCTCGGCAACGGCTGAAGCCGCCTGCCTCCGCAGGCATTCGTGCTGCCGCGTTGCTCTCAGGCTGTGGACATTGCTCGCAGTGCTGGCCTGACTGGATGCTTAGGCACCTCTGGACGAGACGGTATTCTGTTCCGTGCGGAGCTTGAGTGCAGGGCTGCCACATGCACGTCGCTCGTGTGAACGTCTGCAGGGGAAGACACGATGGGGAGTTCGTTCGTGGACACGGTGCTGTTTGGAATAACAGTGCTGGTTGGAATAACAGTGCTGCTGCGAAAGACAGTGCTGCTGCGAGAAAGAGTCCTGCGGGCAGTTGCATGGATCAGCATGGCGGCTGGGATGGCAGGCGTTGCGTTACCGTCCAGGGCCGCTGAGTCTCCGCAAAACGTCAGGCTGCAGCCGACCAACATCCTGATCCTGATGGCCGACAACTGGGCCTGGCCACATGCCAGCGTGCTCGGCGACCCGCTTGTGCAGACGCCGACATTCGACCGGCTCGCCCGTGAAGGCGTGCTGTTTTCGCATGCCTTCTGCTCGGTCCCGTCCTGTGCTCCGGCGCGGGCAGTGTTTTTGACTGGACAGCCGGCCCACCGGCTGGAAGGGGCGGCCAATCTCTGGGGCGTGTTCCCAGCGAAGTTTGCAGTGTTTCCCGACATGCTCGAGGCCGCGGGCTACCGTGTCGGCTTCTCAGGGAAAGGCTGGGGGCCGGGCAATCTCGAGGCCAGTGGCCGCACCCGCAACCCGGCCGGCGAGAAGTTCCGCTCGTTTGCGGAGTTTGTTGAGGGCCAGCCCGTCTCGCAGCCATTTTGCTACTGGCACAGCAGCCGCGAACCGCATGCACCCTGGTCGGCGGGCGAGGCCTTTCTCGACCAGCTGCCCGCGGAGCGGGTGCAGGTCCCCGCATACCTTCCCGATCATCCAGCAGTCCGCGAAGACATCCGCCGCTACTACGCTGAGGTGCAGCAGTTTGATGCCGACTGTGGCGCGATCCTCGACCTGCTTCGTGACCGCAACCTCGCTGAGTCGACGCTCGTGGTGCTGGTGGGCGACAACGGCTGGCAGCTCCCCCGTGGCCTCGCCCATGTCTACGACGCCGGCACACGGGTGCCACTGGCAATCCGCTGGCCAGGGCATTCCAAAGCGGGCCATGTGGCAGACGAGCTTGTCTCGTTCGAAGACATCGCTCCTACGCTGCTCGAAGCCGCCGGCCTCACGCCGAGCACCAAGATGACTGGCACGAGCATGGTCCACCTGCTTCACGGTGAGACCGATCGATCACGGGATCATGTGTTTATCGAGCGTGAACGGCATGCCAATGTTCGGCAGGGCGACCTGACCTATCCATGCCGCTCGATTCGCACTCGGGAGTTTCTCTACGTCTGGAACCTGCATCCCGAACGCTGGCCTGCAGGTGACCCAGAGGCCTACTGGGCTGTAGGCCCCTACGGCGACGTGGACTGGTCGTTCACCAAAGACCTGCTGATCGATCCGCACCGCTCGCCACAGCTGCAACGCTATTTCGAACTCGGTTTCGGCAAACGTCCTGCGGAGGAGCTCTACGACCTCCGCACCGATCCCGCGGAGACGGTCAATGTTGCCGCCGACCCCACCTATGCGGCCACATGTGCGGAGCTGCGGCAGCGTGTGCAGACCTGGATGCGAGACACAGGCGACCCGCGAGCCGACGGCGAAACCGACCTGTTCGACAAAGCGGCCTACTTCGGCCGCAAAGCACCAGAGACACCACCTCCCGGACGGCCCACCTTCACGCCAGCCTCGCCGCAGCCGTAACACACCAGCAGACCGCGACAGCCGCCTCGACAAGGCTGTCCTCATAACCCCACCGGCTTATGGCAACGCCGCTGCCCGGAGTTCCGGCTCGCACTGCTGCGATGGCCCCGCCTCGCGAATAGCCGCAAGCACCTGCGACTCGGTCAGCAGGTCGCGCAGAATGATCGGCTCTCGCATGGGCTCGCCCGGCTTACATCCAGGATAGACCGCCAAGAGCGGAATCGAGCGGCTCTGTAGGCTCTCCAGCATCCGCTTGATCTCATCGTTCTCTTCGGTCCAGTCAGCCAGCAGCGGCACCACCGCATTCTCGTCGATCAGTGCCTTCACATCACTGGTTTCAATGGCAGTGGCCAGGTTCAGCTTGCAGGTCAGGCACCAGTCAGCAGAAAAATCGACCAACACCGTTGAGCCTTCCTCACGAAGCTGGGCCAGCCGAGCACGGGAAAAAGGCTCCCACTCGATGAGCGAGTCGATCGGACCGAGCAGACTAAACGACACACTGCCCAGAGCCGCAGCCAAGCCAGCCGCCTGCACCCAACGCCCCGTCTTCGCCGCGCTGGGAGAGAGCGTCTGCCCCCGACCGATCCACCAACAGCCCATCCAGATGGCAAACAGCAGACCCAAGGTAGGGATCACGTAGTCACTGTCGAGGAAGGTGAAGAGGAAGACCACCGTTCCGAGCATCACAAAGCCCATGACTTCCTTGACGGTTTCCATCCACGCGCCAGGCTTCGGCAGAAACTTCACCAGTCCCGGGAAGATGCCCACCAGCAGGTAGGGCAGGGCCATCCCCGTGGCGATCGCTCCAAATACGGCGTAGGTCACGATCGTGGGCTGCGAGAGTGTGAAGCCAAACACCGGTCCCAGGAACGGCCCACTGCAGGGCGTGGCCAGCACGGTGCTCAAGACACCCTTGAGAAATGATCCCAGAGGACCTTCTTTTGTCTGCACATGCCCAGCCTTCTCGCCGATGAAGCCGGGAATCGGAATCTCCCACACCCCCAGGAATGAGAGCGCGAAGGCGAACACGATCGACGCCATGACAATGTTGAAGTTGGTCGAGGTGAACTGCTCGCCCCAGGCCAGGTTGGACGTGCCGAGGCCGAGGTTGGCCGCCACACTGGCCGTCGCCAACACGAAGAACACGGCAAACAAGCCGCCGACATACCAGAGGTTCATCTGGAAGACTTCGCGGCGAGCCCGTCCCGACTGCTGAGCGAATGCCATCAGTTTCAGCCCGAGCACTGGGAGCACGCAGGGCATCAGGTTGAGAATCAGCCCTCCTGCAAGCCCCATGAGGAGCACCAGCGGCAGAGAGAGGTTCGCCGAAGGAGTGCCAAACACGGTTTCTGTCGCCACGGCCGGTGATGGGGGCGGGGTGCCCTGGGCACCGCCGGCCTGCTGCATCGTGACGACGGTCACCTCAGCCGGCGACTGGGCCGCCTCGGCGTAGCGGGCCGACGTAACCACGATGGCCGGCATGCCGCCAGACTCACCCGACTCATCCGATGCGGGAACTTCAGCACGCACCCGCACCGCCCAGGGCTGATCACAGGTGGTGTCCTTGCAGGTCTGAAAGCCCACGAGGCACTCGAACACGGCGGCACTACCACCGTCAGCAGTGTCACTGGCCGCGATGTCACCAGACTCAGTGAGATCGAGCATCAGCGTCAGTGGCCCCTCGACCGTCGGCAGGCCTTCCACGAGTCGAATCGCCCCACCACCCGCCGTGACCTTCGCCAGCGTCAGGCCTGTTGCCTCGGTCACCGACACGATCGTCGGTTTGCCTTCTCCGACCTCGCTGGTGTCAGAGGATGCGGCGGGATAGAGGTGCCACTCGTCTTCTGGGAGCAGACGCACCCAGAGCCTGCGACCGCCTGCCTCGCCCGACCGTTCAAGCCAGGTCTCAAGCGTCAGATGACCACGCTCAGGCACGTGCACCACCGGGGTCATCTCAGGACCTAAAGAACCGGCCGTCGCTTCGCCGGCAGCCGCGGCATCAGTCGAAGCAGTGAAATCGATCGTCTCAGGCGGCAGGCAGGACGTCGCCTGGCAGAGCTGAAATGTGACGGAGCCGTTGATCTCGCTGCCGGTGCCTGCTGGGTTGACCTGCAGCGGCACTCGCCAGACGACGGTGCCCTCATGCTCTCGCAGCTCGAGGCCTTTCCAGGCAGGAATATCGTCGACCTGATGGCCCACTGGTGGCTGGTCGGGCACAAACCGCCCAGCAGGCACAAGCGGTGCGTCGTCGGCCACAGCAATCACCGTCGGCTTGGGGCCACCACGCGGCTGGTCAACGGCGTAGAGGTGCCAGCCTGGCTCAATCACCGCGGTCACTACCAGCTGGCCAGGACCGCCTTCGGCATCCGCTTCAACCAGCGCTGTGACAGCGACACGGCTGTCCTCAAAGCCCTCTGCTCCACCGAAACCGGCAGCAGGACCTCCGAGTTGGAATCCGCCAAAGCCGCCGAGCCCATCGCCCGGGGCCGCCTCCAGCTGAGAGTGCCCGCAGAAAAAAGTGACCAGGATGATCACCAGCAGTCCACACACCGACCAATCGCGGATCTTCATGAATCGCACCAGACCGCCAGGTCTTGCAGAAAAAGAACGCCGTGTCGCTCTCTGGCGCGAGGGAGACGGCACCACACATTGAGTCTAGGGGAGTCGATTTTTTGGGGTCAACGCCGTCCTTGGGTCAGACCTGTGGCTGGGGATGTGGCCAGACACCCCAACGCCTCTTCCAGGCCCGTTTGGTGCTGTTCGAGCCGCTCCGCCACCGCATCCCAGTCAGGAAACCAGCGGTCCTCTTCGAGAAGCCAGCGAAACCAGTTGTCGAGCCCGAGCACCACGCCGGTCGCAGCGAGGAGTTCCACCAACGCCACCAACTGCGTGGGGTCAGGGCTCGGCAATGAGCCTCCCCCCCCGAGCGCATCCCAGGCGGCCACATACTCGTGCACCGCCTCCTCGGTTCGTTCCCGGGGCGGCACCCCTCCATGCCAGCTCGCCAGCAGTCGGGCGAGGTCACAGGCTGGGCTGTCGAGCCGAGCGGCATGGAAATCGAGCAAGCCACTGACTTCAGGACACGTGGGGTCGTCAGAAAGAGACTCGCGACCGCAAGGCCCGCCGGCCTGAGGAAGCCGAACCGGCACCCGATCACGAAACAGCAGGTGGTCTGCCGTCAGGTCACGCATCACGGCGATCAGCGGACATCGCAACGCCGGCAGGTGGGCCAAGTGGGTAAGCCCAGGCTCTCCTGCGAAAGCGAGTGTCTTGGCAGCGGCCGAGAACGCCCGATCAATCCGCCTCGCAGCCCCGCCAGGCAGCTGGCTGGAGAGCCGCGCTGTCATGTTCCCTCGGTGCTCGAGCAGCCGCCGCCACGGAGTCCGCAGCAGTCGAGCCGCCTGCTGGGTCCGCTCGGTGAGGGCAGGCACAGCGTCGATCACGGCGGGCGAGGCTGGAAAGCTGGCGGCCCGCGCGTGCGTGCGGGCGAGCAGCTGCATCGCTGCAGCGGCGTGGACCGCCGACGGTTCACGTTGCGGCCGCCCAGGCATCCAGTGAACCGCTTCCCAGAGCTGCCCATCGTGGCCCGCACCATCAGCTGCGTCGCGGTCGGCAAACAGACTGCCCGCAGCGTCCGGCAGCGAGGCCACCTGGGGCACGCAGACGATCCCACCGCCTCTGAGATGCTGCATCAGTTCGTGAAGCCAACGACCACGGGCAACGCCAAGCGAAGGAGGGAGAGCCTTCAACACCCACGTCTCACCCTCAGAGAGCACGACCCGAGCCACCGGCGAGCCGCTGAAGCCCCCCGGCAGCTGCTCGATCCTCACTTGCTCCGCCGCTTGCGGAAAAAACGCCCCAACGGCCCGATGAATCGCCGCCGCGGCCGCAAGCTGACGCGTTTCGTCGCTGGAATAGCCCGCCATCTGCACCACTGCTACGCTGTTAACCTAGGCAAACTCTACCGCCTCATCCCACCGCAGAGGACCTCCTCATGAACCTTCGTCTGCAGGCGTGCGTGTCCCGATCGTTTCTGGCAGCCTTGGCAGTTCTGCTGTGCTCCGCAGCCCTGGCCCCGCGTGCCATCGCAGCCGACACGACTGCCGCCGATGACGCCCCTGCCGCGGACGCAAGCGGCGACGATGCCGACACCAAGGCCACCGGCGAGACCGCCGCAGAGGCCTCTCCTGGTGGCTCGAACGGCTCGACTGGTGGACCTCCTTCCGCAGACAAGAAGAAGCCCGACTTTGCCACTGTCGTCAAGGACTACCAAAAGGTCAGCGGCCTGCTCACGCTCTACAAGACTGACGACAAGGTCTTCGCAGAGTTGCCGGCGTCGATGCTTGGCAAAGAGTTCTTCGTACTGATCTCAATCGCGAAGGGGATCGCAGAACGTGACCTCCTCGGGGGCATGACCTGGGGTGATGGCGATGACTGGATCTGGGAGTTCCGCAAAGTCGACGACAAGATCCAGGTTGTCCGTCGCAATGTGCGGTTCTTTGCCAACAAGGGCAGTCCGGAAGAGAAGGCGGTGCGGCTCGCCTACACCGACAGCATCCTCTACAGCGTGCCGATTGTCACCAAGAGCCCGAGCGGGGCCGATGTGATCGACCTGACGCCGATCTTCCTCAGCGATCTCCCCAAGATCGGCCGGCAGCTGCCCGGCTTCTCCTTCGCACGCGACCGCTCCACCTGGGCGAGCGTGAAGGCGTTTCAAGACAACGTCGAACTCGAGGTCGCTGCCACCTACGCCTCGAGCGGCAACGTCTCCTTCGACACCGTGCCGGACAGCCGAGGGGCCACCGTCAACGTGCACTATTCACTGAGCCTGCTGCCACAAAACGACTACAAGCCGCGTTTGGCAGATGACCGGGTGGGCTACTTTGTCACCGCCCTCAAAGACTTCTCGCAAGAGGTCGATGACGATCGCTTCGTGCGGTATATCAACCGCTGGCGGCTCGAGAAGGCCGATCCTAAGTCTGAGATCTCGCCACCGAAAAAGCCGATCGTGTTCTGGATCGAGAAGACCGTTCCGTTTCGCTATCGGCAGCCGATTCGCGAAGGCATCGAGGCCTGGAATGAGGCCTATGAGAAGGCAGGCTTTGCCACAGCGATCGAGGTCCGCCAGCAGCCTGAGTCGACTGACTGGGATCCCGAAGATGTTAACTACAACACCTTCCGTTGGATCACTGCGGGGGCCGGGTTTGCGATGGGCCCGTCACGGGTGAACCCTCGCACCGGACAGATCCTCGATGCCGACATCATCTTCGATGCCGACTTTCTGCAGTCGTGGCGAAGTCAGTACGAAACCTTCACGCCAGAATCAGTCGCCCGACTGACCGGCGGCATGTTTGGTGGCCACGAACATGCCGACGGCGACTGCGTCGGCTGTGGTCTCCATGGACTCGCAGGCTGCCGCATGGCCGATGGCTATGCCCGCGAGATGGCGTTGGCCTCGACCGCAATGGCCGCGATGAAAGCCGAGCCACTCTCTGAAGAAGAGAAGGAAAAGCTCGTGGTGCAGGGACTGAGGTCGGTGGCGATGCACGAAGTCGGCCACACTCTCGGGCTACGCCACAACTTCAAAGGGAGTGCCCACCTCTCGCTCGAGGATATCAACGACGAAGCCAAGACGGCTGAGCGCGGGTTCTCCACGAGCGTGATGGACTACATCCCCGCCAACATTGTCCCCAAGGGCCGCACCCAGGGACGCTACTACACGCCCACACTGGGCGAGTACGACCTGTGGGCGATTGAGTATGGCTACAAGCCGCTGCCCGGGGGGAGCCCGGAGGCCGAGCTGCCGGAGCTCGAAAAGATTGCCTCGCGAAGTGGTGAACCACAGCTCGCCTACGCCACCGACGAAGACACGACGCCTGATGACCCCGATCCGATGAGCTATCGCTTCGATCTCGGTGATGACCCGATAGCCTTCGCTCAGATGCGAGCGGACCTGGTTGCTCAGGTGATTCCACTGATCAGTGAGCGGCTGGCCTCAGGCGAGGGTGGCTACGAGCGGGTTCGCCAGGCTTTTGGCGTGCTGCTCTCCGCCCATGGCCAGTCGATGTTTATGGCCTCGCGGCTGGTGGGCGGGTTGCACACCTCTCGGAGTCATCGCGACGACCCAGACGCTCCTCCGCCGTTTCGCGTTGTCGATGCCGACCAGCAGCGGCGTGCGATTACTCTGCTGGAAGAGCAGGTCTTCAGTGCGAAGCCGTTCTCGTTTTCACCCGATCTCTACAACCAGCTTGCCACCACACCATGGCTGCACTGGGGCATGCGGCAGGTTGATCGAGACGACTATCCCGTGCACGAAGTGGTGCTGATGTGGCAGGAGCGAATCCTGTCACAGCTGCTGGGATCGCGGACCCTCGCTCGCATGCTCGACAACGAGCTGAAGGTGGCCGCTGATGCTGATGCCTTCACCGCAGCGGAACTGCTCGAGCGGCTCACCGCAGCCATCATGTCGGAGGTCGACACGCTCGAACCCGCCGAGTTTACCAATCGCACGCCGGCGATCCCGAGCCTCCGCCGTGGAGTCCAGCGGGCCTACCTCGACCGGCTGTCGCAGATCGCCCTGGGCAACGCCGGGGCTCCCGCCGACTGCGAGGCAGTGGCGTCGTTGCAGCTGCGTGATCTGCAGAAAAAAATTGACGGCCTGCTTGGCCGTGACGAGATCGCTCTCGATACGTATTCTCGAGCACATCTTGAGGATGCTCGTGAGCGGATCGAGCGGGTACTCACCGCCGATCTCGTGACCAGCCGGCCCTAGTGACTGCTCCAGGACACCACCGATGAAACTCGTCCTGGCGATCGTGCCCCCGTCGCGGATGGAGGCGGTGCGACAGGCCCTCGCCGAGGTCCAGGTCACCCGGCTCTCGATTACTGACGGTCATGGCTACCAGCAGGCTGGAGGGAATTCCCTCCAGCACGCACCAGGGGCCCAGCAGGGCGGGCAGCGGATTGTGCGGCATGCCGTGCTCGAGATCGCCGTGAATGACGACTTTCTTGATCGCACCGTGCAGGTTCTCGAGCGTGCCCTGCGACTGGCTGCAGCGGCTGAGGAAAGCAACCCGGCCGACGAGCCTGTAGGTGATCCAGGCGGCGTCTACGTGATGCCGATGGACACCGCCGTACAGATCTACCGAGATGTACGCGGGCCTGAGGCACTCTGAGCATGCGAGCAGCCAGCACGCACCCGCACACAAGCAACACCACGCACTCCAGCACCACAAGGAACACCCTCCATGGCGAACACCGCTCCTGGCATCCTGCTCATCTCACCTGACCTGATGCTCAGCAGTCAGCTCACCGGTCTTGCCGCTCGCGTCGGGGGGAGCCTGGAGACGCTCAGCCGCTGCGATGCAGCACCCCGAGGCGGCCCCTACGATCTGGTGCTGATTGACCTCGGCAACCTGCGGGAGTCGCCCGAGGCATTGCTTCAGCAGCTTGCCACCAGCCTCACCCAGCAGCCGCAGCCGTGCCTGGTGGCCTTTGGCCCGCACGTCCACAGGGAACGGCTTGAAGCTGCCGTGACAGCGGGAGCCACCGAAGCCGTCAGCCGCGGTGAACTGATCGGAAACTTCGCCGAATGCGTCGGCCGCTGGTGCGGCAGCAACGAAGGCTAACTGGGCCCGCGTTGGTGTCTGCGTTGAGGGCCGCTCACGCGGCCGTTTCGCCTGGCAGTTCGTCGAGGACGACCTCGTCGAGTTCCGTGCCGTCGACGTCGCGTCGCAGCAGCATGTAGGCGGCGGTCGCAATCGCCCAGAAGTAGCCCCAAGCGAAAGACCCAAGCAGCGTCTCGATGCAGGTCTGCCAGAACAGAATCGCCCGCAGGCCAAACATCGGTGCTGCTGCTTCCGCCTCAGCGATGGAGGCCGAGGCTGCCTCGAGCAGTCCGGTCGTTCGCGCATGCCCCATGCCAAAACTGGTTGCCCACATCGCCAAGGTGGTGGTGGCATCGGCAAAGAGCCCCGCAGCAAACAGGGCCGGCACAAACACCACCCCCGCAACCACGGCGTAGAAGGCGTAGTGCAGCGGTCGCTGATAGAGGTAGGAGAACGCCGTCGAGATCGCCTGAAAGCTGTCACCACGTTCCACGCCCACCGCAGCCACCATCAGGGGCCAGCCGGCAATCAGCCCCACCACCAGGATCGCCAAGACAACCGCACCGGCAAGCACCAGTGGCCAGAGCACACCCGCCACCGCCACGCCAAAGTCTGCTCGCATCAACAGCCCCAGAAAGGCTCCCGGCAGCGAAAGCACGACCACTCCGAGGAGCACAAAGGCCACCGAGTTGAAGCTCGACGGCCAGCGGGAAACACCAAATCGCAGCCCCCGCACAAACCCTGGTGATTCTTCACCGATCATGGTCACGGCCGCATGCCGTGTGATCGCTGTGCCAAACAGCGACCAGACCAGCGCGAACCAGAGCAGTCGCACGGCAGCCGCTCCAGCTTGGCCCAGCGTCGCTCCAGGCTGAAAGGGCATGACGATCACTCGCCCGGCATCTGACAGCGGAGCAGGGAGCCAGTTGAGCAGTTCCGTTGCGTGAGGCAGCGCCCGGGGCGAAACCGCAGTCACTGACTCGGGCAGTTCTTCAAGGAGCAGCGGGCCTGCCATCGAATCGAGCACCGATGAACCGGCCCAGAAAGCCAGTCCACCAAAGGCGGCCAGCAGAATCACCGTCGGTGAGAACGCCATCCCGGCAGCTCGGAAGAGAATCCACCAGGGAAGGGCATCCCGCCAGTGGACCTCGTGAACCGCTGAACCAATCGCCGCAGTCGCTGCAACGGGATCAGTGGAGGAAGACGCGTTGCTCATCGCAGGCTCCGTGGACCACAACTCTCGGGAGAGCTGCACGGTGAAGGGGGGTTCAACTCAGCGGCCGCAGTATACGCCGCTCCCTAAAAGACGGCAGGCTCAATACGACAGGCGACATGCGAGCGGACGTGGCTCAGCCCTCGTCGCCATCCTCGTCAAAGCCAAAGCCTGGCAACTCAACAAGCCCTTCCTCCCCCTCCTCATCGTCGTCGCGGGCGACGTGGGGGACGCTGTAGCCTTCCTCCAGCCAGCGGCCGAGGTCGATCAGACGACAGCGATCACTGCAAAACGGCAGCGTAGGGGTCGTTTCCAGTGAAACGGCGGAATTGCAGACGGGACACTGCGGCACGATGACCCCCAGAACAGTCCTCAGGATGACTTCTTCGCCGCTTTACTGTCACTCGACGATGTGGACTTTTTGTCGCCACCGTCTTTCTTCGAGCTCGACGTCTCTTTCTTCGCGGCGGCGGCGCCCTTCTTGTACGACTCGCTGCGGTAGTCGGTCTGATAGAAGCCCGAGCCCTTAAACATGATCGCAGCCCCCGTGCCGATCAGACGGCGGAGCTTCCGCTTCTTGCACTCGGGGCAGGTCCGCTTCACCTTGTCGGTGATTGACTGAAACAGTTCAAACGCATGGCCGCAGCCATCGCAAACATAATCATACGTCGGCATGTGAGACCTCACTCCTCGGCGTGCTTCGCCACAATCACCTGAGCTGGCCGCACCACGCGGTCGTGCAGGCTGTAGCCACGGCTGGCAACCCCCACCACCTGGCCGGGCTCCACGCCCGGAATCGCCTGCTGCAACACCGCATCATGCACAGCTGGGTCAAACGCAGTTCCCTCTGTGGCAATCTGCTTGCAGCCATGATCTTCGAGCAGTTTTTCCACCTGCTGGGCAAGCATGCGAAACCCAGAGAGCAGGCTCTCCACGTCCGACGCCTTCTCTGCCGCTTCGATCGCCCGGAGCATGTTGTCGTGAACAGGCAGAAGGTCGCGCAGCAGATCGATCTCACGATACCGCTGGGCGTCCTCATACTCGCGTCGCATCCGCTTCCGAACGTTGTCGAGTTCGGCCTGCAGTCGCAGCGTTCGATCCTCAGCCGCCCTGATCAGGTCCTCAGGCTGACGCTCCGCTGCTTCGTCCGCTCCTGTGCCGCCAGCGTCCACCGCGGCGTCTTCGTCACCGGCCAACTCCTCGAACGGCTCATTCTCTGGATGGTCGCTCATGTGGACTCCTCAGGGGTCTCTCGGGGCTGGAAGTAGTCTTTCAGACGATCGAAGAAACTCGTTCGCTTCGGCGTCACGTTGGCGTGCTCTTCCTCGGCGAGTTCTCGCAGCAGTTCCTCGGCACGCGGGGAGAGTTTCTGCGGCACCTCAATGTGAATCTGCACGATCAGGTCGCCGATCCCACGGCCGCGGACTTCGGGCATCCCCATGCCTCGCATGCGGATCGCAGCATCGCTCTGCGTCCCGGTCGGAATCTCCAGGGGCTGCGGGCCTTTCAGCGTGGGTACGTCGATCGTCGCTCCGAGGGCCGCCTGACTAAACGTGATCGGCACTTCACAGACCAGGTCGCGGCCATGTCGCGTCAGGAATGGATGGTCTTCCACCTGGATCACGCAGTAGCAATCACCGGGAGGACCGCCATTGCCCCCCGGCTCCCCCTCGCCTGCGAGCCGAACCCGCACGTCTTCGTCGACGCCCGCAGGGATCGTGACCTTCCGCTCGACCTGCTCCTCAACCAGACCCGCACCACGGCAGGACGGACACTTGTCGCGAACAAGTTTCCCGGCTCCGCGGCAGGCAGGACAGGTGGTCTGCATGCGAAACACACCGGCCGACTGAAGCACCTGCCCCTGGCCACCGCAGTAGTCGCAGTTTTGCGGGCTCGTGCCAGGCTTGGCCCCCGATCCGTCACAGGTGCCGCAGGCTTCGTGCCTGACGAAGCTCACCGTTCGTGTGGCTCCTTCAGCAGCCTCTGCCAGGGAGAGAGTCAGTTCGCAGAAGACATCCTTGCCCTTCCGAGGCCGCGAGCCTCGGCGACGTCCGCCACCGCCAAAGGCTTCGCCAAAGATTCCCCCACCAAACAGCTCTCCGAAAGCATCGAAGATGTCTCCCATGTCGTTGAAGTCATGGGTGCCACCCTGGAGCCCAGCGTGCCCGTAACGGTCATACCGCTCCCGCAGCGAACTGTCCGAGAGGACTTCAAAGGCCCGTGCGGCCTCCTTAAACAGGCCGGCGGCCTCCTCGTCACCAGGATTGCGGTCTGGGTGAAACCGCATGGCCAGCTTGCGATAAGCCGTGGTGATCTCACCCGAACTGGCGCGTCGCTCCACGCCAAGCACTTCGTAGTAGTCCCGCTCCTGCGGCATGGCGTCCGCTCTCTCCGGCGCCGCTGCGATGGGCGCCTCAACGAGTCATACGCGACAGCTGACCACTGTCACCCTTGGGCACTCAGGCAAGGAGGCCGGCCGGCAAGTCCCGGCACGGCCTCCCGCTGTTCCTGTTTCTCCAAATCGGCTCAGCGAACGCTGCCTTCGATTCGGTGCTTCTTGAGGTCTTCCTTCTCCAGGTTCGTCACCAGCGCCTCGGTGGTCAGCATCAAACCGGAGATGCTTGCCGCGTTGGTCAACGCCACTCGGACAACCTTGACTGGGTCGATGATGCCCGCCTTGAGCATGTCGACATAGCCACCACTGTTGGCGTCGTAGCCGACAGTCAGATCCTTCTGCGACACCTCGTCGGCCACCACCGAGCCATCGATACCGGCGTTGCCGGCGATCTGACGGATCGGAGCTTCCAGGGCTCTCAGGATGATCCGCACGCCAGTCCGCTCATCACCCTTGGCCTGAGAAGCAGCCTTCTCAACGGCCTCGCGGCAGCGGACCAGCGCCACACCACCACCAGGCACGATGCCCTCTTCGACAGCTGCGCGGGTCGCGTGCAGAGCATCTTCAACGCGGGCCTTCTTCTGCTTCATCTCGGCTTCGGTGCCAGCACCGACAGAGATGATGGCCACGCCACCAGTTAGCTTCGCCAGCCGCTCTTGGAGCTTCTCGCGGTCGTACTCGCTCTCGGTGCCCTCAATCTGAGTGCGGATCTGCTGCACGCGAGCCTGCACCTCTGACGAATCTCCGCCACCTTCAACGATCGTGGTCTCGTTCTTGTCGACCGTGATTGTCTTGGCAGTTCCGAGCTGCGACAGCTCAACGTTCTCAAGCTTGATGCCGAGGTCTTCGCTCAGCAGCGTGCCACCGGTGAGGGTGGCAATGTCGCCGAGCATCGCCTTGCGGCGGTCGCCAAAGCCAGGAGCCTTCGCCACGCAGACGTTCAGCACGCCACGCAGCTTGTTGACCACCAGAGCGGTGAGGGCATCGCCATCGACATCCTCAGCGATGATCAGCAGTGGCTTGCCAGCCTGAGCAACCTTCTCAAGCACGGGCACGAGGTCCCGTAGGTTTGAGATCTTCTTCTCGTGGATCAGGATCAGAGCGTCGGTGTACTCGCAGTCCATCTCTGCTGGGCGATTGATGAAGTATGGCGACACGTAGCCCTTGTCAAACTGCATGCCGTCGACAAACCGCACAGTGGTGTCGGTCGTCTTGCCTTCCTCAACGGTGATCACGCCGTCCTTACCAACCTTCTGCAGCGCCTCAGCGAGCAGATCACCGATGGTGCGGTCGTTGTTGGCACTGATCGAGCCAACCTGGGCGACCTCTTCGGGACGATCGACCTTCTTGGCGAACTCCAGCAGCCGATTCACAGCAGCCGCTACACCCTTCTCAATCCCGCGACGGACAGCCATTGGGTTGCTGCCAGCAGCCACCATCTTGGTGCCTTCGCGGAAGATCTCACGAGCGAGAACTGTCGCCGTTGTCGTGCCGTCGCCGGCCAGATCAGAAGTCTTGCTCGCCACCTCGTTGACGAGCTTGGCACCCATGTTCTCGAAGCGGTCTTCGAGATCAACTTCCTTACTGACTGTCACGCCGTCCTTCGTGACGGTCGGACCGCCGAACGACTTGTCGATGATCACGTTGTGGCCAGCAGGCCCCATGGTCACCGCCACGGCATCGGCGAGCTTTTCCACGCCCTTGAGCAGTTTGCCACGGGCGGTGTCTTCAAAGAGCAGTTGCTTGGGCACGTGTTCGTCTCCTCGTGTCGGGCCGAACGACCGGCCCTAAATGGTGTGTTGGAGTTGGAGTTGCTGTTGGACTGCCGTGGATCAGTTCATCACCTTCGCAAGGATGTCACCCTCGCGAAGAATCTTCACTTCATGGCCGTCGATCTCGATATCACTGCCGGAGTACTTGCCGTAGATCACTTCGTCACCGATCGCAAGCATCATCTCGGCTCGCTGCCCGTTCTCGAGCATGCGGCCTGGGCCCAGAGCCGTCACGTGACCACGCTGCGGCTTCTCCTTTGCCGAATCGGGCAGCACGATGCCTCCAGCGGTCTTCTCTTCAGCCTCGACGGGAGTCACGACAATACGATCATCGAGCGGACGAATCTTGAGGTTCTTCATGAATCAGGTCTCCGAAAAGGGTTGTTGAGTTCTCAGGAAAACAGCCATGGGTCAGCCGGGCTTACATCATGCCTGGCATGCCACCCATGCCGCCCATACCTGGCATGCCGCCCATGCCACCCATGCCTGGCATGCCGCCGCCCATGCCACCACCCATACCGTGGTGGTCATGGCCTTCGCCGCCAGCTTCTTCCTCGTCCTTCGGCACCTCTGTGACGAGAGACTCGGTGGTGAGCAGCAGGGCAGACACACTCGCTGCATTCGCCAGAGCAGTACGAACCACTTTGGCGGGATCGATCACACCGGCTGCCACGAGATCGCAGTAGGTGTCGTTGTCGGCGTTGTAGCCTTCGTTCTTCCCCTTCAGCTGTCGCACGCGGTTGACCACCACCGGGCCATCAACGCCCGCATTCTCAGCGATTGCCTCAAGCGGATACCGCAGGGAGTTCTTGACGATGGCCACGCCGAGCTTCTCATCACCCGTGACAGAGACCTTCTCAAGAGCCTTCTCGCTCCGCAGCAGGGCAACGCCACCACCAGGCACCACGCCTTCGGCCAGAGCCGCCTGCACAGCACTCTTCGCATCGTCGATGAGGGCCTTCCGCTCCTTCATCTCCGTCTCGGTGGCTGCACCGACGTTGATCTGAGCCACACCACCGGCGATCTTGGCGAGACGCTCTTGCAGCTTCTCACGGTCGTAGTCGCTGTCGGTGGCATCGATCTCCTGACGGATCTGGGCCGCACGGCCTTCGATTGCAGACTTCGTGCCAGCACCACTGACGATCGTCGTGTTGTCAGACGCGATGATCACCTTCTTGGCTCGGCCGAGGTCGCTGAGCTTGACGGAGTCGAGCTGTATGCCGAGGTCCTTGTAGATCGCCTGACCACCGGTCAGCACAGCCAGGTCTCCCATAATCGCCTTACGACGATCGCCGTAACCGGGAGCCTTGATCGCCACCGACTGCAGGATTCCCCGCAGCTTGTTAACGACCAGTGTCGCCAGAGCCTCGCCCTCGACGTCTTCAGCAATCAGCACCAGCGGCTTGCCAGCCTTGCTGACAGCCTCAAGAAGAGGCACGAGATTCTTCGCGCTGGAGATCTTCTCCTCAAAAATGAGGATGTACGGATCCTCATACTCGCACACCTGCGAATCGGCATCAGTGACGAAGTGGGGGGAGAGGAAACCACGGTCAAACTGCATGCCTTCGACCACGTCGACAGTCGTCTCTGACTGCTTGCCTTCCTCGACGGTGATCACACCATCTTTGCCAACCTTCAGGAATGCTTCAGAGAGCACGTTCCCGATCGTCGGGTCGTTATTGCCCGCGATTGTGGCGATCTGCTGCAGTTCCTTCTTGTTCTTCTCGTTGATCGGCGTCGCCTGAGCCAGGATCGCATCGCCGACAGCCTGAACGGCCTTGTGAATGCCACGGGAAAGTGCCATCGGGTCAGCACCCGCAGCGATCATCTTCAGGCCCTCACGGAAAATCGCTTCCGAGAGCACCGTTGCCGTGGTGGTGCCGTCACCAGCAACGTCGTTGGTCTTGCTGGCGGCTTCCTTGACCAGCTGGGCGCCAAGATTCTCGTAGGGATCTTCGAGATCGATGTCCTCGGCGACGGTCACGCCGTCCTTGGTCACCTTCGGCGATCCCCAGCCCTTGTCGAGCACGGCGTTGCGGCCACGCGGACCGAGCGTGCTCTTCACCGCACGGGCGAGTTTGGAAACGCCTTCCAGCAGCGGCTGCCGGGCGTCGTCGTCAAAGACCATTTGCTTCGCCACGAATGTCTCCTTCCAAGAGATGGTGTCGCGGGATGTGGGTATGGCAGGTGAATGCGTTGCCACACCCCATGAGCAACCCGCGTGCCGAGCAGCGACCGCCCGGCAAGAAAGATCCAAAAAATGTGAAAAACACGTTATTTCTCAGCAGGCCCAGCCAGGGGAGCCCCCTTCCGGAAACCGGGGCTGACAGAGGCACCCTGCCGTTTTGGCAACCGTGATCGAACGGCTGTCAGGGCACCCAGGAGACCGATTCGTCGATGTTTCGCACGAACGCTGCCAGCAGGTCTGCCGTGCGGTCGACGTCGTCGAGCGACACGGTCTCCACCGCGGAATGCATGTAGCGATTTGGCACGCTGACGAGCCCGGTCGCAACGCCGCCGCGGGTGGTCTGGAGCACATTAGCGTCGGTCGGAGTCGCCCGCCCGATGGCCCCGAGCTGAACCGGAATCGACGACTCCTTGGCCGCAGCAAGCAGCCTGTCCACAACGTGGGGGTTCATATTCGGGCCGCGGTAGACCACCGGCCCTTTCCCGAGGCTGACATCCCCCTCGGTCTTCTTGTCGATCGTGGGACAGTCGGTGGCATGGGTCACATCGACAGCAATACCCACATGGGGGTCGACGGTGTGGGCACTCGTTTTTGCCCCGCGGAGGCCGATCTCCTCCTGCACGCTCGACGACACAAATAGGCCACACCGCAGCGGTCCTGCCGCAGCTCGGCGGAAGCCCTCAAGCACGGTCCAGAGGCCAACTTTGTCGTCCATTGCCACAGCGGCTGCCAAATTGTTCCGCAGCACCTGACTCTTGAGATCAAAGGTCAGGCAGTCGCCTACCCGC
>Ga0181607_10000752_pt1 | contig 28195 bp, 24 predicted proteins | sample 041ome_9_FD_132420 | JGI IMG/M metagenome (GOLD analysis project Ga0181607, IMG submission 132420) | Coastal salt marsh microbial communities from the Groves Creek Marsh, Skidaway Island, Georgia - 041413US metaG (megahit assembly) | ecosystem: Environmental > Aquatic > Marine > Intertidal zone...
AAACTCCTCTGACATGGACTCAATAGTGTCGCGCACCATCAAATTTGACACGCCGGGATAAATCCCACCGCACGTGATCGCCGCCACACCCGCGGCTTTCGCGCGCGCACTCAATTCTTTCGCTTTTTGTCCATAGCTCGCATCGTCACACACATCCAAATACTTCACCCCAGACTCGATAGCCGCCTCGAGCGCCGCGCACGTTTCACGGCGCTGAAAAGGTCCCGCGGTGTTAATCACCAAATCCGCCCCCGCAATCGCCCGCTTCACGCTCTCTTTATCGTTCACGTCAACTTCAACAAACGCCGCATTCGCCAGCGCGGGGTGACGCGATTTCGCCTCCATCGCCGCTTCTTTCCGTCGTCCCGCGAGCGTCACCTCTCGCGTCGTGAGCCCAGCGTCTTGGCCCAACAACGCCGCCGCCGTGGCTCCACCCACGCGCCCCGTGCCCCCGAGTACGACCACCTTTGCATCCTTCGTCGTCGTCGTCGTCGTCGTCGTCGAGCCTTCTGCGCGCACGCTCACCCCGTATCCTCCTCGTCCTCGCCTCGTCATCGTCATCGTCTTCGACGTCATCAACGTCATCGGTGTCCCACGACGCGCCATCGACATCATCCTCGTCGTCGTCGTCGTCGTCGTCGTCGTCGTCGTCGTCGTCATGATGACCATCACGAATCACCCGCACCCCGTCGTCGTCGCGCGTCGCACTGCCGTCGCGCACGGCGTCGTCGTCCCGTCGTCCCACCCACACCCAACCTCGACACCGTGATGGCGATTGATCGACTGCGATCGAGCAATCGATCGATCGAGCAATCGATCGATCGAGCAGTCGATCGATGGAGCAGTCGATCGATGGAAACCTACGACACGATCGACCGCTCCATCGACACGATCCATCGACACGATCGATCGACTGCTCCATCGACACGATCGATCGTCATTCGACGTCGATCGATGGCGACGACGACGACGACGACGACGCGCGCGCGCGAGCGCGAACCGCTGTTGATACCGATCGCACCCGACGACGACGACGACGACGATGGACGACGACGATGGGCACGACGGACGACGAGTAGGATGTTTAAACCGGTATTCGCCCTAGGCGTCATCGGTGCCGTCGTCGTGGCGTGCGGGCGAGGACAAACGCGCGGCGTGGGCGGACGCGCGAATGGTGTTGTGCGAGAATTAGTGCACGGACGAGGACGAGGGGCTGTGGAGGAGACGACGAGGATGTCGTCGAGGACGGCGATGGATAATATGGGTGTGATGGACGAATCTACGACTGGTCTCGGGGCGAGCGATCCGTTTATCATCGATGGGGTGAACCGAGCGACGCCGGATGACGGGGTGGGAACGACAGAGTACCGCGGCATCATCGGGGGACGGGATGATGTGGTGCAGAATACGCGCCAAGGGGTGGATGAGATCGAGAAAGGCGATCCGAGAGATGTGACGTTTACATTACTCACGGCGTGTGCGGCGCGTGAGACGTTGACGTTTCCCGTGGGGACGTGGGAGGGCGTCGGCGCGCGCGTGACGACCAAGAGCATGTCGGGGGACTTCATATTTGACGTGTCGAAAGAAATGCAACAAGTTTCGTGTGGGACGTATCGAACGTCGCTTAGAATTGCCCCGGGTGAGCAGTTTGGGTTTTATCTCTATCCGTTTGATGACGCCAATAATGACGTTGCTACGGTGAGCGATATCGGGTGCGTGCGAGAAGGCGACAAGCGCTGCCCGGGTTTCGCCTCGCCGAGCGCGCTCGCCGAGATGACGTGTGCTAAAGAATATGAGTCTGGTGAGAATATATTTTATAACCGCATATGGGATGGCGAAGAAATGACCTTTGTATTTGGGTCTTGCGACGTCGGTTGCGCCAGCGAGGCGCCCGTCGAATGTCCGGGCTTGCAACCTGACGAGTTACCAACGCGCGAGCACGACGACGACCACGAGCGCGCTAGAAACGAAAACCAATAATGTAGAATGTATTACTATAGGTACAGTAGCGAACACGATCAGCGACCGGCGACTGGCGACCATCGAACGACGCGCGGTCGCGGGTGGACTCCACATTTCATCCAAACATAGGCTATCGATGGCCCCACTATGAATGATTCCTCGCACACCCTCACCGGGGGTGTGGATATCTCGTAGTATACGTCTCTTACCCTCTATGTGTTCACCATTGATGTGTGTTTATGTCGATACCCTCAAGACGCGTCAAACCCACGACATCCACGACGGACGACTTCACTCGGACGACGCGGCGTGAGAGGTGCGTGCCGCGACGCGACTGCGCGGATATCGCCATCGAACACGACCGCACGCGCGCACGCGCGGCGGGCGCGACAGCGCGCACGCACGCGCCCTAGACGCCACCGCACGCGGAAACCACAACATCGTTGTTACGCCGCGACGACGACGACGACGATCGGGGGGCGTGAGACTGACGAGTATGCGATTCGCGCGTGACGTAGGATGAGCGCTTTGAGTTCTAAATCCATCCCTCGCGTGGCGCTGGTGAAGACGCGGGCGACGGCGACGAAGGCGCGTCGGGTGACGACGGTCACGCGCGCCGAGGGCGGGGCTACGCCTTGGGGCGACTCCACGCAAAGCATACACAACGGTGCGATATAGTGTCGAGCGCGAGACGCCATGGGATGTGCGGTGACGTTGATGTAGAGATGATACGTGTATGGTGCTTGCACGCGAGCGAATACTGATGGATTGAGTTTTTTACGCACGCACACAGGCGAACGCAGCGGACGACCGCGAGTGAGCGACGCGTTGACAACCCCGATCGTGTGCACGTCGACGTATCACTTTAAGGATACTGAGGAACTTATTGCGTACCAAGAGGGCAGATATGGGAGCTTTGAGTATGGGCGTTATGGTAACCCCACCACACAGGCGTGCGAGGAGAAGATTCGTCAACTCGAAGGCGGTGAAGCAGCGCTGTTGAGCGCCTCTGGTATGTGCACCGCGACAACGATGTTGCTCGCGCTCGTGCCGGCTGGTGGCCACATCGTCACCACAACAGATTGCTACAGACGTACGCGACAATTCATTCAGACATTTTTACCGAAGATGGGTATCTCGTGCACGGTGCTCGACCCGTCTGACTACGTTGGTCTCGAAAAGGCGTTGAAGGAACACGAATGCTCATTGTACTTTTCTGAGTCGCCGACGAACCCATACCTTCGATGTGTCGACATTGAACGCATCGTGTCCTTATGCAAGCCTACCGGGTGCCTTGTGTGCATTGATGGCACGTTCGCGACGCCATGCAACTCTCGTGCGCTTGATTTTGGCGCAGATTTGGTGATTCACAGCGCATCTAAATTCTTTGGTGGTCACAACGATGTCCTCGCTGGCGTAATTGTCGGTAGAAAGGATGCCGTCGACAAGGTCAAGCAGTTCCACAATATTCTCGGGGGTGTTATTGATCCGCATGCGGCGTACTTGGTCCTTCGCGGTTTGAAGACCTTGGCTCTCCGCGTTGAACGTCACAACGACAGCGCCATGAAAATTGCAAAATTCCTTGAAGCGCACCCGAAGATTGAGCGGGTGCATTATCCTGGTTTACCCAGCCACCCTGATCACGAAATAGCGAAAAAGTATATGAAGGGTTTCGGTGGAGTTGTTTCTTTCGAGGTCAAGGGCGACCTCTGGCAAACGGCGAAGTTTATTGACTCGTGCAAGTTGCCGTACATCGCGCCGTCGCTCGGTGGCGTCGAGTCTCTTATCGAGCAACCAACTGTGGTATCGTACTGGGATCAAGGTCCGGAAAAGCGTGCGGAAATCGGAATTAAGGACAACCTTGTTCGTTATTCCACTGGTATTGAGGATTATGCTGATATCGAAGCCGATATGGCTCAAGCCCTCGACTGCATTTGATAGAACATATCTACCTGAAGTGAGTGAGTTGTAATTTGAATTAATACTGGTAATCATAGACGCGTGTCGATGAATGATAGTGTGGAAACATGCGTAAAGGAATGTCCGAATAATATTAAACATGCGAGCTAATGTGTTTGCATCGTAACTTTTCTTTACGCAGAAACTTCTTCGACCTCTTTCTCAACCCAGCGATCGTTCTCCTTGATGAGCTCGATGAGCGCATCCGTCGCCTCCTCGGACGGAATACCCTTCTTCACAACCTCTTTCCCGACGTATAAGTCGATCTTACCCGGAGCACCACCGACATAACCGAAGTCAGCATCCGCCATTTCACCCGGACCGTTCACGATGCACCCCATGACGGCGATAGCGACGCCCGGCAAGTGACCAGTCTTCTCTTGGATTTGCGCCGTCACTTCTTGCAAGTCGAAGAGCGTACGGCCGCACGACGGGCAGGAGACGTATTCGGTCTTCGTGTTACGCATACGGGAGCCTTGAAGCAAACCGAAAGACGTGGTTCGGAGGAAGTCAGTTGTAACAGCCGCATCAGAGCCAGTGTATTGAATCAACACACCGTCACCAAAGCCGTCAACGAGCAAACCGCCGACTTGAGAACCGGATTGAATGACAATGTCAGACTTGTCCCCAGCCGCCATGAACATGTGGTGAATGACCGGGACCTTGACACCAGCCTTGGCCATTTCTTCGGCGAGACGACGGGAAGAGTGAAGTCGAGACTCGGAGGACGCAGTCTTAATGAGCACCATGACGGCATCAGACGCGGCAACCGCCTTGATTTGCGCAGCGGTTTCGGTACCGTCCAAGGTGACCGCCATGCGGGCGGCACCACCCGGCAACGGAGCACCAATCTCATCAACAGTCACGAGAGCGATAGAGTTCGCCAACGGAGTCGACTTGAGGACGGCAGCCGGGACAACGATGCCGACGCCAATTTCTTGCAAGCGGCGGATGGATCTCAACGCCTTTTCTTCAGACGCAGCCGGGACTTCACTCAACAAGATGGAGTCAGACGTGGCGATGTCGCGAAGCGGCATACCAACGGCGAGCTTTGCACCCAAGCTGCGGTAGAAAGGATCTTCCGAGGCGAGTTCCTTCGTGCTCACTGCGGTAAGCACAGAGCCATCACGGTGGAGAATGTTGCGGAAGTCAATGGCGTCGTCAGCCTTTTGCACCGGCAAATCGCCCGTACGGCGAGTGAACGTCTTGAAATCACGAACGGTTTCTTCGAAGCCGCCCTTGACGCCAATGTTTTCGGCGCATGCCTTCATGCCGAGGTTGGCTAAGCGCGTGCACGGCTCGATTTCAAGCTCAGACGCTTCAGTGAGGGACACGCGAATGGTATCTCCGAGACCGTCGAGCAAGAGCGCACCGATACCGATGGAAGACTTCATACGGCCATCTTCACCTTCACCGGCTTCGGTGACACCAAGGTGGAGAGGGTAGTCCCAACCAATCTTGTACATTTCGTGGGACAACAAGCGGTAGGCTTGCACCATGACGAGAGGGTTGGACGCCTTCATGGAGAACACAAAGTTGTGGTAATCGTGCTTGCGGCAAATGCGCGCAAATTCGAACGCAGATTCCACCATACCCATCGGGGTGTCACCGAATCGGGACAACGTACGCGCGGACAAAGAACCATGGTTGGTACCGATGCGCATCGCGACGCCGCGCTCCTTGCACTTCAACACGAGCGGCGTGAACACTTCTTCAATTTCAGCCAATTCAGCTTCGTATTCCTCATCCGTTTCGTACAAGATGTTTTCAAACTTCTTACGACCATCGGCAAAGTTACCCGGGTTCACGCGAATCTTATCAAAGCACTCCGCGACCAAAAGCGCGACTTTCGGGGCAAAGTGGATATCCGCGATGAGCGGCGTGTTGTATCCCTTGGCCACCAACGTGTTCTTAATCTCCACGCACGCCTTGGCTTCTTGCATACCCTGAACAGTAATGCGTACCATTTCCGCACCAGCATCCGCGCATCGAATAACTTCCGCCACCGTCTTCGCCACATCCCGCGTATCGCTCGTCGTCATCGTTTGCTTGACGATTGGATGCTCCGAGCCAATCTTCACGTTCCCCACGTTCACCGTGCGCGTCTTACGTCGCACCGTCTCCGCGTGATTCACGCAATACTTCCCAGTAGGCATGAGCACGCCGTTTTCATTCATCGCGTACTCCTGGCTCACCGCTTGCGCGCGCGGTTGCACCACCCGTCGCGTCGTCGTCCCTGACCTACCACGCGCGCTCCCGCGTAGACCCTTGTTGGGTGCAGCGCGCGCGCCGACGCTCGCGCCGCCGTTCGCCACCACCGTCGTCGTCGTCGTCGCGGACATCATCATCCTCGTTCACGTCGTCGTCGTCCTCACGGTCGTCGCGGTCCTTTACGCGCGTGACCTCACTCACGAACGCACGTCGGCGTCGCGCACTGGATACGGATATAATCAATCGTTCGGATAATAACCCGTCAGTCACGTACGGTCCGGTCCGTCCACCCCAAAGGGCGCCCCGAGCCGCACCCGCGCGGTGTGTGGGCATGGGTGGACCTAACTATGGGTCCATGGCGCGATCGATGCTCGATGGGGCATCCGGGATAAAATGTTGGTATAAAACGTGATGATCGCTGGTGATAGGGGTCAGACGCGCGTGCGTACGTGTGTGCATATATGGCGGCGCCGTGGTCGATATCATCGAATGTCCGATGATTGCGCGTCCCGCGCGCGGCGGACGGGTGGATGGCTGGGCGTGGGGACGATGACGATGATGACGATGATGATGATGATGATGATGGATGGTGAGCGCATTGCGTGACGCTGCACTCACACATCCACACCCGACGATCACCATGGCGATGACGATTGGCACACCGATGACGTTCACCGTGCGCGCGGCGAGACACCCGCGGAAGAAAGCCACCAAGGGGCACACCGCGAACCGGCCGAAAAAGCTCAGACCGTCGGACCGCAACCGCACGCCGGTGTCGTACCCGGAAGTGAACCCGGCGGACGTGCCGGCGGTGATGACGGTGTTGAGCAAGTAGATTGCTCGACGATGACGACGAGGATTTAGATTTAAACACCACCACGGAACGCGCTAGGTCGTGGGATAGGTATAGGATTCTTTTTAAGGGTTTTGGGGTTTGCGAACGCGCGCGCGGAACGGCTGTAACGCGCGATTGTAGTGTGACTTGAGACGCATTTATGACAACAATCATCTCTGCTTAGGTGTTTTCCTCTTTTATAGCGCGCGTTTCGTGTGATGATGTCGTATGATGACAGAGAGAGGTGCAAACGCGCGCGCCGGGCGGGGCCTACCCACGCAAGGCGCAGACGTCGTACGCGTTATTTTACAACCCATCTTCTTCTTTCGAAACGTACGCTTTGAAGATGGGGACTAATAAAGAACTCGCTAGAATTTGAATAGGGTGGTACACCACGAGAGGTAGCAAGTACGCAGCGACGTCGGGATTACCTTGGAAAGTTGTCGCGATGAGAGGCAAGCCAAACGCGAGCGTCTTGTGCGAACCCATGTACAAGGCGGCGACGCGGTCTTGGCGCGTGAACGAATCAATTGCCGATGACGAGGCGTAGATCACGCCTTTGTGGAGTACTAAAAATGCAAGCAAAAATACCACCAAACGTAAGGTGGACTCGAAATCTAACACACCAGCCTCGCTCGTCTCTGCGAGGACAAACGTCTTGGCGATGATGCCGAGCAATATGACGTCGCTCAACAACTTGCTCGGTGCCTTCATCGCACCAGACATTGCGTTCGCCACGCCCGCGTTTTGACGGATTAGTATGCCAGCGATGACAGGCACAAACGCGCCGACGAAAAGCTTTGAGCTGCTCACCACGGGATCTATCGACGAATCCACGCCCAAGTAGGCGTGAATCATAAACGGCGTGAGAAAAATGCCGAGAAGATTACTCGACATTGAGTTCAACAGTGCCGCCGAAAAGTTCCCTCCCGCGGTTTGTGTAAATGCCACACCACTTCCTACCGTCGTTGGTAAGCACGACATGACGAATAACCCATCAACGATCCTCTCATCGAATACTTCGTTGGCAATCAACGCCGGCGCGCACGCGGCGATAACCGCCGGAGGAAAAATAAAAATCATCCCATGAATAAACGCATTAAGTTTCACATCCAGCGCGGCACTTTTCAACACATTCACATCCAAACCCAACCCTGCAATAAAAAATAACGCGCTAATGGCGTACTTTTCGGCGTTTTCATTGCCCGAGCTCAACGCGCCAATCGCGGCGTCTCGCACCGGCGAATCCGCCCCTGCCACCGCGAGCACCCCAAGCACGCCAATCAAAAAGAAATTCTCCTTGACCGCATCGAGCAACGATGGTTTGCGGGCGTCCTCGTCATCGCTCGCGTGCGCGCGGCATTCGCGTCGGCATCGACGATGACACGACATCGACACCAATGGCGCCCGCTCCGTCATCATCATCGTTTTGTCGCGCATGCGCATCGCCACCGCGGGTACGCGCCGTCGCGAACGACGCACCGCATCGACCCGCGTCGTCTTTACCACCACCCTCGTCCTCGTCGTCGCCGCTCCGCCGCCGACGCCCCCGACGACGACGCCCATGGGGCGCGTCAATGTGTCGTCACACCTCGCCGCATGTGGACGACCATCGTCCTCGCGCGTGCGTCGATCGGTCGCGCGCGATCGCGCGCACGGTGCGATGGGGGCATCGATGAGATAACGCGTGCGTTGCGCTCGCTCGCGCCGTCTACGAGCGCGCGGGATTGCGACGACGGTGGCGGCGGTGACGGTGGCGGCGGAATGCGACATCATGTTGATTACGTCGCCGTTCGTCGTTCATGGACGCTAGATGACGCACCGTGGCGACGCCGAACGATTTGGACGAGCGCGAGGTGCGATAAGAAAGCATTCGGCGGTGGTGGTGGGCGAGGCGGTGCGGGTCGCGGGTCGGGGAAAGCTGAGGTTGGGTACAAAGGACGTAAATTGGGGAAGTCGAGCGACGATGACTCTGACGGCTCTGACGGCTCTGGCGATGACGATAGGTCGAAGAAAGCATCGAAGCGACCTGGGTTGAGTGCTGAAGTTCAGGTATCAAGATATAGAAAGGTTGAGCGCGCTGGAAAAGGTACATTGCGTTCGAAGAAGAAGACGGCTGGAGACGCGAAGGAGACGCGGTCGCTGACGTCGCCGAAAGCAGGAGGAACGGTTGATGTGAGCGAGGGTTCGACGTTGAGTGAGTTTGCGAGAAAGTTAGAAATGGAGGTTATAGATTTAGAATCAGTGTTGGGGAATTTAGGGGAGTCTTTAGCGTCAAGCGAAGATGTCGTACCGACGGATGTCATGGAACTCGTCGGTTTGGAGTTGAATGTCGACATTCGCGTCGTGGCTAACCCAAATGCAGATGCTGCGCAGCTCGTGCGGCGACGAGCGATCGTGGCGGTCATGGGACACGTTGATCATGGTAAAACGACGTTGTTAGACTCGTTACGAAAGACTTCGGTCGCGGCTGGTGAGGCTGGTGGTATCACGCAACACATTGGCGCGTTTGTCGTTGAGCTTCCGGGAGGACATGGGTCGTTGACGTTTCTCGACACCCCAGGACATGCAGCGTTTAGTGCCATGCGACAACGTGGAGCTACGGCAACCGATATTGCAGTGCTCGTTGTCGCGGCGGATGACGGCGTCATGCCTCAAACTCGCGAAGCTGCGGCGCATATTCAAGCTGCTGGCGTGCCGATGGTTGTGGCGCTCACGAAAATTGACAGAGAGAATGCCGACCCAGTGAGGGTGAAAAATGAAATTTCAAGCATGGGCATCGCACTTGAGGAATTTGGGGGTAAAGTTCAGTGCGTGCCAGTATCCGCGATCACGGGTGCGGGATTATCAGATCTCGAGGAGTGCTTGGTACTCGAAGCGGATACGCTCGATTTGAAGACATCAGAAGTCGGCAAAGTTTCTGGAGTTGTCTTAGAGGCGCGTTTAGACAAAGGCCAAGGCCCAACGGCTACCGGTTTACTTGAATCAGGCACATTAAAGACTGGTTCACACGTCGTTGTTGGTTCGCAATACGGTAGAGTACGCAGCTTGCGCGATGCTGCAGCGAAAACTATCGACACCGTCGGTCCATCGGAACCTTTTGAACTCATAGGCTTAAAGGGTGTACCTTCAGCGGGAGATACCATCATCAATGTGGACTCAGAATCGCGTGCCAAACGAATTAGTGAAGCGCGCGCTGAGCGCGAAGCAAGAATAATTCGCGATGCCCAAGAGGTTATACCCGAAACGGAGCAAACCGGCGCTGACGTCGAAGAGCGTGGTCATTTGAATGTGATCATCAAAGCTGACGTGCAAGGCACTGCAGAGGCTGTGCGTGATTCGTTATTAGGACTAAGCACAGATGCCGTGAGCTTGAAGGTTGTGTATATCGGTGTAGGTGCAATCACTGAGAGTGACATTAGTTTGGGTTCTGCCATCGGCGCACCTGTGCTCGGTTTCAACGTGCGCGACCCTCCAAATACGCTCGCAAAGTTAGCCAAACAAAAAGGTGTTCGTATCGTGCGACATCGAGTAATCTATCACCTGCTTGATGAAGTAGGAGAGATGCTCACTGGCTTGGCCCCTATGGAGGAGCACGAACAGGTTGAAGGCGAGGCGAGTGTGGTGCAAATTTTCGATATGTCTGACAAGAAAGGAAATAACGCTACCATTGTCGCAGGCTGTGTCGTCGGTCAAGGAGCCATGAAAGCCGGAGAAAAGTTTAAGTTATTTCGTGATGGCAAGTGTCTGCACGAGGATCTTCTCGATTGCGCATCTATGCGTCGACATCGCTTAGAGGTTGACTCTGTCGGCAAAGGCAGCGACTGCGGGATATCGTTATTGAATGTCGTCGATGTTCGCATGGGTGACATCATTCAGTGTGTGTCAATCATCAAGAGGCCTTTGCGCACGGTTAAAGTAGAATCTGGCGGCGCACGCGTGGTGAAGAGTTAATGCATTTAGGAGTGCGCGCGCATACCGCTGGCGCGTTTCCAGTCGAGCGCGTGCGCAAATTCTAGAACGAGTTGTCGAGTGAGTTGTACTTTTATCAGTCTAAATAGTCTATTAATACACATTAGGTCTAGTCGTTCTCACAACGGACATTTGCTTTCAAATGCTTGCTGTTCCGCTCGGCACTTCTCAAATTGATTGCTCCTGTAATCCAAGCAAGCCGCGTACGCATTCGTCTCATCCCCGCACTTGCCCTTCAAATCTCTCAACACCTCCACCATGCATCCCGTCATCGCCGCGCCCTCCTTCAAGCACTTCTCCGGATCTTGATCGCTCTTCTTACACGCCAAAAATGCCGCTGTTTTACCCGCGCATCGCTGTTGCAGATGCTTGTGCACGGCGAATAACACCGAACTCGTCGGCACGTCGTGATCACCCATGGTGCGCGCGAGGTGTCCCGAACGAAATGTGCGCGTACTGCGTGTGACTCAACGCCACCTCTCTCGCGAAGACGTCGCGTGCGATGGGCGAGCGAGACGTGCGCACTCGATCGGCTGCCGTCGCGTCGACGTTTCCCGCTCGCGCGCGGCGGCGTCGACGCGCGACGGCGCCCAGCGTGATGATGGTGGATGCCCTAGATGAAAACATAGGAATATAGTATACTATAGTATGTAAATTTCATATAATACATGTATCTAGGTCTATATAACTAATATCACGACATTCGGACAACCGGCGAAACACATCACCCGAGTGCGACGTGCCCGTGCACCGCCGTGGCGATGTTTGCGCGCTCACTGGGGCGTCCCAGCGCGCCGCACGCGAAGATTGCCCGAATCAATCTTGACTACCTTAACATCAGACTTCGGGTTAAGGTTTTGAGTGGCTTTCCTTGCGTCGATGAAGTCTTGAATGACGCGCGCGTCGAGCGGTTTCGGGACGCGCACGGCATCCATGGCTCCAAATACGAGCTTGGCATCGGTCACGCACGAGTCCCCGGCGTATTCTGATGGCACAGACGCGTTCTCCTCACCGAGTTCACTCGATAGGGCGTGTGTTGTGGTCACGTCAGGGGTCGATGATGACGCCATGTCACCGGGAACATGAGGCATCGGTCTGTGTCCATCGATGCTGCGGCGTCGGGCAGGTTCGCTCACATCTGGTGGTACTAGGGGCCGCAACGAGTACGTGGCATCGCGAATGACTTTTAAAGATTCGCTTGCGCGCACAGTCGGGGATGCGTGTTCGTTCGACATCTCTCGCGCGCACCAATGTGTGGGGAACGGGAACCGAGAATCAGCCTCGGAGCGTACGTTAGGGTATAGAGCTCGTCACTCGTCGACGCCTCGTGAGCTCGCGTGCGAGGTGTGGTGAGCCGTGCGCGCCGTTTACGTGGCACATGGAGACGTTTTCTGTCGATGGATTCGACGCGCACGAAGCAAACGCGCGTGTGGGGGTGTGGGTGTTTAACAATGTCACCAACGCCGCCGAGGTGAAGCGCGCGCTCATGGATGGGAAGTTGGATGTGACGCTACTCAACTCGACATCAGTGGCAGCGATGTCGTGCATTGAGTTAGCGTGTTATAAAGCTCGCGTGGCGGAGTCGCGCGATGGGTTGGTTACGAAGGCGTTGCATGCTGAGGTGGTGTTTTGCTTATCGCCGTCGCGACACATAAGCGAGTCGTTTCGGCGGTTTGGTGGGGATGATTCGTCGACGTCGCTCATAGTGTGTAAGTTTGATCCGCAAGATGGTGACGATGCTGCATTGCGACAGCTCATCGCGGGAGATGTGGTGAAGTTTGCAGATAAAGCTCCTCACGACGCGGCAACCTTGCGCAAGTGGTATAAAATTAACGAAAGCGAGCTCACGCTTGGTAGCTTAGAAGACGCAATTTTGAGTAGGATAGCAATCAGAGACGTCGCATAGTGGTTATGAATAACTATATAGTTTTACAGCATTAGGCTAATAGGCAAACAAGCATGACTAGATTTTGTTGAAGGGGTAGTTTAATTCGTGCGCGACACTCCTTTCTTCACGCAATACGCGATGAAATTTATCTGTGTATCAGTTGACAGCGACCATTTATTGCGAATCGGGTCAAATACCATGCCCGCGAGTTCTTTCATTTCGCATTCGCCTCGCTTGGCCAGCACCGCAATCTCTCCGGGGGTGAGAAACTTTGAGAATTGGTGCGTGCCGGGCGGAACGATGCCGAATACTCGCTCCGCGGCTACGATAGCCATCGCAAAAGATCGCGCGGTGCGATTCAACGTGCTTATGAACAGTGCTCCATCGGGCTTCACTAATCGCGCGATCGATTTCGTAAACTCCAAGGGGTCTGTGACGTGTTCTATGACTTCTAAGCTCGTCACGCAGTCAAATGATGCCCCGCGTTCGACCAACTCCTCCGCCGTCACAGCTTCGTAACGTAAATTCTTCGCAAATCTTTCGGCATCGAGCGCGGCGTGTGCTTTAGCAATCGCAATATTTGCCGCCCCTGCATCGATAGCCGTGACATCAGCGCCTAATCTCGCTAAACTCTCTGCTAAAATCCCACCTCCGCACCCGACGTCCAACACGCGCACGCCCTCCAGCGTCTTCGCCGCCGATGCCCCTGGTGTCAACGCATAGTGCTTCACCAGCGCGTCTCGTATGAACTGCACGCGCAAAGGATTCATGGAGTGCAACGCGGCGAACGGACCTTCGTTTTCGTTCCACCACAGCGCGGCATCGGACTCAAACTTTGCACGTTCATTCGCATCCACTTGGCCTTTCAGACGACTAGAGCCGAGCTCTGCGTGCGCCTCGTGCGCTCGCCGCGCGAGAAACACCGCCGGCATGGCGTTGAAATCACTATAAATCCCACCTCGTTGCGCGCGACGCGCGGAGGTTTGTGCGAGACGACGCAACATCGCGCCACAACACGTCGCGTTGTGATGGCGTGGGGAAAGCCAAACCCAGACATCGCGCCTGGCGCGCGCGATGCCCCGCCCTGGCTCGATGCCATCGAGAAGAATGATCCCAAGCTAATCTCTCTGCACGTCCTTCGCGTGCGGGCGTTCGATGAAGCGTTGCAAGTGGCGACGGCGAAGGCTTTGGAGACGAATACGCACCTCGAACACTTCTACGCGAGTGGACATCGAGTGTCAATGTCGAGCGCGCACGCTTGGGCGGCCTCCTTGGCGGTGAATGAAACATTAAAGTCGTTATGCATCGGCGACGACGCGTTTGGGACGACGATAGACGCGAATGATGGAGGAGATGGGAAAAGCGCTTTGGAGGCAACAATGCGAGGCGTCGCGCACTCTAGTTCGTTGGAACTTTTGGATTTGGAGTACAAGGGCGTCACCGATGCGAGCGCAGATGCGATAGGAAAAGCTATGGCACAGTGCGCGACGCTGCGAGAGATTCGATTGGGGCGGAACACTGCGTTGAGTGGGACTGGTTTGACAAAGGCGTTGGCTGGAGCCGTCGACGGCGGCGTTTTGGAAGTTTTAGATTTAACTGACAGCGCTTTAGATGTCGATGGCTCCAATGCCGTACGAGAATTACTGGCATCATCGTGTCCGGTGCGTACGTTGGGCTTGACACGGTGCACGCTCTCAAATGATGGATTACAAGCGATAGGCGCAGGCATTGCGTCGTGTGCGTCTTTACGACGTCTGGACGTAAGCGGGTTGAAACTCGGCGACGGGGGTGCCGCAGCATGTTTTGGTGGTGCGCATTTTACTGGTGTAACAAGTGAGTTGTCAGAGATCGAGCTTGTTGAATGTGGCGTATGCGATGGAGAAGACATCAAGGCGCTCGATGCATTTTTACGATGCGCCCCGCGTTCTAGAGTCGTGAATTTACGTGGCAATGCTTTCGGCGATTCCGGCTTAGAAGTCTTCGCGAGTGGTGCGTTTAGCACGCGAACACCTGAGTCTCTTGATTTAGGGTCGTGTGGATTGACATCACGCGCGGTTGATGCGCTCAAAGTACCAATAGCCATGTCAACTTCGCTGTCGTTATTTGACAATCCCAAATTGGGCGACGACGGTGTCGTGCGTTTGTTTGCCGCCGCTGAGTCGTCTTCAGTGGTTTGTCTCGACCTCGGAGCGGTTGGCTTGACTGTTAATGGGTTAAAATCTGTCATCGAGGCGTTGAAGAACCCAAAGACGTTTGAAAACCTGCGTACGTTTGTCATTGGTGGCAACCCAGGAGCGCAAGGCGACGAATGGGAGCAACTTGTCAACGATTTACGTGCCATTCGCCCCTCCCTCGACGTTGCTTGGCGCGCTGCGGATGGCGGTGATTCAGAAAAATTGCAACGCGATGCTCAAGGTCGCGTCGTCGGCGTCGATCCATCGCAAGGGTTACCTTAGAAAAGTTTTGTCCCAGTCCTTTTAATACAACGTTGGTGACGTGACGTGCGGCACTTTGCCACTCGCCGAACAACACCACTTCTGCGCACGCGTTAGAGTAAAACACTACCGAATACGTCGTATAAGTCTCTACTGAGTTCTACTGAGAACGCCGAACGCGCTTTTCATCGTCGTTTATCGTCAAAGTCCCGCGGCGGTTTGCTTGCCTACCCTAAGGTTCTCCGTCGCATTCAACACAAAACATGTCATTCCGTCGACGTTTGAAAGGTAAAGCCCCGCCCGAAGGGTTTGAAATGATCGAGTCGGCGATCGAGGACTTCGAAATGCAAATGAAAGACGCCGTGAACGAAGAACACGAGGGCAAGAGGAAGAATGAGCTCACCTGGAGAATCCATCGAATTCATTGGGAAAAGAACCGATTGATTTACGATTTGATGTACAAACGCAAAGCGCTGTCGAGAGAGTTATATGATTATTTGTGCCGCGAGAAAATAGCCGATCAAGCACTCATTTCCAAGTGGAGGAAACCTGGGTTTGAGAATTTATGCTCGCTCTTGTCTATTCAAAAGTCGGCGACAAACTTTGGGACAGCGTCTATTTGCCGTGTACCCATGGCAAATCGAGCACCGCAACAGCAATTGACGCCGAATGTCAAAACAGGCTGCATCTCTTGTTGCTCGGGTGATGGCATAATGGGTGGACCAATTTGGTGGAACACGCCAATCACGCAAGCGGTGACGGCTAAGTTGGACAAGAAGCGTAAAGCAGAGACAAAGGTGAGCGAAGATCCTGAAGTGGCAAAGCGCATTGCGGCCCTGAAAAAGGAAATGATGTCGGGCGCTGGAGGGAAAATTAGTAACGATAGCGATAGCAAACATGCCGAGGCGTTGGATTGAATTAAAACGAGCGCCTCCTGGTATTTCTAGATGACAAAACAAGTAAAACAAATTACAAAAGTATAAAATCATTCTATGCGTCGCCGCGACTTCGGATAAAATTAAATAGTTTGACATATTCCTCCATGGTCAATTCTTGCGGTCGAACCTTTGGTTCGCGGGCGATGACGTTGAACGCTTCTTCCATCGTCACTTCGTCGCACACCGCCTTCAAATTGTTGCGCAACATTTTACGCTTTTGCGCAAAGCACGCCTGAACAAAGGTAAAGAATTGCTTATCGGTACCACTTAGAGGTAATAACTCGTGTGGCTCTTTGGGTTTGAAACCAATTAAGCACGATTCCACGTTCGGAGGCGGCATGAAACAGTCACGCAGCACTGGTCGGATGTAGTACGGCTTTGAGTAGTAGTGCACGCGCACACTCATCGCTCGATAATCTCCACCACCTGCATCATCATTCACCAAACGCTGCGCGACTTCTTCTTGAAACATGAAAATCATGTCCTCAAATGTCTGACCCATGGGGAGCAAAACCTTCAACACGTCGGTGGTGATGTTGTACGGAATGTTGGCTACAACCTTGGCTCGCTGTTGGCCAGGATCCGAACGCCTAAACGCGTCTTCAAGCCCATCCCATTTCAAAAAGTCCCCTTCAATTAATTCTAAATGCTCTGGATACTCCTTGCACAACCCCTCGCGCAATTTTTCCGCCAGATTCCTATCCTTTTCCACCGCCGTAATGCGCACGCCTCGAGACAACATCTCCGCCGTCAAGTTCCCCGTCCCAGGTCCAATCTCCAATATCCGATCCCCTTCTTTCAACTCTGCCGCCTCAATTGCATCTAACACCACACTATTATCCACTAAAAAGTGTTGTCCAAGCCATCGTCGCGCTTCATGATCCGCATCCGCCACTCGCCCTCGCAACGCCCCATCCGCCTTGGTCTCCTTCTTCTGCGCAATCATCTCCTCCTTGGCGCGCTTCTTATTCTTCGACAATCTCACCGGTCGTCCACCCGCGGCAGTAACAATCATCATCCCTCGCCCTCGCCCGTCGCATCGCCTCGCACGGTCTCCGTGCCGCGCGCACCCAGTCGTCCTCCTGGTGCGCGCCCTGGCGGCTCCACCTCGAACCACCGCTGTCCCGGACGTCGTCATCGTCGTCGCCATCGTCGCACGAACACCGCGATGACACACACCCGTGCACGTCTATCCCTCGCACGCCACGCCCGATGACGCCACCGCACCGCACCGTCGACGAATGACGTTTTATGTACTTTTGAGAGCTACCTATTACAACGCAAAGAGCTACACACGCGTTCGACGTGCTCGGCGACGTCGACGAGCTTGCGACCCAACGCATGGGCACCGTGCGCGGAATCGCGGGCAAGTTCGGCAAAGATGCGGTCTATGGCATCGAGAGACGCGTCGAGCGACGCCGCGCGCGCGTGTCGTACGTCTTCGTCGACGACGGCGGTCTCGAGCCGCGGTGCGTCTGCTGGCACCATCGCACGCATGGCCTCGCACGCCTCGCGCACGTCGTCACAGAGACGAAGAATATCGCGTTGTGATGTCACTGAGACATCGCGCGTGCGCACCGCGAATGCGACATCGCGAGCGTCTCGAATGGATGTCGATTGATGCATCAGTGTCGATGCGCACGCGGCGCGCCAGCCGTCACGAATCTCCATCGCAATCGCGCGCAACGCCGCGTTTTCGCGCTCGAGCGCGTCGCGACACGCGCGTTCTTCATCCTTCCACGCGCGTTTGATGTTTCGCGCGTGCGCGGTCGTGATTTCCGCCTTGATTCGTCGACGTTGGCGCGCGCTCGAGCGGCGTCGCGTCAGCCGAGACGTCGCATCGGACGTCTCTCGCACGGCGTCACGCGCCGCACGGACGGCGTCCAGCGCCGCGCGCGCGTCGATCGCGGTGGATGTATTTTTATCCATCGTTTACGTCGCGCGCGCGCGGCATCGGGCGCTCGGATGCTGGCGCGGCGCGCGAATGTGTGGCGCGCGCGGAGACGCGTCAGAGCGCGACGCGCGTGCGATTAATCGTCATCCGACGCGTCAATCGCGACGCGACGCGCGTGTGGGGTGAGAAGTCGCGGGAGGCGATCACGTGATACGCGTTCGAGCGAACGCGCGCGGGTGCGGCGGCGCGCGGCGGGTGACTTCGACGCGGTTCGCAATCGCGGAACACTTGGTGCTGAGTTCCGCGATTGCGCGTCTGCGTTGGTTGAATCATGCCGTCGAATGGGTGGTTTTCGCGTGCGTTTCGGAGCGCGACGGGGCGATCGTCGAAAGCGACGACGAATGGGTCGCCCACGGGCGCGGTGATGCCGGATGTGGATGCGTTGACGCGTGAGTTTGAGTTGCGCGCGCGGGCGGCGACGTCTTCGGGGCGGAATATTCCGAACGCTACTGGAGAGGGCGCGACGGTCAGTGGTGCGTCGACGACGTCGACGGGTGGTGTCGGGAGTGATGGTACGAGGAAGATGTGTGTGGAGGATTTTGAGCCGTTGAAGATTATCGGTCGCGGAGCTTTTGGTGCGTGACTCTTCGGAATTTTTAGCTCGCCGCGGTTTGTGTTGTCGTGCGTGCAGAGTATGTCGTCGTACACGTGGTGGGCTGACGCGTGATCGTTGTTTTTGAATGACGTGATAACAGGTGAAGTGCGCTTGGTGCGACAAAAATCAACTGGGGAGATTTTCGCGATGAAAAAGTTGAAAAAGTCGGAGATGGTTCGTCGCGGACAGGTGGATCATGTCAAGGCTGAACGTAACCTTCTCGCCGAAGTGAACTCGCGTACGGTGGTGACGCTGTATTATTCGTTCCAAGATGATCAGTTTCTGTATCTCGTGATGGAGTATTTGCCCGGTGGGGATGTGATGACGTTGTTGATTCGACGCGATACGCTCACCGAGGAGGAGACGCGATTTTACTTGGCGCAAACTGTGCAAGCGCTCGAGACGATTCATGCGCACAATTTCATCCATCGAGACATCAAACCGGATAATTTATTGCTCGATAAAGACGGTCACATGAAATTGAGTGACTTTGGATTGTGCAAACCCGTCGATCCGGCGTATCAGCAAGCGGTGCTTCCAGAGATATTGGAAAACGAAGCGACATCGGCGGAGGACGCGGCGCGAGGCTTACCCGCGGCAGATGACCCGAAACGCGCTGAAGAGCTCGCAAATTGGCAAAAAAATCGTCGTCGTTTAGCATTTTCTACTGTCGGCACGCCAGACTACATTGCTCCGGAGGTGTTGCTGAAGAAGGGATATGGATTGGAGTGCGACTGGTGGAGCGTCGGAGCGATTATGTTTGAAATGCTCATGGGATACCCGCCGTTTTACAGCGACGAACCGATGACGACGTGTAGAAAAATTGTCCACTGGAGACACCATTTAAGAATACCTGAAGACGCTCCAATTTCCGTTGAAGCTCGTGATTTGATTGAGCGCTTATTGTGCGACGGCGATCAACGCTTGGGTACGAGTGGCGGCGTCGACGAAATAAAGAGCCACAAATTTTTCAAAGGTTTGGACTGGAATAACTTGTACACGATGACCCCGCCGTACCACCCTGTGGTATCGCATGACTTAGACACGCGTAACTTTGAAGATTTTGAAGAGGATGAAAATATGCGAAAGAAGAGTCAAACGTTGCAAGATGTTGAGGCGGAGAAGGATTCCAACTTTGTCGGGTACACGTACAAAAACGTCGAAGTCGTCGGCGACCAGGTGAAAAAGGTCAACCCTACCCGCCCGTCACTGACGTCAATCTTCCCCACGGGATCGTAAATACGTTGTAGAGAAACCGAGGATCTATCAGTCTATCAGTATCATTCAACAAGAACCGGTAGCGCACGGCAAAGTTCTACGACTACTACACATGTAGAGTTTAAGTTTAAGTTTTTAATAACGATACTGTAGAACACAGGTGACGACGGACGTTAAAAATAAATTGCGATTGTTTTACAACAACTTCAACTGCGCGGTAAAACTACATGGATGGTACAACACATTTGAATTGCGCGCGTGCATTATTTAAGATTACTACGTTGAGACATTTGCTTCCGCCTGCCTCATCCTTTTTGTACATCATCGTCGTCAATGAAGTTATTTACTGCTTCAACGACGATTGTTTTTTGGTAGAAGAACCAAACTTAAACTTTCTCAAGAAAGAACTTTCACCTTGAATTGGGTCGTCGATGCCTGATAGCGCCGCATCTGCCTTAGTGAGCGTCTGAACGATCGACTGAAACGTCGGCCGTGAGTCTGGAACGGTGAGCCAGCACTGTTGCATCAACGTTGCGAATAATTCGCTTGTTTTTGGAGGTATGATTGGACGCAAGCCCTTTTGTACGACTGCTACAGCCGCTTGGAGTGGGTTCATATCATCGTATGGAATCATACCCGCTGACATCATCTCCCAAAGTAAGATGCCGTATGAATACACATCGCAACTGAATGAATACGGCATATGGGCGATAACTTCGGGAGCCATCCATCGATATGTCCCAGTCTCGGCCGTCATCAAACCTTCGTCGGCATTCGGTACGGCACGCGTGAGACCAAAATCACAGATTTTCGCCTCGCACTTGTCCGATAGCAACACGTTGGATGCCTTCAAATCTCTGTGAACCATGCCAGCGTTGTCGTGAATGTACGCCATACCTTGAGCGATGCACAACGCAATTTTAATCGCACTCCTTTGTTTGGGCGCACCGGTTTCTTGCAAGTACTTCAAAAGGGGTCCATTTTGCATGTATTCGGTGACGAGGCACAGCTTTTCTCCTCGCGTAATTGATCCGACGTACCCAAGCACGTTGGCGTGATTGAGCGATTGCAACACAGCGACTTCTTGGAAGAAATCATGTCGTGCGGTAGACTCGTTTTCAGGAGTAATGGTCAAAAATTTAACCGCCACTTCTCTTTTGACAACGTTCGTGCCGATGGATGACGAAAATACTGCGTGATGAAGCGCACCGAACGCACCCGAGCCGATGCGGCGGCCGATGGCGAGATCCTCTTCGCGAATGTCGCTCTGAAAACTCTCCTCGTGCGTCGACGTCTTGCAATCTGTCGCCTTAAAGAGCCCATCATCGACACGACCACTATCACTGACTTCGTTCTCGGGCGCTCTTGAAAGTAAATACTGATCAACATGCACTGGACTCGATGTAGATACGTTTTTAGACGTGCGCTGAAACGACCGATTCCGCGCTCTGTGTTTCGCCGCGAGCGTTGTCGTTCCTTGTCTACTATCGCCATCACCAACAGGATCAGCATTCAATAAGACTTCCATCTTCTGACCCAATGCCTCAGCATCCTTTCCTGTCCATCCTTTCACGACGAAAGCATCCAAGGCGTACCCGTCATCTGAACAAAAAATGTGCGCCTCGACGACATCCAACCCGCACCCATCCAACGCGTTCGTCACTTTTGCCAACACCGCCGGCTTATTCAGCGTCGCAATGACCAAGGTAAACAACGTATTCGAATCTGTTGGTTCTTCTTCTACTACCACCGTATTTTCCTTCTCCTCCGTCGTCGATGTCCGTCGCATCTGCGCCTCCAACGCGCGCACCGCTCCGCCGCTCGACCGCCCGCTCGACGAGTTCGACCCCAAAACCATCCCATCATCCATGTCCACATCGTACCCTTCACTAATATCACTCGACGTCGACACTCGACGCATCCCAGGCGCGTGCGCGCGCCTCGCCACCACCGCAAACGGCGCCGCATTCGAGTCCCCGTTCCCCGTGCCCACTTCGCACCGACGCAGCGCATCGAGCGCATCCCGTGCATCGATCGAATTCGACGCCGCCGACGGCGACGCACGCGTAAATCTCGCTCGCAACCGTCGCTCTTGTTCTTCTTCATTCAAATCATCCTCGTACACCACCACGCGAGGCGGAACGCGCGCAGTCGTCGTCGTCATGATCCCCCGCGACGCTTCGCGCGACACCGCGTCTCGTCCGGTCGCGATTCGGATTAATGACACACCGTCGTCGTCCGCGCGCGAATATCCCGCCGCTATACGACTCGCGACTCGCGATTCGCGTAGTCACGGCAAAACCACACGTACGTCGCGCACACACAAATATTCCCGCACCGACGCGCGCACGTGTGCCGACGCCCGACGACGCCCGACGACGCCCGACGACGCCCGACGACGCTTCGCGTGCGGTGGCGATATGGACGTCCACGAATATGGTGTCTGCTGTATATAGGGATTCGAGTCCATCGAGTACGTATATTGAACACCCGCATGTGTGGTCCGAACGGTCCGATCACCGCACATCGGTCGATCGCGTCGCACACTACGCGTGGTCGACATCCGCGCGCGGTTGACTAAATACAATCGATACGCATCAAAGGGAATCTTTGTTCCACATGTCCGAATAATACTATGTACGTCGTCGTCCCGCGCGTCGTCGGTCGTCGGTCGTCGCGGATCGACATCGATGTCGCGCATGGGTCGATGTCGAACTCGATCGATGCGTGCCATCGATCGATGGAGGGCGATGTCGCGATCGACGTCGAGGTCACACCCAGCGCCGCGCCGTCATTGATGGTCGCGACGATGGGGGTGTCGTCGTCCTGGAGTGTGGTTGGGACGCCGGTGCGGGATGCGCGCGCGCGACATCGTCGCGGGACGTGCGGCGGGGGCGTTGGGGTCGTTCGCGTGCGCGCGAGCGCTGGGCGCGCTGAACGCGAGCAGTTTCGCATGAGGTTCGTTCGTTCGTTCGTCGTGGTGTGTGCGTGTGTTTTGATTGTGCGTGCATGCATGATTGTGCGTCGCTCGAGGGATCGCGTGAGGGTTGAATGACTGACGAATGGTGCGGTGTATGACGTGAAATGCAGTGATGATGAGAATTTTAAGGGATTACCGCGCGATGCGCGGGTTGGGATCTTGGGAGGTGGGCAGCTGGGGCGCATGTTGGCGATCGCGGGGGCGCCGATGGGGGTTCGGCTCAACGCGTTGGACCCGACGGAGAACGCGCCGGCGTCGATTGCGGCGAATCAGATCGTTGGGAGTTTTAGAGATAAAGAGACTGTGAAGGCGTTTGCGAAGGAGTGCGATGTGGTGACGGTGGAGATTGAACATATTGATGTGGAGGCGTTGCGCGAGCTCGCGGCGGCGGGCGTGGATGTGCAGCCGACGCCAGAGACGTTGGCAACGATTCAGGACAAGTACGCGCAAAAGGTGCACTTTCAAAAGGCGGGTGTGCCTCTTGGACCGTTTGCGGATGTTCCTGACCAAGTCGCCTTGGATAAGGCGGCGATGGAGTTTGGGTTTCCTCTCATGTTGAAGTCGAAGCGATTGGCGTACGACGGTCGCGGGAACGCCGTGGCAAAGACGGCGGGCGATTTGGCGAGTGCGGTTGAGAAACTCGGCGGTTTCGCGCAAGGGTTATACTGCGAGAAGTGGGTGCCGTTCGAGCGCGAGCTCGCGGTGATGGTGGTGCGCGCCAAGGATGGCGAGACGGTGTGCTATCCAGTCGTTGAGACGGTGCACGAAAATAACATTTGCGACACGACGACGACTCCGGCGCCGGTTCCGAACAGAGTCGCCGAAGAAGTGCAAGCGGCGGCGCGTAAGGCGATTGCGTCGTTTACGGGTGCAGGTATTTTTGGTGTTGAGTTGTTCGTATTGAAGGATGGGTCGATTTTACTCAATGAAACTGCCCCGCGACCGCACAACAGCGGCCACTACACCATCGAAGCGTGCGCGTGCTCGCAATATGAAAACCACTTGCGGGCAATCTTAGGTTGGCCCTTGGGCGACACCTCGCTTAAGGTTGGCGGTGCGGTGATGAAAAACATTTTAGGCGATGGTGATGGGCCCGAAGCCATGGGACGGGCGCATCGGTTGATGGGCGCCGCCTTGGCCACGCCCGGGGCGAGCATTCATTGGTATGAAAAGCCCGACATGAAGACGGCGCGTAAGATGGGTCACATCACGGTCGTCGGCTCAAGCGCGGCGGTGGCGACCGAACGATTAGACACCATCCTTCGCACGGCGAATGGTGATAAGACGCCGGCGAAAAAGGCGCCGCAAGTGGGCATCATCATGGGCTCGGATAGCGATTTGCCGACGATGGCCGCCGCCGCCGAAGTTCTCGAATCGTTTGGTATCGGATGTGAAGTCACGGTCATTTCTGCCCACCGCACACCCGAGCGTATGGTTGAGTACGCACGAAGCGCGCACACGCGAGGTCTTCGCGCCATCATCGCTGGTGCTGGTGGTGCCGCGCACTTGCCAGGCATGGTGGCGGCCATGACGCCCTTGCCCGTCATCGGCGTCCCGGTGCCGCTCAAATACCTCGACGGCATGGATTCGTTGTTATCCATCGTTCAAATGCCCAAGGGCGTCCCTGTGGCTACCGTTGCCATTGGCAACAGCGCTAACGCCGGTTTAATCGCCGCTCGCGTTGTCGCCGCGTTCGAACCCGACGTGTGCTCCAAAATGCTCGCCTATCAAGACGACATGGAAAACGTCGTCAACGCCAAAGCCACAAAGCTCGAATCCATCGGCTACGTCGATTACCTCAAGCAAATGTAACTCAATATATATACACATAGAGCTCACAAACCACCCACGGCGAGTCGCATTATTCGTATTTTTCTCCATCGTCGTCCGACCAACCTCCTCGGCCAACCGCGACGTCGCGCCGTCAACTACCTCACACGCGTCCACGCGTCGCGATCGTCGCCGTCGGTTGATTTCTTCTCAACCTCGCGCGCAGACGTCGAAATATCTTCACCACTTGTCACCATTCGCCGCACTGCCGCGCTCGTGTCGTCTTACGGACGCCGCGACGTAAACATGTTTTGCCTGTCCCGTCCCGGCGGCGGCGCACCGAGCGCAGCTGCGCGACATTTCCCCGCACATACGTCGCGCACGTATCGCCAAGCGGTGCGCGCTCGCGCGTGCAGCGCGCGAACGCATGCGTTCGAGCGGGATGCGCCGGCTGGGGTGATGTGCGCGGCGATGCGCGGAGGTGAGCGCGTGACGAGTGTGGTGGGCGCGCGACGCCGAGGCGGGTTTGCGGCGGCGGCGCGTAGCTCGTCTTGGTTTACGACGCGTGCGATGGGCGATGATGATGAAGATGGTGAGAATGATGATATGGAGATGTTTGCTGACGACGAAGACGACGATGACGACGTCGAGGATAGGCGAGTGATGGGTTCGGGCGGCGTAAACGTCGACGCCGACGTGGATGCGTTGCTTTCGAGCGTGACATCTTCGACGACTTGGGGTGGCGACTGGCCCGAACTTGTCATCTTTCTCGCGCGATTACAAGCGCTCGGATACTCTGGGGTAAAACTTGAGGGCGAGGACGAAGATAGTGAGCGCACGACGGCGCCGCCAGAGTGGGCGCGCGCGGTGAGCTCTGAGCCACCAAAAATCGCGTCGCTCGGGGGCGGCGCCGACGACGGCGATGAAGTGGATCTCACGCCCTCCGATGCTGGTGAAGTCAAACGACTGGTTTTGGCATTCTGCCGCGATCGACCTGATTTATTTTCGCGATTGCCCGATCAATTGGTGTATCAACTCATCGACTGGCCGTTGCCGAGAAAATTGAACAATCGCAAGGTGAACGCTGGCTTGCAACGTCTTCGTAACGCCATGGGAATGGATGTGAACCATCTGCGAGGGAAGTGTTCAGCGTGCGATAAATTAAGCGATCGCAAACCGAACCCAATTCTTCAACTCTCGGATTTCATGCGCGTCTTGTTGGCATTGAGTGAAGTTGAAGAGCCGGATGAATTTCCTGACCTTCCGTCAAAGGATTTGGCGTCTGATGCTCTTCGCCGTTTGATGCGCATCGCGGATTCGGAAAAACCCGCAGAGGAAGACATGCCGAAAGACACGTCGAGAGCTCTGCCACGCTCCGAGCGTAACGATAGAGAATTCCGCCCGCGATGGGATGAAGACCGAAGAGGCGGAGGCGGGTACGGCGGCAGAGGTGGCGGTCGCTACGGCGATGACGACCGAAGAGGCGGTCGTGGCGGACGCGGTGGTCGATACGGTGATCGTGATCGCGATTTCGATCGACCTCCTCGTCGCTCGTTTGATCGCGATGATCGACCGCGGTTCGAACGTCGTGATGACTTTGGCGGCGGCGGCCGCGGGCGCGGCCGCGATTTTGACGACGACCGTGGATTTGACCGTCGTCCGAGGTTCGACCGAGGCGACCGCGATGATTTTGGCGGCGGTGGCCGCGGCCGGGGACGCTTCGAACGCGATGATTTCGGTGGCGGTGGTCGTGGTCGAGGTCGATTCGACCGCGGCGACCGGGACGACCGGGACGGAGGTGGATTTGACCGCCGACCGCCGCGCTTCGACCGCGGCGACAGAGACGACTTTGGTGGCGGTCGCGGCCGCGGACGTTTCGACCGCGGCGATCGAGATGACTTTGGTGGCGGTCGCGGTCGCGGACGTTTCGACCGCGGCGATCGAGATGACTTTGGTGGCGGTCGCGGTCGCGGACGTTTCGACCGCGATGACCGTCCTCCGCGCCGCTCCTTTGACCGCGAGGATTCCGACCGTCCGCCACGATACGATTTCGAAGGCCGAGACGGTAGTGGTCGAGGCCGTGGTCGCAATTTCGGTGGCGACCGCGACCGCGACCGCGACGGTGGGGGTTTCGAGCGTCGTGAGCGCCCTCGATTTGACCGCGGCGACAGAGACGACTTTGGCGGCGGTCGCGGCCGCGGTCGATTCGGCGACAGAGACGAATTTGGCGGTGGTCGCGGTCGCGGACGCTTCGACCGCGGTGACAGAGACGACTTTGGCGGTGGTCGCGGTCGCGGACGCTTCGACCGCGGTGACAGAGACGATTTCGGCGGTGGTCGCGGTCGCGGCCGAGGCAGCCGCGGCGATTTCGACCGCGACCGTCCTCCCCGTGGCGATTTCGGTAGTCGTTTCGAACGCCGCGACGACGTCTCCGACTGGTCTGCATCCCCCAAGCCCCCGGGTGGGGACGATGTCCGCGTCTGGAGAGACGAGTAACGCCTCAAAGACGTCACAGTACAGTACATTATGTTGTTGTAAAAGCACACCGTAACGCACACAGCGCCGTAGCGCCGTCAAGTCAACCGTCACACCGCGCCGCACGTCGCCCGACCCCACGCATCGCCGCGCGCGCGAAACGGCGACATGTACGCATGCGCGCACACCGCGCACGCACCGGCGCGCATCGATCGCGCGACGCGTGGCGCGCGCAGCGCATGGAACGCGACGCGTGTCCCAGTGGCGTCGACGTCACGCAGCGCACGACGTGACGCGCTCGGGAGTGACGTCGACGTCGGCGCGGGCGTCGGCGCAGCCATGGACGCGGTGCATGCGGTGCCGTACGTGCCGTCGCCGATGGATCAAGGGCAACTCGCGAACGAGGTTGTGGTGCTCGGCGCCATTGCTGGGATGACGGCGTATTGGTGGTTTGTCCTGGTGCCGTCGGCTCGGGTGCGATTAGCGTCGAATAAAAGGTCAGGGGCGTTGAGGACGTATTTAGAAGAGTTAAAAAGTGATGATTCAAAGGATCGTGACGCCGAGCGGTGGTTTTATGCGCAGTGGTTGTCGAAAATTGATCCGGAGACGCGATATTTGCTCCGCGAAGACGCCGGAGCGGCGGGCGACGAGACGACGACGACGACGACGACGACGGCAACCAAACCAACGACGCGTTTAGATGATACGAATGGCGGTGGCGTACGCGGAAAAGAACCATCGTTGGAAAACATTATCAAATCCGCCCGAAAAACACCCAAATTTTGGTCGTTGGACAACCCGGTGCTCGTCGGAACGATGCTCAGCGTCGGCGCCGCCGCCATCCTCAGCGGTGGTCCACCGCATTAGCGCCCGCGTTCTCGACGATTGCCATCATTCATTGTACTCTTTTATTCTTATTCTTAGTCGTCCATATTCGCCAGATGTAATACACCCACGCAAAACACGTCGATTATCCACGACGACGTCGCCGTGAAAAAGTGCA
>Ga0181607_10000753_pt1 | contig 28189 bp, 19 predicted proteins | sample 041ome_9_FD_132420 | JGI IMG/M metagenome (GOLD analysis project Ga0181607, IMG submission 132420) | Coastal salt marsh microbial communities from the Groves Creek Marsh, Skidaway Island, Georgia - 041413US metaG (megahit assembly) | ecosystem: Environmental > Aquatic > Marine > Intertidal zone...
TATCACGATTATATACAACAATAGAACCATCTGCGATATTTGTTTGTATTAAATTACCATTGTTTTTATCAAAATATAAATTATTATATATTAAATATAGCATTGCTGTTTCATCGTAATTAGGAATAACAGTGTTTATAATTGTAACAGTTTCTTTATCTGATGGAGTTAAAGTATATGTTCCACCTTGTTCGTACACATGTTTATTCTCTACAATTGTGACTTCTCCTTTTGGTGCTTTTACATTTGAAAACAAATAAGTAGCAATTACTTGTGTTTGTGTCATAATATGAATCATTGTATGAATTTTGGTCGCATGTACGAAAACAGTATATTGTGGTGTATCCATTTCAGTAGCATATGTAAATGCCTTATCTGCCGTCTGAAACACTTGTTTACTTTGTTCTGTCTCTTGTGGTGAAATTGAACCATCAACGTCAGTTATAGCATCAACAGATGTCACTTCGCCAGTTACTCTTGAAATAATTTTAATTTTTGTATATGATGTTTGATCTTCATCACCAGTAACATATTCGGATGATACAACTTCTATTAAATTTCCATTTTTTTTATCATAGAATAAATTGTCATATAATTTGGTAACTATTGATGTACCATTATATGTAGTAATTATAAATTCACTACCAATTTTCTTGTCAAAACCAAATGTTGAAAATCCTTCTTGTGATACTGAAAACATAAAAAAAGATATAACTAAAACTAATACGATTATGAATAAAAGTATCCAAGGTGTTAATTTGAAAGACATTTTCATTATTAATTATAGTATATTATCACAAAAAAAGATGATACAAATTATTACACAATAATAAAATTAAAAATATATAAACCTTTGGTTAATTGTATATATAATTACAATCCTTTCTACACGATCCTTTCTACAAATGCCATTGGAGTATTTTTATGACGAAAATAAATATGATTATGAAATATGTATAGACGAGGTTGGACGCGGTTGTTTATTTGGGGATGTTGTGGTTTCTTCTGTCGTATTACCTAAACCTATTAATCCAGATTTTAACATTAAAAATATTAAAGATAGTAAAAAATTTTCAAACAAAACAAAATTATATAATGAATGTGATAATATTATTCAACATGTGTATTATCATCATACATCATGTATTGGACCTAATGTAATAGATGACATAAATATATTACAAGCAGTAATGAACGGTATGCATAAATGTTCTCAACGTTGTATTGAATACATTCTGGCAAATGATGCGAAAACAAGTATCGAAAGAATATTATTAGTCATTGACGGTAATTACTTTCAATCATTCGAATATAATAATAATATAGTCGATCATGTTACTGTAAAACAAGGTGACGGTAAATATGTAGGAATTGCTGCGGCAAGCATATTAGCTAAAACACAAAGAGATAAAGATATTCATCAGTTATGTGAAGAATACCCCATATTAAATGAAAGATATAAACTAGCAAAAAATGTTGGTTATGGAACCAAAGATCATATGTCAGGAATAGATACATATGGAATAACACAATGGCACCGACGTTCTTTTGGAAGATGTAAAATAGCACCCATAAATGAAATACCAATAACAATCAAATCAGACTGTATGTCGTAAATCACCGAAATGCTTTTAGTAAATCAAATATAAATAATACTACTATTAAAACAATACCATGCATACATAATGAATGAAAAGCCACACTAATTGCGAAATCTTTAACCATATAATTATCTTGGTAATAATATCCTAATTTTTTATAATACTCGCGAACACCTATACCCGATATAACAACAACACCCCATAATCCATTATAAAAAGCAATATTTTCTGCTTCTTGTAATAATTTTTTTCCTAATCCCCTATGTTGATATTCATTATTTTGAGAAGTATTCGTTCCACATAATGTTTCAAAATGACCGACATTTTGAACGCTACCATATACGTGTAATTCGCGTATTAATCCGTGACGTTTCAATGTATTCTTATACATTACTTCAGTAGTTTTATTGGAATATTTATCAGGTATTCGTAAACGTATGAAACCAAATATGGCTTTATTGTCGAAACTTTCAAATGATATGAAATATTCGGTTCCGTTTGATGCTCTATATTTTCTACAAAATAAACGCGCGTCATTCAAATCATATTCAGGATGTCGTTCGATTTCACGAAACCGAATATCCATACTGGATTGATTATCTTTATGTAGTTTATCGTTAATTACCTGTCGCATATTACCGCATTTCAATCCACCCGAAATATAAGTTTCTGGGATATCACGAACCACTCGTGGAAGCCGTATCCATGGTTTACACCGCGTCATTGCATATTTAATAACATCTTCCATTAAATGTGTAGTTTTACCATAAGGATGATATAACCCCTCATTATACCATTTTTCAATCTTGGTCCAAGGTACAACTTCACATGGATAAATCTTAATTTGATCTGGTTGAAAATCCTCCTTTTCATATACAACATCAAACATCGCTTTATCTATTTCGGGTGTGGAATAAGGTAAGTCTGGCATCAAATGAATGTCGATTTTAAAACAGTTATTTTTACATATTTCAATTGCTTTTATGGCTTGTTTTACATCATGACCTCTATTGATTTTTTTCAATATATAATCGTCAATATGTTGTAATCCCAATTGAATTCGTGTGACGCCCCAACATAATAATGTTTTTAGCCATGGAACCCCATCTTCATCCATTTCCAATACTGCATCCGGACGAGTTTCAATACAAATACCAATTATTCTACATTTAGAGTTCTGATTAATTTCTATTTCACGTTCTAAACTATATGGCTCTCTATGTGGTGTATTGTCAAAATATACATTTACGCAATATATGAACTGCGTAAAGAACCACTGTAAATATTTTTTAGGATATTCCGTAAAAGTACCTCCTTCTATGATGAATTCCAATTTATCACACTTGTGACCGCAAATAAATAATGAATTTAATCGATTATATGTTTGTTTATAAGGATGAAAATTATTACGATTGGCGCGTTGAACCGCGGGCTCTTTTGATAAATAACTACGGGGTTGTGGAGTCCAATTATTTCCTTCATGAGCGGGTTCATTCGGACAATAGAAACAGTCATGTTTACAACTAAATGACTGACCGTTTGGACGTGGTGACGTCAATATTGTAATTTGGTTTATTCCAGATATATCATTCGATGGTTTTTTCATCAATATCATTGGTAATATCCCATTTTCTTTTACTTTATTCTGTGCCAATAATTTCTTGTAGTGAAATAATAATGTTGTTTTTTTAATTTGTAATTTATGTGGATGCATATTCTCTTGTATTTTTCGTGGAACTTCATTACGTAATTTGCGTATTATCTCTTTTTCTTTTAATTGTTCTTTATTTTCATTATATACAGCAATGATCCAATGATGTAAATTATTTAGAGTATTTATTAGTATATTTTCATCATATTCCATATTTTCATGATATTCCATATTTTCATGATATTCCATGTTTCCATTCGAAACAATGTCTTCCAAATCTCCAATCATATTCTTTCAATATTATTTACAACCATTGTAAACAATATTATTATTCAATTTTACACCACTATCTTTTCCAGTGATAAATATGGTATTTTCATTATTTTACTAATGTTATCATTTACACTATATCCGATATAAAATGATTTACTTGAATGGGAGTAATCAAATCCCAAACAGTATTCAATAGGATGTCCTTCAAATGTAAAATAATCCGAATATCTAATGTTATAATTTTTATCCATTCTTAATAAAATATGATAATAATAACGTTTTTGATTTGTATGCAAATGTACTTTATGTGCGATAAACCACCAGTGATTATTTATATAAATACCGTTTGTAGAACCTCGCAGTCCTGACAAGTAATGATATTTGTGATTTCCAACGTCATAATCTATATCCTGTTTCACAAACACTGTCTTATCGTTCAATGAAAATAATGAACCAGTAATTAATGGATACCATTGATAAATAATATTTAGACCATCCTTCGTATTGTATAATACCCAATTCTTTTCACACTTTCTATTCATAGGACTATCAACCATGTTTCCAGAGTATTTATTGTTATTATAATCATATGAACCAATCTGTATTTTGATGACACCGTCCGCCATTCCAACATTTGACGAATAATATATTTTGTCGTCTATAGATAATAATCGTACATCCTCTATTCCTTTATATAAATTATTGTCAGTTGTCGCATTATAATCGCTTTCATGAGTATTATTTGTTATATTAGTATCATAATGATAATCCATGATAATGTTTTTTGTTTGTATAACGCCATTGTATTCATATGAACCATCAGAACGTATTTTATAATTAACATATCGTATATTCATAAATAATATATCATCACATGGTTGTGTATCTTCACCGTCTTTCATAACAAAAGAGGGAGAGCTAGGGTAAAATCCTGCAATAGAGGGACAATTAATTGTTTGAGTAGTATATTCCTTTGAAAGAGTTTTAGTATAAAATATATAATTATCAAACAAACTGTGTTGGTATTCCATTTCAACGAAATCCAAGGATAATAACTCTCTGTATAATTTATTTACTTTCGATGTTGCATTTACATAATATCCAATAATTGTCATTTCATAATCGAGTTTATATAAATATACGTCCTTTTCTAAAAATAAATGCCCTGTGAGTGGTTTTCCGTATACAAGTCGTTTCGCGAGTAAATAAAAATTATAGGCTAGTTCATAAGAACATTCGCTACGATAATGTTTTATTAAATGATAAATATTCTCGATACGTTCATTATAAATCTGAATTCCCTTTAACCAATAAAAAATAGCAACATCCTTTTTATTCATATGATAATAACATTGAGCCATATAATAATACGAACACCATAGTTCTTGTATCCACCCACCCATATCTATACGCCGTTGATAATAATTAGCTGCGTTATCATAATCCCCATTATCCTTGTAACTGTTTGCCAAATAGAATACGTAGCGTGAATTATTCGGCGCATTTTTTAATCCGTCTGAAAGCAATTGAATATCCCGTTGAAATTTATTTGTTTTGGAACCACCATCCCCGACATCATTAATAATCACCTCACTTTCAATAAAGTCATATGTATTAGATGTATTGCAAGTATCAAAATATTCATGTGTCACACCAATATATTTATATTCTGTGTTTGCACGAACAATACGAACATTTTTATAATTACATTTAAGAGAACCTTGATATATATAACAAGCATCTTTATTAACATATTTTTCTTTAAAATCGGACACGGAAATACTAGATTTAAAAATCATATCTGCGTCAATAAATAAAATGTGCGTGACGGGAAGAGAACAAGCACGCTGAAAAGCAATATTGCGATTGTATTCAAAATCTACAAATGATTCATCAAATAATAATCCATCAATCCCATTATTAGAAAAATAATCTTTAATGATTTGCTTTGTATTATCAGTTGAACCAGTATCACAAATACAATAATAATCAATGTAATTAATAACAGATTCTAATAGGCGAAGTATAATTTTTTCCTCATTCTTTACAATCATATTTAGACAAAGCATAATTACAAATATAATATATATTACTATTTACTGTTTAATATTTATTTTGTTCCAAATGATAATATAATAAAATATTATCGGAATATATATTAAATTAACAATGTCATTTACCCGTTTTCACGATGATGATGCACGTATAAAAAAACAAATAGAAGAAAGTAGTTTCATTGGAAGATATATGTTAAACACACCTGGTCCAGGTTCTCAATTACCATTTTTGGAAGACGCTCATATTAGATTACAGAAATGGGGTTCAAACGCACATTCAAATAGTACCGAATTGGAAAGTGATTTGAAAGGGTTGTCTCGTAAATATAATCGTGATAATATCAATTTAAATAACTACAAAGAACACACGAGTGATTCGTATAGTCTCTCATATGCGTCTCAAAAACCATTTGTAGAAGAAACACGTTATACACATCCCGCATGGATGTATGTAGATTTAGAAATGAACCGTTGGGAAAAACCAATAGTAAATCCACAAGCACATACAGAGATGGATTTTGATAATAATTCAAGTTCTCGTATTTTAGTAAAAGATAAATATAAGTCATAAGTCCATTTTGTAATGACGAAAAATATATAATTATTTTATATAACTATATAATAATTAATGGAAGCTGTAATTCCTCTATTTGCATTAGGTTCACTATATGTAGTTAACAAAAACACAAAGAAAAAGGAGGGTTTTAATGATACAAGATTACCCAATGTGAATACACCAAATAAAAATTATCCACAAGAATATCCTATATTGAATCACGAAGAAGACCAGACAACACAATTAGCTGCTACAAATAAGTATAGCGGTTCTGCTTATACTGATAAATTTTTTGATGTTACTGGTTTATCATCGGCTAGTCCTACTGATGGTGAATATTATTCTTTAACGGGAGAAAAAGTATCTGGTAATTATTTCGAACACAATAACATGGTTCCCTATTTTGGTTCAAAATCCCATACAATGGTTTTAGATGAAAACACATCCGAATCTATTTTGGATAATTATACAGGCGCTGGTTCACAAGATGTCACAAAAAAGGAACAAATGCCTTTATTCGCACCAAATGAAAATTATCAATGGTCGCATGGAGCTCCAAATGAAAATGATTTTTATCAATCCCGTGTAAATGCTAGTATGAAAATGTCTAATGTTTTGCCATTCGATCAAGAACAAGTTGCCCCTGGTTTAGGTTTAGGATATAATACACAAGGAAGTGATGGTTTTAATGCGGGTATGATGTCTCGTGACGAATGGAAACCAAAAACGGTTGATGAATTGCGTACTGCCAATAATCCTCGTGCTGGTGGTATTTCTGTTCTTGGACGTGAAGGTCCAGCAGTATCACATATCAAAAAAATTGGTATGGAAGGTAAATTTGAAAAAAATCGTCCCGATCGTCATTATGAAAATGGAATGGATCGTTGGTTCACAACCGGAGGTTTAGAAAAAGGTGAAACCGCACGTTCTATACAAATTGACCGTTTTACAAATCGTAAAGAAGTTGGACGTGAATACGCTGGTGTTGCCGGACATTACAATAATGGTGAATATGTATCTGGTAAATACCAAAAGTCACGTAACATTGAATTAGGTGCCAAACCTATTGGTATTGCTGGTGCTTCCAATAAAGCAAATCCCACAACAGGTGATTATGGTATTCAAGGAAAGAAGGCATATCCTAATAATCGTTCTACAAACAATGAAACCAATTATTTTGGTGCAATTGGATACTCTGTAAATGCTGCCGTTGCTCCTTTAATGGATATGTTGCGTCCCACACGTAAGGAAGACACTGCTGAAAATATGAGCCCATATAGAAACGCTCATACAGCAATCCCCGAAAGCTATGTATATGATCCTTCACAAAAAGCACCCACAACACACCGTGAAACATTGGAAAATAAAGTTCATTTGAATATTAATAGACAACAAAATGGAGATGCTTATATGGTTACCGAACATCAACCCGTTAATAATGCTCGTACAAAAACAGGTGATTTCTATTACTCGGGAGTTGCCGGTGCTGGAGACCGCACACAAGAAATGCGTTCGTATGAAGCGGAATATAATCAACGTAACAATGATATCAAGAGTTCAACCATCAAAGGTCGTATGGTACCAGGAAACATGAAATTAGCTAATCACAGTATCAATATGAAACAAGCCCATCGTGATACACATTTGAAAAATAGTCGTGCATTGACAGCAACAATGCCTACACAAGCACCAAGTATGTCTTCAATGGGTGTTTCATCACACCACAACAATAAATTATTTTCTGGAATAAGTAACGAACGCAATGACAATTCAATTACATCAGCCTTACAAGGTAATCCATATGTAGTTGACTATAAAAAAATGCTATAAATAACCTAGTATTTGTGAAATAACCTAGTATTTGTGAAATAACCTAGTATTATGAAATATTATAATATCAAAAATAGTTGATATTATATGAACCCTTTAACAATCAATAGTATAATTATCGCATTCAGATTTGTGGTATTGATATCCATACCAAGCGTCATAACCTTGTTGTCTATATACAGTATGCGCGCAATTCGCGTTTTTTTGGCAATCAAATAGACTACTACAAGATATCCCACATTCATTATACTTTGAATTGGGATCTCCGGAACACCAATAATAACTATTGATTTGGAATAATCCGTAATCGGTTGAACCATCCGTATTTTCGTTCGTAGCATCGCAATTGAATGAACTTTCATATTTAGAAATGCATACCATGGTAGGAATCTGACTGGATGAGAAACCGGCGTGTTTCAAATAATCAGCAACATCACATTCCGATTGTTTATTATAGAGAACGATGGTTGATACTTCTTTTGAATTAGAATTATTGTTACTCGAGTAACGACGATGAGCTTGAGAAAATAAAATACCGGTAATCAATAATAGTGATGTAAACAACATTATATATATTATCATAAATCATTCTTTATACTTTTTTATATTATTTTCAATCAACACTGTAACAGATTATAAAATATTGTTTCATCATTATTACTTTGGATAAAATAATTTGTAATTTCTGCAGGAGTTTTATTTTCACTATATTTAGATAATATGGTCTCATCAATTGGTTTTTCGTAATAAAATTTAAAAAAATCTGATAATGACGATTTGGATATCATTTGCATTTCCATTGTTATATCAATACGACCAGGACGAATCAAAGCTGGGTCCAATTTATCATAATGATTTGATGTAATAATGATGATGCGTCCAGGCGTTTCGCATATCCCATCAAACACATTCAAAATATCATCCAAAGTGATTTTGTCATCATCGTTTTTTATTTTGTTATCATTTGACGGTGTAAATTTTGCTTTTCCATGTTTATTTCCTTCAAGTATATCATTACAGTCATTTTCGATATCATTTTCAGTCATTTGTGTTTTCTTTATAACATTCTGTGTTTTAACATCTTTTTTTGCTTCACGTGAAAAAACAATTTCATCCGCACAGTCAATATCCTCAAAAACAATAATTTTCTTATCAAAACCAATCGGATTTTTCTTATTATTATGACAATAGACCTTTTCATAAAAAAATGTATCCAATTGTTTAATCGTTTTAATTGTTTTAAATGACAATGTAATAATATGTCTGTTTGTATAATTCGCCAATGCTTTTATAAATGATGTTTTTCCTGTTCCCGGATTACCATGTAAACCTATCCCAAGTGTATATGGAATCCCTTTATCATAATACCATTGTTTGTTATTTAAAAAGAAATCAATCTTCTTTATTGTTTTTTCTTTGTCGTTAAAAAATATATTTTTAAATGTACGTGAACTTTCAAATGATGTTTCTTTCCAACAATCGTATACTTCTTCTTCGTAGTTATTTGATATTAATCTGTAAACATATTTTTTATTATTTCGTTTTTGTGTCATTTTTTTTTGATAATCATCACATAAATTATTTACAAAATTTTTTAATTTGCCTATATCGTATGTATAAGAGGATATGGTGATTACAATCGTTTTATGCATAATACAAGAACTTTGATTTTTAGTATTATCACTGGTTGTTTCCTTTATTTCCACAAAACCATTGATATGTTTATTAATAATGAATGGATGTTTTTGAGTAATAATATATATACCATCATTATCAAAACCATTAATATTCATTTCATCATTTTTTTGTATGACATTGCTATACATATATTCTAATTCATTTATGTAATTTGTATCATAACAACAATTATTTAAAATATATTCAAATAAAGCAACAAATTCGTCTGAATAATTTGATGTTGTTAATGGACCATTCCAATTCGTTATTGATGTTTTTGTGCCTTCATATGATATTTTATTAGAGATGTAAATTGTATTACATATTTTATAATAGATATCACGAATGTCATTGTTTTTATATACCATGAAAAAAAGTAGCATCAATATGACAATATAATGGTTATCCTTGATACTACCATTAGTAAATTGTGAAATCATAAATATCTTTGCATATTCACTATAATCCATATTAATCTATACTATAAATTATCTTTGTATTAATTAGATAATTATATTTACCCAAATAACTTATTCATATTAATTGCTTCTGTATTATGTTCTTGTGTTTTAAATAATTTATACACTAATTCATCATTTCGAAAACGAACAGTATATTCTTGTTGAATCGCATTTCTTCCTATTCTTCCTAATGCCTGCATCGTTTTCTGTTGTGTCATATTATCCAAGTCTTTTCCTAATATACCGTGACAAAACTGATAATTCGTTCCATAAATATAATCCGACGACGCAATTATCATAAATAACATTTGTTCTTCAGCCATACGTTTCATGATTTCATTATAATCTTGATGGTGATGTTCCAATAATACACCAATACCCATCAATAATAATATTTTATAACTATTATCAATATTAAGCAACATAATGTCTTTTACATTGTCCTCTGATATAGTTGGATTAAATGCGTTTGGAATAACATTACCAACCCATTTTTCTTGATGAGGTACACTATTTGGGATATATTGATGATCTAATGACATGTATAACACTTGTTTTCGCAATTTATCAACTTCATTCATCATTTGCTGTGTTTCTTTATCCACATGACGTTTTTCAACCACCTTTATTTTTCCTGTATCATCATCATTATTGCTTGTCATTTCTTCCCTCCTTTTTATATCATTATCTAATGACTCAATCTTTTTTGATAATATATTATTTTTATTTATTTTCGCCAATAATTTCTGGAATTCTGGTATTGGTATATGCGATTGTTGAACGTAAAACTTACATATTTTATTCACATCTTCGCACAAGTATATTGTGGGTCCATCTGTTAATGTATGCGCGTCCTGTGTCGTAAATAATACACTACATTTTTTGTCATTTTTCGGCTTTTCAATTTCAAACACACTTTGTGTTCGTCTTAATTCTGTGGATTTATATAAATCATTATTACTTTGATCGCTTGGTAATGATGTTGTGCGTTTCAAATTATAATTCGCAAATTTACATTTTTCATTTTGCTTTACATGGGTATATATTGTGTCCCAATATTCTTCTTTTATGTTTTCCAAACACAATAAATAATATTCTTTAATGGTATTCATTGTAATGTTTCCAATATTATTATCAAACTGATTTTCAAATTTACATGCTTCATGTATATATTCATTCTTATTTACAAAATAAATGAATTGTACGATATCATCCAAATCAATATAACGTAATAATGTTTTATTATTTTTACAATATTCCACGCATATTTTTAAATCATCATATTTTTCATACATACTATGTGGTGTCATACAAATACTATCTTTTGATAATATTGGAATAGTCTTCGCAAAATCATAACTATTCACATCATAAATAACCGCACCGGAATATGTCCGTTTGAAATATTCAATGACAGCTCCAATTTCGGTTTGTTTTGGTAATGTAGCACAAGATAAAACCACATTTGGTATTTCATTATTTTGCCAAGTATTTTTAATTGTTTCATGTAATTCATGTTCTTCATTATCAAGTGTAATGGTTGGTTCATCCCAATATGTTACTATTTCATCCACATGATTAAATTTCATCATATATTTCATGGAAGTGATATATGAACGCACATCACAAATAATAATTTCCACATTAGAACCATTTGTATTATCAATCTTTTTTGTTCCGTCCTTATATTTAATGTCTCGTCCCTCCTTTTTACATACTGGATTACCACAATAACACCTTTTTGTTATAGGATTGATGGAATGTTTAATATAATCTTTCGCAGCATAATAATGCAAACGAATATCGGAAATCTCATCACAACCAAATGCGAATGCTATTTTTTTTCCCATAGTAATTGCTGACTTTGCCAATGCCAACCCAATATGTCGTGCCACACAAACGAAAATTACCTTATGTTCGTTTGATAAACCAATTGGTGTCATTGTTTTTCCAGTACCAGTGGGTGCAGAATATAAAACTAATTTCGGATGATGTTTTTTTGTTTTGAAAATCTCATAAATGTCTTTTTGATGTTTATACAATGTTTTATCCTTGTATTTCATTATATAATCATTACGTTCTATATAATCCACAGCATTCTTCAAAATATCTTTTGTTGTTACATTTTTTGAACCAATTTCTATTACTTTTTTAATAAAATCTATAACATATATATTAATATGTTTTATAGACGATTTTTGTATTTGTATTAATGAGTATAAATAGGATGTGTAAGTTGTTTTACCTTTATTAATGTATTTTAATATGTACGAGCATAAATCTAACAAAATATATTCAAAAATGTATTGTTTATTTTCTGCGATTTTATCGTCTAGATTTTGAACTTTAATACTGTCTGTACTATTTAATTTTTGTATTTTTTGTGTTTCAAACGACAGTTCCAAATTAGGATAATATCTTTTCTTTATTTTATTAATTATTTTATTGAAATATTTATCATACAAATAGTAATGCATACTGTCAAAATTGTTATTAATTTTCAAAAATAATAACATTGAAGTATGATTGTTATAATGTATGTCAACATCATAATAACCCTTGTCAATCATCGTCAAAATTTGTTTCTCTTCCTGGGAAACAGGCTTCTCAATTGTATTCCACTCTAAACGCGTTAACTTTATTTGTCTTAAATCCATTGTTGTTACTTGGTATATTATTTACAATATTATTTTATCTATATATTGATTCAATTTTTCATTTTGAAAATAAAAAATATAAATGGTTTTCGTTTAAAATATTAGATGTTACAATTTTTTAATACAAAAACAAATATACAAGATGTTAATTTTCAGGACGTTCAAAAAATTATTAATAATCCAAGTGAATATATTTTAATAAATACATTACCTGAAAATATGCAATCCTGTCTAATATTAAATACGAAACATATTAATGAAGAAACAACAATTATTAATAATTTAATGGATAACTACAGATACAGTAATAAAATTGTATTATATGGTAAAAATTGTTGTGATCCAAGTGTAGATTTAAAATCAAAACAATTAATTAATTTAGGATTTAGAAATGTATATGTATATCGCGGTGGATTATTTGAATGGTTATTATTACAGGATATATATGGTGAAAAAAATTTCCAAACAACAACCGAAACATTAGATATACTAATGTATAAACCCGACAGAATATTATAAAACCTACACCATAAAACCAAGTCGATTATTGTTTTCAAATTATTCGTCCATGTAGCCGTTGGTTGTAAAAATTGAATTGGTTAAAATCAATAGAATTATTTTATTATTATAATACAATAATGAAATATGATGGGTCTGAATATAAGGTGTATTCTATAGAAGGAAATATTGGTGCTGGTAAATCAACTATACTCGAATATATGAAAGAGAAATTGAAAAATAACGAAAATGTATTATTTGCTACTGAACCACTTGATATGTGGGAAAAAATACACGATGAAGAAGGCACAAATATGTTAGTAAAATTTTATAAAGACCAAGATAAATATGCGTTTCCTTTTCAAGTAATGGCATTCGCAACTAGACTATTAAAATTGCGTGAAGAAATGCGAAAAAAACCCGATGCCAAGATTATAATTTGTGAACGCTCATTAGAGGCGGATTATAATATATTTGCAAAAATGCTTCACGACGAAGGAAAAATAGAAACAATAAATTATAACGTTTATTTACAATTTTACGAATTATATAGAAATGATTTCCCAACAAAAGGATTAATATATATTAATGCATCTCCTGAAACTTGTCAAAATAGAATAAATTCCAGAAATCGTGAAGGGGAAGAAGGAATACCACTAGATTATTTGGAAAAATGTCATTCTTATCATAAAACTTGGATTGATAATTACGAACACAAAGATAATTTACTCATTATTGACACAAACAATAATAAAGATGATATACATTCAGATACGAATATTACTTATATGGAAAAATGGTTAAAAGAAGCAATCGAATTTGTTTGTTAAGTCGCCCTTCCCCCCGCAGTCCCGTCGTTCCCACTGCCCCGGATCCGATCTTATCCAATTATGTCGAAACTATTCTTCTATATAAGGTAATATTAATTCTACTCTTTTTTTCCAATTACAATTATCAATATAGTTCTGTTGATTATCTAATAATTCTTGATTATAATCGCTATAATAATTATTTATTATATTGATTGTTTCTCCTATCATATCTTCTTTATATTTGTTTGATACATCTGTATAATTTATAGGATTATAAATAATTTCATCAGTAGATGCGTTTGAAAGCGATATATCAATACAAGGATTAAATAAATAAGCAAAACTATTAGATGTTTCAGGAATAGCACCAATTTCAGATGAAACTATATTACATCTATATGCCATTGATTCTAATATACTCGTACAACACGTTTCTTCATATGTATTTGGGTAGAAAAATACCATTGATTTTTTTACATGTTGAAATAATACCATTTGTGGGACAGAACCATAGTATTCTATATTGGGATCTTCTAATAACAATGTATATATAGGTTTGTATAGTACATCCAAATCGTGTGTTTTTAAATCTTCAACCTTTTTAATTGGTAAATATTCAGTTTTACTATTATATTCTTCTCTACTGAAACAAGAAAATATTTTAAACTTTATATCAGGTATTTGTTTTTTAATTTCTTGAAATAAAAAATAAGCTATCAATAATCCTCTATATGGTGTACTAAAATATATGAGACACTTTTCTTTGTTATTTAAATCTAATGATCTTGTTTCAACTAATTCAGATATTCCATTCGGCATAACAATACATTTATTATGTTCTAATTTAAATGACTGTATATATTTATTCTGTTGCCATTTACTTACAAAAATATATTTGTCGTATTTATACTTATCACTTTTAAAATGATTTTCAACAAATTCAACTGTTGTATTATGATGACACCATAACCATATTTGTATTTCATTGTTAATTTCTTCAAAAAAGGAACGTGGTAGCGGACATGTACCTTGAAAGATGACTATATCGGGCACAATCCGTTGTATTACACTTTCATTTAAATGTAGATAAGTTAGATATTTACTTACTTGTGTGGTTTTATTCATCTTCGTCATAACAAACACATTGTATTTGCACGTTTCCGATAATATTTTTGAAACATGATATATGGCGGATTCAGTCCCTCCTAACGCGCGTTGTTTTATCGTATCATAATCCCATGTATGATAATCAATAAATAATATATTTTTATTTGGCAATATCGTTGGCATTAATTGTTGTAATTTAACAATCATTTTTTTATAAAAACGTGACATTTGATTCAAATCAATATTATTTTGTAAAATGCTGCTATATGGTATGATTTTTAAAGTCGTCAAATCATATTCTTCTCTTTTTATACCAAATTCTTCAAGAATAAGCAATTTATTTTTTGTATCCGAATTATCATTTCTAATCTTTGCAATATTATTATATTTTAAAGATACACTATCCTCATTGACTGCATTATATAAATAAATATACGAGTCATTCAATAATGTAATATTATAGTCATTATTCTGTAATTCTTTATACAATATCACAGTAGTCAGGAAATCATCATATACAAACATTCGTTCATCATATAATTTACTGTATTTTTCTAATAAATTTCTATTCATACACATTAAACGATATGGAGTAATAAGTAATTTATTATAGTCATCACAAATTTTGACAATATTTTTTATATGATGTATTTCATATCCTTTGTTTAAATTGTATAATAAATTTGAATTAGTTAAATTATTGCTTCGTGTAAAGTTTGTATATTTCAAATTTATTTTTGTATTTCCAACAAGGGCAATTACATCCGATTTTTGAGTTTGCATTACATTATTAATGCGATTCAAACCACACGGATATAAAAAATCATCACCATCTAACATAACCAAATTATCATAAGATTTTTGATTATAAAATATAGACAATACAGAATTATGTCCTTTTCCTGGATATCCATTTGACTCGGTACGAATAACCTTTTTTATTTTCGAATGATTATTAGAACCATATTCATTCAAAACATCGCGATAAAATAATTCATTCAATGTATTTACTATAATAAATATTCCATAATCATGAAAATGTTGTTGATTTATAACGCTATTTACTGATTCATTTAACAAACGAATATTGCTAGAACACAATATACATACTAAATATTTTGGCATATACATAAATATTTAATTATTATTTAAATGTTTTTACACATTTAAAATATTTTTACGAATACAATGAGGAATCAATCCATATTGAATACTAATTAAACGATACAACAATTTGAACGTTCTCTTTTTTAATACATTTACAAGCAGAAATAGATAATTCTTCACGACGTTTACGTGTTTTTGTATTATCCGTTGACTGTTTTTTCCTTGATGTACTATTGCGTTTATTCATATCATCTTCGATTTCTTGATAATGTTGCTCGATATATTCTATAATGTTGTTTTCCAAAGCCCATCTGAAAAAATTCAATTGTCCGATGGTAGTTTCCATATTATGTTTATCGTCATATGGTATCACAATACGTTCCCATCTACAAAAAGGATCAAATCGCCGTTTTGAATATGCCTTCAATTTCAATTTATATTCATGGAATACTTTAAACCGTTTTCCATTATTCATATATACTACATAATACATTTTGGAATAATTGGTAACAAACCAATCTATAATACGTAAGGAAATTTTTGTTTCACCATTTATCACATGAATCATTTTATCTAACATCTCCTTTTTTTGATAAAAATCCATTAAGCTCTCTAATAATAAATCATTTTGACTGTTATTTGTTTTAATTAATGTTGTCATTGGTTTATACAAAATAAATATAACGAATATTTATATTTATTTGAAGATATATAATAAATCATGAGAAATAATATATTTTTAGTCTTCGTCTTTTAGTCTTCGCCTTGTAATTTTTCTAATTTCTCTTCCAATACAGCAATCTCATCCTCTGTCAATGTTTTCTTTTTACGTCCATCTTTTATTTGTTTTTGTAGTGATTTAATTTCGCGCTTCTTTTCTTTGTCTGTCATTGCTATCTTACGTTCAACCTTGACTTCATTACCAAAAGAATCAAATACCGTTTCTTCGCGCGGTTTTATTTCACTGTTACCTTCTTCCTTCTTTTCAACAGATTCACCTTCCTTTCTCAATCGTCCTTTCTCCATAATCCACTTTTCAGTTGTCACCGCATTTGTAAATTCTTTGTTATGCGAAATAATGACAACACCGCCTTCAAAATCGTGAATTGCTTGTGTTAGCGCGCCCAAACCATCGCGATCCAAATAGTTAGTAGGTTCATCAAGAATTACCAAGTGAGGATTTTGCCACAATGATGCTGCCAACACCACCTTTACTTTTTGACCTCCTGACAAAGATTTGATAAGTGTATGATTTGCTTGTTCTTGATCTATACCAAAGTCAGCAAAATGCTTTTCAATATCCTTTGTTGTCAATGTCTTTGATGCAACACCAGCCATAACCGCCTCCTTTTCATCATGACGTTGAACCATGCGAATCGCACCCATACGAATCAAAATATCACGACTAACCCACATTGTCATATCCTCGGGTTTACCCTTCCATTTTACTTCATACTCCTTGACTTTCATTTTCTTGTTTTCACGACGTGCTGATATTGATTCCGGCATAACTGCCTTCTTTTCATCAGATGTTGTTTCACATAAATTCAATTCTATACCCACTTCAGTAGTAGACAAATAGTATTTTTTAATATTTTCTTGATCTTCATCGCCCTTATTAATATTATCCAATCCTTCCTTATCCTCATTACCCGCAAAACGCCACATAATATACTGGGTGGGTGTTTTATGTAAATGTTTCTCCAAGTGATGGAACGCATGCTGTGCGATATATGCCATACGCAAATCTGGATGTTTTGTAACAATACCTTGATTCGTCTTCAATTCGCCAATTAGGATTTTAATAGCAGTTGATTTACCCGCACCATTCGCGCCTATAACACCTACACGAGATATACGCGAACATTCCAAATTGATATCAAATATTGTCGGTGTATCACGAGTAGGATATTGGAATGTCACATTAGACATCTTAAGAAGCGTCTTTGACATACTCTTTACTCCTTCCAAAGGTCCCGGTTCCGGAAATTTAAATTTGACGACATCATTCCTCAATTCAAAGTAACTCTTCTTTTCTGGGAATTTATCAACAAACTCCTTTAATACCACACCACGTTCACCAGTAAACATCTTTAATTTACGATTTTGGAAATCAATCAAATGCGTACACATCTCGTTCAAAAAACCGGAATCATGTGATGTCGCAATAATAGAACCACCACCTGTCATAAAATCCTTCAACCAATTCTTAATCCAAGCAATATTGGTAACATCCAAATGACCGGTTGGTTCATCCAACATGAGAATATCCGCATTCATTAGTGTTGCCGCACATAACTGCATCTTCACCTTCCAACCTCCTGAATATGTTGTAATTCCCATACCCATATCAGCAGCACGATCCTTTCCAACATCCTTCTTCGCATATCCAAAACCAATATCTTCCATTACTTTTTCTACCTGTTCGGGTGTTACTGGAGGAGACATGTCATAAACCACGTTACAACAATGAACTACCCAATCTATACCACATAAATCAATGTTTAGTATTGGGAAACCCTTTTCGTCTTCACCCACTTCTATTTCTTGAATTTCGTGCTCTACGAAAATGGTTCGTAATTCTTCCTTTTTGGGAAATCCTTCTACTTGTTCGTTGGCAATCGCACGCATCAATGTTGTTTTACCACAATTATTTGGACCCAATAATCCATAAAAACGATTTTGCTTCAAATGTAAATGAGTATTATTTAACAATGTCAATGCTCCATATGCCAATGAAAATTCACCTTTATATAAATCCTTACCTTCTTCTGTATCTTCGAATATATTCTCTTTTACAATAAATGATGATTTGGCATATTCATAACCAATATCTAATAATTCCTTTTGTTGATGTTTCTCATACATAGCAGTCCATGTATCCTTGTCAAAATAATGTGTATTACACATATTCGTTGTCAATAAACAAATATTGTAAAAATCGTTCGATTGAATGTTTGTAGCAATACCCTTTGAACCTATTATTTCCTGAAACGTGTTTTTAAAATCATCTACTGTTTTATGAAACACTGTATTTTCGTTATCTAAACACGACTCCTTTAATGTATTCAACGCACGAGCACTTACTTTACGAGCCTCGGGATCACTCATTGAATCATTACAACGTTCCAATGCGGTTTTCAAAGAAGTATAAAAAGGCAATACTTCTTTTGGATGTTCTATCAATTTACACATATTATCTACAATTACACAAGTTAGACGACGTGTTGCTGTCTTTTTATCATTCAAACCACGCATTATAATAGGAACGGTAATTGCCAACGCGGGAGCTTCTACATTTTGAACGAATACACAACTTGCCAATGATTCAATCGCATCGTAAATAACATTATGATCTTTTAATCCTTGTAACACAATTGGAATAAACGCATCCAAATCACTATTACCACTACATTTTAATAATTTATCTAATGTGCTACGTGCCGTGATTTTAATATTTTGAATTACATCATTTACGTCACCGCAAACAAATGGTACTAATTCCGGCATGGAACTTCTAATTTGTAGACTGTTCTTTTCAATCAAGTACTCCAATACTTTATATGCATATTCTTTTTGTGTACGCATCGAATTCTTTATTACATTACATAACATAGTTACCATATTTGGAGTATACCACGGTTCAACATTATCGATGATTTCTTTGAGTTTGGCAAAGGTTGGTTCGTAATATTGTCTTTTGTTCTTTTGTGAAAAAATTTCCAACATTTTTTCCATTGTTTTTAATACATCATCAAAATGGACTCCTTCCATTTGTACTACATTCATTGATTCAATGTTATTACACACTGCTTCAATATCACAAGAATGAAATCCTTGAAATGTTTGTGACATTGTATCAACAACCATAATATACAATATTAAGAAACCACGTTTTTATACCATTTATTTTATTTCTTTTGTATTGATACTTCCATTACAATACAAAACGTCTGAAATGACATACAAAATCAATAGAGTGAATCATTTACTTTTACCACTTTACGTGTCTTATTTGCGAATATTTTTTGTTTTTTATTTTTATATGCCGTCTTATTCATCATTTTATTTTCATTATAGCAACTTTCGATATCACGATTCACAAATTCTGGTATATCCACATTTTCAATGTCTTTTATTTCAGAATTTGAGAACCCAAAATAACGATACAAATCAGTTATGGATGGTATTTTATCCCGTATTTCTGGTAAATAATCTTGTAATTTCAAAGAAATATTATTACCTATTATTTTAGTTGCATTTACCAAATAATGAAATAAACTGGATTGTATTAAAGTCTTTGTATTCTTTGAAGGATTGAGAACTACGGCGGGAATCTGTGTTACACCATATTTTCCTTCTTTGTCATCATACACATAATTATGACTTCCTATTCCGTTTATTATCATTTTTGGGACGCGCATCATTGAATGAGGTTCCGCCGAAAAACAAATACGTTTACCTTTTGATACAATAGTATGGATGTTCGGATATTTTGATTTTTTTACATTATGATTTTGTGCGTGCTTTTCACTCGTTAATTTTATAGGTATTTGAGAACCTACTTGACTCGTTTTTTGCTTCATTTTATCTAGTACAGTAAACCCATAATTAGGAATCAATGTATTTGGTTCAATATGTATCATACTTTGTTTTTCATGGATATCCACTATTTTTGTTTTATGTGATTTTGAATTTTCAGTGTTGCGTATTAATATAATATCTATATTCATCATGATATCCATTATTTTTGCTGTTTGTGCTTGTGAATACATGTGAATTTCCATGATTTGTTTATTTGTATAAATATCATTTAAATCCACATTTGGACCTTGTATTTTATGATTATTTATACGATATGCGGATGGATGAATAAATAATAAATATCCATTGGGTTGCATAATATCAAACGATTTCACTGAAAAATCCACATATAAATTCTTAATACCATAATGTTTTGTACCTAGACTGTTATATGGAGGATTACCTAAAATGATATTAAAGTGTGTTATATTAAATAGGTTCCCGATTTTCATTTTTAAAAAGTCTCCAAATACTAAATTCGCTTTATTACCAAATATATGTTTTGCAACATTGTAATTGTTTTTATTATATTCAACTTGATATAACATGTTTTCAATGATATGTGAATGTCTTTTTTCGCGATTGGGAAATTGTTTTTCCAAAGTTTCCATCAATTTCATATAAACAACAATAAAGAAATTTCCGATCCCACAACATGGATCTAACCATTTTAAATTAGGATTATACCATACATTATTTGGAAGAGTCTTCAACATAGTATTAATAATATCTTCCGGAGTAAATACTTCTCCATATTTCTGTTTGTTATATAAACGTATTTTTAATATAGATTGTAATTTATCTTGAACGTCATTTTTATTAAATGTGTATATTGGTGGTAAAGCCATAACTTAATATATACGGATATTTTCTTCTAACAAAATAATTTACATTATTAATAAATTATTTTATAGTATTTTTATCTTATAGAAGACCGAGCGCTTAATTGCTGTAAGCAACACCAGCCATACCACTCATGACACGAAGGACGTTGTAGTTGACGGCATAGACACGTACCTTGGCAGTGTTTGTACCAGAGACAGTGTTGGATGAAAGGACAAGTTGTAAGACAGCGTTGTCAATACGTGAGAAGTTGCATGTTCCTGATGGTTGGTGTTCTTCGGGGCGAAGAGCGAATGAGTATACGTTGATACCGGCATCAGGGGCACGTGTGTGGTGTTGGAAGGGTTGGACGACGTCAAAGTATGAACCTTCACGTTCAGAGAAGCGGTCTTGTCCGTTAAGTTGTAACTTGGCTGTTACAACAGGGTTTTCACCCCAGCAGTGCATGTCAAGGGCTGATTCGGCAAGGACGAATGATGTGGCATCACCAACTGTGGAGTTGTAAGAAGTATCAGCATCAACAACAGCGCCATGGGCGAAAGCATCACCATTGATCATATCAGCAGCATTGGCAGCAGTAGCGAATTCAGTGATTGAGTTACGTAAGACATCAAGAGCATCTGTGTAGTTGAATGGTTGGGCGCCATAAAGATTGTGTAATTTTTCACCAGCTTCAAGAGAAGCGCAGTAGTCAACGTTGGCATCAGATTGAACGACCCAGACAAGTTCTTTGCATGGGTGGTTGAAGTTAAGTTTGATGCGGTTGGAGGATGAACCGACGGATTCATCACCTGTGAATTGGACTTGTTCGATCAAGTATTCATGAGGATTTTGGGCCATTTTGCGGCGTTCATCAGTGTCAAGGAAGATGTAGTCAACATAAAGTGAAGCAGCAACAAGGGATTGTTGGTAAGCAGCTGAAACTGAACCGGCAGATAAACCTGAAACAGCCCATAAACATTCACCGATGGGGCGGAAGTCAATGTTGATCTTGACTTCGTGGTATTGAAGGGCGATCAAGGGAAGGGCAAGACCAGGGTTGCGGCAGTACCAGAATTGAAGGGGCACATAAAGTGTTGTTTCGGGAAGGGCTTTGCGGGGAGCGCAAACTTGTCCGACTGAACCGGCACCAGCACAGGGTCCAGCAACATCTTCGAATGAAGGATCGACAAGATAAGTCAATTGTGTTGTGTTACCAACCATCTTGTTGTATCCGCGTTGTTGATCGGCGGCAAGAGTAAGTTGGTTCCAGATGTGCATCCAGTCACCGTATTGACGGTCGATGCGTTGTCCACCAATTTCGATTTCGACTTGGGCGACAAGTTGTTCACCGGGGAAATCTAACCAACGAGCATAAACAGTTCCAAGTCCTTGACCGATTTCAGGAAGAGTGACTTGGAGGTAGGTGCGGTAAGCAAGATCACCATTACGGCTGATGGTACATGTTACGCGACGACCAAAGTCAGCTTGACCGGAGAATGTTTGTTCGATTGATTCCATAGCAAAGTTTGTGTGTCTGCGGTATGAGACTTTCCAGAAAGTGATTTCTGGGGTTCCTGTAAGGAAGACGTCTTGAGCGCCATAGGCGACGAGTTGCATAAGAGCTCCACCCATTTTCTTCTATATATTATGTCTAAAGAAAATAATTTCAAAGAAATACGAATAATTAACTTTTTTTTCTAAAATAGTGTTTTCCCTAAATAAAGTGACAATGACAGTGGTTTTCGTTTGTTGTAATTATGTTTTTTGTTTGTATATTTTTATTATTTTTCATTTGCTAAATGCAAAGGAAAAATTGAATTATAGATAATACGAATCATAAATATAGAAATACAAATTATTTGAAAGTCTGATAGAATGAATTTATGCAATTGTTGTAAAAAACAAAAAGAATGTGCTCGGTGTTTTTACTGTAAAGGGAGAATGTGTCACGATTGTCAAATACAAAAAAAACTTGATATAAATAATAGAAATGAATATGGAGATTGGGGAACTTGTTATAAATGTCATACGGAATGGAAGGTGATGATGGAAGAATATGGAAAAACAGAATACGAAATATTTGAAATGGAAAATGACGATATTTCACCGGATAAAATAATGAAACTGTGGAATTATGAATTGATTCGATGTTGTTTGTGTAATGACGTATGTGAACCGATGGCACATAGTGATAAATGTGTGCGATGCGAAAATAGCTAATTCTGATTTAGGATGTTTGGATATTATTAAGTTCTTGATTGGTAAGTATGAATTTCTCTAAATATGTTTTTTGATATACTTCTTTTTTATTTTCGTGCTTTTTTGAAAAGATATAATTATCGCCGGATTTTTTAATGGTCCAACCGTCCTCAATCGCATTTGTCAAGAAAATCATCTTTTGGAATTTCTTTTGACTTATTTCAATGGCCTTTGGCTGGGTCTTTAATTCTGTTGTTATATTTTGCATTATACATTATGAGATTTTATTTTATTGTATATTTTACGCTTTTTTTGTTATAATAGTATATAATATTATATTAAACATATGAGTATACAAAGTGCTATACAAAGAACTGACGAGCAAGGTAATGATGAAATACGTAATGATGAAATACGTACTAATCGTATGATAGACGGAAGACACGATTTTCAGGATCAAAAACGAAGTGTCATTACACCTGCTGATACTATACACGCTTTATCAGGAGCATATGGAATTTATGGAAGAATTTCAAAAACAACACAAAACCCAAATACAAATATTACAAAAGAAATAAAATCAGGTCCTAATGTTCTTCATGAAATAATTAATTATACTTCTCCATTAAAAAATAATGAATTTTTTGAAGCATATTCAAACATTACCATTAAAAGTGCTTCGTTTTTTAGTAAAGGTATACCAGTGGAATATACAACAAAAGCTCCGTATACATGTAATTATTATGTAACCGATGATGAGAAATGGGAAGAAAAAATAAAAAAACAACTAAAACGTGGTATAGACCATTGTTTATATAGAATACATGTTGGACATAAAGATGTTTTAAAAAATACATTTTTTGGATCAGAAATACGAGATAAAATAACAAACTTATTCGAATTGAATAAAGCTAATTATACTATTGATGCTACACATATAACAAAAGATGACATTTTAAAACCTATGTTTGGTGGTAAAAAGTCTAAATTTATTTATGGTGACGGATTAGATCCTAGTTCTGTCAATAATGAACAACTAGTATTACTTGGTAATGATAAAGACAATAATCCTATATCTATGGATCTAGTATTTTGTTACTTAAAAGGTGGTCAAGACCGCATTGACTTGACAATTATTCCTGACACTTATTCTGGCTCTGACTCTGACGATGTAAGATTTATATTTTCACGACATAAATATAATAAAACTACATATGAACCATTAAAACCACCGAGAGAAGCAGATACAACTTATATAATTGATAGAAAAAATGTACCTAGTGTCATGGATATATCGATATATATAACTAGCAATTTATTTGAAAAAAAATTTAATATATTTACTTCATGTTTAAAACATAAAAAACGGATACAACCGATAAATAATCATGATATTATTACAAATAATATAGAAGAAGTAATTAAAGCTGTTAATAGTTTATTTAAAAACGATCTGAATAATATGAATAAAATTACTATAGCTATGTCATTAAAAACAATTGGCGACCAAATACGATTACTTGATGCAAAAATGCTAACTGATAAATTGAAAACACCTTGTTATTGTATAACATTAGATAAATTTCTATTTGATTATGGTTTAACATCCCGGGACTGTTACATGATAGGTGATTCAGGAACAAGAGAAGATTTTATTATTGAAATATATCAACCAAAATCAACAAATAAAAATACACGAGAAGTTATATTTGAAATTTTACAGGAATTCGATGAAGATACTAAAAAAGATTTGAATGTTATAGGTATCACTATTGACCAATTTAAACAAATTCCAATAGATTATTATAAAATCCTTAAGCGTAAGGTGTTATATATAGAACAAGAAAGACAATTTTCAATAGAGGTAGAAAAATATAAAAAAAATTTTAATAGGATATTAAATACTTCGATTAAGTGGTTCGATGATAAAACCTATGCTAGTATAATAGATATTGAATGGCACACATGGTTAAAAAAAAAGAAAGCCGTCATTAATAAGTCATTAAATAATCATTTAGAAGTATTACAAACAATAACAAAACGTGGTGAATGGAAAGAAAAAGAAATAAAGTTGATGGTATTATCCATTAATGGAGAGTGGGTAGAAACTAGTGAAGAATATAAAGTAAAATATTTTATTTCGGTAATTAAAAATATATATGTATTGCAAAAAATTATAGAAACAACTACAATAATTACAGATTTGGATGCTTATAAAAAAGATACTATTGAAAAAGCAACATCTTTATTAGAAACATTAAATGAGATAGGGAAAAGTATCAGTATTATGAGTAAAGATGTATTACTGTATCCCGGAAAACTATTGGAACAAGATGAGTTAGAAAATATTATAAAAATATTACTGTCATTACAAAGTGAAACCAAAGTTTATATAAACCGTGGATATTTGGATATTGAAAATATATATATACGAAAAATGTTAGGTGGTTTTAAAATATTAAAAGAAATAGAAATAATTCTAGGATCAGGAATGATATTAGGTGGTAATGTTAAAAGAAAGAGGGAGGACAATAAATCAGCTACTATTACTGCTACTACTAATACTGAAACGAGTTCTAAAAATGTATATACAACAAAAGAATCAACCAGGACATATAAAAAATCCAAACTATTAATAAAAAGTAAAAGCGCGAATTCACTATTACAACAAACATTTGAAATATTTAATGAAATGAGATTACAAATAATATCGCCAAATTTAGATCCATATGAATTTAATATTTTAAATGAATGTTTCTTATTAAGTGCCAATTTAGTTATTAACGAGCTAAATGATGATAATATAGATAATAACATGTTAACAACAGAACAATTATTTAATGGATTAGAGAATTGGTACTTTGATCTTGATAGTAACAATAATATAATTTATAATTTACCTATATATGAAATAAAACCAAAAATTACTTTGCGGACATCAACTCAAATGGAGTACGGAGGTGGAAAGAAAACAAAAAATAACAAAAAACAGAAAAATAAGAGAACCAAAAAAAAACAAAACAAAAACAAAACAAAAAAAGCTGAAAGTAAAAAATAAACTATTAATGAATAAAAATATATAAATTGTAAAATCTATATATTTCTAGTAATGACATCGAAGAAAATTCCAATACAGCATCAAATTTTATCTATTGATGTTAAGCACGATCAAATGTTGGAATATTTTAATCATCTTGAGGATACAGTGATTCCAAATCTCGAATCCGAAAAACAAAACATTAAAGATTGTATACGCAAATTACAAAATCACGAAATAGATAAATACATGGATTTGAAAGATAAATTAAAAGAGATTAGTTCCAAAATAAAAAAACACAAAAACGAAAAGAAAAATTATTTCCTAGAAAACTCCAAAATCATTTTCAATTATTTTGAGGAAAAACAACAAATAAATAATACCAACGAAGTGAAAAAAAACAGCAAAGCCATGCATTCCTTTTTCAAAATTAAAAAATCCAATCAAACCGTCGAAGAATTAGACGATGAAAAATATAACGAATCCAAAAAAATGTATAAAAAATATTGGAAAAATATGAATCAAGACAATCTACAAGTCACCGACTTCACAATCAATTGCGATACATGCGAAATATGTAATATTGGAGAAATGATCGCCCAAGAGGACGAAGGTATAATGATTTGCAACAATAGTGAATGCGGCAATTATATTATACATATTGTTGATAGTAACAAACCTACTAACAAAGAACCGCCCAATGAAGTATCCTACACAGCATATATTCGTCTCAATCATTTTAAGGAAATATTAGCGCAATTCCAAGCCAAGGAAACAACCCAAATACCCGACGAAGTGATCGACGCCATCAAAAAACGTATCAAAAAAGAACGTATAGAAGATCTACGTGAATTAAATTACAACAAAATGCGCGATATTTTACGCAAATTAAATCTAAACAAATACTTCGAACATATACAATATATTAATTCATTATTCGGTATTAAACCGCCACTTATGAATGAAGAATTACACGAAACACTATGTGTCTTATTCATTGAAATTCAACGTCCATGGGCTCTACATTGTCCGCCGAACCGAACTAATTTTTTCAATTATACTTATACATTATATCAATTGTGTGTATTATTGGATCAAACCCAATATTTACCGTTTATACCTATGATGAAAGATAGAGATAAACAATTAGAACAAGATATGATATGGAAAGAAGTGTGTAAAGAACTAGATTGGCAATTTTTTCCTACTGTATAATCTGATTGTAAAGAGTGTATAGACCAAAGAATAATAATATCA
>Ga0181607_10000754_pt1 | contig 28177 bp, 26 predicted proteins | sample 041ome_9_FD_132420 | JGI IMG/M metagenome (GOLD analysis project Ga0181607, IMG submission 132420) | Coastal salt marsh microbial communities from the Groves Creek Marsh, Skidaway Island, Georgia - 041413US metaG (megahit assembly) | ecosystem: Environmental > Aquatic > Marine > Intertidal zone...
AGGGAAGTTATTGAAAGGAAATAGTTACAAATCTCCGCTTACCGATAGTGAGGTAGAATTAATAGATGTAGTAGGTAATATTATCGAGTCAACTGTAACCGATGAGTATGGTGATTTTGCATTTCGAAATTTAGATGCTCGTACTACCTATAGTGTGAATGCCAAACCCGAGGAATTACTGCCTAATGATGAGAAAATATACCTCGCGAACTCTATGGGCGTTATAAAGGCTGAGCTCAACGGGGACTTGGCAAGTGGGTATTCGTATAGTATTTTACCCAAAGAACTGAATGAAATTGCCCAAATGAGCGAGATGGATACGGAATTAAAGTTGGATAAATTCCTCGAAGGAACAGATCGTGAGATCGTCATCAACGATTATGTATACTACTACAGTGGAGCCTCACGTGTGCCCTCTGATTACAAAAAAGTGTTGAGTGATGTGGCGAAAAAACTACGCTCAAATAGCGATTTGAAATTGGAGGTGTCGTCTCACACCGATGCTATTGGTGAAAGCGATGTGAATATGGAACTGTCAGAAAAACGCGCGAATGAGATTGTGAGTTATTTAGTAGGTAAGGGAGTTTCTGCCGATCGTTTAAAGGCCATTGGCTATGGTGAAACACAAATCATGAATCGGTGTGTGGATGGCGTAACAGATTGTAGTGAAGAGGAGTTACGCGCAAACCGAAGAACTGAGCTACGTTTTTATCGCTGATAAACGAAGTTTTTTCGAGGAAAAGAATAGAATGTAAATAGATTACGTTCTGCCCTATGAGCTTTGGTCTCAGATTAACAATTAAACATCTGAAATCATGAGCACCAATGAACTTAATTCTTACTTAAACTCCTTCGATCGTCCACAAAACTTTAATGACCAAGCTTGGAACCAACTATTGGAGCAAAGCCGTTCCGTTTGGAATAAATTTCTAGATGGTGAAGACTGGAAAGAAAGTCTCAATATTACATGTAAAGAAGCGTACTTGATGCTGGTCAACAGCGAGGGGAAGTTGATCATTAAAGATGATTCTTTACTCAACTATGTGAAAAATGAAAACGTCAAGTCATGGATTAAAAGAGTAGAAGAAATTGCCTTTAAATCTCTTCGAGACAAGCGTTACGAAATTGCGGAAAGATATTTTGGTAAGCTGATCAAATTGGATCCAACCAATGCTATGCATTATTACAGAAGAGCTTTAGTACGCAGTCAACTTCGAAATCAAAAAGACGCTCTCGCAGATTTGACTGATGCAATAAACATTAATCCAAACGTATCTGTGTTTTATGCGAAACGTGCCGAAATGTTTCGATTACTAGATGTGGATCACAAAGCCATGTCAGATTTAAACAAGGCCATAAAATTGAATCCTGCTCGTCCCGATCTTTATGAATTAAGAGGTAAGTATCGATTATCCTTAGGAGATCGAGCTGGTGGGCGTCTTGATTTATTGAGGGCCGAAGAATTGAATGGAGATTCAGAAGGATTTGATTCTATGACAAAGGCTGCTTAAAGGCTCCAAGAGCTTATTGAAGTTTGAAAACTTAATCTTTAAAGGTCCCTGTTTAGGGGCTTTTTTATGCATCAATTATTCTGAATTCATTTAGCTTAGCCCTCAGGTCTGGCACATGTTATTCAATAGCCCACTTTTTATTCTTTACTTCCTACCTATTTTTTTGGGAGTTTATTATTTGGCGCCCAAAAGGTTCAAGAATGCGGTAGCCTTATTTGCGAGTTTGCTTTTCTATGCCTGGGGTGCTCCGACCTTCGCTATTGTGCTCGTAGCGAGTGGCATGTTGGATTATTTTTTATCTCAACACCTACATAAAATTCATGGAAAAAAATGGTTGATTCTCGGGATCAGTTACAATCTCGGGACCCTTTTTCTTTTTAAGTATTTCAATTTTTTTATCGAAAATGTTCATCAGATATTGGATGCCATCGGCTTTGGATTTGATGCTTATTTAGAGTTGATTCTTCCTATTGGGATATCCTTCTTTACCTTTCAAAAGATAAGCTATTTATTAGATGTCTATAGAGGCTGCACTAAAAGGGCGGATTCTCTTTTGAATTACCTATTGTTCGTTAGCTTGTTTCCGCAGTTGATTGCTGGGCCTATTGTTCGATATAAGGAAATAGCCCAACAACTAACAGATCGCTTCGAAAAAGATCACTGGCAATCTAGATTGAGTGGGCTATATCGTTTTATCATCGGATTGTCGAAAAAGGTGCTGATCGCTGATGCGCTCATCCCATTGGTCGGTGAATCATTTGGTGCGGGCGATGTTTCATCCCTGCAAGCCTGGGTTGGATTGTTAGCTTATACGATGCAGATCTATTTTGACTTCAGTGGATACAGCGATATGGCCATTGGCTTGGGGCGAATGATGGGTTTCCGGTTTCCAGAGAATTTCAATTGGCCATATGTCGCCAATGGGTTTCAAGATTTTTGGAGCAGGTGGCATATCACATTGAGCAACTTCATGCGCGATTACCTCTACATTCCATTGGGAGGAAATAGGACGAGTAATATCATTACGACTCGAAATTTATGGATTGTCTTCCTGCTCTCCGGTTTGTGGCATGGTGCCAATTGGACCTTCATCGTTTGGGGAGCCTGGCATGGTTTCTTTTTGACCATCGATCGATTTACGGGACTATTTAAAAAGTTAAGTCCAGTGGTTTCACGGCTTCTTACTTTTCTCTTGGTTATGTTAGGCTGGGTGTGGTTTAGATCCGAAAATATTTCCGCAGGCACAGATTTTTTCAAGACTCTAATTCAATTCAATGGCTCGGAGTTCAATATTACATCCCGACAACTATTCGTTCTATTCCTGTCCACAGCCATTGCTATAACGCCTATTGCCAGAAAGAAAATGAGCATGACCAACTTTGAGTCTCAAAACAATAAGCAAGATTTATTGAAATCCGCATTCGCTTTTGCGTTGCTATTGTTGTCCTTGGGGCAAATGGCCTTGAGTCATGGTCAGCCGTTTATTTACTTCAGGTTTTAGGATCGTCAACGTTGTAAGATGCATCTTGCAAGTGGTCTTACATTATCTAACTTCGCTCGACAATTATTAGAACATGTCAGAAGGCAAAAACATCATTTTCTCGCTACAGGGAGTAAGCAAAGTTTATCCACCAAGCAAAACGGTATTAAAAGACATTTATCTCAGCTTTTATTATGGAGCTAAGATTGGTATTATCGGTTTGAATGGATCAGGAAAGTCCAGTTTGCTCAAAATCATTGCGGGAGTTGAAAAAGATTTCATTGGAGACTTAAGCTTCACCCAAGGTTTTTCAGTGGGTTACTTAGAACAAGAGCCACAGCTGGACGATTCTAAAACGGTCATCGAAGTGGTACGTGAAGGTGCCAGCGACATCACAGCTTTATTAGACGAATACGAGAAAATCAATAACGATTTTGGTCTGCCTGAAGTGTATGAAAACCCTGATAAGATGGAGAAAATGATGGCTCGACAGGGTGAGTTACAAGATAAAATTGACGCGGTGGGAGCGTGGGAACTAGACTCGAAATTGGAGCGATCCATGGATGCCCTGCGAACACCAGAAGGCGATACACCCATCAAGAATTTGAGTGGAGGTGAGAGAAGACGAGTGGCCCTATGTCGATTGTTGATTCAACAACCCGATATCCTTTTATTGGACGAACCTACCAACCACTTAGATGCTGAATCTGTGGATTGGCTGGAACGGCACCTTCAGGAATATGCGGGTACAGTTATAGCGATTACTCACGATAGGTACTTCTTGGACAATGTGGCCGGTTGGATCTTAGAATTGGATCGAGGTGAGGGGATACCTTGGAAGGGGAATTACAGCTCTTGGTTAGATCAAAAGTCCAAGAGATTGGCACAAGAAGATAAGCAAGCAGGTAAACGTCAAAAAGCATTGGAGCGTGAATTGGAATGGGCGCGAATGAACCCGAAAGGGCGTCAATCTAAGAGCAAAGCAAGGTTGGCTAACTACAACAAAATGCTGGGCGAAGAGCAAAAAGCCAAAGAAGAGAAGTTGGAATTATACATTCCGCCTGGGCCGCGATTGGGTAATAATGTGATTGAGGCCAATGGTGTCAGCAAGGCCTTTGGCGATAAGTTGTTGTATGAAAATCTAAATTTCAATTTACCACCCGCAGGTATAGTCGGAATCATTGGTCCAAATGGTGCGGGAAAAACCACCTTGTTCCGAATGATCATGGGACAAGAAACGCCAGATTCGGGCGAGTTTAAAGTGGGCGAAACCGTCAAGGTGGGCTACGTTGACCAAGCACACGAAGAAATTGATGTGGAGAAAACCATCTATGAAGTGATCAGTGGTGGAACCGATTTAATCAATGTAGGTGGGCGTGAAATCAACGCAAGGGCATACGTTTCAAAATTCAATTTTGGAGGTAGTGACCAAGGTAAAAAAGTGAAGGTGTTGTCCGGTGGAGAGCGCAATCGATTGCATTTGGCCATGACTTTGAAGGAAGGCGCAAACGTGCTCTTACTCGATGAGCCAACCAATGATCTAGATATTAACACGCTTCGTGCACTGGAAGAAGCCCTAGATAATTTTGCGGGCTGTGCCGTAATAATTAGTCACGACCGTTGGTTCTTGGATCGGGTATGTACGCACATTCTGGCTTTTGAAGGCAACAGTGAAGTGGTATACTTCGAAGGCGGTTACAGCGACTACGAAGAGAATCGTAAGAAGCGCATGGGGGATGATGCTCCTAAGCGCATCCGATATAAGAAGCTGGGAAAGGTTTAAAGCCAGTTCTTGCTGAAATAGTTTCTTTCTACATTTTATCATTGATTAGGCATCTTACATTTGCCGACCTATGGCAAACAAACCATCTATTCCAAAAGGCACAAGAGATTTCTTGCCCGAGCAAAGTCTGAAACGACAATTCATTTTTGATACCGCCAAAGGCGTGTTTCAATTGTATGGATACCAACCCATAGAAACTCCAGCGATGGAGAATTTGGACACACTCACTGGCAAGTATGGCGAAGAAGGGGATAAGTTGATTTATAAAATCCTTAACAATGGTGACTTTTTAGAGAAGGCCAATCAGGATGATTTGGATGCCAAGGCGTCCAACAAAGTGGCCACACAAATCAGTGATCGAGCCTTACGCTACGACCTCACCGTACCCTTTGCGCGATTCGTTGTTCAGAATCAAAACGAGTTGAGCTTTCCATTCAAGCGCTATCAAATTCAACCCGTGTGGAGGGCAGATAGGCCACAGCGCGGCAGATACCGCGAATTTTATCAGTGCGATGTAGATGTGATCGGTAGTGATTCATTGCTCAATGAAGCGGAGTTGCTCTGCATAGTCAGTGATGTGTTTGATGCGCTGGGATTGGGTGATATTCAAATTCGACTGAACAACCGGAAGATTTTAAGCGGTATCGCACACGCAACTGGGCTGGGCGATCATTTTGGTGAAATGACCATTGCCATCGATAAATTGGATAAAATCGGAGTGGATGGAGTTCGTGAAGAAATGATCAAACGCGGATTGCCCGCTGCTGGTGTCAAGAAGGCCTTGGATCACATCAGCCGCAAAGCCGATGCCGACACCTTATTGAGAATGCTTTCGGGTTCGCTGACCGGAGAGTTGGAAGGGCAAAAAGGCATTGACGAGATGCGCAAAACCTTGAAGGCTTTACCACCGCATGTGCGCAAAAAGGTCAGCATAGACTTGACACTCGCACGAGGCTTGAATTATTACACAGGTGCGATCATCGAGGTCTGTCATTCCAAATTTCCATCCAGCATTTGCGGTGGCGGCCGATACGATGATTTGACCGGAATTTTCGGGCTAAAAAACATGAGTGGAGTTGGTGTCAGTTTCGGGGCAGACCGCATCTATGACCTCATGGAAGAACTTAGTTTATTTCCAACCACATTGAAGGCCGCTAGTGATATTATCTTTATCAACTTTGGTGAAACGGAGTCGCTGGAGTGTATCCAGTTGGCGATGGAACTAAGAGCGGATGGATATTCAGCAGAGGTATATCCAGATGCAGCCAAGATGCAAAAGCAAATGAAATATGCCGATGCCCGAGGCTTTCGATTTGTCATTTTAATTGGCTCCGAAGAGTTGAAAGAAGAAAGGGCAAATGTCAAGGACATGAGTACAGGAGATCAGTCATCGGTTTTGCTCAGTGACTTGAATAAATTCATTTTTGATAAATTAGGAAGCGATGATTGAGTTAAGCTTAAAGCAATATTCCATCAAGGAAATTGGTGACATCATCGATAGTGATGATAAAATTTGTTTGGCTTTTGGGCTTTTAGATAAAGTTCAGCGTGGTCGTACATTTTTGGAAGAATATGTAAAAAAGGCAGAGCGTCCGATTTATGGCATCAATACTGGCTTTGGAAGTTTATGTGATGTGGAAATCAGCCACGATCAGTTAGGGCAGCTTCAAGAGAACTTGGTGAAATCTCATGCGTGCGGCATTGGCGATGAAGTCCGACCAGAGATTGTAAGGTATATGCTCTTACTAAAGATTTTAGGCCTATCCAAGGGTAATTCGGGAATTCGTCTTGAGACCATCCAGATGCTGATTGATTTGTACAATCACAAAATCACCCCGGTAGTGTTTGATCAAGGGTCATTGGGTGCGTCAGGCGATTTAGCACCACTTGCACATTTGTCGCTGCCGCTTATAGGTTTAGGAGAGGTTTGGTTTGATGGATTACGTATCGATTCGAAATTAGCTTTGGAACAATGTGGTTTAAAAGCCATTTCATTGGATTCAAAGGAAGGTCTTGCTCTTTTGAATGGAACGCAGTTTATGTCTGCACACGGCACATACATGCTTTATCATTTGGAACATTGGTTAGCTCAAGGAGATAAAGTTGCCGCACTTTCACTGGATGCTTATGATGGTCGACCTGAACCCTTTGACGATGCCGTACACGCGGTTCGTCCGCATAATGGTCAACGAGAAACTGCGGCTACAATGCGATCGCTATTAGAAGGAAGTGAATGGATTAATCAGGAGAAAAAGCACGTTCAAGATCCGTATTCATTTAGATGCATACCACAAGTGCACGGAGCCAGTAAGGACGCGATTGCACATATCGCCAGTGTTTTCGAAACGGAAATTAACTCGGTGACGGACAATCCAACCTTGATTCCAGAAGAGGATAAAATTATTTCTGCAGGCAATTTTCATGGTCAACCATTGGCAATCAATCTGGATTATTTGTGCATTGCCTTGGCAGAATTGGCCAGCATTTCGGAGCGCAGAACATATAAATTAATCGGGGGTCAACGCGGTTTACCTGCATACCTAGTAGCCAATCCCGGATTGAATAGTGGATTGATGATTGCGCAATACACAGCCGCCTCCATCGTGAGTCAAAACAAACAATTGTGCTCACCTGCATCTGTGGATACCATCGACTCGTCAAATGGACAAGAAGATCATGTGAGTATGGGAGCAAACGCAGCCACAAAGGCATTGCGCGTCTTCGAAAATTATCAAAAAGTGATGGGCATAGAAATGCTCTCAGCTGCACAAGCTGCAGATTTGAGAGAAGGGAATAGCTCTAAAGACTTAATGCACTTTTTACAGGCTTTCAGAAAAGAAGTAGCATTTATTCAGGATGATCGTGTGTTACACTATGACATGGAAAAATCAAAAGACTTCCTAGCGTAATTTTTTTGGTAAACTAGTTTATATAATAAACTAGTTTGTATTTGGTGAAAATTTGAAACAATGAACACAGAAAAAGAAATGAATCCTGAGGAGAGTTTAGCTATTATCCACGCTATGATTAACAAAGCTCGATTCAATTTTAGCAGAGGTAGTTTTTACTTTATTACATGGGGTATCCTATTGTTTATCGCGGCTATTTTCGAATATGTTGCACAGCAAACACAAATAGAAATGTTCTACTTAGGTTGGCCCATTGCAGGGATGGTTGGTGGGATTGCCTCAGGAATTTACGGTTCTAAATCAAGAGCGCAGGGGCCGAATACTCATCTTGATAAAGTCTATTCCGCCATTTGGACCACCTATTTCTTCACATTGATCATGCTTATTGCAAGCATGGTGGTGAACAAGATTAATCCTGGTCCATACATCCTACTGATCACAGGTTTACCCACCTTTTTGACAGGATATATATTAGCATTCAGGCCCCTGAAATTGGGAGGAATTTTATTCTGGGGAGCTGGTTTGTTCAGTATGTTTTTCTTTTCTGAGTTTACCTCCCTGATATTCGGAGCGGTTATGTTAGGTGGATATTTAGTACCGGGATTATTAATGCGACAAATGAAGGAGAATGTTTAAACCATTAGATCCTTTGCTTCACTCACCGCTGCGATTGGCGGTTATGTCTCTTTTGGTGAGTGTTGATGAAGCAGATTTCGGTTTTTTGAAGGAAAAGACGGAATCCACAGCAGGCAATTTGAGCGTGCAGTTGTCCAAATTAGAAGAAGCAAAGTATATCAGCGTCACAAAAGGTTATAAAGGCAAACGACCATCAACGACATGTAAAATCACAAAGGTAGGTGAGACCGCCTTCAAAGCGTATGTCAACTCTTTGAATCAATACATAAATCCTATAAAATGAAACGATTAATTCTATGCATAATTTGCCTGCAATTCGGCATTTCGAAAGCCCAGGAATCGACCCAGTATTTATTTGATGGCGAACTGAATATTTCAGGCTTTGGTGGTGTCATAGGCGAAATTTCATTGATAAAAGATCGCACCATCTACTCGGTGGGCGGTGGAGGAGGTATGTTGATCAACCAAAAGGCGTTTATAGGTGGATATGGCATGGGTAATGTTGTGGATAATCAATTGTTTCGATACAATGGGTCGGCAGTCGGTTTAGAAATGGGGCACGGTGGCCTCTGGTTTGGATATAACTTCCTACCTAAAAAGGTGGTTCATTTCGGGCTCTGCGCTAGAACAGGCTGGGGCGGCATTGGAGTAGTGGACAAAAACGGTAACGGGATTCTCAATGACGGGATATTTGTTTTGACGCCACAGGCAGATTTAGCTGTCAATGTTTTACCATTCATGAAGGTGAATATGTCCATTGGTTATCGAGCGGTTACCGGAGCGAATAACCCGTTCATAACTAATGCCGAATTAAGTTCACCCACAGGTTTAATTGGATTTTATTTTGGCTGGTTTGGTGAATAAAAAATGAGCCACATTTGTCCTATGGTTTTGAAAACGTTTGTTACAAAAGTTCGGGTTCGATACGCAGAAACCGATCGCATGGGTTACTGTTATTACGGAAATTTCGCAGCATATTTTGAGGTGGCACGGGTCGAAGCATTGCGCGAGTTGGGCGTAACCTACAAACAACTGGAAGATGATGGGGTGATATTACCTGTATTGGATTATCAGATCCGATATTTTAAACCGGCATTGTATGACGAAGAATTGCGCATTGAAACCATCTTCGAAAAGGTAGAAGGAGCGCGAGTTCATTTCAGTTATATTACATACAACGACAGAAACGAGGAGCTCAATAAGGCGACAACCACCTTGGTTTTCGTAGATGCTGCTACCATGCGTCCCATGAATCCACCTGCATATTTATTCGATCTTATAAAAGGAGTAGCTAACACATAGGGCTGAAATCTTTTAATCTCTCTGTACAATACAAATGTCATCGTATTGCACCTTTGCAAGGTGCGGAAACTGCTCATAGCTATACTTTTCACTTCTACCTCAGCCATGAGTCAGACCCTAGACTCTCTTGAGTTGGAAGTTCAGGATACCCTTGCCGTCTGTGCACAAGACACTACCATCTATAAAAAACCAAAGGCGGGATTTGTATCGAACTTTTTATTTCAATTTGACAATCGGAATGAGCGTTATTACGATACGCGTGCTAGAATGAATGGGGTGAAAATTGGCTTCGAGTTTTACAAGCGATTCAGGACTGGTTTCGGATTTTACGGAAACAACAACTTCTACCAGATGCAATTTCCAGATGCGGCTGAAGGCCTACGATACTCCGCCAGATTAAATTATAGCACTTGGTTTACGGAATTGGTTTTTTACCGAAATTTTAGATGGGAACTATCTGGCTCCTTCGCCACAGGAACTGGAGATATTTTGTTGAATACATTTGATGTGCGTACTTCATTACCGCAAGTGATAGCGGAGGATACGATATCGGATATTAGGTTGTACGATTTTGGATTCAACTCACAATTCAAAATATTTCCATGGTTTGGAATAGGTGTAGGAGTTGGATATCGAACGCTTGATTTACCTAATTACCCAGAGTTGCAAGGGCCCTTTTCGGATCCCTACTTCGATTTTAAAATCAAGATATTCCTAGGATATGCGATAAAAGGGATTTTTAATAAAGACAAAATTAAAGCGGAGCGACTCTACTACGAACAGCGAAGTACGAATCGAAGAGCTGCGTTTAGAGAAAGGTTTTTGAACTAATGAATAAGACAGAGGCAAAATCACGAATAGATCAGTTGACTCATGATTTGGAGGAACACAACTTTCAATACTATGTGAAAAGTAACCCTACCATCAGCGACTTTGAGTTTGACAATTTGCTGAAGGAGTTGGAAAAATTAGAATCAGAATTCCCAGAGCTAGTCCATGTGAATTCTCCAACCAAACGAGTAGGAGGTGACATCACTAAAAAGTTTCCAACGGTGATTCATGACTATCCCATGCTCAGTCTCTCCAATAGCTATTCTAAAGAGGAAATTATTGAGTTTGAAAGCCGAGCTCGCAAGCTTACAGAAGCCGACATGGAATACGTCTGTGAGTTGAAGTATGACGGTGTTGCTATTGGAATAAAATACGTCAATGGTGAATTTATGCGAGCCGTAACACGAGGTGACGGTACAAAGGGAGAGGATATTAGTGCCAACGTTAGGACCATTCGCACGGTACCAATGAAATTGCGCGGATCTGATATTCCTTCTGAGTTAGAAATCAGAGGTGAAATATTCTTTCCTCTTGATCGCTTTTTGGCGTTGAATAAGCAGCGCGAAGAAGCAGGCGAACAACTCTATGCCAATCCTAGAAACACCGCAAGCGGAACATTAAAAAATCAAGACTCCTCATTAGTTGCCGAACGAGGCTTGGATACTTATCTCTATGGAGTTTATAGCCAATCGAAGGTCGCAACCAACCATTACGATAGTGTTTTAAAAGCGGGTGAATGGGGATGCCATATCCCGAGTGTATCTGACAACATGATCAAGCGCTGTAAATCCATCGAAGAGATCATGGACTTTATAAACTATTGGGATGAAAAGCGACATGAATTAAACTTTGAAATTGATGGTGTTGTCATCAAGGTCAATGATTTCATCCAACAAGAGGATTTGGGTTATACGGCAAAGTCACCAAGATGGGCTATTGCATATAAATTTAAAGCTGCGGAGGTAACTACCGTACTCGAGTCTGTTACATATCAAGTCGGCAGAACCGGTGCAATCACGCCCGTTGCAAACCTTGCAGCAGTGCACTTGGCAGGAACTACAGTGAAGCGCGCCTCGCTGCACAATTCCGATCAGATTGAAAAACTGGATTTACGGATTGGAGATCATGTGTATGTTGAAAAAGGAGGAGAGATTATACCGAAAGTAACCGGAGTCGATTTGTCCAAGCGAGCTTCAGATTCACAACCCTTTGAATATGCCACGCATTGTCCTGAATGCGATACTCTTCTGGTAAGAAAGGAAGGCGAAGCCCAACATTATTGTCCGAACGATTCGGGGTGTCCCACTCAAATTGTGGGACGCATGCAGCACTTTATTTCGAGGCGAGCCATGGACATAGAGGGCATTGGCGCAGAAACGATTGACCAACTTTACAAGGAAGGGCTGATACGTGATATGGCCGATTTGTATGACCTAAAAGCGGAACAATTGCTTCCATTGGATCGCATGGCTGAGAAGTCTGTGGAGAATATTCTATTCGGTTTAGAAGCGTCCAAACAGATTCCATTCGAACGAACCTTGTTCGCCATAGGTATTCGATACGTGGGCGAAACCGTGGCTAAGAAGCTTGCTCGACATTTCCACAGCATTGAAAATATCAAAGCCGCCACGACAGAAGAACTAATGAACGTGGATGAAATCGGTGAAAGGATAGCCTTGAGTGTACGAGAGTTTTTCGACAATGAAAACAATGTAGCCATCGTAAATAGACTTAAGTCGGCTGGTCTGCAGTTTGAAATTCCAGCCGACCAACTGGCCGATCAAACCAATAAGCTAGAGGGGCTGACCTTCGTCATTTCCGGGGTGTTTGATCGTCATAGTCGCGATGAATTAAAAGCACTAATCGAAAAAAATGGTGGTAAGAACACAGGTTCAGTAAGTGCTAAAACATCCTATTTATTGGCAGGAGAAGGAATGGGGCCAAGTAAAAGAACTAAAGCCGAGAACTTAGGAGTTCAGATTATATCAGAATCAGACTTCGAACAGATGATTGATTAGTCCTAGTGGACAAATATCTTAAGCGTTTGTGGTTCGCTACCTTCATGGATTAACCGACCAAAATAGAGTCCTGCGCTTAAGTTGTTCATGTTCATTTTATAGTTTCCAACTTGTTTTTCTGTGCGAATGATCTTACCACTCAGGTCAATGATTTCAATGGAATAACTCAAATGTGTTTCGATGTTCAACACACCATTGGATTGAAACATTCGGGCTTTTTCTGCTTCGATTTCATCTGTGGCAAATGGCCAATTAGATGGATCTTCTGGATCAAATTCATCAATGATTTTGAAAATCATGCAGGCCGCATTGTTTTCTTGAGTCAAGTCGTTTGGAACAGTTGTGCGTGCGCACAATTGATAAGTTCCTACTGAATCTGGAATGACAGGAAGTACAGCTTGGTTTGAAATGACGCGAATGCTCTTCTCGCCATTTCCAACACCACCAGCAGCAATAGTTCCGTCCAATGCTCTTACATCATCATTTACATATACCTCGTATTGAATCAAGGTTCCTTCCAAATAATTGACTGTTCCGTTATTGATGAGCGAAACTTCAATCTCACTTAGCTGTGGTGGAATATTGGTGCCATTATCGATATCGAAAAAGTTCAAGTTCGAAGGTTTTAAAATTTTAATGGGACCAGCATGCCAATCGTTGTTGACAATCGTGGAAGCGAAGAATGTCTCTTCAAATTGATTGTTTGCCAAATTAGTATCGCTCAAATGGGTTGCCATTCCAATTAGAGTAGCAGTGTCCATACTTGAGTTGAAAGTGATTGTCTTGTCGCTTCCAAAGTTATGTGTGTAGGTCTCCATCGTATCTAATCCTGAATTGAGTGTAACCCAAGCATCTGCCACAAAGACCCCGTATTGAACAGATATTAACACTGAATCACCAGCAGAAATGGCGATTGAGTCGGCATTTTGGATTGTTACTTCCAATGAGGTGGTTAGACCTTCAGGAACCCAATTGTTTTGATCTGAACTGGCATTTATGTCAATCACAGCAATATCCGATTGAGCAAGAGCAGTATGCGCCAAAATGAATGAAGAAAGAATAAAAAGTAAAGTTGATTTCATAGAATCAGGGTTAATTGCAAGTGAAGATACAAAAAAGGATACGCAGAATGTGTCCGTACCGTTTGGGTAAGAACAAAAAAAGCCCTTTAGGAATTTTGACCTAAAGGGCTTTCAAAGATTGAATCGCCTTTATCGATTATTGAATCGCAAGCTTTGACATTGTCGTTGCTCCATTTTCAGTGTTACGAGTTCTAACGATATAAACACCTGCGGCCGATTTCTCAAGAGAGATGTTTCCATCACTGTTTAGTGACTCGTTAGCAATCATTTTACCACTCGCGTCAGTGATTGTCACATCAACTGGTGAAGTCAAATTGTTAATCCAAACGTTTTTACCTACGTTGAATACTTTGATTGATTCAGCAAACTTGTCTTCTTCAATTCCGATGGGGGGGGGTGGCACGTATGTGTCAACCAAATCGAAAGAAACACAAAGCGTGTCATTTGAAAGATCTGCATCACCCAATGTAGTGTAACCACACATGTAATAGGTTCCCACTTCAGCATCCACAATGAAATTTGGGTTAACGCTAGGTCTAACTGTAGTGCTTCCAGGTCCGAGAGTATCTACCAATGTTCCGAGAGCTCCAGCTGTAGCACCTTCGAAAGAATACTCATATGGAATACCGAATCCAGAAGGGAATATGGTATTTCCAACATTGGTGAACTCAATGTTTACGTCAGTGATAGGATCTGGTTCTTCTTTTCCATTGTCAATATCGAATCCATCTAAATCAGAAGGAGCATTGATGAATAATGCACTTGCCTCTAAATCCGTATTGGCAGAACTAGATACAGTGAATGCTTCGCAGATGAAGTTGTTTAAAGAGTCATCATCTGGAATGTGAATAATCACAACACCGCAAAGACTAACATTTGGAGGCGCTGCTGGAAGCGTGAAGTAGTTTGTTTCTACGAAACCAGTTCCACCTGTCGGATAATCGCCATTGACGAAAGTCCAACTGTTGTTTACACTCACCGTGTCAAGACCATTAAGTCCGATGACACTGAAAGTTGTGTTTTCAGGAATGTCGATTCCCATGTTTTCAATTCCGATCGACAATAGAATCGGAGTGTTTGGTGCGATTTGCCCCGAAGAAGTAGCAACAGTAGACACGCTGGTCACCGCTAAGTCGTATTGAGCAAATGCGCCCAATCCAACCATGCAACTAACAACAGAAGCCGCAAGTCGAGTAAAGTTTTTCATGTTAGTATTTTTGGATTAATTCTTTAACGTCAATAATAGACGAAGCACAAATCTAAAGGTTAGTATGAAATATTAGTCATTTCTGTGAAAACTTACTGACCATTATAGATGAACACCGCAATTTCGGCAATAAACCGAGTCTTCCAAGTGTCCAGATTTACCGCAATTATCGCAGTGTTTACCTAAAATGATTCTTTCCCCTCCAGGATTCTCACCAGAAGCGGCTCCGGTGTTTTTCATCATATCCACGCCAACAATCCCCGTTGGAACAGCGATAATTCCGTATCCCAGGATCATTAGAATGACTGAAACGAACTGCCCAAAATCAGTGTGAGGGTGGATGTCCCCAAAACCAACCGTGGTCATGGTGACGATGGCCCAATAGATACTGCGTGGAATGCTTGTAAAACCATTTTCACCGCCTTCCACTATATACATGATGGTTCCCATGATCACTGCTACGTTGAGGACGGCAAATAGGAAGACCCCAATCTTCGCTCTGCTTGACTTTAAAGAGATCCAAAGTGCATCAGCTTCACGCATCGAGCGTCCAAGCTTTAAAACCCGAAACACTCGCATCAATCGGAAAATTCGGATGACTCTCAAATACTGCGAGGAAACAGCAAACAGCATTAAATAAGTTGGGAGAATGGACAGAATATCTACGATACCGTAAAAGCTAAATACATAACCCCATGGTTTTTTAGAAGTCCACAACCGCAGGGCAAATTCGATAGAGAATACTACAGTAAAAGCATATTCGGCAATAAGCAGGAGATGACCGTATTCCTCCTGAATTTCTTTCACGCTCTCCAGCATCACAGCCACAGTGCTGAGCACAATTGCCCAAAGGAGCGCGATATCGAAATTCTTTCCAGCAGGTGTGTCCGTGCCAAAAATAATGACATACAAACGTTCGCGAAGGGTCTTTTTATTCTCCATCCGCTTCGTTATTCATGAATACGAAGTGAATGATATTTGCCCCCATTTGCAGTGCTTCAATGTGATTTTGTTCTGTGTCGTTGTGGATTCTTGGATCTTCCCAACCATCACCTAAGTCAGATTCATAGGTATACAAACAAATCATCCGACCTTCAGAATAAAGCGCAAAGGCCTGTGGTCGATTGTTATCGTGCTCATGAATTTTTGGCAGCCCATTTTCAAAATCATATTGCTGATGAAAAATAGGATGTGATGATGGTAATTCAATGAATTCTAGTTCAGGAAATACCCTTGAAATTTGTGGGCGTATGAATTCATCCAATCCATAATTATCATCTATGTGCAGAAAACCTCCAGCGATTAAGTATTTCCTAAGATTCTGAACCTCCTCATCACTAAAAATGACGTTGCCATGGCCTGTCAAGTGCAAGAAAGGATATTGGTATAGATTCTTTTCGCTTAATTCAACAATAGCCTGATCCTTATTTAAATCAGTCCTCAAGTTTTGGTTGCAAAACTCAATTAAGTTGGGAATAGATGTGTCTAGATTGGAATACCAATCTCCACCGCCATTATACTTTACCAAGGCTAAGGAAGCTTTTTCTTGACCATTACCTGCCAAAAAAAATGCTGCAAAAAAGATGGATAGAAAGACTCCTTTCATGTCTTCGAATGTAGGTTGCTTTTAATCACTAAACAAATTTGCCGCAATACAGGCCACTATTGCCGCTGTTTCCGTTCTTAATCGCGTATCGCCAAGAGAAACAGCTTTGAAGTTGGCGTTTAAGGCTTTTTCGATTTCTGTGCGTGAAAAATCTCCTTCGGGTCCAATACAGATGATTTGGTTCTGTTGATGGCTCAAAGCCTTAATGGAAGCCTTTTCACCCTCTGCACAATGTGCAATCCATTTTGACGGGCTTTCTATGTTTAGTACCTCGGCAATTGGTGAAAGCTCAGAGATTTCTGTTTTCCAAAGTCCTTTAGACTGCTTGAGTGCGCTGATCGCAATCTTCTCAAGTCTGTCTGTTTTCAAATGCACCCTCTCAGAGTTTTCACAATGAATGGGGATGATCTGCCGAACCCCAACCTCAACTGCCTTTTCAATAACCCATTCAAAGCGACCGATGTTTTTTGTTGGGGCAACGGCTAGTATGAGGCCAACCCCTGGTTTAGGCTCAGCGCACTGCAAACTTTCAATAAGAACATTGAAACTTCGTTTCTTCGCGATGATTGACCCTAAAAAAAGATTTCCAACTCCATCAATGACGTGCACGGAATCAGTCGTTTGCAATCGAAGCACTTTGGCGTGCCGGCCTTCTTCCTCACTTAATTCTATGGTCGCGCCAACGGATACATTGGACGAATAAAACCGTGGTAAGTCTTCAAAAATCATGGCGCAAAGATGCAGTATTCCTTATGCGGTATCAATAAGTTAAGCGCATAAAAAAGCCCATCGCAGTCAAGCAATGGGCTTCAGATGGATTGTTAGAAATTAAGCGTTTACTCTAGTTCTAGGAGCTGCATTCATAATTTCTTCGTTTGCGTTTTCTGAGAATTGAGCAAAGTTCTTGACAAATGCCTCGGCAAGCTGGCTCGCCTTGCTGTCATAACCTGCTTTGTCTTCCCAAGTGTTTTTTGGGTCAAGAATTTCGCTAGGAACACCTGGACAAGAGGTTGGCATCATTAAACCAAAAATCTCGTGCTCTTTGTATTCTACATTTTCTAGTTCACCATTCAAGGCAGCCGTGATCATGGCTCTTGTATAAGGCAATTTAATTCTAGCACCCACACCGTATTCACCTCCGCTCCAGCCAGTGTTGATCAGCCAGATGTTCACATTGTGTTTTTTCATTTTCTCACCTAACATTTCTGCATACTTGGTTGGATGCAACGGAAGAAATGGCGCTCCGAAACACGCTGAGAATGTAGTTTGAGGTTCTGTTACTCCAGCTTCAGTTCCAGCCACTTTTGCCGTATAACCGGAAATGAAATGATACATAGCTTGTCCTGGAGTCAACTTCGATACCGGAGGTAATACTCCAAAAGCATCAGCCGTCAGGAAGAAAATATTCTTTGGATTGCCGCCCATGGATGGTTCGGCAATGTTGTCAATGTGATGGATAGGATAGCTAACTCGTGTGTTTTCCGTTTTCTCACTGTTCTCAAAATCAACGATGGAAGTTCCTTCATACGTCTCTATATTTTCGAGAAGAGCTCCAAATTTGATTGCCTTCCAAATTTGTGGTTCTTTTTCTTCAGTAAGGTCAATACACTTTGCATAACAACCGCCCTCGAAATTGAAAACACCATTCTCTGTCCAACCGTGCTCATCATCACCAATCAATCTTCTGTTTGGATCTGCAGAAAGTGTGGTTTTTCCAGTTCCAGATAAACCAAAGAATACAGCCGTGTCACCGTCTTCTCCGCTATTGGCGGAACAGTGCATGCTCAATACACCTTTGTCTTGAGGTAGAACGTAATTCAAAACCGTGAAAATTCCTTTTTTGATTTCACCAGTATAGCCTGACCCTCCGATTAAGGCAATTTTTCGGGTGAAATCCAAAATACTGAAATTGTGCTGACGAGTTCCATCAATCTCTGGATCGGCCATGAAACCTGGAACGCAAAGAATGGTCCATTCTGGATCAAAATCTTCAATCTGCTCGGCAGTTGGGCGCAAGAACATGTTGTATGCAAACATGTTGCTCCAAGGATACTCAGTCACTACTCGGATACTCAACTGATGCTCTGGATCTGCGCACGCGATACAATCTCTAACATATACTTCTTTATCCATTAAATACGCCTTCATGCGATTCATCAATGGCTCCACCTTGTCTGGAGAAAAACTGTTGTTGAAACTTCCTTCCCACCAGATAGTGTTTTCGGTAGTCGCGTCTTTTACGATCAACTTGTCCTTTGGAGATCGTCCAGTGAATTCACCAGTGTCGATGGCCAAAGCGCCTTTGTCAGTTAAAAAACCCTGACCATTAAGAATAGTATCCTCTGTCAACTCAGCTGGATCTAGATTCCAATACGCAGCCTTTACACCACCTAATCCCAAATCAGCGATAGATGTTTTACTTGATTTTCTTCCGAATTCGTTCATAAAATTGATTTCGTCTTAAACTTTTGAATTTTAGTTCAAGTGCATTTCAACTGCAAAGTTTTGCAATGATTTATGGGATAGCGCCTAAAAACGTTCACTTTTTATGCACAATTAGCGCTTTTTTATGAGGATAAGTTGCACTGCGTCCAGAAATATTAGGAACCAACCAACGATTAATAGTGAGCCTCCGAGCGGTGTGATGGGGCCAAGCAACCTCAGATCTGTGTGGATAAGCTCCTGAATGTTTAATAGATAAATAGAGAAGGAAAATAGGATGATTCCAACTCCGAATAGGCTGACGATCCATTTTTCATATCTCAAATGAAACGAATGTCCTTTCAATGCGATCATGACTAAAACAATTCCATGAAACATTTGATACCGCACCCCAGTTTCAAATGAAGTCAGCTGCTCTGGTTGCAAAACTTCTTTTAAAGCATGGGCACCGAAGGCTCCGAGGATAACTGCGGTGAAACAGAAAAAGCTTCCAAATAGAAGGTGATAAGGTTTTAGTTTCATAAGCGTTGATTTGAGGGCACAAATGTGGGCAAATACAGAGGTAATATGAGCTATGGCAGAGGTTTTATTCGCTGAGATTGCTCATGATTTATGCTTGGAGCAACATTTATTGTCCATGTTAAGACGGGCCCTAAGTCGCTAAAAACGCCCACAAAACGAGCGTTGAAAACTTCGAATACGTAAACGACTGCGCTTCTATACATTCGTTCCTATGAAGAATATTGTTGTGTTTGGAGCTGGGATGAGTTCCTCCGTATTGATCGACTATTTGGCAGACATTGCCCCCAAGAATGATTGGATCGTGAGTGTAGGCGATCGTGATTTGGAATTGGCAAAACGCAAAACCAAAGAACGACAGAATACCCACGCCTTCAAGTTCGATGTTACGGACGAAATGCAGCGATTGAGCGAAATTTCAAAGGCCGATTTGGTCATTTCTATGTTGCCTGCCCACATGCATGTGGAGGTAGCTAGACAATGTATCGCTCTCAAAAAGCATATGGTTACGGCAAGCTACGTTTCAAAGGAAATGGCCGAGTTGCATGAAAAGGCCCAAAAAGCAGGCGTTGTCATCATGAACGAAATAGGTGTAGATCCCGGAATAGATCACATGAGCGCCATGCGGGTATTGGATGAAATAAAGGAGCAAGGCGGGAAAATGCTCCAGTTCGAAACATTCACGGGAGGACTTCCGGCACCTCAAAGTGATGACAATCCATGGCATTATAAATTTGCTTGGAATCCGCGAAATGTAGTGCTTGCTGGAGCTGCAGGTGCGGTAAAGTTCAAGCAAGAAGGACAATACAAATACATTCCATATCATCAACTTTTTCGCAGAACGGAAATCATAGATATCCCTGAGTATGGGAAATTTGAGGGGTATGCGAACAGAGATTCCTTAAAGTATCGTGAAGTATATGGATTAAGAGATATCCCAACGATTTATCGGGGAACCCTTCGAAGAAAGGGGTTTTGTAAAGCTTGGGATGTGTTTGTGAAGTTAGGAGCTACTGATGATTCCTATGTGATGGAGGATTCTGAGAATATGACTTATCGTCAATTTCTCAATTCCTTTTTGGCTTACAATCCCAATGATTCGGTAGAGCTGAAGTTGATGCATTACTTGAAAATTGACCAGGATAATGACATCATGGATAAGATGGAAAGTCTGGATTTATTTAGTGACACAGTGATAGGAATCAAAAACGCCACACCAGCCCAGGTTTTACAGCACATTCTCGAGCAGAAGTGGACGCTGCAAGAAACCGATTTAGACATGATCGTGATGTATCACCTTTTTGGGTTTGAAATGAACGGACAAAAAATGCAACGTGAGAGCTTTATGGTGCTTGAGGGAGAAGATCGAGTGAGAACGGCCATGGCAAAAACGGTGGGATTACCTGTTGCCATTGCCGCAAGAATGATATTGAATCGAGTGATCTCAACTCCGGGGGTTCACACTCCCATTGCGAAAGAAGTCTATGAGCCAGTGCTGCGCGAATTAGAGGATTTTGGAATTCGATTTATAGAAAAAGAGGGTAATTATAAAGGGTATTGATCATTGTTGCAACAGCCAATTGGCAGGGGCATAGTCGTCAGTGAGAATTATGGCTGAATTCAAATTTTCTAATACGATTTGCTGATCCAACATGTTTTGAACTCTGTTTTTTTGACTGGTTTCTATTTGCTTTTCGAGCCCATTGTAAGCAACCAAAATGTTGTTTTTTATCGCGGCATCTTGACCATCATCCACTTGAAAAACAATAACGTTGTCAAAAACAGATATTGCCGTTTTGACTTGGCTTTTTAGAAATAGAGAATGGACTCCTTCTATGCTGCCTAGCACATTGGATAGCATGATGCCGTCTGTATTTAACCTGTCTTCGATCTGCTGATAGCATTCCTGAGTGGTCATGTGAAATGGAACTTCAAATGGAGAGGTGAATACATCATTGATAATGATGTCGTATTTTTTTTGAACACTTCGTAAATACATCCTAGCATCTTGATGAAAAATGCGTGTTGAGCTCGCTTGAACAAAATGGAAATGCTCCGTGCTCAGTTTAGTGAGCTCCGGGTCGATTTCAACCACGTCCATTTGTTTATCGGGATATTGTTCTTGAAATAGTTTTGGATAGGAATACCCTCCAGCTCCGAGCATGAGGCAGTGTTCAAAGCTTGGATTAAAATGCTCACATAGGTTGAAATATTCAGAGTAAGGAAATAACTGTTCGCTAATGGGATTGTCAACCCACATCCCTGCATTTACGTGTCCATTTAGCGACATGTATCTCGCTTCTCGACCCTGCGCTAGAGCATCATAAATCCAAATACGATTATATGCGCTGTCCACGTCTAAATAAGATCGTGAGAGTCGAGAGAAAGCCACGTTTGAGATCAACGATAGTACGGTAATTCCAATCAAAATCTTATTGGATTGACGACCAATGATTATTCCTAATAGCAATAAAAGGGAAGCTAATATCCAGAGAATGTTGGTGGTGCCGAAAGCTGGTATTAACACGGTCGCACTGAGGAAAGTTCCAAGAATGCTACCTATCGCAGAAACGGCATAGAACCGACCTGCAGCTTTGCCCGAATTTTCAATATTAGTAAGACCCAATCGCAGTGCATACGGGAAAACGGCAGCCAGCAAAAATGCGGTAGGACCGAATAAAAGTAGTGCCGCAGTGGATGAAGCAATGAGCGCATGCACACCTAAGGAGGCCAAAGGCATCAGAAATTGATTCTTTCCAAGATTCATTAAGCAGATGAATATCGCTGCGAGTAGAATGAAAGAGGCTAAGCGCTTTGAATTTTGGGATTTATCCGCTTGCTGGCCACCGTAATAGTAGCCCGCAGACATTGCCAAAAGAATGATCCCAATGATAGAAACCCAGATATACGTGCTTGTACCAAAGAATGGTGCCAGAACGCGAGATCCGATTATCTCAAATGCCATGACGACAAAACCGCAAACGAATACGGTGAGGTAAAGGAATTTGAGATTCTGGTTTTCAATCATTCAAGCAAAGTTAGTGGCGATTCAAGCAAATCGGGTTTTATACAAAGATTCGTATACCGATCATTCGAGATTCGCCATTGTTAAGGTTACATTTGCCCCTCCAAAATGGGTATGTAAATGTTTGAAAGTTTATCAGAGAAATTAGAACGATCCTTTAAATTATTAAAAGGGCAGGGACAAATTACTGAGATCAACGTGGCAGAGACCATGAAGGAGATCAGGAGATCGTTGTTGGATGCGGATGTCAACTATAAAATCGCGAAGGATTTTACGGATACGGTAAAGCAAAAAGCATTGGGTCAAAATGTGTTGACTGCCGTTTCTCCGGGTCAATTGCTCATTAAGATTACCCGTGATCAATTAGCGGAATTGATGGGTGGCGAATCCGAGCCCATTAACATTACTGGTAAACCGGCAATCATTCTAATGGCTGGCCTTCAAGGTTCTGGAAAGACAACGCACACAGGCAAACTTGCCCAGTACCTTAAAAACAAAAAGGGACGTTCTGTTCTGTTAACTGCCTGTGATGTTTACCGTCCTGCCGCGATTGACCAGCTGGAGGTAGTAGGTAAGCAAGTGGGTGCTGAAGTGTACACCGAAAGAGACAATAAAAATCCAGTTGAAATTGCTAAGAACGCCATTCAGTATGCGCGCAGCAAGGGATACAACACAGTTATCGTGGATACAGCCGGTCGTTTGGCAGTAGATGCGGAAATGATGGATGAAATTGAAGCTATTAAAAAGGCTATTGATCCATCTGAAACGTTGTTTGTAGTCGATTCCATGACTGGTCAAGATGCGGTGAATACTGCGAAAGCGTTCAATGAACGAATCAATTTTGATGGTGTAATCCTGACCAAGCTAGACGGTGACACAAGAGGTGGTGCAGCATTGAGTATTCGTTCCGTGGTAGAAAAACCGATCAAGTTCGTAGGACTTGGCGAAAAAATGGATGCCTTGGATGTGTTTCATCCTAACCGAATGGCGGACCGAATCTTGGGCATGGGCGATATTGTTTCTCTCGTTGAAAAGGCGCAAGAACAATATGACGAAGAGGAGGCGAAACGCATCCAAAAGAAAATCGCCAAAAACAAATTTGACTTCAATGATTTCATTGGTCAGATTCAGCAAATCAAAAAGATGGGTAACGTCAAAGATTTGATGGGGATGATTCCAGGAATGGGAAAGGCATTGAAGGGAGTGGATATTGATGATGATGCATTCAAAGGGATCGAGGCAATCATACAATCTATGACTAATTACGAGCGCGAAAATCCACATGTGATTAATGGAACACGAAGGCAGCGGATTGCTTCTGGTTCTGGGTCATCGGTGAATGAGGTTAATCGTTTGTTAAAGCAGTTCGAAGACATGCGAAAAATGATGCGCATGATGAACGACAAGTCAAAAATGACCCAAATGATGAGTGCCATGAAAGGCGCGCAAGGCGGACCAAGAAGATAAAAGAACATGGAATTACTGGACGGCAAAGCGATATCGAAACAACTCAAAGAGGAAATCAGGGAAGAGGTAGCTGTAATGGTTGCTAAAGGACATCGCCCACCTCATTTAGCCGTTATTTTGGTTGGAAATAATGCCGCCAGCGAGACATATGTCAGCGCTAAGGTAAAGGCCTGTAAAACCACAGGTTTTGAAAGTTCCTTGCTACAATTTCCACCAGAAATCACTCAAGAAATGCTGCTTCAGACCATTGATGAACTCAATGAAAATGAAGAGGTGGATGGTTTTATTGTGCAATTACCCTTACCAAAACACATCGATTCTAAAACGGTGATTGAGAGAGTAATTCCTACTAAAGATGTAGATGGTTTTCACCCCATCAATGTTGGGAAAATGGCGCTCGGACTGGACGCCTTTATTTCAGCAACACCGGGCGGAATTATCGAGTTATTGAAGAGGTATGAAATTCAAACAGAGGGTAAGCATTGCGTGGTTCTAGGGCGAAGTAATATCGTTGGCGGCCCGATGGCTATGTTGATGAGAAGAAATACCTACCCAGGAAATTCGACTGTGACGGTGGCGCACTCGAGAACGAATAACTTAAAGGAAATTTGCCTCCAAGCTGATATCTTGATCGCTGCGATTGGTAAACCTGAATTTGTAACGGCAGATATGGTGAAGGAAGGTGCGGTAGTCGTTGATGTAGGGATCAATCGAGTGGATGACTCTACCAGAGAAAGAGGTTACAGATTAACGGGCGATGTAGATTTTAAGAATGTGGCGAACAAGTGTAGTTACATCACTCCTGTTCCTGGTGGAGTTGGTCCAATGACCATTGCTTATCTTCTGAATAACACAATGATTGCGGCTCGAAAGAGAATGTAAATTCATTTGAGATTCTACTTATTAACAGCTCTACGTATTGAAAAACTCTAATACACCATCAAATTGTGATGGGTCTTGGACGTTATTTGTGGGGTGAAGGAATTACTCCATGCGGACTTATCGGGCCTAAACACTTTTGGATTACCGTCCATGGCTGAGCGACTTGTTGTTGCTGAGTCTAAGACAGATGTGTCATCCTATTTTGAGAAAGAACAACCTGTTCCATCACTAATACTTGGAGGAGGTAGCAATTTACTGCTGACGCGCAATATTCAGGGCACTGTTCTGAAGATCGAAATTCCGGGTATCGAAGTGCTGAATGAAACATCAGAACATGTTTATGTGAAAGTGGGTGCTGGTGAAGTTTGGCATCAATTTGTACTTCATGCAATCGCAAATAATTGGGCTGGAATTGAGAATCTCTCCCTAATTCCAGGAAACGTGGGTACAGCTCCAATGCAAAATATTGGTGCCTACGGTGTTGAAATCAAATCGGTTTTTCATGAGTTGGAGGCATTTCTTATGGATGAATCTCGATTTGAAACTTTCAGTTTGAATCAATGCGAATTTGGCTATCGTGAAAGCATTTTTAAGCGAAAGCTAAAAAACAAGGCAGTCATCACTTCAGTCACCTTCAAGCTCAATAAGAATCCATTGTTCAATACAAAATATGGAGCCATTGAGCAGGAGTTGGTACGGCTAGGAATTCAGGATTTATCGATAAAGGCTATCAGCGATGCGGTGATCAATATTCGCCAAAGCAAATTGCCAGATCCAAAGAAGATTGGGAATAGTGGCAGCTTTTTTAAGAACCCAGTAATTGAGCAAACTCATTTTGAGCGTTTGCAAAAAGAGTTTGACGGCATCGTTGGATATCCTGCAGGTGAGGGATCAATGAAAGTAGCTGCAGGTTGGCTGATCGAGCGGGCAGGATTCAAGGGAAAACGAATTGGAAATTATGGTGTACATGATCGCCAAGCGCTGGTCTTAGTAAACTATGGAGGAGCCAAAGGCAATGAAATTTTTGAATTATCCGAAGAGATTATTTCAACCATTAAAAAGCAATTCGATATCGAGTTGGAGCGAGAAGTCAATGTGATCTAAAAGTCTCAAACTCTTCTTCGGTGCTTTCTTCCCAATAGCCATTCGTCATGGCAATCATATCTTGAATGAACACGCGGTCAGGGTGGATTTTCGCTTCGAATCCATGCTCTTCTTTTTTACTTCCTGTGAGCTTGATTTCCAAAAATGTATCCATAGAATCAATTCTGAAAAACGACTTGTTGTTACTGTATTTTCGGAAAACTGGGAATTTCATTGGTGCGAAGGTATTGGAAAGCTGCACCCGATTTATGAATAGGAGAATGCAACAGCAAGACAGATTTATTTATGAAGGATTAATCTATTTCAATTTGTAGTTGTTTAACCATCTTTGAAAACATGATTTCCAATAATCCATTTTACATTTCTGGCCGAAAGAAATTTGAGTCAAAAGATTTTGCAGGAGCGCTTAGCGATTACAACAAAGCCCTGGAATCAGAAGAAAACCCTTCCATATATAGTGAGCGTGGCGTTGTTTGGTATTACCTCGGTGACAAGACTAAAAGCCTGGCCGACATGGACTATGCGGCAATGCTCGAACCATCAAACCCTTATCGTTATTCAAGTCGGGCTTATATTAAAGATTGGATTGGTGATATTGAAGGTGCTATTAAAGACTATGAAAAGGCAGTCGCCTTAGATCCTGAAGACAGTATCGCTTTTAATAATCTGGGACTCCTGCAGGAAAAGCAGGGTTACGTGGATAAAGCAAAGTCCAACTACGAGCGAGCGGATAAGCTGGAAGGTGTGGATGAATTGCTCGAAAAAATAAGAGCGGAACAAAAGGAGTTACATGATAAGGATGTCGCCAAAGGAACAGACTCTGAGCAAGTGGCTTATAGAGAAAAAATTTCTGTTTTCGCGTTGTTGCGATCCACCTTTAGCTCTAAGAATGGCTGGAAAGAATACATAGATTTTATTCGCAATGGCTTCCGAATCGGATAAACAATATTTCCTAGATCGGCTTGCCAATAAAATTGCTAAACAACCCGGTGATTTGTTGGTAGTACTGCCCAATAGACGCTCGCAATACATTTTAGCTGATCGCCTAAAGGGCTTACAGGTGGATAAGTATCGAACATCGATTCGGACTGCGGATCAGTTAATGGAAGAATTGTCTGGCCTGGAATTGGTTGAGCCGCAAGAGGCACTAGTAGCATTTTACAACGCTTACAAAAAAGTAGAAACATCGCCTCAATCATTTGAAGAATTCACAGTTTGGGCGACTACATTTCTGCAAGATGTGAACGATGTCGATTTGCACTTGGTAGATATTGATCAGCTCTATCAGCAAATTGGTGAATATCAATCCATTGATTTGGATAATGCGGAACCTGGACCAATGGAAAAGGGTTTTCGATCCTTTTGGCAGCGCCTTCCAGACTATTACCGAGCCTTGCAGATTGAGCTAAAATCAATTGAGCTTGGGTATCGAGGCTTGATTTATAGAACTGTTGCCAATCACTGCGATTCGGATGAAAAAGAAATAAAAACTAGGTTGGGCGATAAAACCACCTTTTGGGTCGGTGTCATTCCAGGAAACCCCAGTGAGCAAAGACTACTTAGATGGATTAGAGAAAATGAGCGCCTAGAGGTGTTTGTTGATATCGATGATTATTATGTGAAACGCCTGAATCACGAGGCGGGCAGATTCTTTAGAGAAGATCAAGTTTTGTCCAATGCACTTTGGAAAGTGGATATGCTACAAACCTCCACAAAGCGCATGTACGTTTATCCTACAACTGGATTAACTGCCCAAGTTTTAAGAGCGAAGGACATTGTTAGACAATTGCCAACGGAGGAGAAGAACCAATTGGTTATAGTTGTTTCCGATTCCAAATTAGTGACCCCGGTGATGGCATTATTGCCTGACGAAGAGGAAGAATTAAATATCACATTCGGGCACAAATTGGGTAAAACGTCAATCCATCGTTTTGTGATGTTATTGCTAAACCTGCACGCTAATGCCCTTGAGCGCAATGGTAAACTATCCTTCTATCACAAGCAAGTTGCTGATATTTTGAAACTCCCAGAAGTGAATGTTTGGCTGAATGGTGCTTCGGTTTGGGCTCAATTGGAACCCACTGTTCTAGAGCAGAATTGGAAGTACATTTCTAAGGACTGGCTGAGAGATCAACTTACCAATGATATGTTCAATGAACGTGTTTATGACGTTTTGTTTGATTGGGATGATCGTTCCGAATTCATTGCAGAACGTATTTCATTGATTTTGGCGGATTGGAACAAGTTGAAATCAACGCTACATCTTTCGCAAATTGATAAGAGCGCGTTGCCAGTTTACGCGAAGAAATTCAATCAACTTTTTACTCAGTTCGGTGAGGTGCTAGATTCAACATCCTTGGCCTCCATTCGAAA
>Ga0181607_10000756_pt1 | contig 28161 bp, 27 predicted proteins | sample 041ome_9_FD_132420 | JGI IMG/M metagenome (GOLD analysis project Ga0181607, IMG submission 132420) | Coastal salt marsh microbial communities from the Groves Creek Marsh, Skidaway Island, Georgia - 041413US metaG (megahit assembly) | ecosystem: Environmental > Aquatic > Marine > Intertidal zone...
CAAAGCTGATTTAAATAATTATCATGACTAATTCCTAAAAAACCTACAATATTATTGTTAACTTTATAAAGTAATGCTGTTTCATATGTATTTATGCGATTAGACGCAAAATTTTGTGTTATTAAATTATTGCATTTTATTAATTCAAATTTATTTAGCCTTGATGCTTACAACTTTATTTTCAAGATCTTTCGTAATTGAGGGAGATTTTTTATTATCTTCGTAATTTAATTGTTCTTGATAAATATGATCAACAATTTTTGAGTTAGATCTGTAAGATACAACTAATTTCTCAATCATATTTTTAACTTCATTTGCTTTATTATCCTCTAGTAATGAGGATAAAATTTCTAATTCTATTTTAAGTTTTTCAAACAAAATATATGGATCTTGTGCTTTCTGAATTTTTTCATGATAAGTTTTTTGAGGGTTGTCACCTAGTAATAGTTCCTCATATAATTTTTCACCAGGTCTAAGTCCAATTATCTTAACTTCAATGTCACCATCTATATTGTTAGTATTTTTAACAGTTAATCCCGACAATTTTATCATTTTATCAATCAAATCTTTGATTTTAATACTTTGACCCATATCTAAAACAAATACCTCACATCCCTTACTCATAGCTCCTGCTTGAATAACAAGTTGTGATGCCTCAGTTATGGTCATAAAATAACGTGTAACATCTGGATGAGTTAAAGTGACTGGACCACCTTCTTTAATTTGTTTTTTAAATTTTGGGATTACAGATCCAGATGACTCTAAAACATTGCCAAATCTAACAATTGCAAATTTAGTATGTGCGTCTTTTTTATCATTATAAAGCGATTGAACACAAATCTCAGCTAGCCGTTTACTAGCACCCATAATATTAGTTGCTCTTACTGCTTTATCACTGGAAACTAAAACAAAATTTGAAACATTGTTTTTAACTGCAATCTCTGCAACTTGAAATGTCCCAATAACATTGTTTTTAATACTCTCACAAATATTTTCTTCAACCAAAGAAACATGTTTATAAGCTGCTGCATGATAAACTGTATCTACTTTAAAAGTTTGAAATATTTTATTAACTCTTGATGAATTTTGTATATTAATAAGTATAGGAAATATTTTAAAGGTTAATTTTTTATTTTTTAATTCTTCATTTATTTTATAAAGTGCAAATTCATTTAATTCTAAAAGCAAAAGTTTTTTTGGTTTTAACTTTACTATTTGCCGACATATTTCAGAACCAATAGAACCACCTGCTCCTGTTACTACCACAACTTTTGAATTAATATTTTTAGACAATAACTCTAGGTTCGGCTGAACCTGTTCTCTACTCAAAAGATCTTCAACAGATAAATCCTTAATATCTGAAACTGAAATTTTTTCATCCACTATATCTTGAATAGATGGTAAAGTTTTGACTATAATCTTATATTTATTAATATGTTCAATAATTTGGTTTCTTTTTGCTCGACTAATTGAAGGAAGAGCAAGTAAAACTAAATCAATATTTTTTAAATTAATTATTTTATCTATATCTAATGGATTAAATACAGTTTGACCTAATATTGTAAGATTATGATATTGTTGATTGTCATCTAAAAAACCTATGACTTTCATTTCTGGATTATTTTCTAAGCTAAATAATAGCTGTCTTCCAGCGTTTCCTGCACCATAGATTAATACTTTCTTTTTATTTTTTGTCTTTTTATTATTTGGACTTCTAAAAAATAAATTCTTAATAGCTACTCTTGAACCAGTAATTCCAAAAAATACCAACAAAGGCTGTATAACACCAATAGACCTTGGGATACCTTGAACTCCGAAAATTCCAATAACTATAAAATAAAAAAAACCATAAGTTAATGTAGCAACTGCCATAGTTACAACAATTGCCAAACCTTCAAATCGAAACATTGATTTGTAAAGGCCTAGTAACCAAAATATAGGGATTGCTAAACTAATAGAAATCAACACTGATAAAATAGACGCATCACTAATTTTAATAAACTCTTCTAATCTTAGATAAAAAGCAATCCAGGTGCATAAAACACAAATTCCAACATCTAAAATAATTGCAATGATTCTTTTTATGTAACGAGGTAAATTAATTATATCTTCAAATACTTTTTCCATAAACACATAATAATCTTAAAACTATAGATTAATTACCACTTAAATGTAACAATAAACTACAATGAATAAATAACAACCCTAACTCTCGTTATCTTACTTTTTTAGCTTTCAACGAAATTTTTTTTCAAATTTAGTATTTAAAAACAAAATTATTTGTAACTAATTATTAGCAAAGTTGTTTTAAAAATATAGTAAAAATAATAAAATAAATTCATCTTCTTAATCATTTTTAAATCTATTTTTGATAAAAGTGTTGGAGTTTTCATATTTATACCTGTAATTTGAGCAAGACCAGTAATACCTGGTTTTACTTTGAACACGCCTCTTTTTTTTCGCTCGCTAATTAATTTTTTTTGATTTAATAAACATGGTCTAGGTCCAACTAGACTCATATCACCAAAAAGAACATTAAATAATTGTGGGATTTCATCTAGTTTTGTTCTTCTTAAAAAATATGCAAAAATAGTGAATTGAACATTTTTAATTAAATGAGTTCCCGCAGATCTAGTCTTAATTGGCATGGTTCTAAATTTAATTAATAAAAAAGATTTAAGATTACGACCTACTCTTTTTTGTACAAAAAAAGGTGATCCATTATCTAATAAGCCTATAAAGCTCAATACAATTAATAAAGGGGATAAAAAAAATAAACCCAATAATGAAAACAAAATATCAAACAAACGTATCATTTTCCTTGAACCATTCTTCTGATTCCCTCAGTAACATTTACAGGTGGAGTCCAATTTAATACCTTTTTAATATGATCGCTGTCTATTTTTAAAGAGCCAGTCAATCTATCAATTTCTTTTTTTTTGCCAAAAATTTTGAACAGAAATTTCAATAAAAAAATAGGGAAAGGAAATAATCGACTACTAGACCCCATTGCAGTTGATATTTGATTTATTAGATTAGGAGTTGATAAGTCTTTTCCATCTGAAACCAAAAAAGTTTTTCCTGCAGCATTGGGATGTCCAATACACTTAATTAAAAGGTCAATTAAATTATCTATTCCGATCATAGATCTTTGATTTTCTATTAAACTTAAGGGTAATGGAATGCCCAGTCTTACAAGTTTTATTAATCTTTTTAAATTTCCTTTTACACCATACCCATAAACCAAAGGTAAACGAATTACAGTAACTTCCAAACCTGTTCTAAAAGATACTTCCCGTAATGCCTTTTCAGCTTCAAATTTAGATATGGCATAAAAATCTTGCGGCTCAGGAGTATCATTATAATTGAAGTAATTAGAACCATAAGTTTTTTCACCATTTACTTTTACTGAACTCAAAAAAATAAATCTCTTAATACCATGCTCAGCAGCAGCCTCTGCAAGTTTTTTAGTTTTTTCTACATTTGTTTCTCGATATGCGTTTAAGGGATCTTTATTTTTTTCCTTCATAACATGATTCCTAGCCGCACAATGAATTAGGCAATCAATTTGACCAAGATTTTCGAAATAATCTGTCGTCTTTTCAGTATTTTCGAAATTCAATAATTTTAAGTTTTTATGAAGATTTTTTTGGCTAAACTTAAAATTTCTTATTGGAGCAAGAACATGATATGATAATTTTAAAAGTTTAAGAGTGAGATGTGTACCTATAAATCCGGTTGATCCAGTTAAATAAATTTTCATATTTCTGGAAAAAAAATTTTTTTTGCATTTTCACAAGAAAAGTTTTCTTTGGCAACTTCTAATCCATTTATACCTTTTTTTTTAAAAGCAATAAAATTTGAAAAAATATACATGATATTTTCATAAAATTTATCTTCCTCAGACGAAAATAGACCCAAAGAGTGCTTTTCAATCAAGTTTTTTAAAAAAAAATTATTAGGCGAATGAGCCAATATAGGCTTATTATTAACCATATATCTTAAAATTTTTCCTGGAAAATTTTCAGAATAAAAATTTTTACTCAGAGTACTTATGCAAACATCACATTGTTTGATAATTTTATCTATCTTATGAATGCTCATTTCAGGGAAAAAAAATACATTATTATAATTTTTAGTTAATTCGATTAACTTTTCTTTTTCTGTCCCTGATCCTATAAAAAAAAAAGTCGATTGTAGATTGTTATCTTTGCAAAATTGTATCATTCTATTTAATAATTTATAATCTTGCGCAACACCAATTATCCCTAAGAATATAAATCTTACATATTTTCTTTTTTTTTGGGTATTTTTTTCATTTATTAATGATTTTGTATTAATCCAATTATAAATAACACCATCATTAAAACTTAAAATTTTTTTATATTTACTTAAATAATTAATGTCTTTTTTAGTTTGAACATAAATATTATCTGCCTGGAAATAAAGAAGCATTTCAAAAAACTTTAAAAATAAATAATTAAGACTAAATTTATTAATAATTTTATGATCAACCAACCATTTGGGATACAAATCTCCTAGTTTGATAGTAACTAATTTTTTTTTCAACTTAAGTAAAAAGATACTCCAAAAAATAGACGGTGAATATACGATTACTTGATCATAATTTGGAAAATTATTTTTATTATAAAAGCTTCGAATTTTTAATATCGCAGCTATTTCACCTAAGGCTCTTAAATAATTATTTCCTGATTTAAGATGAGAATTTTTTATACTAATATATGTAAGTTTTTTTGTTTTGATTGTTCTTATTTCATTTTGAGTTCCTGAAATACTTATTACTGTAATATTAAAGTTTTCATTTAACATTGATTTGATAAGATCTCTGAATAAGCTACTGCAAGATGATTTGATTGGATAAAAATGAGAAGTCAGAATACAAAGATTATACATTTTGTTTATATTGTTTTTAATTCAAACTGCATATGAGTTGCATATTTATATATACTAATAATAAATTTTAAATTCAAATTAAGAAATTTAAATAATTAATCAATTTTTTTAAAAAGAGTAATTCCTAAATCTTCTCTTATAATTTCCCAATTTTTGTTCTGAAAGTATTTCTGGTATTCAATTTCTGGATTAGTTCTCAAAGTATTAGCAAAATATCCACCTGTTTTTTTTGGATTGTATCTATCTATTAAGACATATTCTATGTCTTTTTCTGGTGATGGAAAAACTATCATTTTTTTATTTTTATATAATAATGGCATAAAATGTTGTTCAGCAGAAATTACTTTATCTCTTGGTATAAATTTAATAATTTTTTTTGCTGCGATATGCCTATTTATTTCTACGTAAGCACTATAGTGAAAATTTGAGGTATAAAAATTACCAACTTTGTAATCTTTGTTCCAAAATGCAATTGAAATAGGTGTTGCTCCAAAAAAAATTGTAGTGGAAATACTGGCTATTAGAATTGATTGCATCAGAGCATTTCTATTGATAAATTTTAGATTATTAATCTTACTCAATCCTGAAATTGTTGCATAAAAAAAAATAGGTATAGAAGGAGATAAATAATACAAAATATAACTACTATGAGTTATTGAAAAACTCAAAAAAGTCATAGCCAGATTAGGTAAGGCTATAAAAAAAATTAATAAGTTGGTCAATGGAAAGAAAAGCAAAGGTATTAGGATCATTATAAAATTTCCAATTTTTGGTGGAATTAAAATTTTACCTAATGACTCAATTGGATTAAGTAATATATAACTTATCATCTCTAGATATGTATCTCCCCACCCTTTAAACCAAAAAGCTGCTATATGAGCTTTGTTAAAGTCTTCGTCCCTGAAAGAAGGCATAACCCAAAATACAACGGTATAAAAATAAGTAAGACTTATGAATATAGTAGCAAAACCTAATATAGTTCTTTTTTTTATTATCATATAAATTCCAAAGAACGCAGTAACTAACGAAACCTCTTCTCTGACCATTAAACATAGAAACAAAATTAAAAAAAATAATGTATTTTTTTTTTCTTCAAAAAAATAAATAAGCCATAAAAATAAAGGTATGCAAAGTTCAATATAAGATATTCCATATAAATTTGTGTAAAAAATTGTTGGATAGAATAAAAAAGAACTAATAAATAATTTACTTAGCTCTAAATTCAAATACTTTTTAGATATAAGCCATAATGGTATTAATGAACTTACTATAAATAAAGTTTCTGAAACTGGTATCATGTAAGGACTTGGCCAAATTGCAAAGGCAGGAACATAAGTAAAATAAATAATTGGAGTAAAATGAGCTGCAAACCAATTACTCCCACCATGATATTTTTCTGACATCAATGTGGTTAATCCTAAGCCTTGTGAATTTCTATAAAGAATTTCTAAATGTGTGGCGAAATCTACATAATGATGAAGTGCTCGAATTTTTCCAAAAGTTAAGAAAAGAACTGATAAAATATAAAATATAATTGAAAAATAAAAAACATAATTACTTTGTTTATTATTAATTTTAAAAGAAAGTTTATCTGAAGTAAAATATGTAAAACAGCTAAGTAAAATTATTGAAGTAAGTCCAATAGAATAAATGAAAAATAAATTCTGATATTCTTCAAACATTAATTATCTATTGACGATTTACTTAACAGTAATTCCATCTTCTCGGTAAGATCGTTCAGTATTTAAATGATAATCTTCTCTCTTGTGATTTGACACTCTATTATTAATTAGCCTATCAACAACGTCTAAATAAATTCTTTCAGAAGCTTTTCCGTCACCCAAATTATGGTCCCATTTTGTTTTAGATAAAAAAGATAGTTTTTTGTAGATAATTTCTGCTGGATAGTCTTTAGGTCTGCTAGGATCAAATTTTACACTACTTTTTGAGTCATAAGTTTGAGGTCTCTCTGTTGCTTTTCTCATTTGTAACGAGGGTATACCCAAGACTGATGTTTCTTCCACCACAGTACCTGAGTCTGTTATTACTCCTGCTGAATTAGTCATTAATACAAGGAATTCATTATATCCAACAGGGTCAACTATTTTAATATTATCAGGAATAGTTATACGCATTTGTTTTAATACCTTTTGAGTTCTATAAGAAGTTGGCATATAGACCATCATTGGTGCTTTAGATAATAATTCTAGAATAGATTTTACTGAAGATTCTATATGTACATTTTCTCTTCTATGCCAAGTAGCAACGTAGTACCTACCCTTTTCTAAATTTCTACTAGCAAAGAAATCCTCACTAGCTAATTTTTCAAAAAAATTTTTTTTGTCATAAAAATATTTATTTAAAATATCAACAATTGGATTGGTCACTAGCACTATTGCCTTAGGGTTAATTCCTTCATCAATACCTTGCTTTTCATATTCAGGGTAATAAGTATAAATTACATCCGACAAATGATCTATAATGCCCCTATATTTCTCTTCAGGCATTCTCCAGTCGTATGATCGCATCAAACCTTCAAAATGTATAATTGGAATATTTAGTTGAGCAGCTGCAATACAAGAAATAACTGTATTTGTGTCCCCAAGAAACATGGCCGCATCAGGTTTTAGTTTTTCTAAAACTGGATAAAGCTTTGATATAATTGACGAGCTTACTTCTGCATCATTATCTCCTGTTGCACCTAACTCTATTTCAGGGGCCTTAACCCCAAGTTCTTTAAAAAAAATATCTTTTAGATTGTCCGAGTAATGTTGGCCTGACCAAATAAAAGTGACTTTAACTCTTGAGTCCTCTCTAATTAAGTTAAGAAATATACTTGCCCTTATTACATCTGGTCTTATACCAAGAATTATACATAAATGAGGTTTATTTGACATTAGATGATGTATACATTCGTATAAAATTAAATCAATTCTTTTATCAAATATTTTATTGTTGGATGTGATTTATATCCTGAGGATTTCCAAATTTTAAAAATATATCTTTTATGAATTGTTGCTAATGTCATATCTATAGGATTACCAGAATTAACTGGTTTAATTTTCTTAGAATTATTATCAAAAAATTCATTTAAAATACATAACAACTTATACTTTGTAACTTTATTTTTTGAAAAAATATGAAACAAACCATTTCGAAATAATTTATCATTTATAATTCCTACACAAATTTTTGATAATGCGTGTGTAGTAATTCCATTCCAAAATTGATCTTTATAACCACTAATTTGTTTGGTATTTTTTTTTAAAAACCAATTGAGAATAGAATTGCTTGTTTTTTTTTCAAATCCAATAATTGAACATCGTATATTCATTACATTTTTTTTTTTTATTTCGCCCATATTCTTGCTAACACCATAAATATCAGTACATGAAGTTTTGTCTGTTTCTAAATAATTTCCTTTAAAACCATTAAAAACGCCATCTGATGAAATATGAATTATTTTAGAACTTTTAAAATTATTAGATAAATACATTGGTAATATAGAGTTGACTTTCAAACATTCTATATTTGATTTAGAGGAGTTAATTGAAATTCTTGGTTTAATTAATCCAATACAATTAATGATATAGTGTGGCTTAATAGCTTCAATATTTTTATATGATTTTTTATTAAAAACATCAAAAAAAATTTTGTTTTTAGATCGTTTTCTTGAAGAATTAAATATTTTAAAATTACCTTTCTTGTTTAACTTTGAAAAATCAGTTGCCATCTGAGCACCCAACATTCCTGAAGAACCAAGAATTAATATTTTAATCAATTTTTTTTAAATTCTTGTTGGTTTTTATTATAGTCACAACACAATAAAATAAATATTTCGTAATTAATTTTAAACTATATTCGAAAGAACTTTTGTTTAAATTACTACCTCTTTTACCTAAAATCGTGCTAAATTCGGCTATAGTGCTCATAAATTTTTTTAATTTATACTTTTCTTCCATAATTATACTAAAGTCGTTTTCTCTTAAATCAATTTTGTTATAGAAATTAGTTTTTACAGCTCTAAAACCATTTGTATAATCATTAATTTTCATATCCATAAAAAATTTGCAAAGAAGATTGCCTAATATACCAATTAATTTTCTATGAACTTGTATGTTGTCAGTATTATTTTTATATCGATTAGCTTGAATGAAATCTACATCTTGCTCCATAAAAATAGAAATTTTTTTTATATCATCTATTGGATTTGTTAAATCAGAGTCAGCAAATACAACATATTTTGAGAGATTTTTAGAATAATTTATGCCAGTTTTAATAGCTGCTCCATAACCCATGTTTTTATTATGGTTTAATAAGATTATTTTTTTATTATTTTTAATCTCAGATCTGATCAAATATTCACTGTTATCGTTACTTCCATCATTGATAAGCAAAATATGAATGCAATTATCATCATTTATTAAAAAACTTTTATTCAGAACATTTAATAATTTTTCAATATTCTGCTCCTCATTAAAAATTGGAATTATTAATATGTAAGTCAATTTAATTTTGATAAAATATTGATTTCAATATATATAACTACATAAAATAATAAACAAAATTCAAAACAAGCTCAAAAATATGATTTATAAAAAACTTAAAAAATGCAGACTTTGTGATTCAAATAAATTAAAAACTTTTATTGATTTCAGAAGAATGCCACTAGCAGGAGCTTTTTTATCTAAATCTCAAATTAAAAATGAATTTTTATATCCTATGGCAATGCAATTTTGTAAAAATTGCTCAAGTGTTCAGGTTGATACTGTAATCCCCTTAGATGTCTTGTTTAAAAAATATTTTTATTTTTCTTCTAGTATAAATACATTGATTGAGCACTTTTTTGACTTATCAAATATGGTTTCAAAAAAATATTTAAAAAATGGTGGGAATGTATTAGAGATTGGATGTAATGATGGAGTTTTCCTTAATCATATGGTTAAAAAAAATGGAATAAGTTGTATTGGTGTTGATCCTGCAAAAAATGTCATTAAAAAAATAAGCAATAAAAAAATTCATTCTTACAATAAACCTTTTAACTTTGAATTATCAAAAAAAATTAAATCACGTTTTCATAAAATTGATCTTATAGTTTCTAGCTTTTCATTTGGACATATAGATAATATGAAATCTGTTGCTGAAGGTATTGACAATCTACTTGATGAGAATGGAACTTTTATTTTTGAAATATACTACCTGGGAACAGTAATTAAAGAGTTACAGTATGATATGATGTATCATGAACATATGACTTATTATACAATTAAGTCTCTCAAAAAATTTCTTTCAAATTATAATTTAAGAATTTTTAATATTGAAAAAATAAAATTACGATCAGGTTCACTTAGATTTTCTTGCTGCAGAATAAAAAATAAAAAAACAAACTCAAAAAATGTAGAAAAGTACCTGCGTGATGAAAATAAAAATGGTTTTAATAAACTATCATATTTAAATAACTATAATAATAAGATAAATAAAACTAAAGCCGACATTATTAAAATAATAAAAAAACTTAAAAAAGATAAAAAAACAATTTATGGTTATGGGGCATCAGGAAGAGGCACAATAATTATGAATTATTGCAATCTTAACAATAGTGTTCTTGATTACGTAGTTGATGATGCACCAGCAAAGAGAGATAAATACACGCCGGGTACCCACGTAAAGATTATATCTTGGGATGACCTAAAAAAAGTAGGTTATCCAGATTATTTTGTACTATTTGCGTGGCCTTTTCATGCTGAAATTTCAAAAAAAAGAGCAGAATATCTTAAAAAAGGTGGAAAATTTATAGTTCCATTGCCAAAAGCTAGAATAAGTTACTAAGTAATAAAAAGGTTAATAAAAAAATTATTCAATAAAAATTCTAAACCTAATAATTTATATTAAGATATTATCTAATCTTAATTTTAATTAATTTAATAAAACAAATTACGAATAATCTGTTAGGTAACTGATTTTACTAAACAGGGTTTTTAAAGACAAATATAAATAAATTTGATAGACAACACGCTGATGAGCTCAAAAATTTACTCCATCATTTATGATTTATTTGCAATTTTGTTTGTTAATATAATATTTTTAAACTTAGTAGATTTTGCTACACTTTTTTCAATCTTAGTTTTTAATGTTTGTTTAATTTTATTCTTTGTAATAATAAAATTTTATAACAATTCATCAATACTTAAAATATTTGATAAATTAAAGATATTATTAATATCAAGTTTAATTTTATCTATAACAAAACTACTATTTTTTGGTTTCTCTATTTATTATGAGTTAATAATTTTTCAAGATTTACTTCTTATATTTATACTTATACTGCCTCGGATATTACTAAATATTAGAGAATTTAAAGTTAATTTTATCAAAAATTATAATCAATCTAGACAAGGAACTTTAGTTATAGGTGGTCTGGGATATATTGGGTCTGGTGTAGTTTTGGATCTTTTAAATAAAGGTAGCAAGGTTTCAGTCCTTGATTGTTGTATGTATGGTGACAATGTTTTAAAAAAATTTAGTCAATATTCTAATTTTAATTTTATAAAAGGATATGCTAGTGATGTCATATTACTTGGCAAACTTCTTAAAGAAAACTCCAAAGTAGTTCATTTAGCTGGCCTTGTTGGCGATCCAGCATGCGCTTTTAGCGAAAAGGATACTAGATACTTTAATATAAAAACTACAAACATAATCAAAGATCTTTGTTTTGAATATGAAATACAAAGATTAATTTTTGCCTCTAGCTGCTCGGTGTATGGGAAAACTCATGAGCTTTGTTATGAAAATAGTTCTACAAATCCAGTCTCTCTTTATGCTCAAACAAAATTGGACTCGGAGAAAGAATTAATGGAAAGTAAGATTGATACTAAGATTTTAAGATTTTCAACAATATTTGGTCCAGCTGAAAGATTAAGGTTTGATTTAGTTGTTAACCTTTTTATAGCACAAGCATACTATGACAAAAAAATAACAGTTTTTGGTGGAAATCAAGAAAGACCATTTTTGCACGTTAAAGACGCGTCTAACTCGATAATGAATTTTTTAAATTATAAAATAACTAATTCTCAAGATGTATATAATGTTGGATGTGATGAGCTAAATGGTACAATTAATGAAATTGCTAAGCTAATTGAAAAAAATGTTCCAGGATCATCCATATCACTATCGAGTGAAAATGTAGATGCTAGAAATTATGCAGTATCATTTAAAAAATATAAAAATCTATTTCCTAATGAAAAATTTTCAACTGTATTAGACTCAATAAATCAATTTAATAAAATCTTTGAACAAAAAGAAATAAAATTTAGAGATAGTATATATAGTAATTTACTAACGACTAAGACATTTATTAGTGATAATAAAAGAGAGTTAAAAAATATAAACAATTTTTTGTATGAGTGAGATTAGTTTTAATAATATTGATACGGCAGTTGATGACAGAGGATACTTGCGATTTTGTAATTCATTCGATTTAACTAGATATGTGAGATTTTATGATGTCACAAATTATCAAAGTAATTTTATAAGAGCATGGCATGGGCATAAAAAAGAGTCTAAAGCAGCTGTAGTTAGAGAGGGTTCCGCCATGATATGTTTAGTTAAGATTGATAATTGGAAAAAACCATCAAAAAAACTTGAAATAAAAAAATTTTTTTTATCACAAAAAAAACCAAAAATTTTAGAGATACCTGCTGGATATGCTAATGGCTTTATGTCACTTGAGCCAAATACTAAAATAACTTTCTATTCAGATAAAAACACTAGAGATAGCTTAGGTGATGATTATAGATTTGACTATAATTTTTGGAACCCTTGGAAGATTGAATACAGGTAAAAATTTATCAAATAAATCCTAATTTGTATTTAAGATTTTATTAACAAAATTTCTATCAGAGAAAGTTTTTAATTTGTATAATTTTAAATTTAAAAATCTCTCAACAGCTTTTGAAATAGAAATATGTGATTTAGGATTAAACGTTTGATGGGGGTTGCAAACATCTCTTACAAAATCTAGTTCGGAGGCTATAATTGGTAAATTGAAAGATGATGCTTCTAATAAAGGTAACCCAAAAGACTCCGAATAAGATGGATAAATTAATGCGGAAGCTTTATTGTATTGTTTGACTAAATTTTCTTGAGAAATTTGTCCTAAATTATTTATTTTAAGTTTATGAAGTTTTTTTTCTTTTTCCATGTAATTGATAATGCTTTTATATTTACTTCCAATAGTCAATGTTAGAGTAGGAGTAATATTTTTTTTTGATAATTCTACCCAGGCGTCTATTAACTGTTTGTGATTTTTATGAGGCAATCCCTCTGCTACATAAATAAAGTTAAGTTTTTTTTGTTGTTGGATTTTTCTTTTTTTTATTTTTTTAGGCACTAAAGGTATAATCTTAATTTGCGACCACCTTTCTTTTTTAAACTTTAACAATCCATCAATCAGTAATTTTTTCATATTGGGTGTTTGAACAACAAAGGTTCCAACTTTATAAATCAAAATCCTAAGAAGAAGCTTCTCGATAAATAGTCTTACGAGGGTTTTAAAAGGATATTTTAAATAATTTAATTTTTCAAAATGAAGAGAGTTTTGCAAGAATAATACAATGTTTTTATTTTTTTTTAAAAAAAAAGGAGGAATTCCATGAAAACAGAAAACAATATTTTTTTTATTTTTTTTATATGCGCTTAAAAGTTTAAATTCTGCAATAATTCTTCCTAATAGAGAATGAAATATTTTTATTTTTACATTACTTTTATTGTAATTATCTAATTTAAGACGCTCGTCCACAAAAATTATAGAATTTTTAATATTCTCAATTATATTTTTGATTAATACAAATCCACCTCCAGTGTGAACACCTGGTGCATATAATATTAAAGATTTTTTTTTAAAAATAATTGTTTTATTGCTATCTTTTTTTTTAATCATAATTGTATCCACTCCTTTGGCAGTAATTTAGGGTCAGCCCAATGTCCATATTTTTCATTAGTACTTGGTGCAATCACAACTTTATCTTTAAATTTTGCAAGCCAAGCACCCCACCAACTAAAAGTACTATTTGCTATAATAAAATGTTGGCATTGTGTCATTAGCCAAAGATCTGCATAAGCATTTGAATCATTGTCATTATGACCTACCAGCGTTACTCTTTTGTCATTTAAACGTACTTGTGTTCTTGCTAGTTTTAAATTGTCAGAAAATATAAAATAGTGAGCATTTGGAAATAATTTGTCAATTTTTTGTATAGCATTACGATAATAATTTTCAGGGACATTAATTGAGAATTTTTTTTCAATTTCATTATTAGGAATTTTATTAAAAAAACGAAAATGTAATGCGACAGCAGGAAAATTTTTTTTTATTTTCGTTGCCATTTTAATATTAGAGTCATTCTTAGGTGGATAAATTTCTAAATCTTTTTTTATTTGAAAGTCAAAATCTTTAAAATAAGCCTCACTTTGAAAATAACCTTCGAGGTATAGATTATGTTTGAATTTTAAATTTAATATTCGACTATCAAAATAAATATCTTCTTGTTTTATATATCTCTTTGTCTCAAATGGTAAAAAAAAGTTTGTAATTTTTTTAAATGACCTTCTAACCCTAGAAGATTGCTCCTTACATTCTATAGAATTTAACTTTCGACATGGGATATTAAAGTAATCTAACTGATATTTGCGATTATATTTTTTATCATTAACAAATCCACTAATATTATCTATTAGAAGCTCTTGATTATTTATAAAAGCTAATCTTCGAGCAGCTGCGTACATGAACAACTGGTTTCCAATACCTCCCTTAATTCTAATAGTGATTGACATTAAAACTTTTATTTAAATTATTAAGCATAATTTTATCTTTTTCATTTATTTAAAATTTTTTTATAGAGATTTACATAATCTCGTCCAATTTTCTCAGCTTTATATCTTTCTACATTCTTAAATCCTTTAGCTACTAGATAATCTCTATATTTTTTGTTTTTAATAATTTTTTCTATACCTGCATAAATTGAAGAAGGATCTTTTGGATTAACTAAACAGGCTGATCCATTGCTTATTTCTTTCATAGATCCATAATTTGTGGTTACAACAGGTCTTCCAACAGCCTGGGCTTCTATTATTGGCAAACCAAAACCTTCATACAATGAGGAAAATAGTAAAATATCACATAACTTATATTGTCGATATACATTTTTTAAACTTAAATTAGAAAATATTGAAAATTTAAAATTTACAGATTTTAGAATATTTCTTACATTTTTAGGATCGCTACAAATAATCACTAATTCAAATGAAATATTTCTATTTTTTAAAGCTTCAACATGATTTTTTAAATTTTTATTATCTGTTGATCCAACATGTAATATTCTAATTTTTTTATTATTAAAAATTTTAATTGATGGCTTGTAAATTTCACAAACAGGAGCGTATAAAACTTTAATTTTATTTGCCTCACAATTTGTAACTTTTAATAACTCACGTTTAATGGTACGAGAGTCTGTTGTAATAACTGAACACCTTTGTATTGGCAACCATATCCAAAATATCCAAAAAATAAGTTTTTTTAAACCTTTCAGCCTATAATATGTGCCAATATCATGAATAGTTAAAATTGTTTTTCTTTTTGATAGAAAATATGTCAAATAATGAACATCTCCAGTTACATGATTAATATCAGATTGATTTAAAGATGAATTAATTATGTCATAAGTTCTTTTTAAAACACCTTCTGTTTTAAATCGATTTATATAATAGCCTATTCTAAATTCTTTAGACACTTCGGTTTTTATATCTCTAAACACTCTCTCTATACTACAAGAGTTTGTGGGTTTTCTAAAAAAATACTTAATTTCTTTTTTCATTATTTTAAAAATTTTCTAGCAATGAAATAATTTTAGATAAAGTTGACTCATAACTGTATCCTGATTTTTCACATCTTTCCCTGCCTGCTAAAGCAATCTTTAAACGAGCATTGGGATTTGCTAAGTAAAATCTAGTCTTATCGAGTAATTCTTCATCATTAGAAAAAAACTCTGCTTCTTTTGCCTCTTGAAATAAAATTTGATGCTCTTCTGTTCGCTCTGCCAACATAAAACCACCACATGCTGGTATCTCAATGCTACGAGTTGTTTGCAAATCACGATTTATTTTTCTTAAAAAACACAAGTTTATATCAAATGAATTAATAGCTTTAGCATAATCATCACCCCACAAAGCCTTTTTTTCGTACACAAGATTAGGAATATTTGGACTATATGATTTATTAGACCAACCACCTCCCCACCATCGAACCTGCATTCCTGCTTTAGCCAAAAATGAAATACTATTTGATCTCTCTTTTTCCCAGGCACCAATAAAACCAACTTTTCCACCAAATTTTTTTTTATCTAATTGTGAAATTTTTTTTGGTCTATGAATTTCAATATCATAACAATTATTTACAAATTCTACACGTTTAGCACCCATAGATAATAATTCATTTACATTATATGACTTGGTAGTTGCAATTAAATCGTACATTGGTAAACCTTGTTTCCATTGGATAGATTGATTGTGTTTTTGAAACATATCATCATTGTAATAACCAACTACAAATTTTATACGATTTGATTGTTTAATATCATTTATTAACTCAGGTTTTATTGTAAGACCTTTATCAATCCAAAGTATATGATATTTATCTGATAAAACTTTTTTATATATTTCATCATTAGCAGAAACAAAATCAATAGAATAAGAAAATTTTTGTAAAATTCTTGAAATTATACCTTTGAATGAATTTTTATTAAAAGTTTTAGAAAAATTGACTTCATCTAAATCATGTCCTAATCTTCGAAGAGCAGCAAACCTCTGCTGTGAAGTACTTCCTAAAAAATTTTCCCCTACATAAAGAATTTTTATATAATTATAGTTTTGCATGCTTTAAGATCTCAATTTATAAATTTATTTTGTACTTAATGCTCTCTAAATTTTAGACAAATGATTAATATTACACACACTTATATATATATCTAAATTTGTTTAATAAAACCTTTTAACTTTTTAAAGATTATTTTTGTCTGAGCTTATAATTTTTTGAAACTGTCAAGGGACGTAATAATATTAAAATAAAAATAATGAATATCATTAAATACAAAAAAATAATCAATTGACCTATATAATCAGTAATTATAAGCCCATCAATTCTAAAGGCAGTCCATATTCCTGAAAAAATTATAAAATAAAATGGATATAGCTTATTATGAATTATTGATTGAATCAAAACGAAGTAAATTTTAAGAACTAATCCTATTAAAAAAGATGCCATGATTAAACCGATCCATCCATAATTATAATAACCCTCCACAAATACTCCTGGAGAGTCTCTTGTGCCACCATGTTTTCTAAATTTTTTTGAAAATTTACTACTCGATATAGACACATCTGGCTTATCTTTATTTAAAAATCTTGGAACGAATAACCAAAAAATATTACTCAAACCTTCGCCTCCATTTCCGTCACTATATAAATCTAACGCAGCTGCTTGGGAGCTCATATAATTAATTCTATCCCATATTTCAAAATTATATCTTGAAGTGGTAGGATTAATTGTTTCTAAAAATTCGAAATTTGTTCCATAACTTCTCTTAAATGTCACAAAGCTACCAAGAGTTTGGATTAAAAAAAATAATCCTACAAGTAAGAATACAAATAATTTAAAAGAATTTTTTTTAATACAGTAACTAACTAATAAAAATGTGATTGGGGCCATTACTGCTGATTTATCTAAAAAGTAAAAACCACTCCACAAATAAAAGCATAAATAAAGAAGGACAATTAAACAAATTATATTTCTAAATTTTCCCTTATAATAAAATAAAATTAATGAGAAACCAACTCCTGCATGTTGAAAAATTTGATAAATGCCGTGTAAAAAATTTTTGTCAATATATTGAATTCTTACCAAAAAAATATTTATAAGAGAAAATAAGCAAAAACTAGTAGCAACTATTAAGGTTCTATGACCCATTGGATCAAAAAATCTTATTTCTTTTTTAAGTTTATTGATAATATTTGATGGCCACGTAAGTTTAAATTTAGAAAATATTATCAAAACACCGCTTAAACCTATTGCATGTATTGAGTTAATTCTTAAGGCTAATTCTAATTCTACTAAATAAACGTCTTTTGTATTATCTATTAGTTCTTTGTCACCAAAAACTAATAATGATGGCCCTAGCACATAATAAAACCAAAAAGAAAATAAAAAAATCCAGCGTAAATCAAAAAATAATATTTCTTTTGGTAAACTAATTAGTTTTATAAATTTATTACCAACGATTAGTGAGCTTAAAATAATAAAAATTACATGAAAAAACCATTCATCACTATTAGAGTTATATGATAATGTTAAAAATACTAATCCAAGTATAAGAAAATTTATTCCAACAATTATCCATGATTTATTTTGATTTTTTAATTCAACTTCTTCTATCATAAAGTATAAAAAAATTAATTTTTATTAACTGCTATATAGTTTGTCATAACAAAAGTTTCATCTAATTCCCTGTATTCATTTATCAATATTGGTCCGGAAGGACCAACTCTATAGATATCAAAATTATCCTTTAAAAGGTACCAAAAATCCTGAAAAAATGTTCTGCTATCTATATTACAACCACCAATTTCAAATTGAATAAGGCCAAATTTTTCAAAATTATTTTTTATTGAATTTAGCACAGTAAGCTCGTGACCTTCTATGTCAATTTTACAGATGTTTATTTTAAAAGACCTATTAGTAAATTCATCTTTAAAAAGTGTATTCAATGAAATTAAATCAACTTCTTCAACTTTATCAAATTTAACACCAAAGTGATCAAGTTTTCTCTTAACAAGTGATGCGGCTCCTGTACCTATTTTATCATAATAAATGAGTGATGATAAATTATTATCAGACACAGCTTTATTAAAAATTCTAATATTTGAATTGCTCTTATATTTATCTACAAGATATTGATATGGTTCTTTAAGTGGTTCAAATAAAAAGTAATTTGCTTTTGGATAAAATTTCAGAAGTTCATCAGTATATATCCCATAGTTAGATCCAATATCAAAAATAACATTAACATCCTCTTTTAAAAGTTTTTTTAATGTTTTTACCTCATTTTCCACACTCATATTTTCCAAACTCATATAAGCTCCTTTCCCAAGACTATTTTGGAAAATTAATTCAAATTTATTGAGAATTTTGGTTGGTATAATAATTGAGATAATTTTAATAATTAAAAAATATATTTTTCGTTTCATTGATATCCAAGTTTAATAATAAAGATAAACAAAAAAACCTAGCTTTTAAAGAAATTATTCAAATTAGTGTTTTATTGTGTTAATACGAAAAATAATCAATTATACACTAATAATCTTTCGTAATTATGGCTATAGACTCATTATTAAAACCTAAAAAAAAATATAAGCTTATTAGATTGGGAGGGATTAATGATGGGGGCTATCTTGTAGGTGAAAATTCTTTACGGGGAACAGAAACCTTAATAAGTTTTGGTATTGAGGATAATTGGCAATTTGAAAAAGAATTTCAAATAATGAACTCTAAAGCCAAAATCAAATGCTATGATGACAAATCAATTTTAAAATATCTAGTTAAAAAATTTATTACTGAAATAATATTTTTTCCTTATTATTTAAGACTAAACTTTATCAAATATTTTCTAAATATAATTGATTTTATTAAAATAAAAAAAAAAATTAATTTTTTTCAAAAAAAAATATTTTATGGTGATTTAGATAAAATAATTATTAATACTGATAGTAATAATATTTTTTTTAAAATTGATATAGAAGGTTCTGAGTATAGAATACTTGAGGAAATTATTAAAAATCAAAACAAAATTATAGGTTTGGTAATCGAATTTCATGACTTTGATTACCATAAAAATGAGATTTATAACTTTTGTAAAAGATTAAATCTCAGCTTAATTCATATTCATCCAAATAATTTTTCTCCAAAAGATAAATATGGAGATCCTTTAGTTGTAGAATTAACATTTGAAAAAAACCCAACAATTATAGACGACAATTTAGTACTTCCACATGAATTAGATATGAAAAATAACCCTTTAGACAAAGATATTGAGTTAGTTTTTAAACAATAATTTTTTCACAAAAAAAATAAACTTATAAATCTTTTTTAAAAAAATATATTTTTTTTTAAAATTATATTTGAAAAATTGTTCAAATTTTTTTTTCGCATTTATATCTTCAGCTATAGTTAATTTTTCAAATTTAAAATTTTTACTTAAAGAAACGTCGAATCTTTTATCAATTTTATTTGAATGAGTTCCTAACCCAGAATTACCAATATTTTTTACATGAGAATTCTTGGGGTATAGTGTTAGCATATTTTTTGTAAAAGCTGATGCATACCAATTTATTGCCCATGTACTTGAAGATCTATTAACCAGCATGTCGTAATAATTAAATGAATTATTAAAATTAAATTCCTCTATTTCTTTCATATTTTTAATTTTTTTAGCCAATAGTAAATTATCATCATTATAATATCTCCAAGCTCTACGCCATGTAGCCCAACCCCAACAATCAGCACCTCTTAATAAAAAAAAATTATTAAGATTTTTTTTATCGATCGGATAACAATAGCCATGTATGCTGGCTATATTTTTAGAATTTTTAAAAAAATTAAGATATTTATTCATATAATCTAAAAAATATTTACTCAAATACAAGTCATCTTCCAAAACAATAATTGTCTTATTTTTTTTTAGAACATATTCTATGCCATTTAATATATTTCGTTTTAATCCAAAATTAGATTTTCTTTGAATTACAATTTTTTTTTTAAAAATATTTGTGTCTCTAACTATCTGAATTACTTTGTTATAATTTTGAAAATCTTTTTCCAATTTTGGATAGTCGATAAAAAAATAAGTTATTGTTTGACATGAAAGTTTGTTTAATTTTAGAGAATTCAGACATTTCTTTAAATACTCAGGTCTATTATAAGCGAAAATAGCTAATGGAGATATCATTATATTTAATATTTAAAACCTTCTGTTTATATCAAATAGATTTTTGAGTAGAAATCTTTGTATTAAATAATTCACTTTAAAAAATTTTTTATAATCATTTAAAAATTTAATCTTATAAACTCTACAAACCTCAGTAAATATTTTTTTTATTTCGTAATTATAAATTTTTCTTGATGAATTATTTGATTTCGAAGATATAAAAAAACCATTTTTGATATCAAACTTAATAAAATTAGCATGTATACAATATAATTTTGAATTATCGCACATTAACATTCCATTTTTCTTAGAAAATTTTTTTTCAGTTATGTTCCATGCTCCAATATTAAAATTTCTAACTTTAATTCCAGAAAATTTTATTTTTTTATTTTTTTCCCAATTTTCCAGATATTTTTGGTCTCCACAAATTATGTTAGAATAGCTACCATCTACTGTAGTTGAAATAATACATTGTTTCATCCAAACATGTACTTGACTTAAAACCCTTTTATTATTTTTAAATACTAAAAAACCTACGTTATATTTCCCTGTAGTAACCTTATTTTGATTATAGTCATGATAAGAGGCTAATATATCATTTTTTTTAAAAAGTTTTTTTATTTTGATGATCTTTGAAAAAAAAATTAAATCAGCATCTACATATGAAACATGATTTATCTTTTGATGTTTTAAAAGAAAAAAAATTAAAAATGGTGTGAGAAGAAAGAAAAATTCATTTAAATTCCTTTTTTTCTTTTCTTTTCTTAATATTGAAAATTTTTGTAATAATAAATTTAAGCTAATAACTTTTATAAATGATAAGTTTAAATTTTCTAACTTTAATTGTGTTTCACTATCTAGGGCAAGTATATAAAAAAATGAATTTCTATTATATTTTTTTAATGTATGAATACAGGTTAAACCTTGCACTAAAAAATTTTTGTCAAAATAAGTGCAGTAATTCATGTTTTTTTAATTAATTTTAAATTATAATAATTTTCTCCATTATTTAAAGAATAGGCTTCTTTGGTTTGTTCCAAAGTAATTTTATAATGCTTTTTTAACATATTCAAAAAGTTAGATTTACTGAGAAACCAACACGGATAAGTATAGCTATATATTGATGGATCCGGTCTTTCAATTCTCAAATAATCTTTTTTTGAATTATTCAAAGTTAAATTATTAATTAAAATAATTCTAGATGAGTTTTTTAGTTCTTTTAAAACTGCCAATGGATTTTCCATATACTGTAATGAGGTAGAAAATAAAATGATATCATAAAAATAATTTTTTTTTATTTGATGTTTGTATAAAAAATTTACAGGTTTAAAAACTTTTGTTTTTTTTGCCAATTGAACTTTTTTTTTTTGATCATAAACATGCCAATCAAATTTTAGATTTAGGTACTTTTCTAATGAAAAAAAAGTATTCCCAAAACTTCCGCCATAATCAAGTACTTTGATTTTTTTATTAAACTTAATTTGTTCAATGTAATCGTTGACCAAAAAATCAATGAAAAATTTATTTGGTCTTGGGTTGGTAAATATGATGCTATCTTGCTCGTATAAGTTACCCTTTCTTGCTTTTACCGCTCTTTTAAAGATATAATTAATAAGATTAAGATTATCATAAGTTTGTAAGTTTATAATTTCCTTTAATGAAAAAAATTTGTTTTTACCAAATCCTGTTTTATAACCTTTTAATTTAAAAAAAATTCTATTTAGTAAATTTATAATTTTTTTTATGAAATTAGTTTTCATTTATATAAGTGTATAGTTTTATATTTTAACATAAATAGTTTATAAAATTACAATCAATTAAAATTTAATACTAATAGTGAAAGCTTATTAAATCGTGATTTCTTAACTTGTTTAAAATTTTATGCTCAGCAACTAAATCGTGAATATTGCCTATTTTTAGTCTTTTATAATAGTGTTTACGTTTAAGCATATCTTCATCCAAATCAAAACCGTATATATCTAATTTAATTCCAGACAAAATACATAAAATTATAAAACAAAAACCAACAGAAAATGTTTTTCTTTTAAGAAGAGTTGTTAATAAACTAACAAAAATATCAAAATTCTTTAAAAATTTAAATGTTAAAAGATATTGATTTTTCTTTTCTTCAAAAAAATGAAGATTCAAATTTGATTTAAACTTTTCTGTTTTAAAAGGAGATATTACTAAATAATTTTTTATACTTTTAAGATTAATTTTATTAAGTCTTAAAATATTATAAGCATTATTATTGATTACCATCATATTAGTTTTTGAGCCAGTATGTCTTTCAAATCCTTTTGTTTTAGCAAAATTAAATCTTACAATAAATTTTGATTTCTCAATCTGTTTACCATATTTTTTTTTTAAAATATTTTTACTAGAGCCTACAATTGATACTTTATTAGGTAAATAAAGATTGGTTTTTATTAGATATAACTTTTTCATAAATTTAATTTTTTAGATAAAAAATATATTTATTAAAACTATTTTTACTTTAAAACAAATCTAAAAGTTTTTGATCATCAACAATATACTTTAGTTTTATTTAATATAATTTAAACTAAAAAACCTATATTCAATATTTAAATTGTTATAAATAAAAGATAATCTCAAAATTTGTAAATCATCTTGAGGATATTCAGATTTACTCATTCCTAAATCTATTTAGAAAATTCAATTTGCTATTAACTTTAATTGGCTTAATATTAAAATATAATGATAAATACCTTTTTATACAAAAAAGAAAGCAATTTAATAGATAAAGAGCAAGTTACAAAATTACTAAATAGATTTAATGAGATTCATCAAAATAAAATTTATAATAACACAGGTGTTCCACATATTTTTGAATTAAAAAAAAGTGATATTGAAAAAGAACCTTTATTTAAATCTTTACTTTATATAATTGAAAAAAAAATAAAATTTTTATCAAATCTGAATGATTTGAATATTAAAAAAATGTGGTTAGTTAATTCTACCCCAAATAATCAAAATAAAAATTTTCTTCCATATATCCCTCACATAGATAAACAAAGGTATTTGAAGGCAATGGTTTATCTTCACGATGTATCTTTCAATCATGGACCAATTTATTTAGGAAAATTGGACAGTTCTGTTGATGTAGAAAGAATAAGGAAAAAATTACCATACAACTATAAAGAAAAAGGATTAAATTCAATCAATTACCAACAACTTGATGGCAGTTTAATTCCTATGGTTGGTAGTGCTGGTGATGTAATATTTTTTGATACAAATACCCCACATAAGGCTGGTATCATAAAAGATAACTATTCAAGAAAAATTCTTAGATTTGACTTTGAAAGCCTATCTTTCAATAAAAAAACAACTTTTTTGAAAAAAATTTTTAATAAAATAAACATTAGCGTCTAATTGAACTTTTAAAAATCTAAAATATTTTTTTTAAAATTTTTAAATCATCTTCTGTGTCAAGATCAAAAGCTTCACTTTTGGGAATTAATATGGGTATTGCATTTTTGTAAATTGATCTGGAATCTTTATTTAATGAATGAACATAAAGACAGTTTATCGCAGGATTTGGATGATAGAATTTTTTTTGACTTTGACTTTGTGTATTCCCAGTTATCATTGGAGACTTTTTAAATACTGGTTTCCAGTTTGAACCAATTACTGAAAATCCAAAGCTAAGATGAAAATCATACTCGCTAGCAGAAAAACAATTATTTTTTGTTTTAATTGAGTAATTAATCGCTTTTTTAATTGTATTAATTGATCTCAAAGGGCAAGTAGGTAACATCTGAACTAGAAGATCATCATTATTTAAATTAAATTTATTTATTAAATCAAATTTAAGATAATCAAATATTTTAGATTTTTTTTTAGAATGACTAATATCTCTTTTATCAAAAACTATGTTATCACAATTGTATTTGTCCTTTTTTAAATACTTAATTAAAGTTTTATAGTAAATTGCAGAATCGGAACTAAAAATAATCTTGTCAAATTTCTTTGATTTTATAGCATTTATAACAGTCCAATAGACAAGAGGTCTTCCATTAATAAGTCTTATGTTCTTATGCTTAATTCTTGTAGATCCTGATCTCGCTGGGACAAAACAAATAATTTCAATGTTCTTCATTTTTATGAAAAAAATATTAATTTAAATACTTATCTAATTTATTTTTTTTAATTTTTTTTTTAATTTTTTCAAATACTTTTTTACATTTCTTGATTTCATATTTATCTATTTCTTTTAGTGGGGACCTTTCGTATCTCTTAAAATTTTTATTAAGTTCTAAAAAAGCTTTAATAGTCAAATGCCAACCATATTTATTCTTGATTTTAAAAAAAGGTTCTTCAATATTTTTAATTATTAAATTCATTTTTTTCTTATCATTAAGTTTATAATATTTATAAAAATCTATCGCAATTTTTGGATTTAAATTAGAAACGCCTGAAAGCCAAGATGTACAACCATATTTTGCTGCCTTTAACCACTGTTTTTTTCCTCCTCCAGATGTGATTATTGTCATCTTATTAGAAATTTCCTGACAAATATGTCTGGTATAAATATCATTTTTTGCATCCTCTTTCATAGCAATAAATTTATTCAATTTTGAAATTTTTTTTAAAACTTTTAAAGAATAATAGACGAATGGTGGATTGCTTGAAATTCCATTTTCTAAAATTTGTTGGTGAAGCAATAATAAGCAGTTTGTTTTGTCATTAACTTCTTTAAAATGATCGTATAACTGATCATCTGAATAGTACTTTTCACCAAAAATAAGACTAACTATGTCAGCACCGTTTTTTTTAAAATAATTTACGTACTTGACAGTTTTTTGAGTTGAACAATGATAAGGTTCTGCACAAATAATTATATTTTGATTGCTTAATCTCTTTACTTCTTTAATGCAAAAAAGATTGATTTTTAAAATTTCTTTTTCATCTAAAAGAGTGAACCTAGAGTTATAGACCATTATATAAAAATTTTTTGCTCCTTTAGAATAAAGATAATTTATGTATTTTTTTAATGATAAAAAATCAATTTTACCTTTTTTAGTAAATGGCGTAATAATAGAAAAGATTGGACCTTTTAATTTATTTTGTATATGTAAATTTTTATTCATGAATTTTTTTAAAAAACTAACTAAAAATCAAACATTCTTTATAGCAGAAATTGGAATAAACCATAACGGCAATATTGATAATGCTTTAAAATTAATACAGTCAGCAAAACTTGCTGGTTGTGATGCAGTAAAATTTCAGAAAAGAACACCAGAAATTGCAACTCCGAAAAGTTCCTGGGATGTAGTGAGAGATACTCCTTGGGGGAAAATGAAATATATTGATTATAAGAAAAAAATTGAGTTTGAAAAAAAAGAATATGATATAATAGATAAATTTTGTAAAAAGATTAATATTCTTTGGACAGCATCATGTTGGGATGCGCCATCAGTAAAATTTATAGAAAAATATAAGGTAAAATTTCACAAAGTTCCGTCAGCATGTATCACTGACATATCTTTATTAAAAGAATTAAAGAAAAGTAAAAAACCTGTAATAATTTCAACTGGCATGAGCACAGAAAAACAAATTAAAAAAGTAGTTAAGTTTTTATCTCAAAAAAATTTATCTATTTTACATTGCAATAGTTCATATCCAGCTCAAAATCATCAATTGAACCTAAGATATATTAAAAAACTACAAAAGATGTTTAGTAAATCAATTGTAGGGTATTCAGGTCATGAAATGAATTTAACATCTTCAGTGGCTGCCGTTGTACTTGGTGCAAAAATTATCGAAAGGCACATAACTTTAGATAGATCAATGTGGGGAACAGATCAGCAAGCTTCTATAGAACCCTTAGGTTTTGCAAGGTTAATCAAAGATGTAAGGGCAGTAGAGAAATCTTTAGGAAAACCTGTAAAAATTGTTTATCCAGAAGAAAAAAAAATTATGGTTAAATTAAGAAAATACATATAGTTAATTGATCTTAAGCTTTAAACAAGCCAACTATTCCACTTTAGTTATTAAAAACTATTAATTACTTTTATTATTTTATTTATCTCACTTGATTTCAAAAGAGGATAATTGGGAATTGAAACAATTTCATTAGAAATTTTTTCAGTAACAGGAAGTTTTGTTTTATTAAATTTTCTAAATGGTTTTTGCAGATGGTTAGGTAATGGATAATGAATGCCTGCATGAATATTTCTTTTTTTCAAATAATTTAAAAAATCATCTCTTCGATTATTTTTAATTCTTAAGACAAAAAGATGAAAAACATGTTTTTTTAATAATGAAATATTTGGTAAAATTAATTTTTTAGATTTAATTTTTTTTAGAAATTTTTTAGCTATTGAGATTCTTTTATTATTAAATTTATCTAAGTGAGCTAATTTAATACTCAATATACCTGCATGTAACTCATCTAGTCTTTTATTTGAACCTTTTTGTGTGCTAAAATTTTTTCTTTTCCAGCCATATTCTCTTAATAGTTTTATTTTTTTATATATTTTATTGTTGTTTGTAGCCACCATCCCTCCATCTCCATATGTTGATAGATTTTTAGTTGGATAAAAACTAAAAGTTGCAAAATCTCCAAAAGTACCTACTTTTCTATTTTTATATTCAGCTCCATGAGCTTGAGCACAGTCTTCGATTAAAGGTATCTTAAATTTTTTCTTAATTTTCAATATTTCTTTTAGATCAACGGGATTACCATAAATATGAACAGCAATAATTGCTTTGGTTTTTTTAGTAATCTTGTTTTCTATTTTTGATACATCAATAGTAAAATCATTTTCATTAATATCTATAAAAACAGGCACCGCACCTACATCTACTATAGCAGCAATAGTTGCAAATGCTGTATGTGATGTTGTTATAATCTCATCTCCTTTTTTTATATTTATTGCTTGTAGGGCTAAGATAATAGCGTCAGTTCCATTTGAAACGCCAACTGAATAATTAACACCTAAATAATCTGAAAAATTTTTTTCAAATTTCTCAACTTCCTTTCCTAAAATGTAAGAGTTACTATTTAAAACTTTTTTTATTTTAGAATCTATTTTTTTTTTTAGGTAAATATACTCTGACCTTGGATTAGCAAAAAAAAGCATCAAATAAAGTTTTTTCTGTGATTTTTTAAGAAATGTTTTTTATCAATATGACAAAACCATTTTATTTGACTTTTTTTTTCTTTTTTAAATATTTCCTTGTAATGGTTCCA
>Ga0181607_10000759_pt1 | contig 28124 bp, 39 predicted proteins | sample 041ome_9_FD_132420 | JGI IMG/M metagenome (GOLD analysis project Ga0181607, IMG submission 132420) | Coastal salt marsh microbial communities from the Groves Creek Marsh, Skidaway Island, Georgia - 041413US metaG (megahit assembly) | ecosystem: Environmental > Aquatic > Marine > Intertidal zone...
GTCAAAACACCTCCCCCCCCTCGCAAGAATTTACACACTACCTCTCTCCATACTCGGCCAAGATTTTTATCTGGACTCGGTCGATAGTGTTTACATTATTTCGTCCATTCCAGTATTTAACCGCGTTAGCCATCTCGGGGAATGTCGACATAGCCTCGGCCAATAATACCAACGGAGAACGATTGGATAACCGGGAGAATAGTTGACACAACTCGATAAGCCCAAGTATTCGAGGAGCGTTGGAGCCATCGAGCCAACAATCCACAACCGAATAAGATATTCCCAACTGATGATTTAAATCTACTTTCGCTAAAGAATATTGTTGGCAATACTTAGCTATCCAATTCCCAAAATCACAATAAAACTCATTCGGAGAGATTATCTCCTTCTTCCTTCCTAGTCGGCCCATCGTCTTTATCCTGTTTATTTATTATTTCGATAATAATACTATAACAGAATATTCCTTTATCATACACCTTCTCGGCTGAGATTTTTTCTATTTGCGAATCATCGTCATAGACTACACCATTCAGCGCGTCACATACCGAGCCAAAATAGTTCTGGACATCTCTCCTCCTCTTGTCTCCTTGAACGGCTTTTAAATGGAGAGAGACCGGCTCGGAGATGGGAGATATATCTAAGGCTGACATAATAGTTAGAGCCTTGAGCCTTAACTCCGTCTCGAAGTCCTTTACTCCTTTATCCTTAACCATTCGATTCCCATAGACTCTCATTCTATTTTTTTTTGAGGGAATTTTCCCTTCTCCGGAGATAATTATCCTCATGTTGTTCGTCTCTTTCGTCTTTTCCAAAGGGACTCGCAAGCCCAATAACGGGCCTCAAGTTTTCCAGCTGGATCGGTATCACATCTCATTCGAGCCCTAAAGTTTTCATTGGCCTTCGCTGAATAGTTATGCTTATAGCCAACGGCTCCGAACTTGATAAGTTTTTGTTTCTTACCTTCACAAGCTAAGACAACTCTCTTTTTTTCTCCGAATCCCGGCTCTCCTCTCTTGAGCGGCCGCGGCTTATTACAAGTCATTTTTGATTTATCTATAGCCATATTATCTCCTCGTCACTCGTTTTCTAAGTCTATTGGAACGCGTTGGTTTATCCATCTGGACTCGGGCCTCAAAGGGAGACTCGTAAACGTCGCCTTCGTAATCGCTCGCTTGGCGAATCTCGGTTCTTTTGGCCGTCTTATTTGTTTTCATCGCGGCCAATACTTGAGCGATGATGGCCGGAGGAGGAACCATTAAATTCCCCATTGGGTCTTTTACTTTGTTGATTGGGGAGCCATCTATCTCCAGCCGTCCAAGACTTTCGAGGCGAATGGCTACGGCCGTCGCTTGGTCTTTCTCCATTCCAAAGCGAGACATAAACTCCGGAATCGCTCTCTCTATTCTTTGATTTCCGGCTCTGGAATCTATAATGATTTTTTGAGGCTTGGCCATAATTACTCCTAAACATATCCTCACAATCACAAGGAGAACATTCGCATATATCACATATCATAACTTATCATTTTTTAAAATAGTCTGTTTTAAACAATCGAGAACTAAAGAGTTATAGTCGATATTCGTCATATCTGAGAGACATTCCAAAATCCAAGCCCAATCCTCGAGCTTAATCTTTACTTCTCCGGTCAACATTCTATAGAGGCTCCGGATTCCGATTCCGGAATAATCGCTTAAGTTTTGTTTTGAGATGGAATATTTATCTAGATATTCTTGAACCCAATCTCCAAAAGTCATAAAATCTCCATTGGGATAAAGTGGGATAAAAATGGGATAACCGACCTCTCTTTTATATCCGTTTTATCGAGCCTTCGTTTGTTTTGTATAGTTTATTTTGTATATTTCCAATTTTAAAAACTATATACTCTTAAATATATAACCTAAAAAGTTTTTTATATACATATTATATAATTTAGTATATAATACTATAAGAATCCTCCGAGTTTATGGGAGACTTAGAGAATTTTACTATCCCACTTTTATCCCACTTTATCCCACCTTTATCCCATATTTATCCCACCTTTATCCCACCTTTGGAGACAATATTCTATGAATAAGACCTTTATAGACGTAATAAACACTCTTTTAAGAGGCATAAAAAGCGATACTCCCATAGACCCTATCGAGGCCGCTGAGCGATTCTCCGAGATGGTCTCTCGGTTAGATTGTGAGTTCCATCATATCCAAGGCTCCGGATATGTTTATCACGATCAAAACTTAGAGATTATTGTCCTCTGGAGAGATGATGGAGTATATTTTAAAGACCATCAACTCAATATTCGAACCCTTCCCATAATCCAAATGGCTTTAACGATTATCTCCGACTTGGATAACGAATATTTTAATTATGAGGAATCGGAGGAAGAGAGCTCCTCGGATACTGAAGATATATGGCTCTAAAATAAAAAAGGACTCCAATCGGAGTCCCTTTAATCCCTTTGTCTCTTGGATGAGAGTTATCTAAAGAATAACTTTCCTCCGCGAGTAATTTGTTCGAATTTCAAGTCGCGGCATATCTTAGAAATTCGTCTTGCGTTTCCCGAGTGCCTATGGGCTATAGGTAAATCCAATTCTTCCATAATCTCGGCCGTTGTCGCTCCGTTTCGTTTGGTTATGGCCTCGATTATTCCTTGACTCCAAGGATCGTCCACTAAGAACGATTTTTGATAGACTTTTAACTCCTCCTCCAAATCTCGAATAGAGCCATCATCCATCTCCAGCGAGGAAGGGAGCCACCACTCCTCTCCAGCTTTAAAGTGGTGAACGGCCTCGGCCCATATTTGATCCCGGTTATCTAATATATATTTTAAATCAATCTTATCCATAATCTTGAAAATCCAAAACCTACGCTCCGGGCCATCGTCCAAGAATTGATAATCGTTTGTAGTTCCCACAAAACAAGTCAACCGCTTTCTCAATAATGGCATTTTTCCGTAACTCGGCCGATAAATATCCTCGGACGTAGTTAAAAATTGCTTTGCCAAGTTAGCCGATTTTCCTTGTAAATCTTTTAGTTCGGCCATCTCCCATATCCATGCTCCGGCTTGATGGATTTTCTCTAACGAGTCTTTGTGGCCGATTGGCATATCCGAGCGCGAGAACCATTCTCCTCCCAAAATCTCAAACGTGACGGACTTTCCACAACCTTTCGGGCCTACCAAAATCGGCATAGTATGAACCATCGAGCCTCGATTATAGACTCTTGAGACCATCGAGATAAAAGTCATGGCCGACATATATTGAATTAACAATCGAGTCGAATCCGTTGTCTCAGCCTTCCAAACCTTCTCGGCTATCTCAGCGATTCGCCTCTCTCCATCCCACTCCAGCGATTCCAAATAGTTTAAAACTGGAGTAAATGGCCGGAGATGGCTAACTCGGAGGATAGCTCCCTCAATCATATTATTAGAGACCTTAAACCGATAACGCTCCTCCAAATCTAACCCGATTGTCTCATAATCTACAGTCTCAACCATTCTCCCATTCAATAAGATTCTATCCGCTGACTCCCAATAACAAAGGCTCGAATATTTGGGGTCTACTTCCAAAATCAGATTTACATTTGAGCGATTATTCCTTGGATAAATCGGAGCGGTTAAATTTCCATCCTTATCATACTTCCGAACGTGAGATAAACGAGCCCAAGTTCCCATATCGGCTCCCTCTGGAGGCTCCTCGAACCTATCCAAACCGGCTCGCTCTACTTCCTCGTCAACGATGGCGATTCCCAATTCTCTAGCTAAGTCGATTAACTTCATTTTTTGTTCTTTCGATGTCATAATAAATCCTCTATACTTCCATACCAACTACATTTATTTTTTCTTGTGCAAGTTGCCCAAAATGTCGAATTCGGAACATTTAAATCTATTGTAAAATATACCGATTGTTCTCCGCATTGAGGACAATTTATTTTATGGACATAGGAGCCCATAATCACTCCTCCCGATTGATAAGCTATCTTTTGACGAACGGAATATTCTCTCAGCAAGTCATTATATTTCCTCGGAGCGTCTTTGGCCGGAGGAGTCCATTTTTTATCCTCCTTCTTTGGGAGTTTTATATCTTTGTAATAAAGCGACAATGGAGCTCCGATAAAATAATAAGTCTGAAGGAGATTATATGGAGACATAAAATGGCTTTTATCGGTTATATCGCTCATCGGATAAGCGAATCTAAAATAGACTCTCGCTATATCTTTTAAAGCCTTTAAATCCGGCTCTCCAACTCCTACCACGTCATTCCAAAGTCTTAAACCGGCTCTCCAACCCTTTTCCCAATCCTCGGCCTTTATTGGCTCATACAATGGCAAAATAAGACGATACTTGGGAGTAGTTATTGAATGGCTCATGCTGGAATGCGCGAAAACAGTCATTCCCGATTGAGCGAATAATCTCCACGTCTCAATATTCGTTAATCCATCGTCTATATCAAACACAAGACAAGAGATGGAGACGGCATGCGCCATTGAACGCGAGCCGTTAAAGGTAGTTGGAGACCATAAAGGCAAATCTAATTTAGCCTTCTCTCCATTGGAGACGGCCGTTAAAAGACCTCTCCGTAATTCGTCTACAGAACCCTCGAAATTCTTTGGATTCTTTTGGCGAATGTTATCAAATAATGATATATTGTATTTAATCATTGATACTCCAGTGATAGCATTAGAATAATCTTAAAAGCCGAGAACTCTACTCCGATTGGGTCTCGGCTTTTATTTTGTTTTACATATATTTGTTAATCTCTAACAATACTTGAGATAACTCTCGGCCGGAGATGTCGCTAACAATTCGAGCGATTTTAAATAGATTCCGGCTATCTGGAATTCCATTATTATTACACCAATTCGAGATAGTCACTCTTGAGACCTTCAAATAATCTCCCATTTTTGCTTGAGTCAAATCATATCTCGTAATTTGTTTAGAGAACCATTGGCCGAATTGGTCTCCTCTCCCTTGGAATTCATCGTATTTCTGAATAACCCAATTCTCGGCCGCCAAATCAGAATAGAACTCCGAGCTATAAACCTCATTATTCCACTCTATAACTCCTTTGGACTTCCAACACGTTTGATAACTATCCCAATAAGTCGAGACGGCTCCAATATTGCGGCCATTGAATTTCACGTCATTAACTCTATTTTGAGACTTGGCCTTAACTCGGCCCGATTGTCTCTCCATATCCCTTCCAGTCTTATTTAATCTCATTTTAATAACTCCTCAATCTTGGACATAGTCTCCAAAACTCTAAATATTCCGTTTGTTGTATAGATAACGATTGTCTCCTCTTTGAGCCATTTATCCCACTCTGGAATAATGGCCGTTATGCATGATTTATTTAACATTATGGAGAACTCATAATAATCCGAGACATCTCCTTTACTTCCACAAAAATAACTAGTTAATTTAATAAACATATTCTCTCCGATTAAAGATGGAGGCCGATTGGCCTCCGGTTAGTATTATCCTTCTTGGACTATTTCAAAATATTCTATAGATTCACTATTAAAAGCGATTTTATCTAATGTCTCGATTGTATAAGGGAACCACTTTTTCTCCCCATCATAAAAGTAAACAATTACGATTTTCATTAAACACCCCCTACCATTAAAACAGCTACAAAACTCAAGGCCTTTAAAAAAGAGTAAACTCCAGCAATAAAGACAACTATATAAACATTATTTTTCATTTTCATTCTCCGATTAAAGATGGAGGCCTATTGGCCTCCGGTTAGTTATTTTCAAATTATACTTTTCGACTTGCTCTCAAAATTGGACACATAGAATATTTCCCTGTAGGATATACAAATTCGTCATCCGGTGAAGTTTTGATTCTACAGCTAACTTTTTCACCATTGTTAATTTCAGTCAAGTAAACAGTTTTTTCAGTTCTTTTTGTCACTTTATAGAAAGAAAACAAATTAGAATCTCCGGGCCAAATCATTTTATAAGTTTTATTGATTTCAAATTTAGTCATTTTTATTTCTCCGATTATTTATCCTTCATTGGATATATTATTATTATAAACAGTTCTTTACACTATGTCAATAACTATTTAATAAAATAATGAAAAAAAATGATTGAGGACATTAAAAGACCGCTAAACTCGGAGCCGTTTAGAATAGATTAAACTCCCATAAAAGAGGAGTTTTTATGAATACTATCTACCCAATTCATTTTGTGGACATCGAGACAACTCACCTCCGGCCGGAGATGGGAGAGATAATCGAGATAGCCATTTTAACCAGTAAAGACGGAGGATTAACTATAGACTCCGTATTCGAGACAAAGATAAAGCCGGCCCATCTTGAAAAGGCCGACCCCAAGGCTCTCGAAGTAAACAACTATAAAGAGAGCGAATGGCATTCCGCTCCGACTTGGGAGGAGATGGCTCCAAAGATTCACAATATTCTTTATTATGGTATTGTGGCCGGCCATAATGTTTTTTTTGATTGGAGTTGGCTCGATTACCACTTGAGGAGGACTATTGGCAAAGGAATATCATATCTAAAACTCGATACTCAAGCTCTAGTTTGGGAACATCTAAACACTAAGTCGGCCTCTCTTAAATCTATCCGGAATCTTTATGGCTGGAGTCACGATGGAGCCCACTCCGCTCTAAAAGACATCGAGGACACTCACAAATTATTTAAAACTCTTGTTTATCCAGATAGACCCATAAAACAGACTCTCCAGAATAAGATAAAACGAGCCCAAAATCACGACTTGAATATTATTGGGTTAACTTTGGAGGAGGCCCGAGAATTATTGGCCGCTCTTGGCTCTTAGTCTTTGAGCCGCTTTTATGGCCATAAGTTGTCTCATAGCGTCTCTTTTACGTCTATGAATAGTTGGAGTATTTTGGACTTGATAACCGCCTTGAACTCTTAATATAGGCATTATGAGACCCTTTGAAAACGTGCTTTTATATCCGATACAATTTCTTGAATTTGCTCTATCTTTTGTTCGAGAATGGTTAATCGCTTATCGAATTCGTGTAGTTCTTTAACCATAGACTCTCGGATAACTTCCTCTTTCTTTTGGTAGTCGGAGATAACCTTCTCGTATTTATCACGAATCATTAACTCTCTTTCTTCGAGTTTTTGTTCTCTTTCATCAGCACGAACTTTTAATTCCTTATTCTGAAAATATAGGAATGCCGCGAATGCGAGATTGGCTCCTCCGTTTATGAGGAGATTTAGAGCTTCTTCTTCCATCATAACGAATTACAAGTCCTTAATAATCGGCTCGATTTTTTTTGGAAGATCGAGGAGATTGTCGATAATAATCTCTTGACGTTCTTTGGCCGTAATCTTAGAGCCGCCATCGCTATCCTCGTCTTTTGCCTCGATGATGTCCTCAACGATATTCCAGATAATCGGCTGAATGGCCTTTAAAATCTCGGCCACAAGTTTAATTTTTTTCCAATCCATAATAAATCTCCCTATTGAGTCATATCTAAATATTTTTTTATACCATGAGCCAAAGCAATTCCCACCATCTCGAGCCCTTCCTCGTTTAATAAATCTACGTGGGCCGGAGAGTCGATAAAGAATGGCTCAAAACAAATCGCCACCGGAGCATTCACTCCCTTTATACAATAATAAGCGTTTTTCGTCCAATCATTCGGATTCGCTGGAATGGCCTTGGTTTTACTTGGGGAGGAGAATATATTCTCCATCCAGCGAGCCATAAAATGATTGATTGAGGAGGCCAACGTTAAACCTTTTGAGGAACGATAATCATAAAAACTCGCGCAATAATCACCCTTTCCAGCGTTGATATGGGCCGAGATATAAACCGCTTTATCATATCCTCTCGAATATTCGTTTACTCGTTTATGCCGTTCTGCATAGGTTCCATCGGAGATTAAAACGACTGTTATTCCCATCTCTCTTAACTTCCACTCCGCAAAATGGAGATATAAGGAGGTTAAATGGGCCTCAATCGCTCCATTATAGGCCGCTCCTTGAGAATCGAAGTTTTTTGGATTCCCGAGATGTTGTCTATCTAAAAATACTATATTGCTCATAATGTCACTTTATCATATTTTTTAAAATGGGTTTATGTCGGTTAATGTCATTGTCTCATAATAGGATTATTCTCGAATGCCATAGTCCAACTCCAGCCGGAGCCATTAAAAGTCTTGGACATAATAATCATTTTTTGAGATACCAGATAAAGATAATCGGCTTGAGCCGTCACAATGTCTCCAACCTCTAGCCACCCCATCTCGAGAGAGGACTCAAGATTTATTAAATAAGTCGGGAATGCATTGGCTCGAACTTTATCTATCGCCACTTTTTGAGCTGTAGTTCTATCGTAAATATAGGAGGCCTCCTCCGTTTGAGGTTTGGTTCCGAATCTATTGATAGAGGTTATCGAATAATCAGATAGAATATCATAGGTCTCAGTCTCGATATTCGTCACTCTTATTTGAGAGGAGAATCCTTGGTCATATCCTCTCTTCGCCCATTTTAAAGTATATCTATTAACTATATCGGCCGTTGTCTTTTGAGTCTCAATGGCTCCAACTTGGATAAATGGTTTATTATCTCCAATCTCGATATTCGCTCTTGAGGCCACTTCTCCAAGAGCCCACAACTCCAATAGAACCGGCCGGAGTCCCTTTGGGCCCATTCGGATAGAGATTGGAAGGAATGGGAGGATATTCCCTTGCAACCACTCAAAAGCCGAGACTCCATCGTCATTTATATAACCACTGAAATTATATTGATTGAGGAAGGGAGAGAGGCCGGCCCACGAATCATCGTCTACATTTTGGCCGCTCCGAGATAAGGCCCATCGACATAAATCTCCAGCTTTAGAGAGATAGCCTTCTCCATAGGGATTCTCGATTCCTCCTCCTCCAGTCACATAAAACCACCAAGAGCGAGAGTCTCCAGAGCCACTATAATTCGGCATGGCTACATTATCGGAGGTTTTTAATTCGATATAGCTATAAAAATTTCCTCGGCCATCGGTATCCGTTAAAACAGTTTTCGAGGCCGATTTAAAGTTATCGTCTTGTATTGTAGCACTTGAGGCCGTTATTATCCCATCGGATAACATCATTCTACAATCATCGTGACTATCGTAGCGATGAACACAATAGGCCGGAGCTCCAAATATGCTCTTAGTCGAGCCGGCCGTCACAAATATTTGTCCTCCTCCATCTCCAATCAAAATCGGATAAGGCTTTCCGTCACTTGTATCTAAATCTCTATGATGGAATCTATCGTCTATATATTTATTTGAGTCCAATAATAATCTATCCGAGTCGTATGGAATAGCCTCGATGGAGATGGCGACAATTCCCTCTATCTCGTTTGGGTCTCCAAATGTCGGCTCTTGAATTTGGCCACGATATAAAATAACTCTCTCCTCATAGGATACGAGAGACCGGCCATATTTTGTCAAGACATAAAAAAACTCAGCGTTTAAACCTTCCAAGGAGTCTCCTTGGGCCCATCTCTCCAAAAGGTTTATATCGTCCATTTTGAGATTCATCATAACAACATTCGATTCTATCTCCGTTGAGGAGAATTCTATCGACTCCGTAAAATCAAATTCCAGAATACCGGGATTAAAATTATAGACGATATTCTCCGAGGAGAGTTGGAGAGACTCGGTCGAATATCTATGAGTTCGGCCTCCCCAATCAAATTCGACACAAAAGACTATCTCAGAGCCTCCGAATTCCTTTTGAGTAAACATCTATCTAACCTCTCTTAAAATCATCGTTGAGATTCTAAAGACTTCTCCTCGATTTTCGCTCTCCAGCTCATCTCCGATAACATGGTCTATGTTTATCTCGGTTCCCAAAGTCCCTAGAATATGATTGTGATAACGATTATAGACTAGATGAGAGGAGGATAAAGTCTCTATTCTTGGGAGATAGACGATGGCCTCAACGGAGCCCGATATATAACTTACTAAACCCATCATCGAGGACGGAGCCGAGCCGAATGCCGCTATTGGAGAGCCACTAAAGAGATTGTAATAACTCGGATTGGCTGAATCTTCGTTTAACTGACTTGTATCTACTCCATCCGTCCAAGATAAGCGAATCAACCGGCCGGAATTCCCTCTCCTCGATGAGAATAGAGTTCCGTTATTTTGTTGATTCTCGATAACATTGGCCTCGAAGGATATGGAGCGGCCTCTCCCATATTGAGGAGACGCAATAACCACGAATCCCATAACCATCGTTCCGATAGTAAAATAGCCCTCTTGGGTCTTTTGGGAGTTAACGATTATCCGGACTCCAGCGAACTCACTCTCATCTATTAAAACAGTACAAGAGGAAGGAATCAGATAGGCCGTTCCGGAGGTTGGGTCTCCACTTTGAACCCCTTTTAAATGAATATAAGCTCGTTTGGAGGACGTTGAGCCGAGGACTCCATCTCCGGAGGACTCGATTCTCCTTTGGACTACATTCCCGAGACCATCATCTAAAAGAATATTCCAATCTTGGCATTCGTTTAAATGGAGATAAGGCCCACTCGGAGCCGTTGACACGAGAGCCGCTCCCAATCTCGAGAACGCGAACCCTCCTCCGATTGTATTGTCTACATTGGCGACACCTTTCCAGCCACTCCCGGCATTATATATTTGCACTTCGAATGATTTAAAGTTTATCCCTGTTAAATGGATTCCCATCCCTTCGGAGGATATATGAGTATTCGCGGTTCCTTGGAGAGTTGTATCCATCATGAAAGCCAACGTTTGAGACGAGATGGCCGTCAAGTCGGGATCGGCCACTTTATCACTTCTCCAACCTATCTCCGGAGATGGAGAGACGCTATGGAGAATTCGCTCGATTGGGGAACCATATTGAGGTTCGATGGAATATAAATCTCCCTCTCTAGCCGGCCCATCTATCGAGGAGATGGAGAGGCCGTCTTTAACTTGACTCCAGAACCCTTTTGAGGAATATTGTTTTGGAGTTATTTGGCCGTCTACCCACTTTAGACCGGCCTTCGAGCCGATAGAATAAGAGAAGAATTGATAATCTACTTCTCGCGTTCCTCCGTTGGAAGTTGGAATTCCCCAATAAATCGACTGAGTAATATTCGCGGCCGTTGTCAAAGTTGCACTCATCGAGAACCATTGGCGAGGGGAGGAGCCATCGCAATAATAGATAACTAACGCTCCATTAGAATTATCAAAGTGAACCAATAACTCTAACGGATTGAGATTGGCATTTATGGCCGAGACAATAGGAGAGGAATAACCGAGATGGACGTCATAGACATAAATAGAAGGCCCATTTAAAACTATCTCGAAGTGATATGTCACGATAGCCGAGGTTTGAGGCTGAATCTCTACTCCAAAAGCGATACCACGAGAGGAGGAGCCCCCGGAGATGTCTTTTATTTTGGTATGGAGTATAATTCCATTTGTTTTATCGGTTATCGAGTTTGAATATTCTATCGTATCACTACCAGAGGCCGAAAGATAAAGAGAATCTCCTCGGAGAGTCTCAGTCGGAGAGCCTCCGGCCGTCTTAGCCCATACCGAACCCACGCTTGGCAAATCAAAAGGAGAATAGTCCTTTGTATTATAGGCCCATTGATTATCGTTGGGATATGGCTGGAGTTTTGGATATTGCTGAGTTCCGTATCCTCCCAAAGTTGAGACGAGGAGAGAGTCTTTAAAAGAGTTCGTTCCGGCCGAGCTCCAGTTATGGAATAATAAATTCTCACCTTGGCCAGCGATACCGACAATATTCTGAATTCCTCCGGAGGTTCCAAACGTCAACGCTCGAGAGTTGTTAAAAGTAGTTGTATCGCTCCAAAAATACCATTTATAGCCATACTCCGAGACACCGGCTCCCGATAGGTCGGAATATCCGCCATAAACGATATATTTATTGACATTGACAACATAAAGATATATCCGGCCATCGGTATCTATAAACATTGTCTTATCTCCACCAATAAGACGAGAGCCTCCTCCTCCAGTTGCAAAGGTTCCGGAGATGTTTTGAGGAGCGATTATAGCCGATTTTGCGAAAATACTATCAAAAGCATTCCCAATGTTTAAGACCTTGAGAGAATCGGTTGAGTTGATATAACTCGCTATAAAAATATCATTCCAGACCACCAAATCGGGCATATAAAACCGAGTCGAGGAGGAGGAAGTCGCTATCTCTTGAAAGGATAAGCCTCTATTTGAGGAGGCATATTGGATAACATAAGATTGATTAGAAGAACTTGTATCGTGAGAATCTAGGGAGGCCAATAATAAAACTTGATGAGAGTTGGCCGCTACAGTTATCTTTTGAAGGAGGTTCCCCGGATTACCCGAACCAAAAGTCGAGGACACGTCTATATCATCCAATAGACATCGAGACGAGACCTCGCTCCAACTATCTCCCTCGTCAATGCTTCGATAACAAAAGATATTCGCCTTTTCTTTATTATCGTCTATAACCCAAAAATATAATAAAATTGAGCCGTCATTCATTAAACATAAAGCCGGGAATCGTTTATTCGAGACGAGTCCGGATATGTCTACAGTATTTACAATAACACTCGAATAATTCCCATCTTTGCTTATTTTGGAGACGATAATCTTATTCTCCGTTATATTTGTAAACTCTACAGCTATTAAAACATCTCCGGAGTCTAGTCGAATTGAATCTCTCGGATAATAGTTTTGATTTATTCCACTCGTCTCTAACAAGTTTATATCATAGAGTTTATTGGGAGTCTCCACTCCATAATAATTCAAATCGTTTTCATACTTCCAAGCGAATCCGGCTCCGTCTTGGATATGGCCTCTCCGAATGGTCTTTATGTCTATAGATTGAGATTGAGGCCCTTTGGCCACAAGTTTAAGACTGGAGACATTTTGAGCCAATGGAACTCCGGCTAACTCTCCATTTTGAGTCAAGGAGGATTCGTTCGCCCAAAAGTTTTCAGCCGTAAATCTAAAAGGAGCCAAAAATCCTCGAATTATATTTGGTGTTAAATCGGCCATCAATACACTCCAGAACCAACTCTCCGAGAGGTTCTTTTATTAACTACTCTCGAATATCGGTCTATATGTTTAAAAGGTTGGATTATTATTGGTTTATTATTCATATTTTGGCCATTTTGCAAGGCTCTAACACCTTCCTCGCCTCCGATTCTTTGAACTGTCGACCGGTCTAAAATGGCCTCTCCCTTTAAGAGATTGGCCCGAACCATATCCGGAGCCGAATCGGTTGAGTTGCCCACCATACCTCCAACGTCAAATTTAGGAGGAGACTCGCTCTTAATGGCGGCTAATTGGAATCCTGTTTGAGCCGCTGATAATCCAGCCATAACAAGACCGGCCGGAATACCATAGTCAGCGATAGCGCGAGCGGCCGCTATAGCACCTTGGAATATTACCTCCGAGACGGCTAACGCTTGACGAGCTTTAAAACTCTTTAATTCTCTCTCGTTTATTTGTTGATTATATTTGGCCTCTATTTGTTCTTTTAATCGAGCCGATTCCTCTTTAGAGATAACCTCGGAGGCCTCTCTCTTATCTATAGCCTCTATCTCCGCGTCCATTTTATCTTGTATACTGGAGATTTCAGCGTTATTTTTTGCCTCGACCGCGTCCACAATAGAGCCATATAAATCGAATATTCGAGAATTGAATTCCTCAAATAAACCAAAGTTCTCCATATAACTCGCTCGAATAGCCTCTTGAGCCGATAACTCGGCCTCTTTTTGTTCATCTATTTGTTCAAGTCGGAGATTATTTAACTCGGTATATTCGGCCAATCTTTGAGAGACATATTGGCCCTCCATCGAGTCTATTTCATTCGTTAAAAATAGAATATTTCCTTTTAACTCAGCGATTCGCTCAAAATCTTTTATTTGTTGTTCGGTTAAATCTCCGGAGTCTTGGTTTACTCCTTCATTTTGAGCCTCGAGGAGTCTTAACTCCTCCTCTCTACTCTCTTTAATGGTCTCCAAATGCATTATATGAGATCGGAGCTCTTGGCCAATCTCTTTTATTTTGTCTTTTTGGAGCTCGTATTTATCAAGGAGACTCTCATTAACAAAAGAGTTAGACTTTTCCCAAAGTCCAAAAGACTTCTCCATTAAGTCTCCGGTCTCATCGAATAAGTCGGACGTTGTCTCCTCTAATGTTTTCATTTCCTCATTAAGATTTGAGACGCTTTCAATGGCCGAGATTGTAGCCTCCTCAACATCGGCCATAACCTTCGGAGCCGTCGAGGAGGAGGATAGTTCGTTAAATCTATCCACTTCGGCCGAGGCTCGAGAGAATATATCTCCGAGATTGTAAACGCTTTGTTTAGTCTCCTCGCTTTGAGTTTGCATTAACTCTAAGGCTTGAGCTGTTTTTCCTTCAAACATCAGCATGGAGGCCGCGCCAATCGTGAAAACACTCTCGAACCCTTCTCCAACTACTCTCATTATATCTTGAGCGATACTCCCAAAATAAATCATTAAGTCGGAGGCTCCTTGTATAGCGGCATTTAATGAATTGGGGCCGGCTATCGAATTGATTGTCTTTTGCATAGTCCCATCAAAAACAGTTCCAAATTCGGCCATTTTACGCTGAAAATCTCCCATAGAGCCTATCGCTGATTCGTTTATAGCGATACCGAATTCACGCGCTAGAGTCGTCATTCCTTCGAGATTGTCTAAGGCTCCAGATTGTATTAAAGCCGGCCCCGATTGTCGGCCGAATAACTGCATGGCCAAAGCGTTTCTCTCGGTTAAATTCTCCATCGAGGAGAGAGCCTTTATCGAGTCCAAGAATACCGAGTTAGAGTCTCTTAACTCTCCATTCGAATCTTTTATGGATACTCCTAATTGGCCGAATGTCATTTGGAGATTTTTTGAGCCTCGAGCCGCGTCAAGAATGGAGCCTTGGAATTTGATTAAACCTCCCTCAAGATTCGCAAAGGCTAGACCAGAACCCTCGGCCGCCAATCGTAGTCCGGCCAAAGTCTCAACGGCTATTCCGGTCTTTGTGGACGCGTCTACTAACTCATTCGTCAAGTCAGCGAATTTTTGAGATAAAGCGATAACTCCAGCAATAGCGGCCGAGGCCGAGGCTCCCACTATTGCGAACGATTTTCCAATAGTTTTCATTTTAGAGGAGATATTCTTTGAGGTTTTCTCAGCCGAGGACTCCATCTTTTTAAAGTTCTTGTCTATCTCTTGAGCTGCTTTATTGGCTTGAGCGTCCGTTATGTTTGGGATTCGCTTTAAAGCCTTCTCGAGCCCTTCAGTCGAGGCCGTATAATTTATCGAGACACTCTTGTTAACGTCAGCCATTTTTATTTCTCCTCTCAATCAAAATATAATATATCACACAATAGATAACTATGAGCCACTTTAACCAAAACGAGACTCGCATTATATCTTTCTCAAGTTCTTTACTGTTTGGATGGCTATCTCTTGTAAGATTTTGTCAACTCGTTTCCTCGCTGGAGTCCATAAAACTTTATCCGCCAATCTTTGTCCTTCGCGGAGATTCGTTGAGGACTCTCGGCCGATTTTAATAGCCCACGCATATTCGGCCGTATTCTCTACAAAAGCCTGTATAGTGTAAGGAGGAATAATCCGGAGGCCGGTCGAATGTTTATACTTTGAGCCTTTACTCTCTCCATATTTTTTCTGACGAACAAGCCATTTATCCTCGGAGTCCTTGGCTAACTTCTCCGTCTCTTGCTCCAAAATGGAGATAATAGTCGGCTCAGCTTGGCGAATAGTCTTTAAGATTAAATCCTTTTGGATTCCATCTATCTCTATCGAGCCGCGGCCCTTACCATATTTTAACTTAGTCATTCTCTCTCCATTTTTGCAACTTGGCCATTTTTGCCGAATGGTCTTTGCGCTCTTTGTCCTTTTTGGACTCGTTAGACATAATCCAATCAACATAAACGCGAGTCTTTAAATCTTTATCCAAGGACTCGAACCAAGTTGGCTCCTTATTCCAAAATCGAGAGATAGCGAATCCGGCTCGCTCTAAATCTCCGGATTTTGTGGTTCTGTAAAATTTTCTGTTTCTGAGACCTCTTGGCTCGATGGAAGTTTATCGGCCATCTCATAAAGACAAATCATTCCAGATTCCAAAATTTGAGCGACTGGAACTCCGGCTCCCAAAAGGACATTTAAACAAGACGAGCCATATTCCACAATATTCGTCAAATGTCTTTTTTTGGGTAGTCTATCGTCTTGACAACATAGACAAATAGCCATAGCGCAAATTCGACCCAATTCCGAGCGGTTATTATTGTCACTCCACAAGGAGACCAAATCAAAACAAGTCGAGAGAGATGGAACTTGGACTCCCATCTCCCCGAATTTATTTATAGTTATCTTTTTCATATTATTTCCCTTTGTTTAAGATAATCTAGGTTTGAGAATAAGTGACACCACCATAACACTCGCCCGAGACTTCGATTGTATTTCCATCGGATCCCTCGGTTAAGTTAGTGACTTCTAAATATACTTTTGCATAAGTAGCTGTATAAATCTTACCAGAACCAACGCCACTCGTATCGACCGCGAATTTAACAGTTTGGAGGAATTGTTCGTATCCATCGCCACCCGTTGAGGCCAACGGAGAGGCCGTATTAAAACCACGATTATAGATTCTATCCATAATGTTATCGGCCGTTGTATCAGTCAATGAACGCATGTGGACTGAGAAGGACAAGTTAATAACTGGATCGTCACCTTTACGAAGGCCCACGATGGCTCCTCGGTCTCGGATTACTACTCGGTCGGCTCCCGGCTCGGACGCTGAAAAGTCGCCAACTTCAAAAGATACAGTATAAGAAGATAACGCATTATCCTCGATAGTTATGGTTCCGTCGCGTCTCGTAGCGACTACACTTGAATCGGCCATATCGCCTCCTATTGATTAAGTTAAATAAAGATAGTGTAAAACTGAAAAATTTAGAGTAAAAGTGAGCCACTCTCCAGAATCGGAGAGCTCGTTATCTAGGCCCATAAAACGAATTTGTAAATCATCATGTAAAGGAGCCGAGCGAATTGTCAAGGCCTCTATAACCTCTTGAGCTACATCGAGAGATTCGTCATAACTATCGAGTTGGTCTTTGGGTCTTACTCGATAAATAAACCGAACTAAAATCTCCGATTGAGACATAACTCCAACTCCTCTCCGTTGTCTATCGTCATCTCTTGATTCTACTCGGCCAACGCCAATCGAGAATAGTTTATGAGAGACTGTATTTGGGGAGCGGCCATATCCATCGAATGGATTCCGAGATTCGTGAAAGCCATCCAAGGAGGAGACTTTATCGGCAAATCTTGAACGAATGGCTGAGAGATTAACGGCTGACATAGACTATAATCTCCTATACCAGATAGGAGGAGCCGAAGTGTAAATAACTCCGAGATTCGCTCTCCGTCTATTTTTATCGTCTACCTTCCCATCTTGATTTAAATCATATTGGAAGTTAAGCCGCTTAAAATCGAATTCGAATTGTTTTCTATGCTCTCTCGCTAAGTCCAGATAGCGACCCTCTCCCAATCCGGAGGAGTCCATATCTTTAAAGATGAGATAAAAAGTTAGATTTTTATGGCAAGCTCTAAGACTTTGAGGAGACATAATCAAATATTCTATATTCCCCAAGTCTCGGATTCGCTGGATAAGTTGAACCCAAGCTTCGTCTATATAGGTTTGATAACTTGAGCCGAGACTCGATGGACGAATAGAGGCTAAGTCGGAATATTCCGCCTCTAAGTCCAAATCGGAGATAACCGGATAAAGAGCCGAGCGAGCGATAGCCGTTGGCTTTTTAAAGGTATAAACCGAGCCGGAGATAGTTAACTCCCATTCTTGCATATAGCCATCTCCGAGAGCCAAAGAGGAAGGAACCTCGCTCGGAGAGATAGAATAAGTCGCTACATTGGCCACAATAGAGACGGCCGTTCGAGCGATTACCTCCTCCCCATTGGGATCGGTTAAGCGAAAATAGGCCGAAGTCGGAGAGACTAAAGCATTATCTCTATAGATTGGTAAATCTACAGTAGCCGAGCGAGTTCTCTCCAGAACTTCATGTATCCTAATTCGAGGACTATATAATCGTTGAGTCGCCATTTTATCTCTTTATCTTAGAATGAATGCCAGTCGGAGCCATCACTCACAATCCAAGCCGAACCACCGGCCGCAATAGTGACAACTGTAGCCGCGGCCACGTCTTTAACCACAAGAGCATTCGTGGAACCTGTATTTTTAATATGATATACTCGGCCATTTTTCTCGGCTGGAAGATTTATATCTCTATCGGCTAAGCCTCCATCAATAAACAAGAACAATGAGCTCTTATCGTCTAAATCTACGTCTCCCGATACTGTAGCCGCCTCGATACCACCCTCTAACAAGAGAGGACGGGGAATTTTAAAGAATGGTTTACCATTATAGGCCATAATGCCTCCTTACTTTTGTTTTTTGTTATCAATACGTTGTGCTCGTTTTACCAACTCGGCTCGAATGGTCTCTTTGGAGACATCTTTCCCGGCTTGGCGATTTTCGATATATAATTTTTGAGTTAATCTCTCGACTTGGTCTCTAGTTGGCATTAGACTTCTCCTTTTTGGTCTTTTTGGTCTTGGTCTCGGTCTCGCCATTGTAGGCCGCTAACATTCGAGTTCTGAGAGAATACAACTCGTCTAATTCTTTCTTTACTTCCGGAACATGCTGGAATTTGATTTTTCGGTCTATCTTTCTATCCAATAATGCTCTTTTCGCCTCGATAACTTCAATCTCCGGAGCGTCAATAACTCCAGTCTCGATTAACGATAATCTCCATTTGTTAAACTCGGTCTCATTGAGGTTCCAGAATACTTTATTCCCGATAATCTTTGGAACGTCCCATATTAAACGATAATGATAACCGCCAAATTTAGTCTCGTATCGAGTCAAATAACCGAATTCTCTAGGGAGAACTAAAATCCCCTTATCCTCTAACCTCATTCGGGCCAAAGTAGAATCGGGGCCTTGTCTTGTCTCCTCAACGCCATTAACTCCAGCCATCTCGTAAAGTTCCCCAAATGAAGGGAGCCATATCCACTCTCCCTCTAACTCTACCAATTCCCAAGAAAATGGAGAATGTAATAGATAGAATGGAGCGTTGGCCACGATGGGCAATTTAGGAGCCTCGTCTCGATTTTGTTTACCTGTCCACGATGTCGGAGTAAAAGTTTGATTCATAATATTTTTTCCCTTTGTTTTTTTGTTTAAAGATTATCCCCACTCTCCAAAAGGAGAGGAAGGGGATAAAAGGAGAGACAAAGGGATAAAAACTCCCTCTATCCCCAAAATGTTTTAAGCGTCTGTAACAATCTTAACGATTCGAGCGTCCTCAACCAAAGCGGCTCCAGCATACAAATGGCCAACTACTTCGGTCAAACCTTTACTCTCGTCACGTTGGAAGGCCACGATAACAGGAGTTCCAGCCGGACGAATCTCGACACCGGCTCCAGCCAATGGGCGAGGAGTACCAACGGCATACGCCAACGCGCCTCGAGACATCATCGCACCGATTTTATTTCCGGCTGATTCTGTGACATAACTAGATTTAAAGATTTCAACTCCACCAAAACGGCCGGCATAGCCTTGGCCTTTAATGGCTAACATATCTTCAGTAGCTGGAGAGAATGCCAAAGCATTATTAGATTCACTTCGCAAAGAGTCACGCAAATCGGACAATTGTTGAGGATGAAGGACACAATAGAACTCACCCATGTTAGACTCGCTCTCCAATTGAAACATAGCGTCATAAAAATCATCCACGCTCATATCTACTCCAGAAGTTCCAACTGAGTTAGACGCTGAGGCAAATGTAGCCGCGATAATTTGGTTAATACGAGCCTCGGCACTCATAGCCATTTTTTGAGCCAATGAGAACGGGTCGACATCTTGGCCAAAACCTGTCAAAGCCGCCAAATCTGTAATGTCATAGCGTAAAGCCGAGCGGCCGATAGTGACGTCTACAGTGGATTCGGTCAACGTGCTAGAGGCTACTTCGGCTCCGTCTGTAGCTGTAGCGAATGGAGTTGAAGCTCCCCAATCAGCAAAACGCATTCTCATAGATTTAGAGCCAACTCCGGCCAAATCTCCAGCGAACAAAAGCATTCCAGTATTGCGAATAGAGGCCATATCTGCCAATTTTGCGCGAACTTCGTTTTCAATCATAGCGGCCAAGCGTAAATCGCCCAAGCCTGAATAATCTATAGTAGTCATAATAATTTTCCTTTTTTCAAAATCAAATAGGTTTTAATAATAATAAAATCTCGGATTAAACGCTATTTCGGGAGCGACCCTATCCGACTTTGAACCTCTCCCGATTTAAAATAAATCTTGGACTCTTTAATAATATATCTCATAAAGTTTTATTTTGTGTTATTTATGTCATAAATCGACATTTTTTAAGGAGAGATTATGGCCACTTTAGATTTAACTACAGTCAACGAATATCCACATATTAAAAGAATCACTATCGGAGCGACCGCCCAAAAGATTTTAATCCCCACAACGGCCACTAAAATAACCTTTGGGAGCGTACAATCTTTATATTTTACAAACATTGGAGACGATGGAGACTCCTTCGGAGTCGAGATAAATGATTATGGATTCGTACCGGCTAATAATCTTTTTACTCTCCATCTTGAGACCGGGAGACAAGCTAATAAAAATATTCTTATTGGAGTCCAAAGCGGCTCCGGAGATTTATGTCTCATCATCGAAAAAGATAGATAATAAAAAAGGCTCCCATTCGGGAGCCTTAAAACATCAATTAGGTTTACTATGTCAAAAGATTAAATTGATACTGCAATGTCGACACCGGTTAAGCCTACGGCTGAAGTAATGGTCACAACTGAAGAAGAAGTATAAACTACTTTCAAGTCGATTTTCTCTCCATTTGAATCCATCGCGCTAACGTGAACCAATTGTTTCGCCAAGTTATGAGTTAACTGGAGGCCGGTGTTAGCCGTCAAGGTTTGATTAGTGAACTCTTTGCGGAATTTGTCAATGTTTACCATCAAATCTCCGCTCTGGTTCATGTAAGTCAACATATTTTTAGAACTTGGGTCGGCTTGGATACTTTGACGAGCTCTAGCTGTAGTATGATAAAGATTTACACTTCCTTCGGAGATGTCGTCCGTATCCGCTGTCAAAGAGATAACTCCACTAGCATAAGACAATCCAGCACCACTAACCGAGATAGCGGCTTGAGCTCTTGCGTCAGTATAAAATAAATTCGTGACACCTTCGCCAATATCATCGCTATCCGCATTCAAAGAGAATTGGCCCGCTGAGTAGGACAAGCCTTGGCCCGCGCTCAAATAAGCGTCTACCAAAGAATCAGCATAGAATTTGTTTGTAGAACCGGCCAATTGTTGTATATCGTCAGTATTGGCATTCAAGGAGAACTCTCCGCCACCATCCCAAGATAATCCGGTTCCGGCTGAGAATTGAGAGAACACATCGGCCAACTCTACACTCAAAACACCACCGGAATATTGTAATAACTGAACATTCGGGCCGGTCACACTTGCAACGGAGATAGCGGCTTGAGCTCTAGCGTCACTAAAATACAAATTGGACGAACCTTCGCTCACTTGGTCGGAATTTGCGCTCAAAGAGAATTGGCCGGCTGAATAAGCCAAGCCGGTTCCGGCTGAGAAAAATCCCTGAATCTCCGCTTGGTCGGCCGTAAATTCTCCAGTCGCTGAATTGTAGTTTACACCGGAGGAGGCTGACAACATCGCGCGAACTTGCGCTTGAGACAATCCACTATTTACTAATTCCCAATCTCCAGCATCTCCAGCATTTCCGCCATTGTGGATATAGCATTCGGTAGGAGACATGCTTGTTAAAAATACGATGTCACCTTCTTGGAAGTTGGTTCCATTGTAAACATTATCCGCAAAATCATCTAAGTCTGTAGCTGTATTATTTACAGTTACGTCCGTAACTGTCAACGGCTTTAACTTTAATTTATCTACACCACCATCGCTAACAACTTCCGCATAGTTTGCGCTATCTGGATGAATACCATTGATAACATTTCCATGCAAGTAGCCACGAGTAATTACATGTTCGTCATGGTTTACAGTTCCTTTTTGTTTAATCAATCCCTCGAAGGTTACCTCGGGAGCCAAAAATCTTTGAGACATAATCTCTCCTTTTATTTGTTTAGTTTGGTTTTAAAATCATCTGTAATATATCACACCGGAATAAGTTTGATTAAAAGTGACTGTAAATGTCAGAGAATTATTATAGGTCACGTCAGCACTACATAATTCACCATCAATAACAATCCAGACTTGAGGAATATAGCCAAGACCATGATTAACACTAACCGAGGACGCGTTATTAAAATCTCTTTGAGATGGGACTCCGGCTCCGTCACTAAATCGAAAATAAGCCATAGTCTCTCCTTAGAACTTAAATGGACTTGTGGAATTACCTTTTGAGCGATAGAAGGCCTCCTTTATGGCTTCTCTATTTTGAGCGTAAAAACTCGGGTCGGCCGCTCTTTGGAGTAAATCCGGAGCCGGTGTATTTTGCGATTGAGATTGGACTCCTTTATTCGATGGAGGCTTTATCGCTGGAGATGGATTTTGAGCCGTCATAAATGGATTTTGAGCGGCTGGAGATGGCTCTTGGACACTTTGGACGGCTGGAGATGGCTCTTGGGTCTTATTCTCAAAATATGGACGGATAACAGTAGGAGCCGATTCGGGATTCTCTTTAATCTCCTTGAGCCAATCTCCTAAAGTGACTTGGTCTTTTTTGGCTCGGCCATTCATACTCCTATCAAAAGCCCACTCCACCGCGTCTCGAATATCGTTATCTGTAATTCCATAATTCGCGATTGTTGAATGTCTATCATATCGAGAATTCGCTTGAGTTAACTCTCCTTTGAGAGACTCTATTTGATTTTGCAAGGTATCAACTAAACCGATTTTACTTTGAGACTCGTCTATTTTACTTTGATATTCAGTTAATCGAGCCTCCAACTCTTGATTCTTATCAACATATTTCGATAATCTTTGGCGAACTATATCATCCACATGAGACTTCTCAACATATTCGACACCTTCAATAATTTTTGTTTTACTCATATTTTATCCCTTTGGTTTTTAGTTAAAAGTTTAAATTGTCTTGTTGGATTCTTAATAACATTTTTCGAGCGTCCAAATCGTCTAAATCTGGATGGAGAATCTTTATCGCGTCCACTTTGGAGATAAGGCCGGCATTCAATAATGAGAGGATATTCTCTCTTTGCTCTTTTTGCTCTTGGGGACTTAATGGAATAGCATGATACTCAATCCGATAACCGCTCTCCGGATAATCGGCTCCCAAAAATCTATTGGCCATTTTTGCGCTTATCTCAATCGTCTCTATATCACCACGTCTAAAACTCGGAGCGAATTTTCTTTGAGCCTCTCTAAGAGATGAGCGACTAATAGCGATGGCCGCTCCGCTCCTTGGGTCTCCACTCATTCTCTGAACGTCACTCGGATTTATACCCATATAGGCCGCTAAGCGTCTCTCGTAAACTGTAATCGCCTCTAACATCTTTGTGACATCTCCTCCGGCTTGGAACTGTCCTATTTGGACTTGCTGGCCGGGTTGGAGATCGGGATCGGGAGCGAATATCAAAATGGAGGCTGGATCGCTCGCTATGGCTTGCCGTCTTGAATCAAGATTATTATCAAATGTATCGAGACCGGCCAAGTTCGCTCCAAGAATCCAGCGTTGGGGATGGCTACAATCTCGGGACAAATGAAGGAAGTAAGTATAAAGAACGCTGGAGCTTAAAGAACCCTCGACTACCTCTCTCAAGGTGAAAGCGTCAAATAGTTTCCCATGAATCTCAGCATGATATAAACTATATGGAAGGAAGGGAACTCCATTGGAATCTCGATAAGGATAGTTCTCTCCGCTCATATCTTGGCCAAGATACTTCTCCGTCACATCCTCGTCTTTCTCTCCATTCGAATTCACTGTATAGATTTTATATTCTGGATAATCTAAATCCTCGATACATAAATAGTCTACAGTCCATTCGTATTTATTACATTGGTCACAATAACGGAGCCGAGTCTCTTTTATCTCGATAGGCCGAGACGGGTCTCCAGCCGAGGATTCGGCCTCAATCATGTCCGGAGTCACAATCCGATATAACAAGTCCTCTCCATCATCGGTTATATCAACTCGGATAAAACACTCTCTCATGCCGATTGTGAAGTATTGGACTCTTTGCATTAAAGGCCATAAACCGGCTCGATTTATTAAACCACCTCGGCCAAGGAGAGTCTCGGTTTGGTTCTCGTATTGCTCATTAACCGCGATGGATGGCGGCTCGACATAAAGACCACAAAGAGCCTCTGTCGCGGCTTTAAATATATTGGAGGACATATCGGGAATCCCCCAAGCGGCTTGACGGCTCTCCGGGATATGATTGGCTATAGAGTCGATTAAATCTTGGAGCCATTCTCCAGTTAAAAGACGTTTTCTTAACGAGGAATGCTCTATTCGTCTTTGAGTCATGGGATTCGCGTTTATTGGCATTGGAGGAATATTGGACATCTTTAACCTCTTAATTTTAATTTAGCTTGTTTTGGGCTTTGATACTGAACACTAATAATCTCTATTGTAGCATATCTTAAAGCGTCTATCGCATGTTTCCACTCGGAGAGCGTATCCATTCCGCCATTTGATTTCATACTCCAATACTTTAACGATTTTATTATTCTTTGGGCCCTTGGGAATATCTGGAATCTACTATCACACATTAACTCATGCAACGATTGACAACCATAATAAACGGAATATTTAGGTTTATAGGCCGTTCGGATATGGAATGGGAGTTTCCCTTTGGGATAGCCTAAGACATGAGCAAAGGCCGCCATTAACATCGTATTCGACATTCGGCCTCCGTTATTTTTACTCCCACCATGGCTCCGGTCTCCAGTCCATCGCTGAATATGAGCCAACTCAAGTCCGGCCCTTTTAATCATCGCGATAATACCCTTAGCATGATTCTCGGCCGAATCTCCGGAGGCTACGTATTCGTCAACTACATAAACGGCCGGCCGCTTTGAGTCGGTTATATCAACTGCACATAGAACCGCTACTTGGGAGGCTACATCGTGACCATGGTCTATCCCTATCGACCAAACATATCTTCTATTGGGGTCGGGAGTCAAGTCCGAAATTAAATCGTCTGTAAACTTCTCGAATATTCTTCCCTCCGGAATTCCAACGTCCCAATCTCCAGCCATACGAGCCGCTCTATCTATTCCAAGATAACTCCGAGATAACTCCTCTATCTCCTCCTCGCTCATCATGGGCCGCTTAACTCCTTTTGGAGTTGTATTCTCGACATTCATAACCCCAACATGCTCCGAGATAATTCCATTTTTGACCATTTCTTTAAGATAATCCACCGGAGCTCCAATGGGAGTCATAGTGAATAACATTCGGCCATTTGGTCTCCTCGTTATACGAGCTCTAAGTTCTCCAAATAGAGCCGGAGGAGGAGGCTCGTCAATCCATATAAAATCTACAGTCCCGGAGGCCACTCCGAGAGTTCCTTGATTCGTAGTTTTAAAACGGACTATCGAGCCATTCTTAAACTGAACCACCGGAGCTCCGGTTCCTCGATAGCCCTTGGCCGGAGAGAATTCTACACTCGGATGTAATTCGTTCTTTGGAACTAAGTCGTGAAATTTGGCCATAATCGTTCTGGATTGTTCCCACGAATGGCAAATAACCCAAGCTTCGATAGGAGCCGGAGGAACCGGCTTATATGGAGAGTAGCCGAGAACATGGCATATCGTTTCATAGGAGCCACAAAATGTCTTGCCAATTTGATTCCCTCCTCTCAATAAAACGAGCCTCGAGGAGTCTTTTAATACTTGCTCTTGAACCTCCGTAGGAGAGAAGAATCTTAATGGGTTGGTTTGGTGCTCTACGAGTAATTTATTTGTGTTATTGGCTATCTTTTTTAACTTAGAGAGGCTCATATTCTCTCCAGTTGATAACTCTATATCGGCATATCTGGAGGAGAGTCTCTTTTAACTCCTTCTCCAATGGGATTCGAGATGGGAGCCTTAAATAATCTCGGAGATTCTTTAAACTGATTGAGGCCATATATCGAATATATTGATTTTGAGGAAGTACCATAGCGGCCGAGGACTCGTCTATTCCTTCCTCGATTAACTGATTAAATAGATTAAAAGACTTCTCACAATGGGAATAAACATCGTCCCGGATATGATAACCTCTCCTCGATTTATTGTTATTCCAAAAATAGACATTATCATCGGAGTCCTTAGCCTTAAATCCTTTTGGGACATAGAACCGAGGCTCTTTATCTAGGTAAAATCTACAAAAGCCCCAAGAGCGATCCTCGAGATGGAGACGAGATAAAAAAACCGGAATATCGAATCGGAACGTTATCGAACAACTATTTAAATAGTCTATATCGGACATAAACTCCGATAATCCATTATGGCTCAAATATTCTATAAAGACTATCTCATTAAACTCTACCATTATCTCTCTCATGCTTTTTGATTAAATCTCGCCAAATAGGATAGAAATTCAAAATCTTTAATAAATGAACTTGGGGACTTTGTTTATCTATCTTGGATAAGAACTCCGAGACATCTATTAAACACGACAATTTTAGAATATTATCGGTCTTGAACCATCTAAAGAGAGCCGTCTCGGAATATCTCATGCTATCGGCCAATGTTTTTATATTATCGTCTCCAGTTATGGACATAACATATAATCCAAAATCATTTATCTCTCTCTTTCGATATGGTCTACATTTTTTATATCTGGCCATAACATCTCCTCAAAATAAAGTTAGTTGTCTTTGATGGGCCTCAAGTCTTTTCGAGGCCATCTCAAAATAATCCGGGTCTAACTCAAAAGCCGTTAAATCAAATTTCATATCGTGACAAGCTATGGCAATAGAGCCGGAGCCGAGATGGGTATCTAAGATTTTATCTCCCCTCTTTGCGTACTTATCGAGGAGCCATCTATAGAGAGCCGTTGGCTTTTGGGTCGGATGAATCCTCGGTTGTTTTTTAATAGGCCCTGTTCCTTTTAGATGATGCCATGTAAATTTTCTGACTGATGTCTCAAAACTAGTCCATGCCAATTCACAATCGGCCATATTATTTCCACCATTATTTTTATCCCATACTAACATACATCTAGTATTAGATAAATAATCTAAAAAATAATTTCCTCCCCAAATAATTTGATTTTTGGAGACTCTCATTAACTCTTTAAAATATTCTGGAGATGGAATCTCATTATCCCAATCTTTATTAACTGATGATATAATACAATCTGTTTTAAATCCTGTTTTTAATTGGCTAGTTATTTGTATCCCATAGGGAGGATCGACTATGGCCAAGTCAAAACTATTATCGGCCATCTCTCGCATGGCCTCCAAACAATCTCGATTATATAGATTTATCATTCTCCGGCTCCTTTGAATGGAATAACATTGGAATAGTCTCCTTCGATGATGTCCATTAACTTATCTTTGAGGAGAGGAGGAAGGCCGGCCACCGCTATCGCTATTTGGTGAAGAACCTCGTTCGGGTCTGTTAATCCCTCTAACTCCTCGCTCTCTCTTTTCATTGCGATATATTCGTCATGAACCTGTAAATGGAGCCGGTGAAATTGTGGAAGGGAATGGAAGGAACCTCGCTCTCTGGTCTCTTGAATATCATCGCTTATCTCTACAAGTTTATTCCGTCTAAATAGTATCGGGTCATCATCTAAGGCCATATTTAAAACCGGAGTTCCCATCTTTGGAGATGGCTTGGCCTCCTCGATTATCTCTTGAGCTCTATTGGGATCGAATTTCTTTTGGCCTTTACAAATTCTGCCTATCGTTGTTTTATGAACTTGATATTCGTTGGCCAAGTCTTGATAGGTACAATCGCCATTTTTATATTTATCAATAATCTCGGCTCGCTCCTTCTCGGTTAACGCGCCTCTCTTTGTATTAGTTCGTCCCATCGTCTATCCTGTAGCAAATTTATTTTTAATCGAGAGAAAAAAAGTCGTGGTCAAAACAC
>Ga0181607_10000760_pt1 | contig 28085 bp, 25 predicted proteins | sample 041ome_9_FD_132420 | JGI IMG/M metagenome (GOLD analysis project Ga0181607, IMG submission 132420) | Coastal salt marsh microbial communities from the Groves Creek Marsh, Skidaway Island, Georgia - 041413US metaG (megahit assembly) | ecosystem: Environmental > Aquatic > Marine > Intertidal zone...
CGTAAAAATACAATTCAACAACGAATCGATACTAGCCCTTCCGGACCCAAAATCCCTAAGCTGATGACGTTTTCCCCGCCACCCCAACCCCACCCCATGATGAGACTCCTTTCCCGCCCCGCGGCCGTGCTCGGCCTAGCCGCCGCGTCCGCCCTGCCGCTCTTCGCCGATCCGGCCGTCGAGATGACGGTCCACGCCAATCGGCCGACCACCGAGCTGCGTCCGATCTGGCATTACTACGGCTACGATGAAGCCGGCACCACCCTCACCCCGGAAGGCCGCCACCTCCTGCACGAGCTCAACCTGCTCACCGACGAACCGATCCGCATCCGCGTCCACCACCTGCTGACCAGCGGTGACGGCACCCTCGCCCTCAAGTGGTCGAGCACCAACGTCTACACCGAGGACGCCGCCGGCAACCCGGTCTACGATTGGACGATCATGGACCAAATCATGGACGAGCTCACCGCCCCGGGCATCGAGCCCTTCGTCCAGGCCGGCTTCATGCCGCAGGACCTGTCCTCCCAGCCCGAGCCCTACACCCCCGAGCTCACCCAGCGCGGCCTGCCCCGCAACATGGTCTCCGGCGGCGCGTTTTATCCGCCCAAGGACTACGCCAAGTGGGAGGCACTCATCGAGGCCTGGGTGCGCCACAGTGCCGAACGCTACGGCGCCGATCGGGCCGCCTCCTGGCTCTGGGAGCTGTGGAACGAGCCTGAGTCGCCCTACTTCCGCGGCACGGTCGACGAATACTGCATGATGTACGACCACTTCGCCGCCGCGGTGAAGCGCGTCCTCCCCACCGCCCGCGTGGGCGGACCGCACGTCACCGACCCGGGCTGGCGCAATGGCGACATCTTCATGGAGGCCTTCCTCGAGCACTGCCGCTCCGGCCTCAACGCCGCCACCGGCGAGCGCGGCGCACCGCTCGACTTTGTCGCCTTCCACGCCAAGGGCACCACCCGCATCGACGACGACGGCCACGTCGAGATGCACCTGCGCAACCAGCTGCGTACGATCGAGACCTACGCCAGGATCATCGCCTCCTTCCCGGAGTTCACCGACCTGCCGGTCTATATCGGCGAGTCCGATCCCGAGGGCTGCGCCGGCTGCCCGGCCACCCTCGACCCCGAACGCGACTACCGACGCACCTCCCAGTTCGCCGCCTATTCCGCCGCCAGTTTCATGCGCAAGCAGGACCTGATGACGGATTACGGCACCAACCTGCAGGGCGCCGTGTCCTGGGCCTTCACCTTCCACGATCAACCGTGGTTCAACGGCCTGCGCGCCTTCACCACCAACGAGGTCGACCTGCCCGTGATGGGCGCCTTCCGCCTGTTCTCGAAACTCGGTTCGATGCGCGTCGAGTCCGGCTCGACAGGCATGCTCGCAACCAACGCCATCATCGCCGACAGCGTGCGAGCCGCCCCCGATGTCGGCCTCGTCGCCACCACGACCGACGACGGCAGCCTGCGCGTGCTGGTCTGGAACTACCACGACGTGGCCGCCGGCTTTGACGAGCCCACCGCCGTCACTCTGCACGTCGACGGACTCACCGCCGACCACGATCTCAGCGCCGCCACCCTCACCCGGATCGACGAATTCAACGCCAACGCCTACACCACCTGGCGCAACCTCGGCGAACCGCAGGCCCCGCTGCCCCGGCAGGTCGCCATCCTCAACGACGCCGCCACCCTCAAGGCCGCCGCCCTCGCCCCCACGGCTTCGACGGCGACCACCGCCGACTTTTCCTTCAACCTGCTCCGTCAGTCGGTCGCGTTGATCGAAATCCCGCGGCGCTGACCTCGCTCCCGCCGGACCGGCCGCCGCCCTGCGTTTTCCGCGAAAGGCGGCTGGCCACCGGACGGGCGGCGTGGGACAACGTCGCCTTTCCCCATGGATCTGCAGCTTAAGGACAAAGTCGTCCTCATTACCGGTGGCGCCAAAGGCATCGGCCGCGCCATCACCGCGTCGTTTGCCGCCGAAGGTGCCATCGCCTGCATCGTCGGGCGTGGCCAAGACGAAGCCGCGCAGGTCGTCGCCGCCCTCACCGCCCGGGGCGACCGCGCCGCCGCATTCACCTGCGAGCTCACCGACGCCGCGCAGCTTGAGTCCGCCGTCGCCGCCATCGAACAGCAGTTCGGCCGCATCGACGTCCTCGTGCACAACGCCGGCGTGAATGACGGCGTTGGCCTCGACGCCGGGGTCGAGGCGTTTCGCGCCTCCCTCGAGCGCAACCTGGTCCATGTCTACGCGCTGACCCACCGCTGCCTCGACGCCCTCAAGCAGTCCCGCGGCGTCATCATCAATATCGGCACCAAGTGCGCCGTCACCGGCCAGGGCGGCACCAGCGGCTACGCCGCCGCCAAGGGCGGCCTGAACGCGCTCACCCGCGAATGGGCCGTCGACCTCGCGCCGCACGGCATCCGGGTCAACTGCATCATGCCCGCCGAGGTCATGACGCCCCTTTACGAACGTTGGCTGAGCCAGCGGCCCGATCCCGCCGCGTCACGCGCCGCCATCGAGCAGTCGATCCCGCTGGGTCACCGCTTCACGACCTGCGAGGAGATCGCCGACATGGCCGTGTTCCTCGCCTCGCCGCGTTCCGGCCACACCACCGGCCAGCTGCTCCACGTGGACGGCGGTTATGTGCACTTCGACCGCGCCGTCACCTCCGGCGCCGACCGCTGACCCCTGCCCCGGTGACCACCCATCTGACCGGCCGTATCACCCAGGTGCGCACCTACGACGTGCGCTTCCCCACCTCGCTCGCGCTCGATGGCTCCGACGCCATGAACGCCGATCCCGACTACTCCGCCGCCTATGTGGTGTTGGAGACGGATCGCTCCGACGGCCTCGCCGGCCACGGACTCACCTTCACCATCGGCCGGGGCAACGAGATCGTGGCCGCCGCGGTCGATGCCCTGCGCCCGCTGGTCGTGGGCCTGTCGCTGGCCGACTTCGCCGCCGCCCCCGGCGCCGCCTGGAAACACCTCACCGGCGATTCGCAGCTGCGTTGGCTCGGACCGGAAAAGGGCGTCATCCACCTTGCCACCGCCGCCGTCGTCAACGCGCTCTGGGATCTCTGGGCCAAAGCCGAGGGACTGCCGTTGTGGAAGCTGCTGTCCAACCTCAGCCCGGCACAAATCGTCGAAGTCGTCGACTGGCGCTACCTCACCGACGCGCTCACGCCGGAGGAGGCTACCGCCAGGCTGGAGCAACTCGCCCCCACCCGTGCCGATCGCGAGGCGCGCGTGCTCGCGCAGGGTTATCCCGCCTACACCACGTCCGCCGGCTGGCTCGGTTATCCCGACGACAAGATCCGCCGCCTCTGCGCCGAGGGCATCGCGGAAGGATTCACCCACTTCAAACTCAAGGTCGGCGCCGACCGCGCCGACGACCTCCGCCGGGCCCGGATCATGCGCGAGGCCATCGGACCCGACCGCGCCCTGATGATCGACGCCAACCAACGCTGGGACGTCGGCACCGCCATCGATTGGGTCAAATCCCTCGCCGAGTGCCGGCCACTCTGGATCGAAGAGCCCACCTCGCCCGACGACATCCTCGGCCATGCCGCCATAGCGGAGGCGCTGCGTCCGCTCGGCATCGGCGTCGCCACCGGCGAGCACGCGCACAGTCGCGTCATGTTCAAGCAGCTGCTGCAGGCCCAGGCCATCGACTTCTGCCAGATCGACGCCTGCCGGCTGGCCGGTGTGAACGAAGTCGTCGCCGTCCTCCTGCTGGCCGCCAAGTTCGGCGTGCCCGTCTGCCCGCACGCCGGCGGGGTGGGCCTGTGCGAATACGTGCAGCACGAATCCATTTTCGACTACATCTGCGTGAGCGGCACGATGGAGGGCCGCATCACTGAGTACGTCGACCACCTCCACGAGCATTTCGAGACCCCCTGCATCGTGCGCGACGGTCACTACGTCACCCCGTCCGCCCCCGGCACCAGCGCCACCCTGAAACCCGCGTCCCTGGCCGACCACACCTACCCCGACGGCCGCGTCTGGCGGGAACTGGCGAAAACGAAAAAGCCCTCCAACACCTGAGTGTCAGAGGGCTTCTAAAATGGCGTCCCCACGGGGATTCGAACCCCGGTTCTCACCGTGAAAGGGTGGTGTCCTAGACCGGACTAGACGATAGGGACGTATAGCACGGGAGGGCGGAACGTAGAAACCCCGCCGGCTCGCGCAAGGCAAAATTTGCCGTCCGTTCCGCCCGCCGGCCAGGATGGCTGACGTCCGGTCTCGACGCCTCCGCTCCCCCGGCCCACTGCTTGGGCATGACCACCGCCGAAGTCGCCGCCGCTCTGCCCGCCACCGCCCGCACGTCGATTCCCGACCTGCCGTTTCCGCGCATCGCCTCGGGCAAGGTCCGCGAAATCTTCGACCTCGGCGACGCCCTGCTGCTGGTCGCCTCCGACCGGCTGTCGGCCTACGACGTGGTGCTCCCCGATGGTATCCCGGGCAAAGGCATCATCCTCAACCAGCTCAGCCTGTGGTGGTTTGAGCGTACCACCGACCTGATCGCGAACCACCTGCTGCCCGACCAGGCGGGCGAGTTCGCCCGCCGCGGGCTGACCGACCCCGACCTGCAGCTGCGCTCGATGATTGTGCGCAAATTGCAGCCCCTCACCATCGAGTGCGTCGTGCGTGGCTACCTCGTCGGCTCCGGCTGGGCCTCCTACCAGCAGTCCGGCCAGGTCTGCGGCCACGTGCTGCCCGCCGGCCTGCGCCAGGCGGACAAGCTGCCCGCCCCCCTCTTCACCCCGACCACCAAGGCGGCGGTGGGCGAACACGACGAACCGATCGACGATGCCACCGGCGCCGCCACGATCGGCGCCGGGCTCTACGAGCAGGTCAAGCAGATCTCCCTGGCGCTGTATCAACGAGGCCATGACACCGCGGCCGCCGCCGGCATGATCCTGGCCGACACCAAGTTTGAATTCGGCACCGATGCGGCGGGAAAACTGGTGCTGATTGACGAGGTGCTCACGCCCGACTCCTCGCGCTACTGGCCGGCCGACGAATACCGCGTGGACTGCTCCCCGCCGAGCTACGACAAGCAGTTCGTGCGCGACCATCTCACCGCCATCGCGTGGGACAAGACCCCGCCCGGGCCCAGGCTCCCGGCCGAGGTCATCACGCGCACGCAGGAAAAATACCTGACCGCCCTGCGTAATCTGGCGGGGTAAGGGTCCGGTTAATTCCTACCCGACGGACCCCGTCCGCTTCGAGGGGCGCGGTCGACCCGCCCGCGCCCGCACGAGGTCCCGCCGCAGCCAGTCGAGCGCGGCGTTGATGGCCCGGTTCTTAACGGTGGGCCGCGGGCCGGGATAGCTCAGCCGCTTCGACCACACGCCTTCGGGCGAATACAGCGCCACAAACATGGTGCCGACCGGATTCTCGTTGTTGCCACCGCAGGGACCGGCAAACCCGGTGATCGCCAGGCCGTAGTCCGCGCCCAGTCGTTCGGCCGCCCCCGCCGCCATGCCGACCGCGTTCTCCGCGCTCACGGCGCCGTGCTGCATGAGCAAATCCTCCGGCACATCGAGGAGCTGCATCTTCGATTCGTGCGAGTAGCACACGCAACCGCCGGCAAAAAACTTGCTCGCTCCGCACAGGTTGGTGAAGGCCGCGGCCAGCAGCCCGCCGGTCGCCGTCTCGGCCACGGCCAGGGTCATCTCGCGCTCGCGCAGCAGCTCGGCACAGACCTTCGCCATCGAGTCGTGCCCGTAGCACATGAAGTCCTCGCCCAGCCGGCCCGCGCATTCCTCGGCCGCGGCCTGCAGGTCCGACTCCGTCATGGCACCGTCCCGCGCCGCGCTGAGCCGGCAGTCGACCTGGCCCTGATGAGCACAGAACGCCACGCTGAGCCGGTCGCCCCAATCGGCGAACACCGGTTGCAGCCGCGTCTCCAGCGCGGACTCGCCGATGCCGGCGGTGCGGATCTGCACGTAGGCCTCGCGCGGCGCGAGCAGGCCCAGCGCCGCCAGGCGCGGCACCACCTGGTCGGTGAACATGGGCTGCAGTTCGTTGGGCGGACCGGGCAACATCACGAGCACCTTACCGTCACGCTCAAACCAGAGGCCGGGCGCCGTGCCGTTGGCGTTGGGCAGCACCTCGCCCTGGGCGAAGCGGTAGGCCTGCTTCAAATTGTTGTCCGTCATCGTCCGGCCGAACGCCGCAAACCGCGCCACGATGGCGGCCTTGATCGTCTCATCGAAGACCAGCTCCTGCCCCAGCACCTCCGCCACGACTTCCCGCGTGCGATCATCGCAGGTCGGGCCCAGGCCGCCGGTGGTGATGACCACGTCGGCCCGCGCCCAGCTCTCGGCAAACTGCGCCGCGATGGCATCGGCCGAATCGGTGAGGGTCACGTTGCGTGCGAGAGTCACCCCCCGCCGGCCGAGCTGCGCGCCAATGAAGGTCAGGTGGCCGTTCGCAGTCAGGCCGAGCAGCAGTTCATCCCCCAGCGTGAGCAACTCGAAGCGTGCGTCCGGGCGGCGGGCGACTTGCGGGGCGGGGTTTTCTGAATTTTGATGCGGCCGAGGGGAAACCATTTGCAGGGCCGGAAACTAGGCCAAAGTCCCCAAAACACCAGTCACCAAGTCACTTCGTTTTTCGACGTCCTCCCCGCCGCCCGCCATGAGCGCCTCGCCCGCCCTGAAGGAAAAAGTCCGTTCGCTCCCGGAAAAGCCGGGGGTCTACCTGATGAAGGACCGGCTCGGGCGCATCCTCTACGTCGGCAAGGCCAAGGCCCTGCGCAAGCGCGTCTCGTCGTATTTCACCCCGTCGCGCGCCCACGTGCACTCGCCCAAAATCCGCGCGCTGGTCGAGCTCATCACCGATTTCGAGACCATCGAGGTGAAGTCGGAGCCCGAGGCCCTGCTGCTCGAGGGCCGGCTGATCAAGCAGTGGAAGCCGAAATACAACACCGACTTCGTCGACGACAAACGCTTCCTGCTCGTGCGCGTCGACCCCGCCGAGACGTTGCCGCGCTTCCGCCTCACCCGGCTGCGCAAGGACACGCGTTCGCGCTACTTCGGTCCCTTCGCCCATTCCGGCCTGCTGCGCAAGACCCTCGCCCAGATGCGCCGCCAGTTCGGCATCCTGCTCGGCGACGCCACCCCGCAGCAGCTGGGCGACGATCGCTGGCGACTCTACGACGACGTGCGTTCCGAGATCTACGGCCACGCCAACGAGGTTTCGAGCGGGGACTATCGCGAACGCGTCGAGGCCGCCTGCGCGTTCCTCGACGGCAAGTCGCGCGAATGGCTCGCCACCCTCCGCGACGAAATGATGGCCGCCGCCGCGAAGCAGTCCTTCGAAAAGGCGGCCGAGCTGCGCGACATCGTCTTCGCGCTGGAGAAGACCCTGCAGAAGACCCGCCGCTTCGAGCGCGACCACCCGGTCATTCGCACCGACGACGAGGCGCTCGTCGCCCTGCGCGAGGCGCTCGCCCTGCCCGCCCTGCCCGAGCACGTGGAGTGCTTCGACATCTCCCACATCAGCGGCACCTATGTCGTCGCCTCGATGGTGCACTTCACCCACGGCCGGCCGGACAAGGCCCAGTATCGCCGCTTCAAGATCAAGAGCTTCATCGGCAACGACGACTTCCGCGCCATGGAGGAGGTGGTCGGCCGCCGCTACCGCCGGCTCCACGAGGAAGGCCGGCCCCTGCCCGACCTCGTCGTCATCGACGGCGGCCGCGGCCAGATCGGCGCCGCGCTCAAGGCCTTCCTCACCCTCGACCTCGAACCGCCGGCCCTCATCGGTCTGGCGAAGAAACACGAGACCATCATTTTCGCCGACGAACGCGACCCGCTGCGTCTGCCGCTCACCCATCCCGGCCTGCAACTGTTGCAACGCCTGCGCGACGAAGCCCACCGCTTCGCCAACACGTTCAACGCCGACCTGCGCACCCGCAAAATCCGCGAGTCGGTGCTCGACGATTTTCCCGGCCTCGGCCCGGTGCGCCGCGCCAAACTGATGGATCACTTCGGCAGCATCGACAAACTTCGCGCCGCTTCCGCCGCCGAGCTCTGCGAGGTCGACGGCATCGGCGACAAGTTCGCCCGCGACCTGCACGCGTTTCTGCGCGCCCGCTGATCGGCCCGTTCAGCGCCGCGGTGCTTCCAACCGCCGACCGACGAGATGGATCGTCAGCGCCAGCAGCGTCAGGCCGAATCCCGCGACACACACCCAGGTCCAGCCGCCATGGGTCCAGGCGGTGACGCCGATCAGCGAGCCCAGCGCACCGCCGGCAAAGCGCGCCACCATGAAGATCGTGTTCAACCGGCTGCGCGCCTCGGGCACCAGTGAGAGCACGCCGCCCTGTTCCGCAGCCTGGAGCGATTGCACGCCGATGTCCATCAGCACCGCCCCCAGCAGCAGGCCGGCCATCGCCAGCCAGCCGCCCATGGTCGCAAAGGCGACCAAACCAAGGCCCAGCGCCAGCATCACCGCCCAATGCGCGCCGCGGCGATCCGCGAACCGGCCCGCCCGCGGCGCCGCGATGGCACCGCTGATGCCGATCAGGGCGAACAACCCCGCCTCGCTGGCCCCGCGCTGAAACCGGTCCGCCATCTGGAATGACAACGTCGCCCAGAACAGCGTGAAGGTCGCAAACGAGCACGCGCCCACCAACGTGGGCCGCCACATCCGGGGCTGACCGCGCAGCACCTGCTCGAGCGAACGCATCACCTGCCCATACGACAGCGCCAGCGTCGCCGGATGCCGCGGCAGCCCGTGGTGGAGCAACGCCGCGATGGTGACCAGCACCAGCGCCGCGCCGCCGTAGACCGCCCGCCAGCCGAACAGGTCGCCCACGATACCCCCGAGCGCGCGCCCCAGCATCAGCCCGCACACCAGGCCCGTGATCATCACCCCCACCGTGTGGCCCTGGGCGCCGGGCCGCGAAAGCTGCACCGCAAAGGGCATCAGGATCTGGGCGCCGATGGCCGTCGCCGAGCCCAGGAAGCTGCCGACAATCAGCCATGGCAGACTCGGGGCCAGCGCGGTCGCCGCCATGAGCGCGGCACACGTCAGGATCAGCGTGCACAGCAACCGCCGGCGCTCCCGGATGTCCCCCAGCGGCACGAAACACAGCAACCCGAGCGCATAACCCGACTGCGCCGCGATCGCCACCCAGCCGACCTCGTCGGCCGAGGCGTTGAAATACACCGCAAAATCGCCCAGCAGCGGCTGGTTGTAACACATGCTCGCCACACACGCGCCGGCCGCGACGGCCATCAGGCGCAGCGTGCCCGGACGCAGGGTGCCGGTAGGATCGGACGCGGTCAAAATGCTAGGCCACGGCTCCCACCGGCGCCGGGATCGGCTCGAGGTCTGGCGCCACAAAGTGCGAGCGGGCACCGGGCAGGTTGAGCCGCTCCGCGGAGTAATGCGTCCGCATGATCCGGGCATCGAGGAGCAACGGCTGGCGGGCAATGAAGTCGGCCGCACCATTGGCCCCCGACGTCCGATCCATGAAGTGCCGCACCGCCCGCACCCAGGCTTCGGTCAGGGTCTCGTGGTACTTCGCCCGGTCGATGCCGTGGTGATCCAGAAACCCGAGCAACGCCGCGCGCATCGCCTCAACCGCCCCCGGAAACCCGTCCCGCACGAGCAGAATGTAGGCAAGTCGCACGTGCTCCCGGTGATGAAAATCCGCGGGCGCCATGGCGCCGGTAAGGAAATCCGCCAGCCAAGCCCGATCCGCCGCATCCAGGTCAAACGCTGTCATGCCGAAACCGAACGCCGACCGGTTACTCAGGGTAAAGCCCAATCTGCGCCGGGTATGGCATTCCCTTTTTCGTTCGGCCGCCCCAGTCTGAATCTCCCATGCGACTGTCCCCCCTGCCCCTGTTGCTTGCCGCCGTGCTCGCCGCCAGTCCTCTGCGCGCCGACGTCACCCTCGCCCCGCTCTTCCAGGATCATGCCGTGCTGCAGCGCGACGCGATCATCCACGTCTGGGGCACCGCCGATCCCCGCGAGTCCGTGACCGTCATTCTCGGCAACGAGGTCGCCTACGCCGACACCAACGGCGACGGCCACTGGGCCACCCACCTGCCCGCGCGACCGGCCTCCACCGACCCGGTCACCCTCACCGTACGCGGCAAGAACACGATCACGCTGCAGGACATCCTGATCGGCGACGTCTGGCTCTGCGGCGGCCAGTCCAACATGGAATGGCCCGTGCGCATGACCAACCGGGCCGCCGAGGAAATTGCGGCCGCGGATTTCCCGCTCATCCGGCACATCCGCATCGAACGCCGCATCGGCCACCAACCCGTCTCGGAGGCCGCCGGCAGCTGGACGGTCTGCACGCCTGAAACCGTGCCCCACTACACCGCCGTGGGTTATTACTTCGCCCGCGACCTGCACCGGGCCACCGGCGTGCCGGTCGGGCTGATCAACAGCAATTGGGGCGGCACCCCGATCGAAGCCTGGCTGCCCCCCGCCGCGCTGGATGACCTGGAGGTGCTGGCGGCGACCACCGCGCACCAGGCCAAATCGTATCAGGGAATCCACGACAACATTGTCCGCTACGAGGCCCAGCTGGCCGCGTGGCGGGCCGATCCGGCGTCCGGTTCCCGCCCCACGATCCCGTGGCGTCCCGGCGCTGAGAACACCTCGCTGGTGCTCTACAACGGCATGATCGCCCCGCTCGTGCCCTACACCCTCGGCGGCGTCATCTGGTATCAGGGCGAGGCCAACGCCGACCAGCCCGCCACCTACCACACGCTGTTCCCCGCCCTGATCGAGAGCTGGCGCGACGCCTTCGAGGATCAGGCCCTGCCGTTTTACTGGGCGCAACTCGCCAATTGGGGCGGGGGCGACTCGCCCAACGTCGACTGGGCCTACCTGCGCGAGGCCCAGACCGCTACCCTACGGCTGCCGCAGACCGGGCAGGCCGTCATTATCGACATCGGCGACGAGGCCGACATCCACCCGCGCAACAAACAGGACGTCGGCGCCCGGCTCGCCCGACTCGCCCGCGCCCGGATTTACGGCGAAGTCATCGCGGACACCGGTCCGCGGCTCGCCGATGTCGCGTTCGCCGATGGCACCGCCACCGTGTACTACGATCACGCCGACGGGCTACACACGACCGATGGCGCCGCGCCGCGGGCATTTGAACTCGCCGGCGAGGACGGCGTGTTTCACCCCGCCACCGCCACCCTGTCGGCCGACACGATCGCACTCACTTCGCCCGCAGTCACCGCCCCGCGCCAAGTGCGCTACGCCTGGCACCGGCACATGGCCGTCAATCTCGCCAACGGCGACGGCCTGCCCGCCGAACCCTTCCGCACTGACACCTTTCCGCAGCCGTGATTCGTCCGGGTTTCTAAGAACCCGGCCCGTGGGCCGTTGTCGGAGTGAACCAACCTGTCATGAAACCAACCCTCCGCCTCCTCTTTGCCCTGACACTCGCCGCCGCGGCCTCCCTGGCCGCCGCGCCCGTCGAGGTCACCACCCGCGCCACCGCCGTCACCGTCTATCCCGACCGCGCGCTGGTCACCCGCACCGGTGCGGTGCAACTCGCCGCCGGTGAGACCGAATTCGTCATCTCCGGCCTGCCCGCCAATCTTTGGGACGACTCGCTGCAGGTCCGCGGCACCGGCCCCGCCGGCACCACCATCCTGGATGTGCAGTCGCGCAACCTCTTCGTCGAGCAGACCGCCAGTCCGGACATCCGTCGGCTGGAGGATGTGCTGACCGGCCTACGCCGCGAAGCCACCCAGCTCGAAGACGAGCGCAAGGCCTACGAAAAAGAGCACACCATCCTGCAGCACATCGTCACCGCCGCCACCACGGTGCCGACCGAAGGTGACGCCCCGCGGCCCGGCTTCGACGAATGGCGCCAGCTGCTCAGCTTCCACGCCGAGAACACCCGCCGGCTCGATGCCGCCGAGCGGGAACTCGCCGTCCAACGCGAGGACCTCAACCGCAAGATCGCCGCCGCCGAGGCCCAGCTCAACGAGGCCCGCGGCCGCCTGCCCGGCCGCCGCGCCGTCAAGCAGGTCACCATCCGCGCCCGCGCCTCCGCGGCTGGTGCTGGCGAACTCACGCTGAGCTACACCGCGCCCGGCGCGCAATGGAGCCCGGTCTACCGCGCCCGTCTCGACTCCGCGGCCCGCCGCGTGGGGTTCGACTACGAAGCGCAGGTCATCAACCGCACCGGCGAACCGTGGGAGAATGTCGCGTTGACCCTCTCCACCGCCCGCCCCTCGGCTGGCGGCGCGGCTCCAGAGCCGATGCCCTGGATCGTGCAAGAGTCGCGACCGATGCCAATGGCGGCGGCATTACGGGACAACTCCCCTACTTCATTTCGAGTGGGTTCCTATGCGGGTGAAGGAGATGGTTCCCGCGCTGTAAATGATCAGCTCGAAATGAAAGTCGTTCAAGCCACCGTCCAAGCCGGTCTCACCAGCGCCACCTTCCAGATCGACGCGCCCGCCACCATCCCGGCCGACGGCACGATGCAGAAGGTCGCGATCACCACCTTCGACCTGCCGGCCCAGCTCCGCCACGACACCACGCCCAAGTACGTGCCCTCGGCTTTTCTGACCGCCACGGTCACCAACGCTTCCGAGTTCCCACTGCTCCCCGGCGGATTGGCCTCGTTTGTCGACGGCGCCTTCATCGCCAACAGCTATTTGGAGCAAACCATGCCCACCGAGGAATTCGATCTCGCCCTCGGCGTCGACGACGGCGTCGCCATCGAGCGCACCATCCTCAACCGCTTCGTCGAGGAAACCGGCCTCGTCAGCAAAGGCACCCGCGTCACCTACGAGATCAAGGTCGAGGTCACCAACCACAAGGCCGTCCCGGTCGACCTGAAGCTCGCCGAGCCGCTGCCCGTCAGCCGCCACGAGGACATCAAGGTCACGATCGCCACCCCGGCCGCCCGCGACATCGGCGAAGGCAAGGCCTACACCCGCGACGACGAAGGCATTCTGACCTGGACCGGCACTCTCGCCCCCGGCGCCACGCGCGAGCTCTTGCTCAAGTTCAGCATCGAGCACCCCAACACCCTGCCCGTCGACGGCGTGGAGTAAGCCGACACCGCCACCCAAGCCTAGGCGGCAAATCCGGGCCAACTTGTAAGCTAATAGGTTACAAGTTGGCGGGACCGAGCAGGGTATCATGCTCAACGAATCTCATCGGAGACCTTGCGGATTCAGGGGGCAGGCACACGCTTTAACCCACCATGAACCGTCGCCACCTGCTTTTCACCACGCTCTTTCTCGCCATGCTCAATTTCGGCCATGCCGCCGCCCTTGAGGTCGGCGCCGATGCGCCCGCCGTCGCGGGCATCTCGGACGAGGGCGAAGCCGTGAACCTCGCCGACGTCTACGCCGGCCACGATTACACGCTGGTCTATTTCTACCCGAAGGCTGACACGCCCGGCTGTACCGCCCAGGGCTGCTCGCTGCGCGATTCCTACGAGGAGCTCACCGCCAAGGGAGTGGCTGTCGTAGGCGTCAGCACCGACGACGTCGCCGCGCAGGCCGCCTTCAAGGCCAAGCACATGCTGCCCTTCACACTCATTGCCGACACCGACCACACGGTCATGAACGCGTTCGGCGTGCCCTCCCTGCGCAACGTGATGGCCAGCCGTCAGGCCTACCTCGTGCACAACGGCAAGATCGTCTATGCCGACCACAAAGGCAGCACCACGCAACAGGCCGCCGACATCCTCGGCTTCCTCAAGTAAGCCCCCACGGCGATGTTTGGAATCGGCGACCGGCCGCCGCCGCTGGCCGTCGGTATGCCGGCCCCGAACGTGCGGGGCCGCACGGAGGCGGGTGAACTGCTGGAGTTCGCCGACGTCTACGCCGCCCACCCCTACACGCTGGTCTACTTCTACCCGAAGGCCGACACGCCGGGCTGCACCAGGCAGGGATGCTCCCTGCGCGATGCCTACACGGAACTGAGCGATCGCGGTGTGGCCGTCATCGGCGTCAGCCATGATCCGCCGGAGAAACAGCAGGCCTTCAAGAAGCGGCACCGACTGCCGTTCACGCTGATCGCGGACACCGACAAGGCCGTGTCAGCCGCGTTCGGCGCGAAGGGGCTGCTGCTCCCGCGCCGCTCGGCCTACCTCGTGCACGAGGGCCGGATCGTCTACGCCGACCAGCAGGGCAGCACCGACCAGCAGGCCGCCGACATTCTCGGCTTCCTCAACCCGTGATCCGCGGACAACCGCGCGTCACGGCTGCAGGATCACCTTAAAGAGCCCGTTTTCCCCAGCATGCAGCCGGTGAAACCAGGCCTCGCCCTCGGCCAGCGGCACCACGGCGCTGATGAAGGGCGACACCTGGACCTCGCCGCTGGCGAGAAGCTCAAGTGCACGGTCGTATTCACCGGCACACGAACAGGTGCCGTAAAGGGTCAGCTCCTTCGTCACCAGATCCTGATACGGCACCTCCGCCCGCGGCTGCAGGTTGCCGACCAGCACACAGGAGCCGCCGCGTCGCAGCACGCCGATGGCGGTGTGCAGCGTCGGCTGAATGCCGACCACCTCCAGCGAAACATCCGCGCCCTGCCCCCCGGTACGGGCCCGCACCTCGGCCACGACATCGCAGGTCTGGGGATTCAAGCCCGCCGTCGCGCCGAGCGTCTGCGCCAGCGCCAGTTTGTCATCGGCCAGATCGACCGCGATGATCTCGCGGCAACCGGCCACCCGCAGCGCCTGGATGCACAGCAGACCGATCATGCCCGCTCCCACCACGACGGCCGTGTCGGTCGGCTTGATCGTCACCCGACCCACCGCGTGCAGCGCGACGGCCAGCGGCTCGGTCATCGCGGCGTGCTCGTAGCTGAGCCCTTCCGGGATGCGGTAAAGAATCCGGGCCGGCACCGCGAGGTAGTCGGCAAACGCCCCGTGGCGCCGGTAGGTGCCGGGTGACACGCCGAGCACCTGGCGGTCATCGCACAGATTGATCTCGCCGCGCTCACAATATTCGCACTTCCCGCAATAAACGGTGGAGTCAGGTGTGACGCGGTCGCCCACCTTCCAGTGATCACCATCGACGTCGGCCCCTACCGCCACGATTTCGCCCGACGTTTCATGGCCCATGATGATGGGCATCTGCCGCCGGCCGCTGGAACCGTCCATGCCATGGATATCGCTGCCGCAGATCCCGGTGGCCTTCACCGCGATCAGGACTTCGTCCGGACCGGGCACCGGGTCGGGCCGATCGCCGAATTCAAACGTGCTGGGGGCAACCAATTCGAGGGCTTTCATCGCGGGCGATTGTCACGGCTTCCGGGCCGGCGTCACCAACGAAGAAACTACAGTTCGTCATCGTGCACTGCCCGCAGCACCCCGGCACGCGGGTCGTGGCGCACGCGCTCGAGCCAATCGGCCAGCAGCGGCTCCTTCGCAATCAGGTCGGCGGGCAGCGGCGCCGCCAGCAGGTCGATGGCCCGCAGCTGGCCGTCGGACGCCTCCACCAGGTTCTTGCTGTGCAGGTCGGCCACCAGCCAGGGCCGGTCGTCGACGAAATACAGCCGGGGGTGGTCCCGGTGGGCGCGGAGGAAGCGGGATGGAATGACAATCAGGTCGGCCGGCTGAACCTTCGACGTATCGGCGCCTTCGGCCAGCCGACGCCCGAGGGTCTGCTTCACCACCAGCACGCCTTCGCGACGGGTGACCCCGACAACCTCGGTGGGCATGCCGCCGAGACGCATGATCAGGTCGAATTTTTCCAGCATCGCCTGGTAGCTGCCGTCGGACGCCTCGGCGTGCAGCGCAACCTCGTCGCCGCGATGGAATTCAAAGGTGCCGCCGATCCGGCCGTCGTCACGCGGCATGAAGAATTTGTAGATCGACTGGTCCGCCGCCTCGAACGCGGTGGCCTCGACCCCGCTGCTGATGGGTCGCAACCGCGGACTGCCGTCGCCCAGCAAGTCCTCGACCTCCTCGGGAAACCCGAACTCCTCCAGGGAAATGATTGGAAACGTGGCCCGAAACGCCCGCGCCGCCTCGTCGAGCTCGCCCCACAGTGGGTCGGCGCCCGCCAGCAGGGCTATTTCGTCGGATTCCCAGAGGACGAGGTCATCGTCCGGATCCGTTCCGATGCCGACTTTCTCCGCTGCCGCGCGGAAGCGAGCGAGCGCTTCCAGTCTTCGCTGGTGATCGTGTTGAAGCGCGCGGCAGTCGTCCGCGGCCGGGAGCCGCCCGCCACAGAGGCGGGAGGGTTGTCCGGTGAAGGGGTCGGCTTGCATGCGTCGTCGCGGCTCATGGGCGGGTGCAGGTCGTGAACGTCGGACCGGGCGCGCTGTGAAGCAAACCGAACTTGTGCCAAATTTTGCGCCGCGTTTTCACCGCTTGCTCACAACGCGATGGTGTTAACGATGAGAGCCCGTTTTCTCGCGCCCGGCCCCGGCGGGGCGTGAAATCACTCTCTCCAACCCACCCCGTATCCCATGCGCATCCCCTCCCTGCTGTCCTCCGTGACGGTGGCCGCGTTGCTCGCCGCAACGGCCTCCGCCCACATCGTTTCCGAAAAACAAGGCGCCTACCCCGTCTTCGGTGAAGTTGAGCGGCTCGACCCGGCGCTCGACAGCCTGATCTCGCCCAACGCCCGCATGCATCTCCTCGCCACCGGCTTCGAGTGGGCCGAAGGCCCCGTCTGGCACGCGGCCGAGAACCAGCTGCTCTTCAGCGACGTGCCGGAAAACATCGTCTACCGCTGGACGGCGGAGCGCGGCGTCTCGATCTTCCTGCACCCGTCGGGCTACACCGGCCTCATGTCGGAGGCCCCCTACGAGGAAGGCTCCAACGGCCTCATGATCGACGCCGACGGCAACCTCGTCCTTTGCCAGCACGGCAACCGCCAGATCGGCCGGCTCAACCCTGACGGCCACACCTTCTCCGTCCTCGCCAACCGCTACATGGGCAAGCGCTTCAACAGCCCCAATGACCTCGTGCGCGACAAGGCGGGCAACATCCTGTTCACCGATCCGCCCTACGGCCTGGAGAACCAGACCCGCTGGAAGGAGCAGGAGAAGCAGGGCATCTACCGCCTGAGCCCCTCCGGCCAGGTCACCCTCATTTACGACGGCATGAGCCGGCCCAACGGCATCGGTCTCTCGCCCGACGAGAAGACCCTCTACGTCGGCAGCACCGACGGCCGCGAACCCTGGATCATGGCCATCCCCATGGACGGCCAGGGCAACCGGGTGGGCGAGCCGACGATGTTCTTCGACGGTCGGCCGCTCTTCGCCCAGGGCCGCCGCGGCGGTTTTGACGGCCTCAAGGTCGACCAAAGCGGCAACGTCTGGGCCTCCGGCCCCGGCGGCATCGTCATCATCAGCCCCGAGGGCAAGAACATCGGCAATCTCCTCACCGGCCGCGGCACCGCCAACATCGGTTTCGGCGGCGCCAACGGCACGACCGTCTTCATCACCGCCGACGACTCGCTGCTCATGATCGAGTCCAACACCCGCTGGGCCGGCTACGGCTGGTAAACCCGGCTCCTCCCTCCGCCTCCGTCCCCTCACCGCCATGCGTATTCCCTCCCTGCTGACCACCGTCGCCATGGCCGCGGCCCTCGCGACCACGGCCTCCGCCCACATCGTTTCCGAAACCCCCGGCGCCTACCCGACCACGGGTGAAATCGAGCGCCTTGACCCGGCGTTCGACGCCCTCGTCGCTCCCGGCGCGCAGCTGGAGGTGCTCGCCACCGGGTTCACCTGGTCCGAAGGCCCGGCCTGGGACGCCAGCCAGGGCGCGCTCTTCTTCAGCGACGTGCCGGAAAACACCGCCTACCGCTGGTCCGCGGCCGACGGGGTTTCGGTGGCCTTCTTCCCGTCCGGCTACGAGGGCCGGGTCGGCGAAGCCCCGGCCTACGAAGGCTCCAACGGCCTGATGTTCGACGCCGACGGCAAGCTCTACGTCTGCCAGCACGGCAACCGCCAGATCGCCATCCTCAACGAGGACGGTTCGTTCACCACCCATGTTTCCCACTTCATGGGCCAGCGGCTCAACAGCCCCAACGATCTGGTGCGCGACCACGCCGGCAACCTCTACTTCAGCGACCCGCCCTACGGTCTGGTCGACGAGACCGAGGGCAAGCAGCTCCCGTTCAACGGCGTCTACCGCCTGAGCCCGTCCGGCCAGGTCACCCTGATCTACGACGTGCTGCTGCACCCCAACGGCGTCGCGCTTTCGCCCGACGAACGCACCCTCTACATCGGCAGCACCGACGCCGCCCAGCCCTGGATCACCGCCATCACGCTCAACGCGCAGGGCAATCCGGTCGGCGAGCCGCGCAAGTTTTTTGAAGCCAACCTGCTGCTCGCCGAGGGCCGCGAAGGCCTGTTCGACGGCCTGCGCGTGGACACCAACGGCAACGTCTGGTCCAGTGGACCCGGCGGCGTGGTCGTGATCAGCCCGGAGGGCCAGCACCTCGGCTCCCTGCTCACCGGCCGCGGCACCGCCAACCTCGCCTGGGGCGGACCCAACGGCACCACCCTCTTCATCACCGCCGCCGACGCGCTGCTGCGCATCGAAACCCAGGCCACCTGGGCCGGCGCCGGCTGGTAAGGTTTCTTCTCCGGTAAGGACGGCTCGCCGAGCCGTCCGCAGCTGATCCCCCGGTTTTTGGCGGACGCCTCGGCGAGGCGTCCCTACCCGGGCTCAGCCCGCCACCTTCTCCTCGTCGTCGTCATCCGACGCGACGGGGAGTTTGCTGACGAGCACCTTGTCGACGCGATGGCGGTCCATGTCCAGGACCTCGAACCGCCAGCCGCCGTAGCTGAACATATCCCCGGCCCGCGGGATGCGGCCGAACTGGGTCATGACCAGGCCGCCCAGGGTCTGAAACTCCGCATCCTCCTCGTGGGGGAGCTCCTCGAGCCCGGTGAGCTCCTTGAGATCGTCGACATCGTAGGAGGCATCCACCAGCCAGGAACCGTCGGCCCGCTCGCGCGCCTCGGGCTGGTCGCGCTCCCCCGGATCGGGCAGGTCGCCGACGATGGCCTCAAGCACGTCGATCAGCGTCACGATGCCCTCGACCGAGCCGAACTCGTCGGTCGCCAGGGCGATGTGCTTGCCGGTCTTCTTGAAGACCTCGAGCAGCTGGTTGACCATCATGGCCTCCGGCACGTTGAGCGGCGGGGTCAGCAGGTGTCTCAATTTGGTGGATACGCCGAAAGCGTTGTTGGCCCAGATCGACTTGACCGAGACCATGCCGAGCACCTGCTCGCTGCCCCCCTGCACGACCGGGAAATGGGAATGGCCGCTGGCGACGACCTTGCGCCAGTTGGTCTCGTCGGGGTCGTCGAGGTCGAGAAAGACCATCTTGGCCCGCGGCGTCATGACGTAGGTGACCGGCATCGCGTCCAGCTCGAGCACGCTCTCCACCATGTCGCGCTCGGACTCGTTGAAGACGCCCTCGGTCATGCCCTGTTCGACAAGGATGTTGACCTCCTCCTCCGAAACCGCGGCCTCCTTCGGGGCCTTGTGCAGCCCGAACGGCCGCAGGGCCAGCTCGGTGAGCCAGGTGAGCAGGGTGACGGCGGGCGAAACCAGTCCCCCGAGCCAGCGGATCGGGCCGACCAGCAGCATCGAGATCCACTCCGGCTTGAGCAGCGCCAGCCGCTTCGGCACGAGTTCACCCAGTACGACGGAGGCGAGGGTGATACCCACCACCACGATGCCGAGGGAGAGCGGGCGGGCGTAATCGGCCCCCACCGGCCAGTCCACCATCGCCGCCTGCAGCCGCGAGGTCAGGGCGCCGCCGCCGAAGGCACCGGCCAGCACCGCCACCAGGGTGATGCCGACCTGCACGGTCGAAAGGAAGCGCGCCGGCTCCAGGGCCTCGGCCAGGGTTTGCTCGGCCCGTTTGCTGCCATTGTCGGCGAGTTCACGGAGGCGCGATTTGCGCGCGGCGATCAGGGCCGCCTCGGCCATCGCCAGGATGCCGTTGGTGACCAGCAGAAGGAGCAGGACCAACAGCTCGTTGGAAATCGAATTCATCTCGTCGAACCGGACCTAACACGGCATCGGCCGCGCGGGGCAACTCGTTTCGCAGCCGGTTTTGGGCCGCGTCCGGCCGGCGCCACGCCTAAGTCCGCTCTTCCCACTGCGGTTCGTCGGCGTCGAAGACGGCCTGGCTGAACTCGCCCTCGGACTTCGCCACGATCATCGAAACCACGGAGTCGCCCGTCACGTTCACGGCGGTGCGCGCCATGTCGAGCAGGCGGTCGACGCCGATGATGACGCCGATGGCGGCAACCGGCAGGCCGACCTGCTGGAACACCATCGCCAGCATGACCAGCCCCACGCCGGGCACGCCGGCGGTGCCGATCGAGGCGAGGGTCGCGGTGAGGATCACCATCAGGTAACCGGACACGCCGATCTCGATGTTGAGCGCCTCGGCGATGAACACGGTCGCAATGCCCTGCATGATGGCGGTGCCGTCCATGTTGATGGTGGCGCCCAGCGGGATGGTGAAGGAGGCGATCGACGGCTTCACGCCGAGATTGTGCTCCGCGTTCTCCAGGCTGAGCGGCAGCGTGGCGTTGCTGCTGGCGGTGGAGAAGGCGAAGAGCTGCACCCGCCGCATCTGCTTGTAAAACCGACCGATGCTCAGGCCGGAGAAGATCTTGAGCAGCACGCCGTAGGTCACGAACGCGTGGATCGCGAGGGCCAACAGGACGAGGAAGAAGTATTTGCCCAGCGCGATGATGGCGCTGAAGCCCTCCTGCGCAAAGGTCCGCGCCACGAGCGCGAACACGCCGAACGGCGCCGCCAGCATGAGAATGACCACCAGCTTGAGCACGACGTCGTTGAGGTCGTTGGCGATCGCGAGCACCCGCTTGCCGGGCGCGCCGGACAGGCACATGGCGATGCCAAAAAGGATGGCGAACACGATTACCTGCAGCATGTTGCCCTCGGCCATCGCCTCGAAGGGGTTGCGCGGGAAAATGTTCAGGATCACCTCGGTGAGCGGCGGGCTTTCACTGATCGCGAAGTCCGTGTCATAGGGCAGGTTGAAGCCGCGCCCGGGCTGAAAGATCAGGGCCAGCCCGATGGCGATGGCGATCGCGATGGCGGTGGTGCCGAGGTAGAAGGCCACCGTCTTGGCGCCGATGCGGCCGAGCTTGCGCACGTCGTCGAGCGCCGCCGTGCCACAGGCCAGCGACAGGAGCACGAGCGGGACCACCAACAGCTGGAGCGAACGCACGAAAATACTGCCGATCAGCGGGAAGACATCACGCACCAGAAAGCCGATCACCCGCCCATCGGTCCCCACCAGATTGAGCACCGAGCCCAGGGCTCCTCCCAGCGCCATCGCGATGAGGATGTTGCGGGTCAGGTAGCGGGAATCGAAAAGTGAACTCATGGCGCGAACGGGGTGCGGCCACCCTCGCCCGCCCCACCGCCTGCGTCAACGTCGTGAAGTTTCGAAACACTTGTTGGCTTTGCGCGTCCAATCCCAACACTCCATGTCCGTGCAGTCCCGCTTCCCCGCTTTTGGCCTGGCACTGGCCACCCTGTTGTTCGCCAGCTGCGGTTCGCCCAGCGGCGCCGGATTCGACCGGCCGCCCCCGCAGCCAGTCATCACCGGCAGCCACGCGTTTCTCGACGGCCAGATCGAGGTGGTGGCCCAACTCGGCCCCTTTCGCCTCATCGACGCGCTGCCGCCGGATCGGGTCGGTGGCATTCCGGTCGTGATTGACGCAGAGGAGGATCGTCGCGTCACCCGGCCCGCCCGGCCGTTCGCGGATGCCCCGAACCTCGGCGAAGGCACCCGGCTGGGCCAGGAACGGATTCGGCAGTCACTCACCGTCACCCTGCGCAACACCGGCACCGAACCGATCCGGCTGCGTGTGGCCGAGGTGCGCTCCGCGCTCGGCAACTTCGTGCCCGTCCCGGAAATCTTCACCCTCGAGCCCGGTGCCCTGCAGGCCCTCGAGCCCATGCGCTCCGCCTACCCGGCCAGCATCGACGAACTCGAACTGGTGGTCCGCCTCCGCACCGAGACGGCCAACGAAGCGCAGACCCTGCGGCTGACCCTTTAGCCGCGCCTCCGGCCTTAGCGAAACTTCGCGATGCGCGCGGCCACGTCGGCCCGCAGGCGATCGACATAGGCCGTCGCATAATCCGCCACATCCCGGACGGGATCCGCCACCAGTGGCGTCAGGTCCATCGCCCAGGTAATCCCCTGGCGCGCGTCGCTCGCATGCGAATCATGGAAGGTCGCGTTGGCCGCACGGCGTCCCTCGGTCGCGAGATCGTAGCGCTTGCCGCCGAAGATCTGGGAATCGAACACCTCCAGCAACTCGGCACCCAGCTGCGGCCGGCGCCCGGAGTCGAGCAGCACCTTGTCCGCATCGGCCAGCCAATCGAGCCCCCGCCACACTTCGACCCCCAGGACTTGACGCGGCCGCTGATCCGCCGGCAGTCCGTGCAGCGCCTCCAGGCAGCGCAGCAGCACCGCGATGTGGGTGTCGTGCTTGTCCATTGGGTTGTGCAAAAACAGCACTTCCGGTGACGCGGCCCCCAAGAGCGCGCCCAGATCGCCAACCACCGCCGCGTGGCCGGCTTGCTTCACGGCGGCACTGGGATGCGCCAGCTGAACCTGAATCGCATATTGGCCCAGGTCGGCCGCCTTGCGCTGTTCGTCGCGCCGGATGGTCTTCATCTCCTCGTCGGTGCGCCCCGCGTAGGGGCCGATCCGGGGCGAGCCCGCTCCGTCGGTCACCACCACGCCGCCAAACGCCCGTTCCTCCGGCCGGTCGAGGCAGTCGCAGATCGCCGCATGTGCCATGATCTCAATGTCATCCTGATGCGCCGCCACGCACAGGTGCGTCACGCACGCGAGCGCCGCCGTCGCGTCCGCACCATTCGGCACATACACATCGGCATTGGGATGAGAAAATTTCATGACTAAAGCTGTGAGGCCTAGGGGCCGGGTGATCCAGCCGATAACGGACAGGCGGGCGACGGTGTCACGATCCGGACCATGATCAGAACAATCGCTGCGGGTATTCGCCGGATTGCACCAGTCTGGCCAGCATGGCCTCCACCCGGGGTTTGTCCTCGCGATAGGTCACGCCGAACCACGACGCCGAGGTCGGCCGCACGCGGACCGTGGCCCGGCCGGCCTCGATCTCGGCGGACACGGCGGCGGGCAGATAAAATTCGGCCTTGGGCTCGGTCAGGCGGGTCGCGGCAAACTCGCTCCAGCGCCCATCGAGAGCGGTCCAGAATGTCGGCTGAAACAGCCAGCAGTTCATCGACACGATCTCCTCGCCGGTAAACGGGCGGCCCACCCCGACGTCCGCAGTCGCGATCCCGGTGTGTTCGACGACCCGTTGCAGCAGCCCCGACGGCCCGACGGCGCAGACACCGCGCGAGACGGTACCCTGTTCGGACAGGGTTTTGGCCAGACGGTAACCCACCATGGCGTGATCGGCGTCCGGCGCCGCGGCGAATCCGGCCAGCTGCGCAAAGGCGTCGCGGCCGAGAAAATCGTCCGCATTGATCACGGCAAACGGTGTCGCACCCACCGCGGACCGCGCGCACCAGACCGCGTGGCCCGTACCCCAGGGTTTTTCCCGCCCCTCCGGGACGACGAGGCCGGCCGGCAATTGATCGAGGGATTGGAAAGCGTAGGCCACCGCCAGGTTACCGGCATACTTCGCCCCGATCTGCTCGCGAAAGGCGTCTTCAAATTCACGGCGGATGACGAACACCACCCGGTCAAACCCCGCCCGCACCGCGTCGAACACCGCATAGTCGAGGATCGTTTCGCCCGACGGGCCCACGGGGTCGAGCTGCTTGAGTCCCCCGTAGCGGGACCCCATGCCGGCTGCGAGAACGAGCAAGGTGGGAGCGGCCATGTTGCCCCGCATCGACTCAGCAATCGCCGTTCACTCCAAGCGGATTTTCCGCCAACCGGTGCCCCAGGCGACGGTGGCGGGATATTAGGAGGAACTCCTAGCGCGATCTTACCGCAAAGATCTCCGCCAGGCCGTCACTCCGCCATCAGCCTAGCCAGCACGGGCGACATCTGTTCGCCCCACACCTCGAAGCCGGCAGCGCTCGGGTGCAGCCAGTCGGTGAACAATTCCTCACGCGCCAGGCCGTTTTCGTCCGCGAAGGCGGCGCTCATGTCGAGCCAGATGATCATCGGGTCGGCGTCGGCGATCGCCTTCAAACCGGGGTTGACCTGGCCGATGACGGCCATGCGCGCCGCCCAATTGTCCACCTGCCCTCCCCGGACCCAGGGCCCGCGTGGAATGATGCCCAGCAGGATCAATTTTGTGTGGGGCAGCTTGGTGCGCGTGAGCGTCACGATCTTGTCCACGGCGCCCACGATTTCCGCCGGGCTGTTGGCCGCGGTGTTGTTGGTGCCGATCATGAGCACCGCCACCCGGGGCGAGATGCCGTCGAGTTCTCCGTCCTCGATGCGGCCGATGACATGCTGGGTCAGGTCGCCGCTGATGGCGAAATTCACCGGCTGGTAGGCGCCCCAGTATTTTTCCCACAACTCCCCCTGCCCTTTCCAATACTCAGTGATCGAGTCGCCCATGAACAGTACCCCCATCGGCTCGCCGGAAGCCGCGCGCGCCTTGTAGGCCTCGTGCCGGCTCATGAAGTAGTCGTTGTTCTTCAAAGCGCCGACATCGGCAGGCCCGGAACGCGGCTGGGCTGAAACGGAGACAGCCCCCAGCAGGGCGGCAAGCATCGCGACGAAGACAGTGAGTCGGGAAAGCATGTCGCCAGCGAGGCTGGTGGAGCCCACCACGGCAATCTTCCGCGGCGATGTCGTTGAACGAAAGAGGGGGGGGACTTGCTTTGCAAGGAACCCGACCGCGCCGTAGCAGTCCGAATGACATGCCCCTGTTCGCCGGTCGCCCCCTCCGGACCTCCCTGTGGCTGCTCCCGGTCTTCGGTTTGTTCGTCGCCGGGTGCCAGCTGCCAACGCCACGCACCGCTCGTTTCCCCGCGGGGCATCAGAGCACGTCATCGTTGATCGGTCTCGATTGGGAACAATTGCTCGTCGAGATTGGCGAGCCCACCCGCATCGAGCCCGCGACCGAGGACAACCCCGGCCGCGCCGTGTGGACCTACGAGCGCTCCGGCCCCGTGCGTTATCAACGAGTGCCGGGCCAGCCCATCGAGACCACCCGGACCAACCCCATGACGGGCGACGTGCAGGTGGTGACGAGCTATTCGGTCGACACCGCCCGGATCGACTCCACCGAAACCATCACCGTCATCCTCGCCTCGGGCCGAGTGGTCAGTGCCACGAGCTCCATCGCGCAAAACCGGCCGTACCTGCCTTGACGAGCTGGCCTGTCCGGAGGTGACGCCGGGTATTGCCGGTAGTCGCGGGGGTTTTGCGGACTTGCTAACCGGCGTGGGTCACGGCCAATTTGAACGGCTTCCGCTCGGGTGGTGGAATGGTAGACACGAGGGTCTTAGAAGCCCTTGCCGTAAGGCGTGAAGGTTCGAGTCCTTTCCCGAGCACCACTTTCCTAGGGAACACTAGAAAAGGGAGCGTTTAGGGATCAGTATGTAATTCATCTTCTCTGAGGGCCATTCTCATGCAGTTGAGACAAACGCTGAGTTTCTGGACTGATCTCTAGGATGGGAGGGGGGGTGTAAGGCGTGGTCTCCCTAAATTGATTAGGATTGATAAGGCTGGAGCATAAAAATTTCGGAAAAGGCTGGTCGAGTTGCCCTACTGGACCATCAAAACCGTTATCCCTCGACTGGCTTGTGACAGCAGCAAGCAGATGATTTGGTGGCAGCATGTGCGGCCGTTACACCTTCCAGCAGGTTGAAGCACTCAGAGCACTTATCAAGAAAGTGACCGGGTCGTACTATGATGCTCTGGCAGCCCGTTTCAACGTAGCTCCGGCCCAAATCAATCCGGTGGTGTCTCATGGGGAGGATGCGAGTCCCCAGATGCGAATGATGCGCTGGGGCATGGTTCCTTTCTGGGATAAAAGTGATCGGCCCAAGATCGCTCCAATCAACGCCCGTTCTGAGGAGATGATGGGCAAGCCCATGTTCAAACAAGCTGTTCAGCGGCGCCGATGCGTTGTTCCGGCAGATGGGTTCTACGAATGGAAACGGCCAAACGATCGAACCAAAATACCCCACCTGATAAGTTTGAAGGACAGGTCACCATTTTTGATCGCCGGTCTCTACGAGTCGGCCACTGAGAACCGTCCCGAAACCTACGCGGTCCTAACTTGTGCCCCAAATAGACTCATGGTCGAGATCCACGACCGTATGCCTGTGATCCTGACGGAAGATATTGCAAGGCGCTGGATTACGCCCGGTGAAATAACCACTGAAGAAGTGGCCGAAATCTGCGTTCCCTACGACTCTGATGCTATGGCTGCTATCCAAGTGTCTGCTATTGTGAACAATGCGAGAAACGACGTTCCGGAGTGCGTGTTGCCTGCTCCGGAACTCGACGATTTACTCTCCTAACAACATGGCGGCAGGCTACTTGCCGAGATGCCGATTCGGACCTTGCTAGCAGCATCTCGGGGGAGGCGAATCCGCCAATGCCCCTGCGTACCCTAGCTGTGGATTTCAACTGCTACTTCGCTTCTTGCGAACAGCAGGAGAATCCGGCTCTGCGGCACAAGCCAGTAGCGGTAGTGCCTGTTCTCGCCAATACGACATGCTGCATCTCGGTCAGCTACGCAGCCAAGGCTCGCGGGGTAAGATCAGAGATGAGCGTTCAGGAGGCGCAAATGCACTGCCCTGAGCTAGCCCTAGTCGAAGCGCGACCTGCTCTTTATGAGCGGTACCACAGGCGTTTCCTCGAGGCGATCGAGTCCTGCATCCACGTCACAACGATCAAGTCCATTGATGAGGTTGAATGCGACCTCACGCGGACGTTTGCCTCCAAGGAAAAAGCCCTTGAGGTGGCTAGGCAAATCAAGGCGACCGTTCGCCGTGACGTAGGGGAATGTCTGACCAGCTCCATCGGAATCGCACCCAATTGGACCCTAGCGAAGATGGCTTCAGACATGCAGAAGCCGGACGGGCTGGTTGTGATCGAGGAAAGCGACCTACCGACGCGCCTTCTTGGCTTGGAGCTACAGGACTTTCTAGGCATAGGACCAGCCATGGAGGCGAGGCTGATCGCCAGTGGGATCGACACCGTTGCCAAACTCTACGCTGCCACAAAGACGCAGCTTCGTGGGGTCTGGGGAGGCGTCGTTGGGGAACGGATGTATGCACGGATCCGCGGCGAGAAGATCCCTGAGGAACTGATGACCCATAAGACCGTGGGACATTCGCACGTTCTGCCTCCGCAATTTCGGACGGAAGCCAAGGCCTTGGCCGTTTTGCACCGCTTGATCCAGAAGGCCGCGCTGAGGCTACGCAGCATCAACCACTACGCCGGCAACCTTACGGTGTTCGTATCTTACAAGCAGGGTACTTGGACGGACGAAATCCGATTTAATGAGACGCAAGACACCCTAAGCATGTCAAAGGCGCTAAGGCAGCTTTGCTCTAGGCGGCCGCCGGACGTGGTCCGCCGAGTCCCCATGCAGGTTGGGTTGGTACTGAGCAGACTGATTCCAGCGGCTTGTTCTACACCCGATCTATTTGAGCTCGACCAAGAGAATAACCGTGCTCGTCTCAATTCGGCTATGGACGATCTCAACCAGGTCTTCGGCAACGGCACTGTTTTCTTCGGTGGGGCATTTGGGGCCACTAAGGCCGCCCCCATGCGAATAGCCTTTACCCGTATTCCCAAACCTGAGCTCGAAGAGATCGATCCCGACCGTAGGCGCCGCCTACGCCCGCTTAAATAGTATTCTGGTATAAGCACTTAGGGAAATTAGAAGTTAGGAATCAATACGTAGTTCTATCTTCTCTGAGGTCTATTCTTATAAGTGCAGCCGGTGTTAAGCACCTGGACTGATCCTTACGAAGGAAGGGAAAGTCGTACAGTGTGAGGCCCCATGGTCGGGGTCTACGAGATCTCTGAGTAGAATCGCCAAGAATTCTGAAGGTCCCCGTATACCCTCCGTCTACCGATATAGGTGATTTTAAACGCGCGATCTCAGTTAGGA
>Ga0181607_10000763_pt1 | contig 28061 bp, 27 predicted proteins | sample 041ome_9_FD_132420 | JGI IMG/M metagenome (GOLD analysis project Ga0181607, IMG submission 132420) | Coastal salt marsh microbial communities from the Groves Creek Marsh, Skidaway Island, Georgia - 041413US metaG (megahit assembly) | ecosystem: Environmental > Aquatic > Marine > Intertidal zone...
ATCGCTGCGGCATTCCACCGCGATGGCACCTTGCGAGGGAGCCGGTAGCCAGCTGTCCACGTCCAGCGGATGGCCCACGCCGTCCTCTCCCAACCGCTCCAGACCGGCTGCCGCAAGGAAGATGGCGTCGGCTTCCCCCGCCGCCAGCTTGGCAAGGCGTGTGGCGACGTTTCCACGGAACATCACCACTTCGCAATCGGGCCGCTGGTTGAGCAATTGCGCGGCCCGGCGCGGCGCGCTGGTGCCCACCTTTGCGCCCGGCGGCAGAGTAGCGATGCTGTCCGCCCCGATCAGCCGGTCGCGCTTGTCCGCGCGTTCGAGGATCGCGCCCAGCGTGAAGATATCCGGGCGCACTGTCTCCACGTCCTTGAGCGAGTGGACCGATGCATCAATCGCACCTTCGGCGAGCCACGCATCCAGTTCCTTGGTCCACAGAGCCTTGCCACCGATTTCGGCGAGCGGGCGATCAAGCATCTTGTCCCCGCTGGCGGTGACGGGCACCAGTTCCACCTGCGCCTTGTCCCAGCCATGGGCGGCGCACATTCGGTCGCGCACTTCCTCTGCTTGCACCATGGCCAGCGGCGAGGCGCGCGTTCCCAGCTTCAATTTCACGTCAGTTGTCATAGGCGCTGCTTGCCCTAGAGCCCAATTGCGTCCAGTGGAAGCCGCGCAATGACCCTTGTGCTCGGCATAGAAAGTTCCTGCGACGAAACCGCCGCCGCGCTGGTGGACGGCGAACGGCGAATTCTCGCCCAGGCCATCGCCAGCCAGGAGGCGGAACATGCCCCCTATGGCGGCGTGGTGCCGGAGATTGCCGCACGCGCCCATGCGGAACGGCTGGTGCCGCTGATCGACAAGGTGCTGGCCGAAGCAGGCAAGAGCCTGTCCGATTGCGATGCCATCGCCGCCACTGCCGGCCCCGGCCTGATTGGCGGGGTGATGGTCGGCCTTGTCACCGGCAAGGCGCTGGCGATGGCGGAAGGCAAGCCGCTGCTGGCGATCAACCACCTCGAAGGCCATGCGCTCAGCCCGCGGTTGGCGGATGCGAGCCTCGAATATCCCTATGCCCTGCTGCTGGTATCGGGCGGGCATTGCCAGATCCTGCGGGTGGACGGCATGGGCAAGTTCAGGCGCCTTGCCACCACGATTGACGATGCGCTGGGCGAGGCTTTCGACAAGACCGCCAAGATCCTCGGCCTCGGTTATCCCGGCGGACCGCAGGTGGAGAAGCTGGCCTTGCAAGGCGATCCCAAAACCGTGCCCCTGCCCCGCCCGCTGGTTGGCAGCGGGGAGCCGCATTTCTCCTTCGCCGGGCTCAAGAGCGCGGTGCTGCGAGCGTACGAAAGCGGCAACCATGCAGATGCGGATATCGCCGCCAGTTTCCAGCAGGCCGCAGTCGATTGCCTTATCGACCGGCTGACAATCGCGCTGGACAAGATGGGCGATGTGAATGCGCTGGTCGTCGCTGGCGGGGTTGCCGCCAACAGCGTGATCCGCGCGGCGCTCGAACAGCTTGCCACCAGCCGTCAGCTTGCATTCACCGCGCCGCCACAAAAGCTGTGCACGGACAACGCCGCGATGATCGCATGGGCCGGAATCGAGCGCCTCGCGGTGGGTATACCGCCTGATCCGCTTGATTTTTCGGCCCGTCCACGCTGGCCTCTGGACCCGGAAGCAGAGCCCGCAAGAGGCGCAGGAGTGAAGGCATGATGAGCACATCCATCGGCGTGATCGGCGCAGGCGCATGGGGCACCGCGCTGGCTCAAATGCTCGCCAGTGACGGACGCGAGGTGCTGCTGTGGGCGCTAGAGGCTGACCTGGTCGATGCCATCAACGCCGATCACCGCAACGATCTCTACCTCCCATCCGCCGCGCTATCTCCCGCGATCCGCGCCACGAGCGATCTTGGCGAAATGGCCGCGCTCGACGTGCTGCTGGTGGTCACGCCCGCGCAGCACCTCGGCAATGTGCTGGGCCAGATGCCCACGCACCCGAAGGACCTTGTGCTGTGTTCCAAGGGGATCGAGGCAGGCACGGGCCGAATGATGAACCACGTGGCGCATGACGTGGCGCCCGACAGCGACATCGCCGTGCTTTCCGGCCCCACCTTCGCGCATGAAGTGGCAGCAGGTCTGCCCACCGCAGTGACGCTCGCATGCGGTGGCGGCAATGCCCAGTGGGACAGGCTCGCCAGCGCCATCGCACGGCCCACCTTCCGCCCCTATTTCTCCGATGACCTTGTCGGCGCGGAAGTGGGCGGATCGGTCAAGAACGTGCTCGCCATCGCTTGCGGCGTGGTCGATGGCCTCGGCCTTGGCCAGAATGCCCGCGCGGCGCTGATCAGCCGCGGCTATGCCGAGATGCAGCGCTTTGGCGAGGCGCTTGGCGCACGGCGCGATACCCTCGCCGGTTTGTGCGGACTGGGGGACCTTGTGCTCACCTGTTCCTCCACCTCCAGCCGCAATTTCTCGCTCGGCAAGGCGCTGGGCGAAGGGAAGGACGCAGTCTCGCTGATGCGGGACCGTCGCACCGTGGCCGAAGGCGCGCACACCGCGCCAGTGCTGGCCACGCTGGCTGCCGAACACGGCGTGGACATGCCCATCGTCGCCGCGGTGTGCCAACTGCTCGAAGGCGCGTCGGCAGGCGAGGTGGCGCAGGACATGCTCACCCGCCCGCTCAAGGCCGAGGGCGCTGACACTTGAGCGAAACGACGCCCGCCAGCCCTGCCGGGAAACCCGGTGACGATGGCGACATGGCAGCACTCGCCAAGGGCGGGCGCACCAATTTCTTCGGCTTCCTGCTGCGCTTGCTGGCGCGGTTGCCGTTCCTGTTCATCGCCGGACAGCTCTATGGCGCGGCCAGCGTGGGCATCTATGCCTCAGCGCTGATCGTGGTGGAGCTGGTGGCGCTGCTCTGCTCCATTGGCGAAAAGCGCGGCCTTGCGCAGCGGCTGGCTGACGGCGGCGAGGAGCAATCCCCGCTGATCTTCGATTCCATGCTTGTGGCGCTGGTGTTTTCGGGCCTTACCGCGCTCGCACTGTTCACTTTCCCCGCGCCGATGTTCCCCAACGGCATGGGCAGCGATTTCGACAAGTGGATCGTGCTGGCGATCCCCGGTTATGCGCTGACCGAGATCGTGCTGGCAGCACAGGCCTACAGGTTCGACATTGCCACCACCGTCCGCGCCCGCGCCGTGGTGGAACCGTGGACGATCTCCATCCTTGCAGGCGTGTTCTACTTCATCCCCGAGACGCGCGAAGGCGGGCTGGCGCTGGCCTATATCGTGTCCATCTATGCCGGTCTCGCCACAGCCTTGTGGACCTTCCTGCGCAACTATGGCTTGCCGCGCGGCTGGTTCCCCCACCCCACGCGCATCAGCCAGATGGTCATGCGCGCACTGCCACTGGCGGTGGCCGATGCCATCGAATGGGGCACGCGCCGCGTCGATATCTTCATCCTCGGCTTCTTTGCCGGAGAGGTGGCGGTGGGCATCTATTACATGGCCCAGCAGGTCGCCAGCCTGCCGCAAAAGCTGAAGACCAGTTTCGAGCCGATCCTTGGCCCGGTGATCACCGCCAAGCTGAAGGACAAGGACTATGCCGCCATCGCCCGGCAGGTGTGCCAGGTGGGCTTCTGGATCATCGCCATGCAGCTGGGCATCGCGCTGGCGCTGGGCATTCCGGGCGAAGGGCTGATGGGCCTGATGGGCAGCGGCGGGCAGTTCGTGCCGGGCACCGGTGCGCTGGTGTTCCTGCTGGCGGCAGAAGTGGTGGCGGCAACGGCAGTCGTATCCGAAGCGGCGCTGATCTACATGGCGCGGCTGCGCAATCTGTGGGTGTCCATCGGCACCATCGCCTTGCAGGTGCTGCTGACGCTGGCCTTCATGGTGGCAATCGAGAATGTCGACCTGTGGCCTGCCGAGAAGGACGACTTCTACCGCGCAGCCGCTGCTGCCTGCGCGCTGCTGCTGGCGCTGGGGGCGGCATCGCTGGTGAAGGCCTTCATGCTCTCGCGCCTGTTGGGCCACACGATCAACAACTGGCGCTGGGCGCTGGTATACGCCACGGCTGCTGCCATCGTGGTCGGCTTCGTGGTGGTGCAATTGCCCGAATGGATGGAGCTGGCCTTCGGCGTTCCGGCCATCCTCGGCGTCTATGGTTGGGTGATCTGGACTCGCGGTTTCGGCCATGAAGACCGCGTTCTGTTTCGCGGAATGCGCAAGAAGGATGAAGCGCAAGAGCCTGAACCGGCAGCATAATCGCTCGATCAATGCTATTCAGAAAGCGTTCACGCCCCGAGGCGGAACCTTACCCCAACGCTGAAGAAGGTTTGGGGGAACACGATGCGAATTTTTTGGAAAGCTGGCGGCCAGTGCAGCCGTGATGGGCCCGCTGATGGGCGGCCCGGCAGCGGAATTCACCGCCGCGGCGCAGGATGACAATTCGGGTGCTTCCATGCCGCTCGTCCCGCCGCTGCCTGAAGGCTGTGTGCTGCCCGCAAGCTATGAGCGCAGCTACGATTCGCCGTCGCCCATCGTGGTAACCGGATCAAGGGCAGACCGGTCAGGCGCGGTTCGTTCTGCCGTTCAGCCTTCCCCACCACCGCCGCCCGCGCGGCCTCCCCCTCCGCCTCCTCCGGCGCCAAGGGCAACAGCCGCTCCGGCAGTGACGGTGAACGCACAACTGCTCGAACAATCTTCTACCACAAACCTCGAATCCGTCGTCGAGCGCCTGCCCCAGTTCCAGCCGCGCTACATCCCGGCAGTGCGCCCCGCCGATCTGCAGGACCGTGAGCAATATGCAGGCGAACAGGTCGCGCCCGCGAACTGGGCGCATGAAAACCCCGTCTCCACCTTCTCCGTGGACGTGGACACCGCCGCCTATGCCAATGCGCGGCGATCTCTGCTGGATGGCAACCTGCCGCCCAAGGCCTCCGTCCGCACCGAGGAGATGATCAACTACTTCCGCTACGACTATCCCGCGCCAACCGACATTGCGACGCCCTTCTCGGTCAGCACGGACATGGCAGTAACGCCGTGGAACGATGCCACGCGGCTGCTGCGGATCGGCCTGCGCGGTTATGACCTCAATGCGGATCAGCGCCCGCCGGCAAACCTCGTCTTCCTGCTCGACGTGTCGGGTTCGATGGGATCGCCCGACAAGCTGCCGCTGGTGCAGACTGCCATGAAGATGCTCGCTGCCGAACTGACCGAGCAGGACCGCGTGTCCATCGTCGTCTATGCCGGGGCTGCAGGCGTGGTGCTCGAGCCGACCAATGACGAATGCGATATCCGCATCGCCATCGAGAACCTGCGCGCAGGTGGCTCCACCGCAGGCGGCGCGGGCATCCAGCTGGCCTATGACATCGCTCGCGGCAGCTTCATCGAAGGCGGCGTGAACCGTGTGATCCTGGCCACCGATGGCGATTTCAACGTCGGCATCCGCAACCATGACCGGCTGATCGAAATGATCGAGGAAAAGCGCAAGAGCGGCATTACCCTCACCACGCTGGGCTTCGGCACCGGTAATTTGAACGATGCCATGATGGAGCAGATCGCGGACCACGGTAACGGCAATTACGCCTATTTCGATTCCGCCATGGAAGCGCGCAAGGTGCTGTCGCAGGAGATGTCCTCCACCCTGTTCACTATCGCGCATGACGTGAAGATCCAGGTGGAATTCAACCCGGCCAAGGTGAGCCAGTATCGCCTGATCGGCTATGAGAATCGCGCGCTGCGCGAGGAAGACTTCGACAATGACGCGGTCGATACGGGCGAGATCGGCGCGGGCCATCAGGTCACCGCGATCTACGAAATCGTGCCCACCGGTGCCGAGGGCTGGATGCGCGAGCGGCGCTATGCCGCCAGCGCGCCCGCCGATGCATCCGACGCGGTTGACGAGCTGGCCTTCGTCCAGCTGCGCTACAAGCTACGGGGAGAGGACACATCGAAACTGATCCAGCGCCCCGTCCCTTCCGCCATGATGGATCGCGCTGGTCCGGCGAGCGGCGACATGGCCTTTGCCAGCGCCGTTGCCGCCTATGGCCAGGTGCTGCGCGGCGATACGCTGATGAACGGATACACCCTGAACGATGCCGCGCGGCTGGCTGGCCGGCAGAGCGGATACTGGCGCAGCGAATTCGTGCAGCTCGCTTCGCTTGCAGGGGCCCTCGACGGGCGCTGACAATCATGGCTAAGGAGGGTCCATGAAGATTCTCCGCAGCCCCCGCATTGCCATCGCGCTTGGCGCCTTCGTCGTCTTCCTGCTCGCGTTGCTCGGCGGAAGCATGACTGGCCCGGCCATCGCGGCACGGCTGGCCGAACAGGCAGCGCCTGCCATTGCCGAAGCAGGCGGCGGGAGCAGCGTGGAAGCCCATTTCACCTCACCCAATGGCCTGCCCAGCCGCCATCCCGTGCTGACCGGCGCGGAAGACCTTGACGATGGCACCCGCGCCCGCATCGCGCGGGCCGTGGCCGCCATTCCGGGTGTCGGGGGCATCAGCTGGGAGGACGGCACCGTGCTGTCCGAAGCATCCGCCCGCGCGCAGAACCCGCTGCATTGCCAGGAAGACGTGCAAGCCCTGCTGCGCGCCCGCTCGATCCGCTTCGAGGAAGGCTCCTCGCGCATTGATGCCGCCAGTTCGCCGCTGGTGGCAGAGGTGGCGCAATCGCTGCGACCGTGCCTTGGCAGCATCATCGCCATCACCGGCCACACCGACAATTCGGGCACGGCTGCGGGCAACATGGAACTGTCGCGCGAGCGCGCCTTCGCCGTGCAGCAGGCGCTGGTCAATCAGGGCATCCCGGAAGACGGGCTGCGCGCCCGCGGCGTGGGCTCCAGCATGCCGGTGGAAGGGCTGGACCCGGCAGACCCGGCCAATCGCCGGATCGAGTTCACCGTGGTCGAAACCGAACCGATCATGCCAACGCCGGTGGACACGCCCGCTCCGCGCTGACATTGCCCTCTCGCATGCTCATCATTAGAGAACCCGCCCATGCCCATCTGGCTTGAACTGCTTGTCCTCATGCTGGTCGCTTATGCGATCGGGATCGGTATTGGCTGGGCCATCTGGGGCCGCAATTGACGCATATCGGAAGGATCGCCGCACATGGCTGAACTGATTCAGGAAAACTGGGTGCTGCTGGCATCCGCACTGGTCATCGGCCTGGTGGTCGCATGCTGGATTTTCGCCGCCAACCGCACCGCCAAGGTGGAACGCAGCGATGACGGGCAGGAAGTTGGCGCAGCCAAGCGCAACCAGGCGCTGATTGACTCGGCGCCCTCTGCCACCGCACCCGCCACGCCCGCCGCCTCGCCCGCCAATGCCGACGTTGTTGCGGCGGCGACCGCCAGTGCCGATGCCGAGGCAGGTGCCAGCGTCGCGCAGACCACTGCTCCTGCACCGGCCCCCGCTGCACCTTCGGGTGAAGGGGACGACCTGTCGGAAATCAAGGGACTTGGCCCCAAGCTGCGCGCCCAGCTCAACGCCATGGGCATCACCACGTTCGCCCAGATTGCGGCGTGGGACGATGCCGAAATTGACCGCGTGGATGCCCAGCTCGGCCGCTTCCAGGGCCGCATCCGCCGCGACAGCTGGGTGGAGCAGGCCAAGCTGCTACAAGCCGGTGACCGCGCCGCGTACGAAAGCCGCTTCGGACGCACCTGATTTGTCGGGAATGAGATCGCGCATTCGCGCGCAGAACTCCTGAGCGGCTCGCGGCATCAATCGCAGCCGACCAGGAGACTTCGCCATGGCCTCTCAGGAGCGCTTTGAACATCCCCGCGTGCTGGTGGTGGAAGATGAGTTCCTCATCGCTCTCGACCTGGCAGAAACCGTGCGCGCGCTCGGTTGCCGCGTCGACGGCCCGCATGTGGCGCAAAAGACTGCGCTCGCAGCGATCGAGCAGGCCATGCCCGATTGCGCGATACTGGATGTGATGGTGGAGGACGGCGAGGTCTTCCCGTTGGCAGACAAATTGCAGCAGGCTGGCATTCCGATCCTGTTCCATTCGGGCCATGCAGACCCGAAGGAACTCTGCCAGCGCTATCCGCAGGCCAAGGCTGCTCAAAAGCCCTGTCCGCCTGCAGAGCTGGTCGAATTGCTAACCAACGCGCTCAACTCCTCGCGCCACTGATACCACTTCAAACTTATGAGCTTGGCGCTCGCACGCAATTTGTCCTAGCTTCCTCCCCGCTGGACCGGAAAACGGCCACGCTGGGAGGGAATTTCGCCATGTCTCGATATCTGAACCGCATCGTAGCCATACTTGCGCTACTGGCGCTGGGATTGCCGGGCACCACCGCAAGCGCCCAAGCCCAGAGTGCCGACACAAGCTGCGACAGGGCGTGCCTTGGCGACATGGTGACCGGCTATGTCGACGCGCTGCTGGCGCATGATCCTTCCACCCTGCCTCTGGCAAGCAATGTGCGGGTGACGGAGAACGGCCTCGATGCCGAAATCGGCGAAGGCATCTGGCACAGCATTACCGGCAAGGGAACCTTCCGGCACGACTATCTCGACACCGCACGGCAGGTAGCCGCCTCGCACGTGCACCTGATGGAAGGCGATGTCCCGGTGCTGCTGTCGCTCGCGCTGCACGTGGAGGGCGACACCATCACGGGAGTGGAAAGCGTGGTTCACCGCGTCACCCCGGATTCGCCGTTCCAGCCAAAGGTGCTGGATGAGCCGGTGCGCGGGATGGACAGCCCCGTGCCCGCCGGGCAGCGCATGTCGCGCGGGGATCTGGTGGCAGTCGCCCTCAGCTATGCCGAAGGCTTGCGCACAGGCAGTTTCACCGATGCCGGCGTGCCTTTTGCCGATGATGCATACCGGGTGGAAAACGGCGTGATTACCGCCGGGCAAGGCTGCGCTTTCGGCACCTGCGGCCTTTATGACCAGCGCATCATGGTCCACCCCGGCCTGATCCCGAGCGTGGTGGCGGTGGACGAGGAAAACGGCACCGTGCTCTTGTGGATGAACTTCGGCTACACCGGCTCCTATGGCCCGGACACGGTGCTGGTGACGTTCGAGGCATTCAAGGTGTGGGGAGGATCGGTCCGGTCGATCAACGCCTTCTTCGACTTCCTGCCCATCGGCACGCCGCGACGCTGGCCCAGCGCCGATCCCGTGCCGCGCGTATACTGAACCGCTTGCGGCGGCGGCATGGTGCCCCTAAGTCCTGCCGCAGGACACTGGGGGCACCAGGAACCGCACCATCCAACGCGCAACGTCTTCCCTGCACATTGAAACACGCTGGCACCACAGGCTGATCGGTCCGGTTCAGCCACCTACAACGTAGGCCTGTCCGAACGCCGCAATGAAGAGGTGCAGGACTACCTGACCGATCGCGGCATCCCGGCGGCACGCATTGCCAGCGAGGCGTTTGGCGAAACCATGCCCCGCGTGGAAACGGCAGACGGTGTGCGCGAGCTGCAGAACCGCCGTGTGGAGGTCACATACGGGCCGGGCTCAGGCAACTGGGCCCCGCACGGCCCTCTCCCCTGAGGGCCTGACGAAAGGGCCGGAAGGTTGATCCCTTCCGGCCCTTTTTTGTTGCCAGTATTGCTTTGCGGTGTGGAGCGGGTCAGTCGACCAGCATCAGCGCGTCGAGCGCGGCCACGCCTTCGCCCTTGGGATGGATGATCACCGGGTTCAGGTCGATCTCGCGGATCGAGGGGTTCCCGGTCATGATCGCCCCCATCTTCACGATCAGGTCTGCCAGCGCCTCTACGTCCAGCGCGGGGCTGCCGCGATAGCTCTTGAGGATCGGTGCCTGCTTCAGCGAGAGCAGGCCTGCGATCACCTGTTCCTTGCCCATGTCAGGGGTGAACAGCTTCACGTCCTTGAGGATTTCCGCCGTCACGCCGCCGAAACCGGCCAGCACCACCGGGCCCCACTGGGGATCGGACTTGGCGCCCACGATCATCTCGGTGCCCATCTTGCCCATCTTCTCGATCAGCACGCCGTCAAGCGCGATGGAGGCATCGTAGTTGGCGACGTTCTGGTACATGCGCTCGAAAGCGTCCCGCACCTCGTCAGTGGACTTCAGGTTCAGGATCACGCCGCCCGCGTCGCTCTTGTGGCCCAGCGCAGCAGCCTGCGCCTTCATCACCACCGGGAAGCCGATAGCCTCGGCCGCATTGGCAGCATCTTCAGCCGTGGGAGCGAACTGGCTGGCAGGGAAGGCGATCCCAGCTGGCGCAAGCAGCGCCTTGGCCTTGTATTCGGGGATCACGCCGCTTTCGTCAGCCAGACCGTCGAGCGCAATCGGAGCAATCGAATTGTCCGACAGGTCCCGCTTGGAAAGGTCCGCCAGGCGCGCAATCGCGCGATAGGCACGCTCGGTGGAGCGGAAATAGGGGATACCCGCACTGGCGAGGCCGTCGAGATATTCCTGCGGCACATTCGCGCCTTCGTCCACGCCGGCAAAGACCAGCGGCTTGCCCAGCGAGCCGCCTTCGAGCGCCTTCTGGATGGCCGGGAGCTTGATCTTGCAGGTGATCGGATCCGACTGGATGATCGATGCGACCACGCTGCCGATGCGGTCATCCTCCAGCAGCACGCGCAGCAGGTTGGTGTAGATTTCCGGTTCGCTGAGGCCGATGGCGGTGATGTCCGTGGGGTTGGAAACCGGCACGAAGTCCGGCAGCACAGCGCGGATCTTCGGGCTGTTCTCGTCATCGAGGTGGATCAGGTCGAGCCCGATGTCTTCCGCGATGTCAAAGGCAAGGCCGCGCAGCGCGCCGCTTTCACCCAGCACCGCCATATTCGCGCCCGGCAGGTCCGGGCAGGTTACAGCGATGGTGGCGATATCGGCCAGCTCTTCCAGCGTATCGGCAAAGATGATGCCTTCGCGGGTCAGCTTGGTCTTCATCAGTGCATAGTCGCCCGCCATCGCGCCAGTGTGGGTGGCAGCCGATTCCTGCGCCTTCGAGCTCTTGCCCGGGTGCAGCATGATGATGGGCTTGCCTGCTGCGCGCGCGCGGCGGGCAGCTGCGATAAAGGCCTGCGGGTTGCGCAGGTTCTCGACATACATGGCAATGACGTGAGTGGCGGGGTCATCCACCAGCCATTCGACATAGTCTTCCACGCCCGATGCCGCCTCATTGCCGGTGGAAACCGATGTGGAGACAAAGCAACCGCGCGGGTGAAGCGTGGTGGCAAGCACGGCAGCAAGCGCGCCGGACTGGCTGGCCACGCCAACAGCGCGGTCATTCGGGCCGGGCTGCTTCATGTTGGTTTCCACGAAGGTCAGCGGAATGCCTTCCACGTAGTTCGTGCAGCCCAGGCAATTGGGGCCTTCGATGATGATGCCGTGTTCTTCGGAGATGCGCGCCAGTTCGGCCTGGTCCTTCGCGCCTTCCTCACCCGCTTCGGAGAAGCCGGCGGCGTAGATCACCACTGCGCCACAACCGTTCTTTGCCAGCGCGCGGACGGTGTCGACGACGAAGGGACGCGGGATCGCCAGCACGGCGCAATCCACACCGTGCGGTAGTTCATCGGGGCCCTTGTAGACCTTGAGACCCTGCAGCTCGTCCCGCTTGGGGTTCACCGGATAGATATCGCCCTTGAACTTGTACTGCACGAGGTTGTTCAGCAGCGTACAGCCAAGCGCGCCATGGCGGTCCGAAGCGCCGATCACGGCCACGGATTTCGGGCGCAGCAGGCGGTCAATCTGTTCGTTGGTGAAACGGCGGGTGCTCATGGAATTCCTCTCCACTGGGAAACTTTGAAGCGCGTCCTAACCCCGGACACGCAAAACGTCACCCCCGCCATTGGCAGGGGTGACGCCTGTTGCATTGATCGGGATCAGTCCTTGCTGACCTTGGTCTTGTCGAAGGCACCAAGGCCCGGCTTGAAGGTCTTCTCGTCAAGGAACTGCTTGGTAGCTTCCTTGCGGGTTTCCCAACCGCCGAAGTCGTTCAGCGCTTCCTGTGCGCGGATCAGGTAGTCCTCGGCGTTGTCATAGGTCATTTCGCGCACGCGGCGCACGGCCCACTTGGTGGCACGCAGGGCCTGGCTGTCCTTCTTCTTCAGAACGTCGCAAACTTCCTGCACACGGTCCTTCAGCTTGTCAGCCGGCAGCGATTCATTGACCATGCCCTTGGCCGCAGCTTCGGGGCCAGTGAGGTTTTCACCCATCATGGCGTGATACATGGCATCGCGGAAGTTGAGCAGTTCTGCCGCCACCTTGGATGCGCCGCCGCCGGGCAGGATGGCCCAGTTGATTTCGGACAGGCCGAACTGCGCTTCGTCAGAGCAATAGGCGAGGTCGCAAGCGAACAGCGGGCCGTAAGCACCGCCGAAGCACCAGCCGTTGATCATGGCAACGGTCGGCTTTTCGTACCAACGCAGGCGTTCCCACCAGCCATATGCCTGGCGCTGGTGCTCACGCACCTTGTGCAGGCCCTGCACTTCGGCTTCACGGAAATATTCGAGCAGGTCCATGCCGGCGGACCACGAAGTGCCCTCACCGGTCAGCACCAGCACCTGCACGTCATCACGGAATTCCAGCTCTTCCAGAACGATCAGCATCTGCTTGTTGAGCTTGGGGCTCATGCAGTTGCGCTTGTCGGGACGGTTGAAGGATACCCATGCCACGCCGTCGATGATGTCGTACTTGACGGTTTCTTCTTGCGGGCGGGGATCGGGCTGTGAGGGCTTTGCCATCGTATTCTCTCCACTTGGTTGCGCGAATCACGCGGCAATGGCCGCGCGGATTGTTATCACTCATAGCTATAAGGATTGCTATGCGCAACAACAATCGCTAAGGTTCTGATCATGCAGGATCCACTTACCCACTACCCCGGCTATTCGCTGCGCCGTGCCGCCAATGCGACGGCTGCGGAACTGGCTGCGCGGCTGTCCGACATCGGGCTGAAGCAGGTGGACGCATCGCTGCTGCTTCTGATCGACGCCAACCCCGATGTCACGGCCAGCGCACTGGGGCGGGAACTGGATATCCAGCGGGCCAACATGGTGCCGTTGCTGAAGCGGCTTGAAGATGCCGGGCTGATTGACCGCAACCCGCTGGACGGCAAATCGCAAGGTCTGGTGCTGACTGCGGCAGGACATGCAAAGCATGGTGAGGCGCTGTCGATCATCGAGGCATTCGAGGCAGAACTCCTCACCCGCATTCCTGCAGAACATCGCACGCATTTGCTTCCGGCGCTGGATGCCCTCTGGCGCAACGCATGAGGATTTCCTAGGTCTGCTTGCGAGAGCAAGTGGGAGTTTGGAATGCACGAGCACGTCACCCATCCGGTACCGGCGGATTGGGCCGCAAATGCCAAGATCAATGCTGATGGCTACGCGCTGAAATATCGCGCCAGCGTGGATGATCCGGAAAACTTCTGGCTCGGCGAGGCCCAGCGGATCGACTGGATGCGCAAGCCCACGAAGATCAAGGACACCAGTTTCGATGCTGCCGATTTCCGCATCAAGTGGTTCGAGGACGGCACGCTGAACCTTGCAGCCAATTGCCTGGACCGGCACCTGGAGACGCGCGGTGATGACGTGGCGATCCTGTGGGAGCCGGACCACCCCGATACGCCCGGCCGCCAGCTGACCTATCGCGAGCTCCACGAAGCGACCTGCAAGTTCGCCAATTTGCTGAAAGCCAAGGGCGTGCGGCGCGGCGACCGGGTGACGATCTACCTGCCAATGGTCCCTGAAGCGGCAGTGGCGATGCTCGCCTGCGCGCGGATCGGCGCGGTGCATTCGATCGTGTTTGCAGGCTTCAGCCCCGATGCCCTCGCCCAGCGCATCACCGATTGCGAAAGCACCATCGTGCTGACCACTGACGAAGGCCTGCGCGGCGGCAAGACCATTCCGCTCAAGGCCAACGTCGACGCTGCTTGCGAGAAGGCAAAAGTCGATACCGTCATCATGCTGCGCCACACCGGCGCCGATGTCGGCTTTGTCGAAGGCCGCGATGTCGACTGGGCGCAAGCAGTGGCGGATATGCCTGCCACTTGCGAACCGGAAGAAATGAACGCGGAAGACCCGCTCTTCATCCTCTACACCTCGGGCTCCACCGGCAAGCCCAAGGGCGTGCTGCACACCACCGGCGGCTATGCCGTGTGGGCCAGCATGACGCATGAATACACCTTCGATTACCGCCCGGGGCAGGTTTACTGGTGCGCTGCGGATATCGGCTGGGTGACCGGGCACAGCTATGTCGTTTACGGGCCGCTGGCCAATGGCGCGACAACGCTGATGTTTGAAGGCGTGCCCAATTATCCGGACTTCAGCCGCTTCTGGCAGGTGGTCGACAAGTACCAGGTCGAGCAGTTCTATGCCGCACCCACCGCCCTGCGCGCACTGATGCGCGAAGGCGATGAATGGGTGAAGAAGACCAGCCGCAAGAGCCTGAAGGTACTCGGCAGCGTGGGCGAACCGATCAACCCTGAGGCTTGGGAATGGTATTACGACGTGGTTGGCGACAAGCGCTGCCCCATCGTCGACACATGGTGGCAAACCGAAACGGGCGGCCACATGATCACTCCCCTGCCCGGCGCCCATGCGCTGAAACCGGGTTCCGCCAGTTTCCCCATGTTCGGCGTGCAGCCCGCCGTCGTCGATGCCGAGAAAGGCAACATCCTTGAAGGCGCGACCGAAGGCGCGCTGGTCATCCTCGACAGCTGGCCCGGCCAGATGCGCACCGTCTATGGCGATCATGACCGCTTCATCCAGACCTATTTCTCGCAGTATCCGGGCAAGTATTTCACAGGGGACGGATGCCGCCGGGATGAGGATGGCTATTACTGGATCACCGGCCGGATTGATGATGTGATCAACGTCTCGGGCCACCGCATGGGCACGGCCGAAGTGGAAAGCGCTCTGGTGGATCATGACGCGGTGGCAGAAGCTGCCGTGGTCGGCATGCCGCATGATGTGAAGGGGCAAGGCATCTATGCCTATGTCACCACCATGGAAGGCGTCGAGGATACAGACGAACTGCGCAAGGAACTGATCCAGTGGGTGCGCAAGGAAATCGGGCCCATCGCAACGCCTGACGTGCTGCAATTCGCACCCGGCCTGCCGAAAACACGTTCCGGCAAGATCATGCGCCGCATCCTCAGGAAGATTGCCGAGAATGACACCGGCAATCTGGGCGATACCTCGACGCTGGCCGATCCGAGCGTGGTGGATGATCTGCTGGCCAACAGCCCGCACGCCGGATAAGCTCCCGCCAGGAGTCCGCTAATCGCGGCCTGCTCTTGGGGGAGAGTATCCATGATCGAACAGGAATTGCCGCGCTATCGCGGGGGCCGGACATTGCTTGCTGCCGTTCTGGTGGAGCTGTTTCTGGTCCCGCCGACCATCATCATCTTCAACACGGCAGCCCAGCCCGAAGCCGTGCTCGATATCGTCATACCGATCCTGTGCTTCGGCCTGTTCATTCCGGCGGGCATGTGGGTGGCAAAGGGCACCAGCGCGCCCATCGCCAATGGCGTGATTGCCGGCATCTGGGGCATATTGCTCTACGTCGCGATGACGCTGGTTCTGAACGGCGCAGTGGCCGATTTCGATCTCGAAAGCAGCGTGCGCCCTGCTTATGTACTGGCCCACGGCCTGAAGGTGGTGGGCGGCGTGATCGGCGGCATCATCGTTGCACGCAGAACAGGAGCATCCGCATGATCACGATCTACCACGTCCCCAGTTCGCGCAGCCAGAGGATCGTGTGGCTGATGGAGGAGATGCAGGAAGCCTACCGGCTGGAAAGCTTCGGCATCCCGGTCCCGGAAAGCTTCCTCGAAATCAATCCGCTCGGCTCGGTTCCCACCATCGTGGATGACGATGCGGAAGAGCCGATCACCATGTTCGAAAGCATCGGCATCCTGCTCTACATCACCGGCAGGCGGCTGGTGGCGGGAAACGAGGCCGCAAAGGCGCTGGCTGTGGGGCCGCTGCCCGAACCGGAACACTATGCCGCGCATTTGCAAATGCTGCATTTCGGCGAGGCGGACCTTGCCACCCCCATCGGCACGGTGTTCCGCACCCGCGTGTTCACCGGCGAGCAGACCAACAACACCATCGCGGACCAACTGGGCCAGCTGGAAAAGCGCCTCGCCTATCTCGATGATTACCTGGCTGACGGGCGCACATGGGTGACGGGAGAACGCTTCACCATTGCCGATATCTCCATCGGCTATGCCTTCCTGCTGGCTGAATTCACAAAGTGCGAGGTGAAACTCCCCGCCAATGTCGCCGCCTACTGGGAGCGGTTGCAGGCGCGGCCCGCCTACAAACGCGCGATAGCCGCGGACTGACAAAAGAGATTACAAATTCGTTCTGGCAAGTAACGGCCTGATGGCTATTCTCCGTGCCTAAAAAAGGGAGAGGGGAATATGTCCAGACTGATCCGCACATCGCTGCTGGCAGCATGCGCAATGGGGCTTGCCACCACGGCCATGCCTGCCGCTGCGCAGATCGCCGGCGTACCGCTGGAAATGGAAACGCGCGACTGCGACCGCCCCTGCCTTGAGGCTTACGTCGAGCGCTATCTGCAGGCGATGACAGATGGCGCGGTGTCGGATGATCTGTTCGCCCGCAATGTCCGCTTTACAGAAAACGGCATCGAAATGCCGCTGGGCAACGAAGGGCTGTGGGCCACCACCGTCTCGCCCGAAGGCTATCGCCTTGTCGTGCCCGATGTGATCACGGGCCAGGTCGCTGCCTTGGTGACGGTGCAGGAAGTCGCCTCCAGCTCCGCCACCGGGCCTTCACGCGAGCCGGAACATGTCGGCCTTGCCCTGCGCCTGCGGATCGACCGGGATGGCAAGATCAGCGAAGTCGAACACATTGCCGCGCGGCCCGACAGGCCGCTGGGTGGCGGCGGCGGCCCCAGCTCCAACCCCTTCCCCGACATCGGGGGAGCGGTCCACGCTCTCGGATCGCCCTGGGAAGGCTATTTCGAGGCAGTGCCCGAGGACGAGCGCCATACCCGCGCAGAGCTGGTGGAAGTCGCCAACGCCTATTTCGAGGCGGTCGAGCGCAATACGACCAACGATTACTATCCCTTCACCGATGACTGCCTGCGATTGGAAAACGGCATGATCGCCGCCGCACCGGAAGGGCACGACCTGGGTGACCGGCCCGCTTTCGGCGCGATCCAGACCTGCAAGGGGCAGTTCGAAACCTCGCTGGTCGGCACCGTAACTGGCGTGCGTGATCGCCGCGTGGTGGCGGTGGATATCGAGCGCGGCGTGGTCTTCGCCTTCGCATTCTTCGATCACCGCCCGATCAACTGGACCTGGCAACTGGGTGAATTGTTCAAGGTCGACAAGGGCAATATCAGCCGGATCGAGGCGATCTTCATTCGCGGGCCTTATGGGGTCTGCTCGGGCTGGAGCACCTACGAACAGTGCCGCAGCGAAGAACCGGTGGACGTGCGCTGAGCATAGGCAAGGAAACAGTCATGCTGAAGAAACTCGCCGCATCGGCCATCGCCTTCGCAATTGCCGCCACATCCAGCCAGGCCATGGCGCAGGCGCAATCCGGCTCTGAAGGGCTGGCCCGGCGGGTAGACCGGCCGACTTGCACCAAGGACGAGCTCAAGGCCCTTACCGATGCCTATGTTGCCGGGCAGCGCAGCGGAGACCTCTCCGCCCTGCCGCTGGCGGGGAACACACACTATCTCGAGAACATGGAAACGGTGGACGCTTCATCCGGCCTGTGGAACACCCCGCTCGAAATTGACCATGCGATGAGCTTTCATGACCCGGTGCGGTGCAAGACCTTCACCGAGATCATCGTGACCGGCCCCACACCCTATGTCATCGGTACGCGCCTGTTTGCGCATGAAGGCGCAGTGTACCGGGTCGATTCCATCACCATCACCACGGGTGACTGGCTGTTCAACGCCAATGCCTTTTTGCATTATACCAGCCAGGAAGACTGGAGCGATCTGCATCCCTACCAGCGCACCGAGCCTTCCGAGATGATCCGCGGCGCCAATGCCTATCTCGATGGTTTCATGGACAAGTTTACCGACATTCCCTGGGGCATGCCCTGCGCCCGGCTGGAAGGCGGCCTGTACACCAACCGCGACAATCTGCCCGATGCCAGCTGCGAAATCGGCATGCCGCCGGGCGTGCTCTACCTCACCAACCGGGATTACCTGATCGACGAGGAAAAGGGCGTGATCAACGTGTTCATGCGCTTTGGATCGTCGGAAAACGGCGGGCCGGACAGCCACACTTTCCGCTATATCGACGGCAAGTTCCGGCAGATCCACACGCTCACCGCCATTCCCGGCTCGCAGGTGGATGATCGCGGCGCGCCCGTCGGCTGGGATCCCAACAACAACAACTAGGCCTGTGACACAGCCTCACAGGCTGGGCGCGGAATGGAAGGGAGAGAGCCATTCCGCGCCCCATTATCCTGCCGCCAGCCCCCGCGTGAATACCTAGCCCTGCATCCAGCAATGCTACGGCATGATTTGCCATGCTTGTCCTTGTCCGCAACCGGAACGGGAATTGCATGCACGGGACCACCACCAGCGCAGTACGCAGGATCGAGAGCCGCTTGCGCACCGCCCTGCTGGCGCAGCTGATCACGCTGTCGGGTTCGCAAGGCGCAGCCTTGTGCGACCTGTCGCGCCGTGGTGCCCGCCTGCATTGTGCCCAGCCGCTTTCACCCGGCGCGGAATGCGTGCTGAACTGGCTGCAGTTCGAAAGCTTCGGCACCATTGTCTGGTCCAACGGTTCCTTTGCCGGCATGGTTTTCGACGAGCCGCTGGCAGAGCAGACCGTGTTGCGCACCCGCGCGATCATTGATGAAGGGCAGACGCTCAACACCCGGCAGGCGAATTACGCCGCCGCGCGCGACTGGTACATGAACCTGCGCAGATAGGGCCTGCCGCGCAGCACCCTGCCGCTTTTCGCAAGCGGACGTGCAATAATTGCAATCTTTGGTGTATGGTTGCCCGCGATGCCGCCTGCTACCCGCGCTGTCGCACAAGAAAAGGGACCATCCCCATGCCTCGCACAAGGCTCTATTCGCTCGACGATCTCGAAGACATTCCCGGCACCAAGGTGTTCACGGCCCGTCGCAGCCGGCAGGGATATTACCTCCACAAGTTCTGCATGAGCCTGATGAAGGAAGAGAACCGCGACGAATTCCGCGCGGACGAGCGTGCCTATCTCGACAAGTTCAAGATGACCGAGGAGCAGAAGCAAGCCGTGCTCGACCGCGACCTGACAAAGCTGATCGACCTTGGCGGCAACATGTATTTCCTCGTCAAGCTGGCCAGCACCGATGGCATGTCTGCCCAGAAAGCCGTCAGCGCCACCTCCGGCATGTCGGCAGACGAATACGCGAAGATGATGCTGGAAGGCGGGCGCAACCCGGCCGGTATCCGTTCAATCAGGGACAAGAACTGATGGCCAGAATTACCGCAGGCATCGCCACCAGCCACGTGCCCGCAATCGGCGCGGCGATAGACCTGAACAAGACCAAGGAGCTGTACTGGGCTCCGGTCTTCCAGGGCTACGAGTTCGTGAAGGAGTGGATCAAGAAGAACACGCCCGATGTGATCGTGCTGGTCTATAACGACCACGCATCGGCGCTGATGATGGACATCATCCCCACTTTCGCGATCGGTTTTGCCGACGAGTTCGAAAGTGCGGACGAAGGCTGGGGCCGCCGCCCCGTGCCGGTGGTGAAGAACCACATCGATCTTGCCGCGCACATCGCCGAACAGCTGGTGATCGACGAGTTCGACATCACCCTGATCAACGAGATGGACGTGGACCACGGCCTCACCGTACCGCTGTCCCTGGTGTTCGGCCAGGTCGAGGAATGGCCTTGCAAGGTCATCCCCGTGGTGGTCAACGTCAGCCAGTTCCCCACCCCCAGCGGCGAGCGCTGCTGGAAGCTGGGCGAAGCGATCCGCAATGCGATCAAGACCTTCCCTGAAGACCTTGACGTGCAGGTCTGGGGCACCGGCGGCATGAGTCACCAGCTCCACGGCAGCCGCGCGGGCCTGATCAACGAGGAATTTGACCGAAAGTTCATCGACCTGCTCGCCCACGAGCCGGAAGAGCTGAAGTACATCACCCGCCTCGAATATCTGCGCGAAGCAGGCACCGAAGGGATCGAGCTGATCATGTGGCTGATCATGCGCGCGGCGCTGGGCTATGGCGTGGATGAAAAGAAGCGCTTCTACCGCGTGCCAGCCAGCAACACCGCCGTGGGCCACGTGGTTTACGAAGCGAAGAGCTGAGTTTAGCTGCACCAGCCAATAGGCGGCAATGCAGGCCAGCTACATAACATGGAATTCCAGCCAGACGGTTGAAGTTCCTTCGTGATCGGACTTGATTGCCAATATCCAGTCGTAAGAGCGATTCTCGCTGTCCTGGCTGTCGTAGGCGACCGCTTGCGAAGGAGTTGTGGGCATCCACCTCTCCGGCTGTTCCTGTCCAGAATAGAGTTTCGAGAAGTGCTCGATATCATCGGGTTCTGCCGACGCGCCCGGATTTCCAACCAGCTCTTCGAGGAACGCTTCCGCGCTTTCGGTGCTGGACTTGAAGCGAACGCGATAGACGTAGTCCTGCCAGCCATACATGTAGAGATAGCCATCAGTCGCGTCGGCGGGAAAACTCACGCCTTCAAACGCCGATTCACGCAGTTCCTGATCGGTTAGTTGCTTCTCGACCTCGTTGGCTTCAAACGCCTTGCTTGCGAGGTAAGCCAAAGCTCCATAACCAAGCGCCAGGACCGCCAAGACCACCAGACCTGCCAAGACCAGTCGCCTGACCAATTGAGCCTCCCGTTCACCTTCGCAATATTGCGCGATCAGCCAAAGGCTATGCGATCCTGTAACAGGCCACAAACCGGAGATTTTTGCCAATCCCGCTTGACAATTCGTCGCAATTGAAATCACTTCAGCGCTTGGGGACTCGCCGCCATCCGGCGAGCCCGCGCCAAGAGGGAATTTCAGCGTGAACTTGCGACTTGTCATCACGGCCATTGCGGCCGCAGCCATCAGCGTTTCTGCCCAGGCCCGTCCGCTCGCAATCGAGGACCTGCTCAAGACCCGCAGCGTTTCCTCCCCCAGCCTTTCGCCTGACGGGAGCATGGTCGTCTACACCGTGAGCAGCGCGGACCTTGAGGAAGACAAGAACACCACTCACGTCTGGATCGCCAATGTCGATGGCAGCGGCGAACGGCAGCTGACCCTGCGCGAAGGCGAGAACGAGAGCAGCCCCAAGTTCAGCCCCGATGGCTCGCAAATCGGTTTCCTGTCCTCGCGCGGGGACGAGGACGACAATGCCCCTACGCGGCTGTGGCTGCTGCCGCTGAACGGCGGCGAAGCGCGCCCGGTCGAGGGCATCGAGGGATCTGTCAGCGATTTCGTGTGGTCGCCTGATGGCAGCAAGATGGCGCTAATCATTCAGGACCCCGAGCCGGAAGAAGCCGAAGGCGAAGACAAGGACCGGCCCAAGCCGATCGTGATCGACCGCTATCGCTTCAAGGAAGACTATACTGGCTATCTCGACAACCGCCGCGAGCGTTCGTGGCTGTTCGATCCTGCAACCGGCACGCTGGAGCGGCTTGCCGACGGCGATTTTGACGAATCCGACCCCACCTTCTCGCCTGACGGAACGGAAGTGGCCTTCGTTTCCAATCGCACGGCAGAACCAGACCGCAACAGCAACACCGATGTGTGGGTTGCAAGCGTTTCTGCGCCAGGCTCAGCGCCTCGACAACTGACCGTGCATCCCGGTACGGACGGCTCTCCCGCCTGGAGCCCTGATGGCAACTGGATCGCCTATGTCCATGGCGCTGATCCGCAAAAGATCTGGTATGGTGTCACGCCGCTCGCAGTGGTTCCTGCCACGGGCGGCGAACCGGTAATCCTGACCCCGACGCTGGATCGCAACGTCTCTGACCCGCTGTGGACCGAGGACGGCAGCGCAGTCCGCATGATCGTGGAGGATGACGGGCGGCAGTACCTGGCTCAGGTTTCCGCCAGCGGAGGCGCTGTCGAACAGCTGGCCGCGGGCAATTTCGTCCTCAGAAGTCCCACCGCCATGCACGGCGGGACGATGGCCCTGCTCAGCAGCACCAATTTCACCCCGAACGAGGTCTTTGCCTTTACCGGCGGGAATCTCAACAAGGTGACGTCGCAGAACGACGAATGGCTTGAGGGGATCGAGTTCGGCTCTGTCAGCATGGCCAGCTTTCCCAGCGAGGACGGCACCGAGATTCATGGCTTGATCTACCTGCCCCCGGGCCACGATGCCAGCAGGCCGCAGCCGACAACCCTCATGCTGCACGGCGGACCGGCCTCGCAGTTCGATTACAGCTGGGATAGGGAACCCTTGTGGCAGGTCGCAGCCGGCTATGTCGTGCTAGCCCCGAACCCGCGCGGCAGCACCGGACGCGGAGATGCCTTTGCGATGCAGGGCCACAGCCGCTGGGGCGACCTTGACGTGGAGGATGTGCTGGGAGCTGTGGACGATGCCGTTGCCAAGGGCATTGCCGACCCCGATCGCCTGGGCGTGGGCGGCTGGTCCTATGGCGGGATGCTGACCAATTACGTGATCGCCAGCGACACACGCTTCAAGGCAGCGGTCAGCGGCGCATCCATCTCCAACATCTTCACCGGTTTCGGCCATGACGAGTATATTCGCGAGTACATCGCCGAACTCGGCACGCCGTGGGAGAATTTCGAAGGCTGGATGGCGATCAGCTATCCCTTCTTCCAGAACCAGCGGATCGTGACTCCTACCCTGTTCATTGTTGGTGAGGAGGACGTCAACGTGCCGACAATCGCCAGCGAGCAGATGTACCAGGCGCTGCGCCATCGCGGCATCGATACGCAACTGGTGATCTACCCCGGCGAATACCACGGCATCAGCCGGCCCAGCTTCCAGCTCGACCGGATGCAGCGCTGGAATGCATGGCTGGACAAGTACCTGCGGGATTAGGCCCGCAGATCCCGGCACGGAATTTGCGCCAGATCATTAATCCCTCCCCCAATAGCTCCTATGCAATCAGGCTGGAGCACTTCGCATTTGGGGGAGAGGTGTCGTGGAACAAACCGAACAGGCGCCTGCTGCGCCTGTCACCGTCGCGGGTGACCTGACCGCCGCAGACTTGCGGGCAGCCTTGGCAGCCGGATGGCGCGACTTCATGGCCTGCCCGCAATACGGCTTGGTCATCGCCGGCGTTTATGTCCTCGCAGGTATCGGCATCACCTATGCGCTCTATGCCTTCGGTGAAGCGATCTGGCTGGTCCCGGCCATCGCCTGCTTCCCCTTGATCGCACCATTTACCGCCGTGGGCATTTACGAGGTAAGCCGCAAGCGCGAGGCGGGCGCGGAGATTGGCTGGCGCGATGTGCTGGGCGCGCTTCGCGGGCGCGGGGATGACCAGATCATGGGACTTGGCGTGATCATCTTCGTGATCATGTCGTTCTGGGTAATCCTGGCGCATGGCATCTTCTACATCTTCCTGGCCGATGCCGGGATGACGCAGGAAAGCCTCGCATTTCTCACCACCACATCAGGCCTGCTGATGCTGCTGGTAGGCGGCGCGGTGGGCGGCGGCATTGCCCTGTTCACCTTCTGCCTCACTGTGATGAGCCTGCCCATGCTGCTCGACCGGGACGTGGACCTGATCAGCGCGATGATCGCCAGCTGGAAGGCGGTGAGCCGCAACCGGCCAGTGATGTTCGCTTGGGCAGCGCTGATCGCGGTGTTGCTGTTTCTGGCGAGTGTGCCGGCCTTCATCGGCCTGCTGCTGGTCTTGCCGCTGCTGGGCCACGCCAGCTGGCACCTTTATCGCCGGGTGATCAGCTAGTCTCCTCCGCCCGCTGCCGGGCAACGCTCTGCGATCGCCTCGACCCAGGAGGGGGACTGGCGCGCCAGTTCCACCAGCCCTGCATTGGACATGGGTATGCGGCGCAGGACGGTGGCGGAACCGCCTTCTGGCCGAAATTCCAGCGCGATCTCGATATCGTTCGACGGCTTTCTGGTGAGCTGGCTGACCAGTTCGCGATTGCGCTCGTTCTGGGGTCCGGGGAGAAATATCCACGCGGTATCCCGGACGAAGGGATCGAAGCCATGGGCCAGTTCACCAATCGCAATCCAGGACCACGGCTCGCTGTTGTCCACCAGCAGGAAGGTCAGCTCGCCAAGAAAATTCGGCGGGAAAACAGCATCCGGATCGTAGGGCTCCGTCGGCATGTCTTCAAAATACCGCTCGATCTCCGGCGTATCGAGCAGGCTTGCCACTTCAAACCCGAAGGTCGGCTCCTGCCCGCGCCTCAGCAGCGCGTTGAGCCAAAAGCCGCTCGGCTCATGCGTGTAGTGGTAGCGCAGCATCTGACCGTCATAGGGATTGTCCGAGAAATCGACGTGCAGCCGCCATGCACCCTATGTGTAAGTGGCGCTGTACGCGGTTTCCTCCACCATGGTCTGCGCAGCTGCCGGGCTGACAGAAAGAGCCAATGCTGCGCCCGTCAGGCCCGCAAGGATCGCCCGCTTGCTCACGTCTTCACCACCCGCACCTTGGCCTTCAGGTCGGTGCGGCAGAAAGCGTGGAGGAAACAGGTCTGCTCACCCATGTCGAGGGCAGCACGGGCGAATTCGTCGTCTTCCAGCGAATGCAGGTAGACATGCGTTTCCACCGGGTCCGCCCGGCCCGCCTGCCCCGTTCCGCCGCTCGCCCCGCCTTTGGAAAAGTGGATGTCCTGCACGATGTTGTAAGCTGCAAGATCCTTCTTCGCGATCTTCGCATAGCGGCCCAGCTGGGTCATGAAACAGAAGCCGATGCCCGCTGCCATATAGCTGATCGCATCGGGCGCACGGCCTTCCTCATCACACAGGAAGTGGAAGATCGAGCCGTGCGGATTGAACAGCTGCTGTTCGATTTGCTTCACGCCGTCGGCGCGCAGGGTGCAGATGCCGCGGATATGCAGCACGCGGTCCTGCTCTTCCGCCAGCGACGAGCCTTGATGGCTGGTCGCCTCATCCGTCAGCGGACTCATATCACCTTGGGTAAGCAGCTCCAGCCAGTCACCATCGAAGGGCTGCACATCATTGATATGCTCTGCCGGGTCAGGCGGGATATCACCGGTCACCGGCCTGGCCCTGTCCGGGATCACCTGACGCCCGTGATGGGTGAGCGTGAACAGGCTTTCCTTTTCTCCGCGCATCAATCCGTTGAGCGGCGATGCTGCCACCGCATCATAAACCAGCGCCCGCAGCACCTCGGCAGCGGCATCGCTGTCTATCCGGGCTTCAAGGTCGATATCCCTTGCCCCGCCTGTCATTGTGCCTTTGAGCGCGGAGCCCTTCATGGTGTAGTAGTTGTCCTGCACCAGCGTGACATCGCGGATGGTGATGCCGCGCTGCTCGGCCAGCGCCAGAAGCTCCGTCATGTAGCTGGACACCATGCCTACGGTCAGAAACGAGAGCGGGCACGGTGCCTCGTTATGCCCGTCAAGATAAGCGCCCTCATCTGATACCAGCCGCCAGACATGCGGCGAATTGCCTGAGGCGACCAGCGCCTCCTTCTGCATTACCGAAAGCGACCTTGCCGCGAGCCGCACCGATGTGCCCAGCCTGTCTTGCGGCGGCTGGATGCGCGAGGTGCCATCTGCCACCGCAAAGAAGGACGGGCGCGGGTCCGGCCCCAGGATATTGTCATGTCCGGCCATCGGTCATTCCTTTCCCTTGGGGCTGGCCCCGCTCATTGCTCACTCCGGCGCGATCTTGAACACGCGTTCGGCATTGCCGTGGCACAGGGCGTGCATTTCCGCATCGGTGCACTCGAAGTTCTCGATGAAGTCCACCGCCGGTTTCATCGGCTGGTAAGGGTAATCGATTGCCCAGATCACGTTGTCGATGCCCATGCGATCGATCGCATAGCGCAGCGCCAGCGGGTCTTCCACGCCGCTGGTGGTGAACACGAAATTGTCGCGGAAATACTCTTCCATGCTGCGCTTCGTCCTGGGCGCGCGGCCCGCCTGCTGCGCACGGCTGTTCATGAAGTTGATGCGCCAGATGAAGAAGGGGATCATCTCACCCATGTGGCCCACGCAGATGCGCAGCTTGGGGAAATGGTCGAACACGCCGCCCGCCATCATGCGCAGCATGTTGGTGCCCACTTCAACGCCATAGGCCCACATCGCGCTGTCCATCGCATAGTCCATCAGCGGACCTTTCAGCGTGTCGGAAGGGCCGCGCGGGTGGATGTAGATGGTGGCATCATGCGCTTCGGCCGCTTCGAAGATCGGCCAGAACTTGGGATCGTCGAAATATTCGCCGTTGGTGTGGCCGTTGACGACCAGCCCGTTCAGCTTGAGGTCCGTCATCACCCGGTCCACTTCCTTGGCCGCGCGCTTGGGCGAATGCGGAGCGAAACTGGCAAGGCCGGCAAAGCGCTTGGGATACTTGCGGCAGATTTCCGCCATCCGGTCATTCGAAAGTGCGGCCAGCTCGGTCGCGGTGTCGGCATCGAACATCTGCACGCCCGGCGCGGTCAGCGTCAGCAGGTGCATGTCCACGCCATATTCGTCCATCTGCGGAAGGCGCTGGTTTTCGACATCCTTCAGGCCTTCGAGGAAGTTCATCTTGCCATAGCCGGACGTATCATTGTCAGCATCGTAAATGCCGGCAACCAGCAGCTTGTCCGAGCTTTGCGAAGGGCCGCGGGCGACCTTGCGCAATTCCTCGGCGACTTCGGGGATCGACCAGGCTTCTTCACAGGCGATCAGACGGCATTTGCTTCCCATGGTTCTCTCCAATCAGGGATGAAGGGTGCTAGCGATAGTAAACCAGCGACCCGAGATATTGAATGAAATCGGCAAAGGCATCGCTTGACGACACCAGCGAAATGAAAGGCTGCGGCAGGACAATGATGGCGGCACCGATCCACACGTTCCGGCTGATCGAGCCATTCGCTCGCCAATGATGCCACAGGATTGCGGCGAGTATCGCGTTCATCGTCATGTAGGTTGCCAGGAACGGTGTTCCCGCCACTCCCAGGCCATAGGAATAGGTGCGGTTGATTCCGGGCATCAGCACGCTGATCGTGGCCAGAAGGATCAGGCTGCGGTGATCAGCCGGCTTGCGCACCGCGCGGATCGCCATGGCAAACAATAGCGCGAAGCTGGGCGGGGCAACCACCGACAGGTAGAAAACCCCGGCGGTGTCGTGATCGACCATGGCCATTTTCCCGAGCTCGCCCGAGGCTGCAATGATCGTGATAACCGCTCCCATGAAGACGACAAGCGTTGCTACCGCGATGCCGAAAGTGCCAAGCGAACCATGCAGCTTCACCTTCTTCACATTCACCAGCAGGGCCTGCACCAGCAGCAGGATCATCCAGGCGAAATAGGCAAGGCCGTGCAGGTGGACGATGGGTGGATCACCGCTGCGCGCGCCGATGGCGGTGGGGTAGAGATAGCTCATCCCGAAACCGGCAAACACGAAGAAGCACATCGCCAGCACCATCCACAGGGGGAAGCTGGGCATGAAACCCTTGCGCACCGCGCCAGTGGGCGGCTTGTTTGCCGAGATGGTCGCCATCCTTATTCCCTCCCCCGAGCGGGCGACCCGTCAGCTCTCAAGGCTCGCGGTGTCCGTCCGACCAGTGCAGCCGCGTTGCAGGTTCCCTGCCGCTCACCGGATTGGCAAAGTGGAACCCCATCGGTGCTATGTGAGGATAAGGCGCGAATGTCTCTCCGCGCAAGGGCGCATCGGGGGCGAATTCGGCAATCACCTCCTCCGACACGCCGAAGCGCGCGCTGCTTTCGGGGTCCGCCGCCATCCAGCCGCTGGCATTGTCTGCCAGCCAGACATAGTCGAGGTCCACGCCGTGGATGCGCCAGGTGTCGTCTTCCTTGATCACCTGGTTCTCGTAAATCCCGCCGATCCATGAAGCACTGGCCGGATCGGTGCCGGAATTCATCTGCATCAACCGCGTTCGGATGAAGGCGCGCATCCCATCCTGCGACACGCTGATGACAGGCTGGGTCTTCTGGTGGATTGCCTGGAATTCATCGCGCGGCCCGCCTTCGCCATAGCGCTGGATCAGGCTGC
>Ga0181607_10000764_pt1 | contig 28056 bp, 28 predicted proteins | sample 041ome_9_FD_132420 | JGI IMG/M metagenome (GOLD analysis project Ga0181607, IMG submission 132420) | Coastal salt marsh microbial communities from the Groves Creek Marsh, Skidaway Island, Georgia - 041413US metaG (megahit assembly) | ecosystem: Environmental > Aquatic > Marine > Intertidal zone...
CAATGGTGAAAGCGGCGTGGTATCTTCCGGTGTTGGTACGGTTTTAATGGTTTCTGGAGCGCGATTAATGAAATTTTTATAATGTTCGTTTTCCAGATTGTTTATAATCTACTATAATTTCCGAGCCATAACCATCCTCCTCAAACTAACAGAGATTAGCAAAAATTATGGATCAGTTTATGGGGGCAAGGACACAAAGAATACAACCATATCCGACCCCATCAAAGCCTCGGTATGCGCCCACCAATACCAGAAACTACGACCATAAATTGGCACAGATAAAGGGGGCTTGACAACGCCAACGACACTTCCTGTTAGGGTTAACGGAGTGTCGCTAACCTAGACGATAAGTCTACTAAATCCCTTTAAGGTTCTCTGCAATCTTAACAAACTCTTGGTATTCTCGCTCCAATATAGAAACGTTGTGCTCATTAGCAGGATATGCCCCAGTCAAAACATCGCGCTTAAATTCTGAAAATGCTTTAATACGCTCTTTTTGGAGTCTTTCAAATTCCACGGCAAAATTTCGATAAGTTTTTGCATGGCGTGGTGAATGATTAATACCATACCCAAGAACATCTTCTGTAAATAAATATTGAGCGTCAGCTCCACTTCCCGCCCCCATTCCAAACATCAAAAGATCAGAGTTCGCGCTCAAATAAGCACCAATTTTTTCTGGCACCACTTCTAGTTCAGCACCAAAACACCCAATTTCTTCAAGTTTTTTGACTTTTTTAAGCAATTCAATCGCTGACACTGCCGTCTTACCGACAGCTTTAAAGCCACCGGTCCATGTACATTGAGAGGGCACTAATCCAACATGTCCAACAACCGGCACGGAATTCTCTACTAGTTCCTTTTGAATGGATAGGGATGCGGCGCAATAAAAGCAATCTCCACCCATTTTTGAGTATTTGAATGCATCTCGAAGGTATTCTTCGGATGTGACAAGATCCCCATAAATTAAACCGATTTGTACAAAGCAATCACCAGCTGCTTCGCGCATTTCAGGTGTAAAGAAGCGCGACTCGATTGAAAGTATATCAATTTCAGCAGCTGCCGCTGCCGCAGCTTCTTCCAAAGTGCTAACGTATAGCATCGTCATCTTTTCACCTCTTCGCTTTTTATCACGAATATCTTGAACGGTGGGCCGGTTATGGTACATTAGTTTTCTCTCAAAAAAATACCCTCCTATTTTCATAGGAGGGCAACTAGACGGGAGACTAGTTTAAGTTAACTCTTCAAATTGCTCTTGGGTTTTTGCGCCTGTTATGTAAGCAACGACGTCTTCGCCTGTTACTTTTTCGTTCTTGATATCGAGATCCGCACAGATGCGCCCCCGTCTGAAAACAATCACACGGTCGACCAAATCAAACACTTGTCGCATGTTGTGGCTGATCAAAATAAGAGGCTCACCCGCTTCTTTTAATGTCCTAATGATATTTTCCACTTGAGCAGTCTCTTGGACCCCAAGCGCAGCAGTTGGTTCGTCCATGATAGTTAGTTTAGAATGAAATGTTGCAGTCCTAGCAATAGCAACACATTGACGTTGGCCACCCGACATATTCCGGATACGGTTATTTATATTGGGTATTTTTACAGCGGTCTTTTCTAGCCCATCCAGCGTTGCTTGACGCATTCCTTTGTAGTCCAGAAGACGAAAAGGACCAAGCCAATCCATAAATGTTTTTTCTCTACCCAAGAATAGATTGTCTGGCACATCTAAGTCATCAGCAAGTGCCAATGTTTGGAAAACGGCTTCAATTCCAGCTTCTCTGGCATCTAGAGGACCAGAAAAATGCACGGCTTTACCGTCAAATATAATCTCGCCGCGCGTACGTTGTTCAACGCCAGTTATTTGCCGTACAAATGTTGATTTTCCTGCGCCGTTGTCACCCATGATTGCAACATGCTCACCATGTTTAAGCTTAAAATCTGCACCGGTAAGGGCTTGGACACCACCATAATGTTTTGTCAGATCGCGTGTTTCTAATATGTAATCACTCATTCGGCCAACCCCTAGCTAATTGCAGCGTTTCGCTGTCTGTATTGATCTAAAATTACCGCACCGATAATTATCGATCCCATAGCCATCAATTGGTAGAAGGCATCTAATTTTATGTAAGTAAAACCAGATTGTATGACACCAAAAACCATAGCGCCAAGGACTGTACCAATTATTGACCCGCGGCCGCCCGTAAGACTAACGCCGCCAATTACAGCCATCGCAATCGCATATAATTCATAAAATTGACCCATACCTGCCTGCGCGGTTAGGTTTTTAGAACTCAATATGATCGCCGCAAATGCAGCTAACATTGACGCTATCATGTACACTAATATTTTATGGCCTTTGACATTAATGCCAGACATGCGAGCCGCATCTTCATTTGAACCGATGGCATAAGTATGTTTGCCATAGACAGTGTAGCGCATTATAAAAAATAGAATTATGGCCAAAGTTACAAACCAAAATACTGGCATCATCCCGCTACCGATCCATGCAAATTCTTCCGTAGGAAAAGATACAGGCTGTCCCTTCGTCCACCACTGAGATATGCCTCTGCAAATTAGAAACATGCCTAATGTCGCAATGAAGGGTGGGATACCGGTAAATGCCACGAGACTGCCATTTATCGCGCCTATTATTGCCCCAAAAAGCAATCCCACGACGATTGGCACTAATACGGGTAAATCAAACGCCCAAGAGCCGAAAACTGCTTTAGGATTTAACTGGCCATTGACTAGTTCCGTCTGAGCAAAAGACATAACAATCATCGCGGCCGCACCAACAAGGGGGCCAGACGATAAATCAATGCCTCCCGAAATGATTACTTGCGTAACCCCAAGCGCAATAATTCCAATAATAGAAACCTGCAGGATTATGATTTTAATTCTCGCCATGTTTAGAATTGTTCCATCGCGGCGTTCATTAAAATCAAAGAGCATAGACTGCCCTTTCATATACGGAAGCAACTGACCAAGAGCCTCAAAAGCCAATATAATTAGAATTAAGGCTATAAATATGTTAGCCTCATTCGGCCAAGATCGTTTCGATTTATCGTATACGAGCCCGCCTACTCCATGCTGAGTATTTTGTGACATTCATTGCTCCCAAGGCGATTTTTTTATTTCACGAATTTGGGCGCAACGTTTGTTGCGCCCAATTATCGTAAGGATTATGATTAGTTTTTGGCAAGATATCCATCAATATTGGCGGGTGTAACCAATTCGAATGGAATATAAACTTTTTGGTCTACATCTTTTCCGTTTGCCAAATCGATCGCTGCATTTAATGCACCAGAACCTTGACCAGCAGCGTTTTGGAATACCGTCACATCCAAATCGCCTGCTTGCATCGCTGATAGAGCATCTTGAGTAGCATCAACGCCGCCAACAACAATTACGTCCATATCTAAGCCGGCAGACTTCATGGCTTGAATTGCACCAATTGCCATTTCATCATTGTTGGCAAAAACTGCGTCGAATTTTTCACCTGATGATAGCCAGTTGGTCATCAAGCTGTTCGCTTGTTCGCGTGACCAGTTTGCAGTTTGACGATCGATGATTTCGATGAAATTACACATATCCATACCCAGTACGTCATCAACGTCCTTTGTACGCTGTACCGCTGCTTGGTTAGACAACTCGCCCATCATCAAGTAAGCGCGAGCACCACCGCCTTTGCCTTGGCTGCGCAGGATTTTACAAATCTCAAAAGCCTCAAGGGTACCTGACTCAATCTCGTTCGAAGCTACAAATGCTTGATTGTCTGGAAGAGTATCAACATTGATAGGCTGACGGTTTACGTAAACAAGCGGTACTCCTGCAGCAGCAGCCGCATCAGTCATAGCCTGTGTTGCCGATGTGTCGACAGGGTTCACAATAATTGCGTCAACACCCGATGCGACAAAGTTGTTAATTTGGTCCAATTGACGAGCAACGTCGTTTTGTGCGTCTTCAATTTGAACATCTACCCCATCCATACCATCGGCCATCCCTTGAATGCCGTTACGAAGAACAGTTAAAAAGTTATCGTCAAATAGAGCCATAGACACACCAATGTTTTCTGCCATCGCCGATGTAGAAATCATGATCGCAGCCGCTGATGCTAGTAGTTTAGTTTTCATTGTATCCTCCCAGTGTGGTGATGTCCGGCCATCTTACGTTATCCGGAAATAAGCACATCTTGTTTGTCATTCAGTGCAGATTTAATGAAATCCAGAGATCCTTTCAGCAATTTAGTAATGTCAGTAATCTTATGAATTTCAGGTGAAAAGCTCTCCGTTGAAATAGGACCATCATATCCAAGTTCATTGAGAGTTTTAAGTTGGACGATGTTACCTAAACGGTCTTCTTCATCGACCAAAACTCTATGTTCGTCTTCCATCTCCGTGATAGATAGACTCGTATCAACAACGCCAGAAACATGAACCATCCCTGTATGTTCTGGATAAAATTCTGTCTCTTGCGCGAGATAATGGTGAAAGGTGTCATGAACAATTTTAAAAACATGCGCACCATTTACGCCCTCAATCGCATTTATGGCTTCCTTTTTGTGTCTTAAGGAAGAGCGCTCAAAACCAAGAGGTTCAACCAGCGCAACCAAGCCAATGTCCTCTAACATTGGCTTGATTTCTCGTAGTGCAAGTCTCAGGTTAGCTTGTCGCTCGCCATTTCCTCTTCCAAGTCCATCATTTCGCGGAATCAGCGAGATTGTTTGAGCTCCACATATTTTTGCTGTCTCAATCAGCCTCTCAACTTCATCGCTAATTTTGGCATCAAACGCATTGAACGGATAGACTTGAGAAAGTCCGTAAAACTCAAGACCTGATTGCGTAATAGCGCGACCAACAACTGCAGCATCCTCTCCGGAGAACAGTGGCGTAGAGAGGTCATTGCGATATTCTACGCCGCTTGCTCCGACTTCATTTGCAAGTATTAGCAAATCCCTCCAAGCGAGGTTTGGTGCAGTCATGTGATTGATGGCGAAGCGCACGTGTAATGTCCAGATCTTTTACTAGTTGTCGAATTTCCACCAAGCTCCAATCTTCAATGCCACCAAGTCAAGACATTTACAAAAAATATGATCTATTAGTATCATTACTGATATATTTATGAGTTTTTTATGATACTTTAGTATCATAAATTATTAATTATTTAACCAAATCTCATACTAATTGACGTCTATTTTATATGAGTTGATTATCTTTAATAAATTTAAATTATTAAAATCAATAATTTATTAATAACCGTTAAATTGAATGCTATGATACAAATATATCAAAAATATGTAAATTTTTGTATCATAAATGATACAAAATTATTGAACACATCTAGGCATTTCAAAAATTACCAGATTACACTCGCGATGAATGATTTTGGAGACGTAAGTCATGCAGCGAGATTACTCACTAGTAGGTGAAACAGCGCAGCGCGCAATTGATACTGGCTTGGCAACCGCTGACTGGTATCACACAGATATAGATCGAAAAGACATGAAGGCGCTGATGCAGCGAAGCGACGCACCAGCTATAAGAGATACTTTCATATTATTTGCGCTAATGATTTCCGCCTCCACTTTAGCAATTTATCTCATGCCGAGTTGGTGGTCAGCGCCATTTTGGCTGATATATGGCGTATTATATGGATCTGCGATGGATAGTCGGTGGCACGAATGTGGCCATGGAACAGCATTCAAGACTAGGAAATACAACGATATGCTATATCAAGTGGCTTCATTTTGCATGATGCGTAACCCTATTGAATGGAGGTGGAGCCATGCGCGGCATCATACGGATACCGTAATTGTGGGTAGAGACCCCGAAATTGCAATTATGAGACCAGTACGGTTCTTATCGCTTTTGCTCAAGTACATGGGGCTTATTCAAGGCTTCAGCGGTATTGTGTCGATTCTCAAATATTCAATGGGAAAGATGAACCCCGCAGTTGAAAGCTTCATACCTGAGCAGGAGCGTAGGAAAGTTTTTCGTGTCGCCCGCATATGGCTAGCAATTTACGTCATTACAATTGTAGCATCTCTCTACTTTAGCTCATGGATTCCTGTTTTGTTGATCGGTGCCCCCACAATATATGGCGCATGGCATCATGTTCTAACAGGTTTTTTGCAGCACGGCGGGTTGGCCGAAAATGTCATCGATCACAGATTAAACTCTCGAACTGTGTACATGAACCAAATCAACCGCTTCATATACTGGAACATGAACTACCATGTTGAACATCATATGTTCCCAATGGTACCTTATCATCAACTGCCAAAGTTGCATGAAAAAATAAAACATGATTTGCCTCTGGCGAACACATCGATTTTTGATGGATATAAAGAAGTCCTGCCGGCACTTTGGAAACAATCAACTGATCCGGACTTTTTCGTAATTAGAAGGCTACCCGCCACAGCACGGCCTTATCGTGCAGATCTTCATCAACAAGCTTTAGGATAAAGGAACGGATATGAGCTGGATTTTAGCATGCCAAAAAGAAGATATTGAACAGGAAGATCTATTGCGTTTCGACTTTAATGGTAAAACATTTCTTATTTATCGCAGCCCTGATGACACATATTTTTGCACGGATGGGCTATGCACTCACGAGTCGGTGCATCTAGAAGATGGGCTAGTGATGGAATATGAAATCGAATGCCCAAAACACAACGCAACTTTTGATTATCGCACAGGAGAAGCACTTCGCGCGCCAGCGTGCATTAATTTAAATACATACGAAACAAGAATTGATGGAGATAATATATTAATCTTGATTCAATGATTACTGAAATTCAGCCATAACAAGTTCAGGCTTAAAAAAAACTTGGCCGGCATCGTCAAAATTATCACCAGTTTTTGGGGCAATCATAGTAGAGATGAGCGACACGCACATCTCTCTCAATGGGGTTCCCACAATCATTGAGACATATCCATCTTCTAATGCAGCTATTGAGTCTTGAGTACGTTCGTTTACGATCAGCGCTATCTTGTTTGGCGGCACTTCTTCGCGCAATGCCTCAATCGCACCTTCCATCCCTCCTCCTGCAAGATAAATGCCTACAACGTTTGGATAGCGTTGCAGCAATTCTAATGTAGCCTCATAGGTCAATTGGCGAGTTTCGAGATTTACAAGCGTGTCGAGAACATTCAGCGTAGTGCCTATCTCACGAAGCTGCGATCTAAACCCAGTTTCTCTGAGTTCGTGACCGTGCCATCTATTTCCGCCGACAAACAATGCAATATCACCAGTCTTATGGATGAATTTTGTCAAAGCCTGAGCAACACCTCGACCAACTTTAAGATTATTGAGCCCAAAATATGCTGAACGCTCTCCTTGCGCAAAATCGGATAAAAGTGAAAAGCACTTTACGCCATGAGCTTCAATTTGCGAAACGGTATCAGTAATAATTCTGTGGTTCACGGCAGTAGCTGCAAGCGCATCAACGCGACTGGACATTTCGATCATCAACTTTGATACATCCTGAGGAGATTGCGATTGACTAAATTCAATGTCTATCGATATGCGCGCTTTAGTATTTTGTGCGGCAGCAATTCTTATTACGTTTGCAAACTCTTGATAAAAATTTTGTCTTTCCTTGTGCAGAACAAAGCCCAACTTAACCAAGGGGAGTGATTGTTTTACTTGTTGGTTTAAAAGGTTGTGACCATGATAGCCGACTTCTTGTGCAGCATTTGCCACTTTGCGTGCGGTTTCGTTTCTAACGTTAGGCTCAGCTGAAATAACTCGATTAACGGTTGCGATGGATACACCTGCAGCCCTTGCAACATCTCGCAATGTAGGTCTTTTTGCCATTGATCTCTCTATTTAACTGATAAAAATCTAAGGATTATTTGAAATGGTTCAACAAAAAACAGCCCCATATCTTCGATATAAAATATTTCCTCACTATTCGCCGAGTGTTCACGCACTGGTGCAACGATGCGGGCGTGCGCGTACGCGTGGCATAAGATATACCATCAAGTCAAGATTTGTGGGGGCTAATGTGGGGGCGGAAATCAATCAACATCGTTAAGTATGTGATATAGATAACAAATTTTCATTGGTATGGCGGACCGAGGAGGATTCGAACCCCCGACCCCTTGATTCGTAGTCAAGTACTCTATCCAGCTGAGCTATCGGTCCACGAGGGCCGATCTAAAACCTATAGCGACGCTTTGCAAGGGCTAAATACTCGTTTTTCTAAAAAATATTCTGGAACATTATGCGAGTGTTTTGGGCAAGGATATCTTAAACGTGGTTCCATCAACATTTGACGACACCAATTCCAGCTGACCCCCATGCCCTGAAACAAGCTCTTGTGCTATCACAAGCCCCAATCCAGTACCATCTTTTTTAGTGCCGCCAGAAAACGCCTGAAATAGGTTTGCTTTGGCTTTATCAGAAAGACCAGGACCGTCATCAACGACTTTGATTGACCACTGGTTCTCATCCTCGGTTCCGCGGATAGAAATCGTTCCGACACACCCAGAGATCTGCATGGCCTGCCGCGCATTGCGAACAATGTTTTGCAAGATCCTTAAAAGATGTTCAGGATCAACGCGCAGGATCAATGAACCCACATCGCAGACAAAACGAATGTTATCGCCCTCAGATAGCGCTAATTCTTCTTGAGAAAATACATCTTCAACAATAGCTTTCAGGGCCACCCGCTCTAGATGGGGCGTCGGTTCCTGTACCCGTCCAAATGCAAGTGTATTTTCCGTCAAGGATACAGCGCGTGATACAGATTTAATCAATCGCGGTGCCATGCGTTTGACCATTGGATCTTGGCTATCTTCTAGGCGATCTGACAAAAGCTGCACACTGGATAAAATATTGCGCAAATCATGGCTAATCTTGGCGACACCTTCGCCCAACGTCGCAAGCCTTTGTTTTTGTTTAAGTGATGTACGTAGGTCGCCTTGCATCTGAGCCAAGGCAGCTTCGGCTTGGTAGATATCAACAATAGACGAGCTCGGCGTGATGATACGGCGGATATCATCAGGCGCGCGCGCATAATCTGCCATGGACTGCGCAACCCTCTTGATTGGGCGTACGATCATCATCCGAACAGCCACGAATAAAAGGGCAGCAGTGATCACCGAAATCACAGCCGAAAGCCACACGATACGCAAACCATAGTCCAACATCGCCTCGCGCAATGTAAGCGTGCCCAGCGTAACTTCGATCAATTGACCTGCCCCTTGTGCGGGGATGCCAATGACACGTATCACCTCAAAATTCGGGGATAAAATGCGTGCAAATGTATCGCGCAACAAAACAAGCGGCTGTGGGTCTCTTAGGTCAAAACTGCGCGCGACAGGTTGCGGCAAATCAGAGGATAACACCAGTTGGCGCGCCGAATCGCGGATCAAAACCACGTTGTAGACGTCCGCTGTGTTCAAAAGCTCGGCCTCTAATTCGGGTGAAAGCATGTCATCTGCCAGCAGCGCAAGCGAAGCCAGCTGTGCCCTTTCGATCCGCGCTTTCAAGTAATCCAAGCGAAAGCGCGCAATTGACGGCACGAAAATCAGCACCTCAGCCAGCATGACAAAGACAATTGTCAAAATCAAAAACCGACCTGAGAGGGTTTTGAACATGACCTATGGAATCCTTTTTTGAACAAAACGAACGACGCGCTTTACCCAAACGCTATCAAACAGACGTGGCGAAAAATAGGCCCCCGCCACCCTTTTGTTGATTTCATGCAAACTCGGATAGGGTGCAATCATCGCCGAGACTTTGCTAATTTTTTCTTTGTGGGTCACCATATAGGTCCAAAAATTAATCATTTCGCCGGCTTGGTGCCCAACTACGGTTGCCCCCACAACGCGCCCGCCTGCGATAATAGCTTTGGCAAAACCTTCGGTTTTCCGTTCTGCAATAGCGCGATCGTTGCCCGCATAATCAAATCTTGCCTCTTCGGCACGTGCACCATATTCGCCGCGTGCTTGTGCAAGGGTCAACCCGACCTGCGCCACTTCTGGGTCTGTGTAAACCACGGAGGGGATCGCATCCGTACGCGCTTTGGTAGGCAAGCCAAGAAGCGCGGAGCGTATAACGATGCCTGCATGATAACCTGCCACATGCGTAAATTGTGCGCCGCCAGCAACATCGCCGATTGCATAAACCGATTTATTAGATGTTCTAAGACCGGCGTCGACCTTTATACCCTTAACATCATATTGAATACCCGCCCGTTCTAAATCCAGCCCTTCTAGATTAGGGTTGCGCCCTGCTGCGACAAGAATGTGCGACCCTTCAATTGAACGGCCGTCTGACAAATGGCACAAAATTCCATTTTCGACCTTCTCGATCGACTTCAAGCCTATTTCGTCATGAATCTCGACCCAATCGCGTTCAAGCGAGGTACGCAATATACTCGCTGCATCTGGATTAAGCATTGCCCCAAATTTTGCCATTTCAATCATGCTGACATGCATGCCCAGCCGCGCATGGGCTTGCGCCATTTCCATACCAATTGGTCCTGCGCCAAGAATGACCAAGTGGCTTGGTTCGACGGCAATAGAAAACAAAGTTTCGTTTGTAAGATATGGCACATCTTTCAAACCGGGCACTGGCGGCACAGCGGCATGCGCACCGGTCGCTATCACAATGCGACGCGCGGTGATTGCGCAATCACCGGCAATAACCTCTCGGTGGCCTGAAAATCGTGCAAATGCGCGGATGACCCGCACGCCCAGTCCTTCAAACCGTTCTTGGCTATCATGAGGGGATATTGTCGCTATTGTATCGCGAACATGGCTTTGTGCTTTACTGTAATCAATTTTAACATGCCCCGCAGTTACCCCAAAGGCGATAGAATTTTGAACGATGTAAGCGCGCTTTGCCGCCGACAACAGTGCCTTGGATGGAACACACCCGAAATTCAAACAATCTCCTCCCATTTCGTTGGCTTCGATCAAGGTAACATCCGCGCCCATCTGAACGGCACCCGCTGCCACAGATAACCCGCCAGAACCTGCGCCGATGACCAACAGATCTGTTGTAATCTTTTTCATGATTGTCCTTTCTTGCCGATAAGCATCGGCACCGCCGCCAATATTGCGAGCCCTAGAATTGGACCCAATATGTGGGGCGACCAAATGAGGCCAAGATCTGGGGATGCTCCACGGTCGAATACATCGCCCAACCCAACGCCAATCCATGTATACACCAAGCCACCAGGTATAATTCCCAAAAACGTAGTAAATGCAAAGTTACGCAAACCGACACCAACCAATGCCGGAAGGACATTCGCCACGAAAAACGGCACAACAGGAACCAAACGCAGCAAAAACAAAACGCTTATTTCATTGTCGCGCATCCGTGCCATCATATTTGCCAGTTTCCCCTGGGAAGTATCGACCTTAGCTGCCAAAGACCGCCCTACCCCTTTACGCACCGCCAAGAAAATAGCACAGGCCCCAAGCGTCGCCGCGACCACATTCAAAACTGTGCCAAACCCGAGTCCAAACAAAAACCCACCTGTGATCGACGCCACGCCAGCACCCGGCAACGAAAACGCAACGATCACAAAATAAACAAACACAAAAAGCAATGCCGCCACGCCGAAATAGGTTTCTTTGAAGGCCAACAAACTGTAGCGGTGCTGCGCAAGCGTTTCAAATGAAAGATAATCGGCAAAATAGAAGCCGCCAACAATCGCAACGACTGCAATAATCAAAAGTGGTATATATTTCATAGCATTCCCAAACCTGTAAGCAGGCACACAATGCACTGTGAGCGGATGTTTTTACAGTAGGCTCACGACAGGGTGATCGAAAATACAAAGTTTGTGAATTTTACGCTGGTATTTTTACACAGGATGAAATAATCCGCCCTCAATCTGGCAAAAATTTTGCGAAACCCACTTGTCGGGTTTGACTTATGCCTAATTGTCGCTTAGATGCGGCATCTTAGATTTACATGTGGTGCGAATCTCTTTGCGCCTTAAAGTTACGGAGTCGGAGCGATGAAACGCACCTATCAACCATCGAACCTCGTTCGCAAACGTCGCCACGGTTTTCGTGCGCGTATGGCAACTAAAGCAGGCCGCAAGATCCTTAACGCACGTCGTGCACGTGGCCGGAAAGCGCTTAGCGCGTAACGCCCGCTTTGGCGAAGATTAAAAAAGACGCCGCTAACGAGAGCATGGTTTCACAGGAAATCCTGAACGAAATTCATACCTCGCAAGCGGTGTCTTTTTCTGTGTCTGATATCCAAGTGCTAAAAAAACGATCGGATTTTATTGCTGCGTCGAAGGCATTGCGCCAGTCAATGCGCAGTATGCTCGTACAGGCCCGCATGCGGAACGATGATGATGCGACGATGCGTGTTGGGTTTACCTGTTCCAAAAAGGTTGGCAATGCAGTGATCCGTAATCGCGCAAAACGCCGGTTACGTGAAGTAGCAAGAGCCGTGGTCACGCGCCATGGAAAGGCTGGTTTTGATTACGTCTTTGTCGGACGTAACACGGTCACAGAACAAGCAGACTTTGATAGCCTGATCCAAGACGCAACCTTGGCACTTCAAAAACTACATTCAATTCAGCGCCCATGAAACTCATGGCGCGCATAATGGCTCTGCCCGTCCGAGCCTATCGACTGGTTTTCTCGCCATGGGTTGGGTACAACTGTCGATATCAACCGACATGCAGCCAATATGCCCTGGACGCGCTGCAAGAACATGGCGCACTAAAAGGGGGCTTGATGGCGGCAAAACGCATTGCGCGCTGTAATCCGTTGGGTGGGTGTGGATATGACCCAGTCCCGAAAGTGAATAAAAAGGACCCACATGGACACGCCTGATCTAGACGACATTCACCCCTTGTTTCACGGCGCACCATCGACGACCGAGTTCAAAAAGCTGCGCAAGCGGATTGTCCGCTATGTGCGTGACGCGATTGAACAATACGGTATGATCGAGCGGGATGCACGTTGGTTGGTCTGCCTTTCTGGTGGAAAGGACAGTTATACGCTGTTGGCGGTTTTATACGAATTAAAGTGGCGCGGGCTTTTGCCCGTGGATCTATTGGCCTGTAATTTGGATCAAGGACAACCCGGATTCCCATCGACTGTTTTGCCCAAATTCCTTGAGGACATGGGTGTTCCCCATCGCATCGAATATCAAGATACCTACTCTGTCGTTGTCGACAAAATCCCCCAAGGGCGTACCTATTGTTCGCTGTGTTCGCGGTTACGGCGTGGTCATTTATACCGCATTGCACGCGAAGAAGGCTGTTCGGCGATCGTTTTGGGCCATCACCGCGACGACATGTTAGAGACGTTTTTCATGAACCTCTTTCATGGTGGTCGGTTGGCAACAATGCCGCCCAAATTGGTGAACGAAGAAGGTGATTTGTTCGTTTATCGACCGCTGGCCTTTGTAGCAGAAGAAGACTGCGAAAAATTTGCGCGTTCGATGAACTATCCCATCATCCCCTGTGATTTGTGCGGATCTCAAGATGGTCTGCAACGTCAACAGGTAAAACAAATCTTGGATGGTTGGGAAAAAAATCGTCCTGGGCGCAGACAAGTCATGTTTCGGTCTCTGATGAATATTCGTCCATCCCACATGTTGGATGATCGCATTTTCGATTTCAAGGGACTAGAGCTTGGGTCAGCCGAATTTGATGAAAATTCGATAGATATTCCCAAACTGCGTTAACGCAGAGCTTAATAAAGTCTCGCATAATTTACCCACGTTAAATGGGGTAAAGTTATGACATATATTTTACGGGACCGTCTTTGGGGGCAAGTTCGAAATCATACAAAACGGACGGCGATTGTCACAATACCGCTGTTGTGTTCGGTTGTGGCCATCAACACAGAAATAGTCTTTGCACTTGCTTTTGGAACGATTGGCTCGCTAATCGTTTTAATTGCGTCCGAGCCGCGCCCACCTCAGCCAACCATGGGTCGTCAGCTATATCGCACAACACCCTATCTGTTAACAAATCTCGACCCACTGGTTGCGATAGGTGCGCATACACCATGTATTTTATTCGCAATCGAAATTGACGGGTTCTCTGCTTGGGCGCAAAAACATTCAAAAGCCGCTAAAACAGCCGCAATCATTTCCATTTATGACAGACTGGCCAGTGCCGTGCGCCATCATGATTTAGTGGTGCACACAGCAGATGACCGTTTCTTTATAGCCGTTTCAATGCATGGAATTTTTGATATAAACACCACCCTTTCGATTTCTGAACGTTTGCAGCGCGCGGTGGATCCGGCCGTATTAATCGGCGAACGCCCACACTATTTCAGCATTACAATTGGCATCGCCGACACACAGATGGATGTGGTCAATTCGTCAAAAGATCTGTGTCGTGCGGCGATTGTTGCCAATAAAGTCGCCCAAGACCAAGGCGCTGGACAAGTACGATTTTTCTCTCAAGGCGGGGGTTCTGTTAAATCCTTCGACCAAAGACCAACTGCGCCCGAGCTGAAACAGGCACTTGATCGTGGCGAAATCGTAGCGCATTTCCAACCCCAGATATGCGGTTTTACCGGCCAAGTGAAAGGGTTCGAAGCGCTTGCACGTTGGGCAACATCTGCCGGTAAGATCATACCGCCGATGAAGTTTCTGGACGTTTTGAAATCTTCGGGACAGATGACAGCGCTCACAGATCATATGATTTCCCAGTCGCTATGCGCCTTGAAAACCTGGAACACCGCAAGGCTGGCGGTTGAGACAGTCAGCGTTAACCTAAGCGTTGACGACCTAAACGACCCCAATTTTGCAAAGCGCATCAAGTGGCATCTTGTGAATGCAGGTATTGATCCAAAACACCTGATCCTTGAGGTCGTTGAAAATGTTATTGTCTCATCCCCCGACACGATCATTGCCAAAAATATTTTGTCGCTTGCAAAAATCGGTTGCAGCATTGATCTAGATGATTTTGGAACGGGAAATGCCTCGATCCCATCGTTGCGCCATCTTACACTTCATCGGATTAAAATAGACCGAAGCTTCCTGACCAATTGTGATCAAGACGAACGCCAGCAACGCCTTTTGGCGGCTATGATCGCGATGGCACATCAAATGGATTTACAGGTCGTTGCCGAGGGAATCGAAACGATTGCAGAACAGGTCGAAGCGGTGCGACAAGGCGTTGATGCAATTCAAGGCTTTGCAATTGCAAAAGCAATGCCAGCGCAGTCGGTCCCGACATGGATCAAAAATTATTCGAACGCACGTCGCACGACATCAAAAATCGCCTAAAATTGATGGAATAATTCGGCGAATAGCTGCGATAGGGCAAAAACTACTTGAATTGCACTTGACCTTTGCTACCTGACTCTGTTGAACCCTAGACCAAATATCAACGGACAGGCGGCATTCCCCTATGGACGATCAGAATAAAAATCTCATCTTAGCTTCTGTACTGAGCTTTGTTGTCATCGTGGTGTGGTTCATTATGTTCCCACCGCCAGAACCAACACCACAGACCGAACAAGAGACAACTATTTCGACGCAAAACAATACGGCATCTACAACGCCTGTTGCGTCTAGCGAGTTGTCGGTTCAGCCAGAAACAGTTCAGGCCGCCCAAACAATCCGCCTGCCAATCAAAACAGATCGCGTCATCGGTTCAATCTCTACCACCGGTGGCCGGATCGATGACCTAAAGTTACTGGACTATCATGTCGAAGTTGATCCCACGACCCCAGAGGTGACTTTGCTAAAACCTGTCGGGCAAGACGAAGCCTATTACTCAGCCTTTGGCTGGGCTGCGTTGTCGGGCGCGGGCGCGCAAGACGTTCCAAACCCAGAGACGGTTTGGACAGTATCGGGCAACGACACGCTGACAACCCAGACACCTGTCACGCTGGTTTGGTCGAATGGCAAAGGCCTGAATTTTGAACGCGTGATCTCTGTCGATGAAAACTATATGTTTTCCGTAGAACAGCGAGTGAAAAACACATCAGGCCAAGAGGTTTCTTTGCGTCCTTATGGTTTAATCCGCCGTCATGGTATTCCGGCTGACGTCAAAAACTTTTTTATATTGCACGAAGGTCTTGTTCGAATGTCGGACGGCGAATTGGCCGAAGATGACTACGGCACAATGGAAGGCTACAGCATTGATGACCGAGAAGGTACAAACGCTGTTCGTATCGAGGTGGCCGATCAAGGCTGGATTGGATTTACCGACCATTTTTGGATGACGACGCTTATTCCGGAGTCTGGAGTTGGGTTCCGTTCGACAGGTAAATATTATCCATCCTCTAACATTTTTCAGGCCGAGGCGGTGATGGCCCCTCAGACTGTTGCGGACGGAATGCAGGTATCCACCACGACAAAATTCTTTGCAGGTGCAAAAGAATGGGAAACCATCCGCAACTACGAAAATGCGGGAATCGCAGGTTTCTTGGACAGCATCGACTGGGGATGGTTCTTTTTCATCACCAAACCTATGTTTGCAGTCTTGCATTGGTTAAATTCGCTAATCGGCAATATGGGCTGGGCGATCATCGGCCTGACCATCATAATCAAGGCTTTGTTGTTCCCGTTGGCATATAAATCCAGCGTTTCCATGGCAAAAATGAAAGCCCTTCAGCCAGAAATGGAAAAGATCAAAGAACGCACAGGCGATGATCGTGCCAAGTTGCAACAAGAGATGATGGCCCTGTACAAAAAAGAAAAGGTAAACCCTGCCTCTGGCTGTTTGCCGATCCTTTTACAGATCCCTATCTTTTTCTCGCTCTACAAGGTGATTTTCGTAACACTTGAATTGCGCCATGCACCTTGGGTTGGCTGGATCAAAGACTTGTCAGCGCCAGATCCGTCGTCAATCTTGAACCTGTTTGGCCTATTGCCATTCGCTGCACCGTCGCCTGATAGCCTGTTGTCGATTATTTCACTAGGCGTGCTGCCAATCTTGTTGGGCATTTCGATGTGGCTACAGCAAAAACTGAACCCAGCCCCCACTGATCCAACGCAAGCTATGATCTTTGCATGGATGCCATGGGTCTTTATGTTCATGCTCGGCACCTTTGCCAGCGGCTTGGTCATCTACTGGATCGCCAACAACATGATCACATTTACCCAACAATATTTGATCATGCGGGCCCAAGGCATCAAACCTGATGTATTTGGAAATATAAAATCAGGGCTAAAGCGGAAAAAACCCGCAAAATGATAACGCTGTCCGAAATATGGCGGTACCCGATTAAATCACATTCTCGGGAACAGCTTTCGGAAATTTCCGTGACCGCGGGGCAATCTTTGCCCCGCGATCGTCATTGGGCGGTTGTGCATGATGCGTCAGATGCCGATGGATCACGTTGGGTCAGCTGCAACAACTTTACGATTGGGGCCAAAGCGCCGCAGTTGATGGCAATAAACTCAGAATTTAGCGCTGATGGAGCGACTGTTACGCTTAGTCACCCCGAACGCAAAGCTCTAACTTTTTGTCCTGACGTGGATAGCCAAGCATTCATAGATTGGACGCGCGGGATGGTCCCATCAAACCGGGCGCAATCCTTTCGTCTGGTGCGTGCACAAGAACGGGCCATGACCGATACAGACTATCCGTCCATTTCAATCGGTAATCTCGCCTCCAATCGCGACCTCGCTAAACATATGGGATTTGATCTATCGCATCTGAGATGGCGTTGTAATCTATGGATCGACGGAGCAGAGCCATGGGCCGAATTTGGCTGGATCGGAAAAACAATCCGCATCGGTTCAATTGAGTTTGAAATTAAAGAACCTGTTCGGCGCTGCTTGGCGACGACTTCAAATCCTGACACAGGACAACGTGACGCAGATACATTGGCCGCATTGAATGCCCTTGGGCATCAAGACTTTACTGTATATGCTATTGCAAAAACATCAGGGACTTTGCGCCCGACTGATCCAGTTGAGGTAGACCTATGAACCTTCCGTTTCCAATTGCCGACGAGCCAGATGACATCATCCGTGAACAAGGACGCCTTTTGTTTGCGGGAGAAACCGAATTTTTGAAAGGTGTGGTTGCAATGTCAGGTCTGCCGCCGGCTGACCGAATGGAGGTTTGTTTCGCAGGTCGATCTAACGTTGGGAAATCTAGTTTGATCAATGCTCTGACGGGTCGCAAAAATCTCGCGCGCGCATCAAACACACCCGGACGAACACAAGAGATAAACTTTTTCACCGCAGCCGAAAGCCATTATTTGGTTGACCTTCCAGGCTATGGTTATGCGAATGCACCATTAGCGATCGTAGAGAAATGGCAAGCGTTGTTGAAACAATATCTTTCTGGTCGCCAATCTCTGCGTCGCGCTTTTGTCTTGATCGATCACCGCCATGGCATCAAAAAAGTCGACGAGGACATATTGAAACTGCTTGATACCTCAGCCGTCACGTTTCAATGCGTTGTCACCAAAGCAGACAAAGTCAAAGATAAAGAACGCGACCCAATCTTGCGACAGATCCGCGAAGCATTGTCCAAACATCCTGCCGCCTATCCAGAAATAATCGTGACATCGTCAGAAAAAGGATGGGGCATTGACACCTTGCGATCGACAATAGCAACTTTGGTATGATGACTTGCGAACAGGTCATAAATCGCGCAGAACTATTGCGTAAACCCGAGATTTAAACATGAAGAAACAAGACATGAATCGCGATTGGATTGCTACGGCACGGACCCTCTCACAGGCTCTGCCATATTTACAACGTTACACAAATGCCATCATCGTTATCAAACTTGGCGGGCACGCAATGGGCAGTGACGAAGGCATGGAAAGCTTTGCGCGCGATGTCGTCTTGATGCGCCAAGTTGGTATAAACCCGGTGATCGTTCATGGCGGTGGGCCAATGATCAATGCGCTATTAGACAAGTTAGAAATTAAATCTGAATTTGTGAACGGCAAGCGTGTGACCGACGAAAAGACCATGGAAGTTGTGGAAATGGTTCTATCAGGAACCGTGAACAAGCGCATTGTTCAAGCTATTAATCGCCAGGGCGGTCGTGCCGTCGGGCTGTCAGGCAAAGACGCAAATCTGATCACTTGCACCCAAACCAACCCTGAACTGGGGCTGGTGGGCACACCATCAGAAGTCAATCCGCAGGTCATTCGCACACTGTTTGAAAATGGATTAATCCCGGTCATCGCGCCCTTAGGTGCGGGTGAAAATGGTGAGACGTTTAACATCAATGGCGATACAGCAGCCGGTGCCATCGCCGCGTCGTTGAAGGCAGATCGTTTGTTGTTATTAACAGATGTCAGCGGCGTTAAAAACGGTGAAGGCGAAGTCTTGACCGAGTTGAACGCGAAACAAATCCGCGACATGACCGCAGATGGCACGATTGCTGGAGGCATGATTCCTAAAACCGAAACAGCACTTGACGCGCTCGAAGGCGGGACACGCGCTGTCGTAATTTTGGATGGTCGCGCGCCAAATGCATGTTTGCTGGAATTGTTCACAGAACATGGCGCAGGTTCAATCATCCGCTTGGGATAACCGCAATGATCCATGAAAACCTCATACGGCTTGGCGTTTTTTTTGGCCTTTTTGTGGTTTTTGCCGTCATCGAAACCTATGCGCCGCGCCGTCCGTTGACAACGTCTCGTGGCCGTCGATGGATCACAAATTGGGGTCTTTCGATTGTGAATACTTTGGCCACGCGCGCGCTTAATTTTGCAGTGCCCCTCTTGGCAGTAGGTGCGGCCATAGATGCGGGACGGCAGGGTTTTGGCATCTTGAATACCGTCTCCTTATCGCCTTGGATCGAAGTTTTAGTGGCCGTTGCGATTTTTGACTTTGCCATCTGGCTACAGCATCTTGTGACGCACAAAGTTCCATTGTTATGGCGACTGCATCGCGTGCATCATTCCGATCGCGATTTGGATGTGACAACGGCCATTCGCTTTCATCCCTTGGAAATCGCTCTGTCCATGGGATTAAAAATTGGCTTGGTCTATGTCATTGGGCCATCAGCAATCGCAATCATTTTGTTCGAGGTTCTGTTAAATGGATCGGCGATGTTCAACCATGCAAACATTCGCCTTCCCCTTTGGCTGGATCGGTTTGTACGGTTGATTTTTGTAACGCCCGACATGCATCGCGTCCATCATTCGGTCCATCGTCATGAACATGATAGCAATTACGGCTTTGCCTTGTCCATTTGGGATCGCATATTCAGAACGTATACGGCCCAACCTGCACAGGGTCATCAAGACATGCAGATTGGGCTGCAGTGGCAAGACGATGCCCCCAATAAATTGAGCTGGGCGCTGTGGTTGCCGTTTCGACGCAGATGAACTGGGACGATCTGCAGATAATATTGGGGGATCTAGGCTTGCGGGCCGCAGGGGGATTTTACCCACAAGATGGCAAACCTGCAAAAACAATCGTCCTGATCGCCCCTGATGAACCCGCATTTTGGGATATTTTTGCGCGGTCCGATGAATACCACGATGAAAAGCCCCACCCTATGGATCGCTGGTCAACGCGGGTGATAGGTCAGCTTGCAGATGAATTAACAGCGACCGCATATTTTCCTTTTGGCGGACCGCCGTTCCAACCATTTTTTCAATGGGCCTTAGCAACCGGACAGGTACATCAATCGCCCATCCGCTTGTTGGTGGATCGCCACGCGGGATTGTTTGTGGCTTTTCGCGGGGCGTTGGGCTTTAATCATGTGATAGATGACCTGCCATCCACGACAGGATCGCCATGTGACGGCTGTGACGCACCTTGCCTGAGGACGTGTCCCGTACAGGCATTTGATGGTGAAGGTTATGCTGCCGAAAGATGCAAATCGCACGTTCTTTCGCCAGACGGGAAAGACAACCTGATGTCAGGTTGCCTTGCGCGCAGGGCATGCCCTTACACGTTAAAGCGCCACCCAAGCCAAGCACGCTTTCACATGCGCGCGTTTGTCGGCGCCTGAAATTATTCGAAATCAGACCATTTGAGTTGTTGATTGCGTTGCACTGAAACTTTTAGTTTTTTTCCAACAACCTTATCAAAGTCATACCCAGCAATTTCGCCCGATCCGGGACGACGCGCCCAGATATCGGCTTCGGTGAGGATACTCCCGGCGGAAAGATCCTTATCCGCCACGACCGATGCACGTGCAAACCGATAGACATCTTCTTCGGGACCGGTCCGTTGTTTGGGGTTCATCAACGCAGTGTGAATTTCGCGCGACCGATCAATCAAAAATCGCAACTCTGCAGGATCCATCGAACATGATATGTCTGGTCCTTTACGATAGCGCGTATCTGTGTAGTGCCGTTCCAAAATAGATGCGCCAAGCGCAACAGACGCCAAGGCCATTTCGGGCCCGATGGAATGATCTGAAAATCCAACGACAGCATTTGGAAACGCGTTTTTCAAATCTGTGACACCTTGCAGACTGACTATCTCGGGCGGCGAAGGATACAGATTTGTACATTCGAGTAAGGCATATTCGATGCCCGCTTCCTCTAATATCTGAACGCTCGCACGGATCGTATCGATGCTTTGCATGCCCGTGGACATAATCACCGGCTTACCTTTTTTGGCAATATGACGGATTAATGGCAGATTGTCGGCCTCACCCGAACCAATCTTGTAGGCGGGCACATCAAGCTCTTCTAGAAAATCTGCTGCTGCTCTTGAAAACGGGGTTGATATCCAAATCATACCCAATTCTTCGGTATACCGTTTTAATTCTGCTTCATCGTCCAAGGACAACGCGCATTGCGCCATAACATCCCAAATTGAAACATCTGCATTTGGCGGAAAAATTGATTTGGCTTCGTCGGTCATTTCGTCTTCGACGATATGTGTTTGATGTTTGACACATTCGCAACCTGCCGCGGCGGCCAAGCGCACCATATTCTTTGCAACTTCTAGGTCGCCGCCATGATTAATACCGATTTCCGCAATAACCAGCGGTGCATGGTTCGCCGAGATTTCCCGATTTCCGATTTTCATGTAAAAATCCTTTTAAAACTTTGCCACTCTTAAAGCAGGAAACCCAAAAACAGAAAAGACCAAAGCAACAGTTTTACAAAGTTTGCGCAAAAATCCACTAAACCCTTTTCCGCAGGTCCGATTTCAGGCACAAACACATCAACGGTTTGGGTTGGAGTTTGTTATGAAAGATTTTTCATGTTTCAAAGCTTATGATATTCGTGGCGAATTGGGTGTAAATATTGATCCAGAAATTTGTTACGACATTGGTCGTGCCTTTGCCATATCATTAAATGCAAAACGCGTTGTGGTGGGATTTGATGCCAGAGAAAAATCGCCTGCCCTGTGCGATGCTGTGTCTCGCGGTCTTATGGATCAAGGGGTTGAAGTCCTGACGCTTGGTTTGTCTGGCACAGAAGAAATGTATTTTGCGACATCGCATTTTGAATGTGATGGCGGAATTTCCGTAACAGCGTCGCACAACCCAATCAATTACAACGGCATGAAAATGGTCAAATCAGGGTCACGTCCCTTGGATCCGGATACCGAGCTATTGCAAGTCCGTAAAATTGCAGAAGGTGCTGACTTTGGGCCACGACACTCAACGGGTGTACAAAAAGACATCGCCCTCGCTGCGCGGCGCGCCTATGTTGAAAAAATAATATCCTTTGTCGATATTTCGACCTTACGCCCGATGCGCATCGTCGTGAATTCGGGAAATGGCGCAGCCGGTCCAACCTTTGACGCAATCGCAGAGGAATTGGAAAGACGCGGCGCGCCCCTTAAATTCATTCGAAAGCATCATACCTCAGATCATAGTTTTCCAAATGGGATCCCCAATCCTTTACTGGATGAGAACCAACCACCGACACGTGATGAAGTCATTGCCCAAAATGCAGACCTGGGTATTGCCTTTGACGGTGATTTTGACCGGTGCTTTTTCTTTGATGAAACGGGCGCGTTTGTGGCAGGTGAATATATAGTTGGCCTTTTGGCTGACGTTTTCCTGGAAAAGGAACATGGGGCCGCTATTGTGCATGACCCACGCATTATCTGGAACACCCAAGACATCGTGAGTGCGAAAGGTGGCATCGCAATCCAATCGAAAACAGGCCACGCGTTTATCAAAGCAAAGATGCGTGAACATAGCGCAATTTATGGCGGTGAAATGTCAGCCCATCATTATTTTCGCGATTTTGTCTTTTGCGATAGTGGAATGATCCCTTGGCTTGTTATTTGCGAACTGATCGGCCGATCAGCTAAGCCAATGTCGCAATTGATTGAAGAGCGCATCGCAGCATTCCCGTCGTCGGGCGAGGTGAATTTTCGATTGCAAGATCCGAAAAAAACAATCGCGAAAATCATTGAGACTTATGGACCAAAGGCAACCCATCGTGACGACATGGATGGGATCAGTTTGTCGCTGGACACTTGGCGGTTCAACCTTAGGTCCTCAAATACAGAACCCGTTGTGCGCCTAAACATCGAGAGCAGAGGTGATCGCGAATTGGTCAATTCAAAGCTAAACGAATTACGCGACCTGATCAGTGATGTTTAGGTTATTTACGGATTTCATCGGGATACACACCCCACAACGCCGTTTTTGGAACCCAGCCTTCGTATCCATCCGCAATAATCTGGCACCAATCTACTGTACAGGCCTCTAGGTCGGCGACCACGTTACGTTCAAATTTCGCAACAACATGTGATGTGTCGTGAGGTTTTGCGTGAACCGCCTGTAGATCAGTGCGCACCAAAACTGTGCGCACGCCTGATAACAAGGAATAATGGATCCATCCCCCCATACCTTCGGCATCACGCACCCTGCGCCAATTTTCATATTCGCCAAAGATTTCCAATGGCATGTGTTTGCGTTTGTATACCCAATCAATTCGATGTGACAACGAAGGGCCACGCCGCGCATTCGCTTCTGCAGATTTAAGAGATACAAATCGCGGGATCGGTAAATTGGTCACATCCCCTTTTGTTTTCGTGTCGGCCATGGCCGCAGAGGAAACCCAAGCAAAGCAGATCAAAAGAAATAGTGCCCGTTTCATTTTTTGCCCATTACTGCCAGTTTATTTGAAAGGGTTCTTGTACCCATTTTATTTTTGTCACACTCTGCCATTAATAGAGACCAATGAAAAGTGTTAGGAGCATAGAATGCCAAAAGAGCGTTTGAATGTTGTGGTCACGCGACGTCTGCCGGCGGCCGTCGAAACCCGATTGAAAGAATTGTTCAACGTTACATTGCGCGATGATGACACACCTATGACACGTCAAGAATTGGTCGATGCGGTCCGCTCCGCTGATGTGTTAATTCCGTGCATTACAGATAAGATAGATGCTGGTCTGATTGGGCAAGCGGGCGAGCGATTGAAACTTATTGCTAATTTTGGTGCAGGCATCGATCACGTCGATGTCAATACAGCACGCCAACGCGGTATTTTGGTGTCAAATACGCCTGATGTTGTGACGGATGATACTGCAGATATGACGATGGCATTGATGATGGCTGTTACCCGCAAAATCCCACAAGGCCTGTCGGTTATGCAATCGGGTACTTGGCAAGGTTGGTCGCCAACCGCAAACCTTGGCGGGCGACTAGGAGGGCGCAGATTGGGGATTCTAGGGATGGGGCGCATTGGCCAAGCGGTCGCGCGACGCGCTGCTGCGTTTGGCATGCAAATTCATTATCACAACAGAAAACGGCTACGCCCGGAAATAGAGGACGCTTTGGGCGCGACCTATTGGGACAGCTTGGACCAAATGGTTGCACGCATGGATATTGTTTCAATCAATTGTCCCCATACTCCATCAACCTTTCACCTCATGAACGCAAGACGCCTAAAATTGATGAAACCAAGCGCTGTAATTGTGAACACATCGCGTGGCGAAGTTATCGACGAAAACGCGCTGACAAGGATGTTGCGCGCGGGTGAATTGTCTGGTGCGGGTCTTGATGTTTACGAACATGGGACCGAGATTAACCCAAGATTACGCAAATTGGAAAACGTTGTACTATTACCGCATATGGGATCTGCGACGATAGAGGGTCGGCTAGAAATGGGCGAAAAGGTCATCATTAACATTAAAACATTCGAAGACGGCCACCGACCACCAGACCTTGTGATCCCATCAATGGTGTGATGTTCGTTCGCTTATTCCCAACGTTCAATCGTTTCTTTGAGCTCGGACATTTTTACGGGTTTTGACAAATAATCATCCATACCCGTTGCATAACACCGCTCGGCCTCGCCTATTAAAGCATTGGCAGTAATGGCAATTATGGGCAAACGATGTCGGTTTTCCTTGAATTCGATTGCGCGTATTTTCTCAGACAATCCAAACCCGTCTAAACGCGGCATATGACAATCCGAAAGAAGCAGGTCGTATTCACCGTTTGTCCATTCTTCTAGTGCTGCTAAACCATCCGATACGATTTTGGGCTGGTAACCAAGCTGTGTAAGCAGCTTTTCAATTACGATTTTATTTATTTCGTTGTCTTCCGCGACCAAAATTCGGGTCGCTTTTGGTTTCAGAAACTCGCCGCCGCTTGAACAATGTTGTGACGAATTCAACGTTTCTATCGCAAGGCGGCCCGTAATTTCTTGGATCGCGCGCCAAAGATCTGTGGGCAATAAAGGCTTCCACTGTACGATCTTATGCTGACCAACTGCCTGTGTCATCAAATCGCTGCGATGCGCACTAAAGCTTAAAATTTTCAAATCAGGAAATTGCAGTTGCGCCTGTCGGGCAAATTCATTCATCACCGCTGTATCATCGCCCGACAAGCCAATTAGCAATATATTGTTGCCGGTTGCATCGTTAATGACATCGCTCAACTTATCTTCGGCATTAATCTGAATATACTCTGCCCCAGACGCTTGAATATATCTGGCGATATTTGCTGCGGTTTTGGCACGCAAGACAAAGCCATAGACTTTTACACCACTTAGGTCGGGTACAAGTGTTGTGCCATCAGCGTCTTTGAGGGGTAAAATAACATTGAAAGTGGTCCCAACACCAACGTAACTCTCAAACGAAATATTGCCTCCCATTAACTCAACCAACTGCTTTACAATCGTCAATCCCAAGCCAGTTCCGCCATATCTTGCTTGTTCTTGATCTTCGGACTGCACAAACGGTTGAAAGATCCCCGCACGTGATTTTTCTTCGATACCGATGCCATTGTCTGCAACACGAATTTCGAACGATGTTTCAGAAACCCGCAATACAAAAATGCGCACTTCGCCCAGCTTTTGAGGATCATCATGAGATGAAAACTTTATGGCGTTTGAAACAAGGTTTAACATTATTTGGCGCAAGCGCCCGCTATCGCACAAAATCCAACGTGGTAGAGCGGGATCAAATTCAAATGCCAAAACAACGCCCTTATTATCAGCAAAAGGCACCATGCTTTCGACCGCACTTTCAATAGACGAAAGCATTTCTGTACGCCGCTCGGTTAGACTAAGCTGACCTGCTTCTATTTTCGATGTATCCAAAATATCATCGATAATGCCCAGCAAAGAATAGGCGCTTTCACGCATCGTTTTTAATGTGCGCTGTTGGTCATGGTTCAAGGGACTCGTTTCAAAAATATCTATCATGCCAACGACGCCATTCATCGGCGTACGGATTTCATGACTCATATTTGCCAAAAACGCAGACTTTGTTTTCAGAGCTGCCTCAGCCTGTAAATTTGAACGAAAAATATTTAACGCATATTCATTGGCGACCATGGCAAAATAGCCGAACTCAATCATAATAACCGTAAATGTCGTCATCATCGAGCTTGCCACAATGTACTGTCTGGCTACGTCTTCGCCGATCACCCTAAATTGACTAAAGTCATCACGAAAGGTCCACTGCACCAGCCAAAGCACGATATCCAAAAGTGCGAATATAACGATATAGCGCCTTTCCTTTATTAAAGAAAAGATCAGGAAGGCCCCGCCAACCATGGCCGAAAACATGTAATCCACTTGACCCGCAGGGTGTATGATAAAACAGCCTAAAAACACCGCCAACATGCCCGACAGCATCCAAATGCAACGGCCCAGCAGGTTATATTTTGTCTGCACCAGAAATGTCGCAGCAAGCGATCCAAAAACAGCAATCGACGCAATATAGATCAGTGCTTGATAGCCCAGAACAAAGCCTAAAAATGCCCAAACGACGCCCACGAAAATAACAAACCATGACGTAATACGGACGGTGTCCATACGCCGCCAATGGGAAATCCTGTCGATAGCCTCGATTATTTTTTGATCACTGGGCGCTTTTGACATGCCTACTCAACAATACTGATCGTATCCCTTAACCATAAAGCAGTTGGTTGAAAATTAAAGCTAAATAATAAAAACTTTCAAAAGCAAAATTGTGTTTACCCTTATGGCCCGCTGCTCTAAAATTTAGGGATACGAGAAAAGGCAAGAACATGACAAAATCGGATTTAACCCTGTTTCTGGCGGCCCCACGTGGGTTTTGTGCGGGCGTAGATCGGGCGATTAAAATCGTCGAAATGGCGTTAGAAAAATGGGGGAGCCCCGTTTATGTGCGGCATGAAATTGTGCATAACAAATTCGTTGTGGACGGCTTGCGCGCAAAGGGTGCCGTATTTGTAGAAGACCTAGACGAATGCCCGAATGATCGGCCTGTGATTTTTTCCGCGCATGGTGTGCCAAAGTCAGTACCCGCGACAGCGCAAGCGCGTGACATGGTCTATGTGGATGCGACCTGTCCATTGGTGAGCAAAGTCCACATCGAAGCAGAGCGTCACAATTCAAACGGTCTTCAGATCATTATGATTGGCCACAAAGGGCACCCCGAAACGATTGGCACTATGGGACAGTTACCAGACGACGAGGTCCTTTTGGTTGAAACGCCTCAAGACGTTGCGACCCTTGATGTAAGCGATGAAAACAATCTAGCATTCGTCACGCAAACCACCCTGTCCATTGATGATACAAAAGACATAATTGCGGCCCTTTATCATAGGTTTCCTAAAATTGTTGGTCCACACAAGGAAGACATTTGTTACGCCACAACAAATCGTCAAATGGCTGTAAAAGCGATCGCGCCAAAGGTTGATGCCCTTTTGGTGGTCGGTGCTCCCAATTCCTCGAACTCAAAACGCTTGGTAGAAGTCGC